>Ga0308309_10002608_pt1 | contig 10724 bp, 9 predicted proteins | sample HubBroMetageWFT5_FD_192491 | JGI IMG/M metagenome (GOLD analysis project Ga0308309, IMG submission 192491) | Warmed and freeze-thawed soil microbial communities from the Hubbard Brook experimental Forest, New Hampshire - Hubbard Brook CCASE Soil... | ecosystem: Environmental > Terrestrial > Soil... | reverse complement strand
AGAATCCCTGACGTGAGTGCTATAGTCGCTACTAAGGCTGCCAGATACTTGTTGCTAGACATCGCGGGCCCCTCTGAATGCGGAGCTAAATTATAGCTGAATGCGAACAACTTCAGCGCGGGATAGGGAGTGCATCTTCCATCCCTTATGTTCTCGCCAAATCGTGGAGTTGGTGGCCATCTCAGAGAGTTTTCTGTCGTTAAATCGCGTTGCACTCATTGACCTGCGGTCAAAACGTGTAGTGGCCTGTTCTCGACAGTTGACGGGTTACATGGTGCTACGATCCACAAACAACTTCAATCTTAGGGCTAACAGCTCTGCCCGCTCCGAATTCATCGCGGACCAGATACGCGCCGTTAGGTGCTCTTTCATGCGTAAGGGGCAGCCATATCTCCACCAATCCGCGCGCGCGGGCGGGAACCCGCGCCCTTGGCGAGGTACCACGAGGGAAAGGGAAAGCTGTTGGCACACGATCTTTTTTATTTGAGGAGTTTACTCACCGGGATTTTGAACGTATTCGCCAGCTTTACAAGGGTGGTTAGGCGTAGGTCCTTCTCGCCGCGCTCAATGGCCCCGGTGAACGAACGGGCAAGGCCGCTCTGGTGGGCCAGTTCTTCCTGAGACCATTTCCGCGCGTCCCGTAGTTGCCGAACCCGCCTGCCAATCTGTTTTCTGAGCGCAGTCGCATCTTGCATCCTTCATACAATCGAGCTATCCTCCCCTAGCGTCCACGCTCTAACGTAGGACGCTCTGTCGTAGTCCAACAGTTGCAGTGCAAGGTGTGCGTGTAAAGGAGGGGGCCGCACGGGCGCCTGGCCGCATAAGGGGAGGCAAAAGAGAAATGAATAAGAAACAAATATTATGGGTCAGTGTGGTATGCGTTCTGTTCACATCAACGCTGCTTTGGGCTGGCCCCAACAAAGATGACTTCCCCATGCGACTCCAGATCACCACCCTTGCAAAACGGTTCGGGCGCTCTGGCGGCGTCTCTGTGCAAGGCAAGGCTAACCTACTAGACGGAGACACCAGTTATGCGGTCGATTACCATGGAGACTGCGACTTTAGCTTCCAAAGCTACCCCACCAGTGCCCACATATCGCAGGCAGCGCGTTGGAAAAAGCAGCCTTATGAACTGGAAGCTCTTTGGACGAAAGAAGGCCATACAGAGAAATTTGACAGCTGCACACTCAAAATAGGGGTGATGCTCTCCCACCAGGCCTACGTGACACAGGCGGGCGGATACAAACTGCTCAAATGCGACAAGGCCCCGAACTGCCCGCTGATATGGGGTACAAAATAGCCTCTCTTGGGCCTTCGCTAAGACTCGGGAGCGGGGAACCAATGGGTAAAGACCAACTTGCCTCGGGCAGAAAAGTTCGAAAATCGTCTGCTAGGGCCGACCAACAATTCGATCTTTACGATCTAGTCTCAGAGACCTGCGACGATTTAATCCTACGGTTTGCCTGCACTTCCATTTGACCTCTAAGGATTGCTTCCCGTTTTTCGTGACTCCGCAGGAGCGTGTCTCAGCGTCGCGCGCTAGCTTAGGTCGCTGGCAAGTGGCTAGCGGTTTTTGTTCGCATCCGCTATGATCTCAGCCTTGTTCGCAGACACGAGACCGGCAGTTTTCCTGGTGATGCTGTCATTGTCGCTGCCCGTTCTTGCTCCCCCGCTTTCGAGCGCATCGGACGACGCTAAGCAACCCGCCGGCACCACTACTCAGTCTGACTTCGCTGCTGACGATTTCGACTGGCGCGAAATGGTTCCCTATCTTTTGGTGGCGGCCGGTCTGCCAGGAGAGGAAGGTATCAAGGCCGTGCTGGAAAACTCCAGTGTGCTTCGTGCCTATATCAGGAACGAGGTTCGATCGGAATGCCGACCGGAGAAGAACCCGTGCACCGCAAAGCGCCCCGGCTCTTTATCGGACGAAGAAGTAAGCAAAAGGATTGACGAGATCGTACAGGAAGGAATTCTCGTTCAGCACAAGTCAGCATTCGTGGACTACCCCCTGGCGCACCAGCCTTTTCCTTTCTCCCAAATTGCAGTTGTAAAAAGTGAGAAGCACCCAGACGCCTATTTTATGCTTTCGCTGGCTGACCGTAGCTACAGCGCGGCGCAGGTGCAGGCCAAGTACGGCGCCCCATATGACACCGATATTTTTCAGTGGTATAGCGTTTTCAAATACCGACTGGACAGCCGACAGTACACCAGCAAGGCGGTGTTCGAGATTGATCCCGTGGACGGCGCAGTGATAAAAATAGCGATCAGCTTGAAACCCAAGAAATCCAAGAACCGTCGCTAGCCTTCAGACTTGAGTCCGTTAACCGCAACGCTGGAAACCTGTGTGGTGAGAGCCGCTCTGATGGGTAAGTGTGATTACTCGGAAGTACATTCGCACAGGGTATAGCCGCTGCGAACGTTGTACGATGCCGCCATTCTTCCTTTTGTAAGCTCGCGGGTCCTTTAACGATTGGGCGCGTCCGTGCTCGAATCACGGTCAGGTCCGCTGGATTGCAAAGGGACAAGGGACAACGGCAGATTCAGGAGAAGCAAATGATTCGCAATTTCCTTGGCAGTCTCTCAATCGCTCTGATCTTCTCGTGTGTTGTTCTCAGTTCCTCGGTCACAGTGTGCGCAGCCGACAAGCCTGTGGCACCAAACAATGCCGATCCCTCCACCCATCACATCCGAACCGTATTCCTTATTTTGATGGAGAACCACAACTGGACCGGCGATGGCAACCTGGACATCAAGGGAAACGCCGCAGCTCCGTACATCAACAAGACTCTCCTGCCAATCGCGTCGCACGCGGAAAATTATTTCAATCCCCGGGGTAATCATCCCAGCCTTCCCAACTATTTATGGCTCGAGGCCGGCACCAATTTTGGCATTTATAATGACAATCCGCCCAGCGAGAACCATCAAAGCACAACCAAACATCTGGTCACGCAAATGGAAAAAGCCGGTCTTTCGTGGAAGTCCTATGACGAGAATATCAGTGGGACGGTATGCCCACTGGTGGATGGCGGCGGCATCGACCAGGACGGCAATCCGTATTACGGCGTCCGCCACGACCCGTTTGTTTACTTTGATGACGTTACCAACGATCTCGACGCGCACTCTGCCAACTGCATCAAGCATGTGCGGCCGTTTACCGAATTGGCTCGGGATTTAAAATCCGACACCGTCGCGAGCTACAACTTCATAACACCCAATGTCTGTGATGATATGCACGACAACTGTGCCGGAGATCCCATTGCACACGGCGATAAGTGGCTGGCAAAGAATCTTCCCACCATCCTCAAGTCATCCGCCTACCAGAACGGCGGCGCAATTTTCATCACCTGGGACGAAGCTAACAGCGGCGATGGCCCCATCGGCATGATTGTGCTTTCGCCCTTTGCCAAGGGTCGCGGCTACTCGAATCGAATACACTACACTCACGGGTCAACGCTGCGCACGGTGCAGGAAATCTTCAGCCTGCAGCCGTTCCTTGACGACGCCAGCCGCGAGAAAGACCTGAGCGACCTGTTCAAAGTTTTCCCCTGAGGAAAGGAAAACCGGCGATTCCGACTTCAGCTGCATTCCTGGACTTGAAAGCCTGGCGTAACCGTGCCGGGCTTTTTTTTCGTCGACTGACGAAAAGTAAAAAACTCTAGGTTCTGTAAAGTAATGTAAAACCCGAGTGAATTCGGGTCGTGCGGGTTTACCTTTTAGTAGAGAGAGTGAAACGATTCGAACGGATTGGCCGATGCCCGTAGCATTTGTGTTTTCCGTTCCGGTTCGTCCTTTGATAGTCTAGTAAGAATCCGTTTCACCGACCTGCATAGAAACTTAGAGGCGTCGCTTTACGAAATCGATTCCCGGCTTCGAGCGGGACTGAATTACAGGAGACCTGTTCATTTGAAGAGTTTCATCACCCGCTCTATTTTTCTGATTGCACTGGCAATTTTGCTGTTGCAGATCTCGGTTGCCCAACAAACGCCACCGCCCACTCCGCCTGCAGCGCAACAGCCTCAACCGGCGGACAAAGACAAGAACGCCCAAGACCAAAAAACTCCCGACAAGAATCCGGACAAGCCGAATGAAGGCACATCCAAAGACCGGCTTTTCTATACCCTGCCAAATTTTTTGACGCTGGAGAATGCCGGGCAGGTTCCTCCGCTCACCGTAGGACAAAAGTTCAAGGTAGTGACCCGCGGGTCATTCGACTACATTCAAATTCCCTGGTACGCACTTCTCGCTGGCCTAAGCCAGGCTGAAAACAGCGAACCCGGCTACGGACAGGGCGCCGAGGGTTACGGAAAGCGCTTTGGAGCAGCGTTCGCCGATGGCACCATCGAGAACTACCTCACCGGAGCCGTTCTGCCCTCCCTGCTGCGCCAGGATCCTCGCTTCTTTCAGTCGAGCCAGGGCGGATTCTGGCATCGTACGGGCTACGCGGTCAGCCGTATCTTTGTCACCCGCACCGATTCCGGGCATGAGCAGTTCAACTACTCTGAGATTGTCGGCAGTGCGATGTCGTCTGCAATTTCCACCTATAGCTATCATCCCCGAGCGGATCGCAATCTGCCGAACACGGCGAGCGTCTGGGGAACGCAGGTGGGAATTGACACCGGCACGATCGTGGTGAAAGAATTCTGGCCCGACATTCGCCGCAAGCTGAAGAAAAAATAGTTATTTTCGTCCCCCCCAATCGGGCGCCAGCAGAGTCACGGCATCGCGCACGACTGAAATTTCCGCAGGCAAGGTTCCTAATCGTTCTCCGTCGGCTTGGACGAGGATGCGGGGGTGCGTCCCGGAGCCACCGGACGGGGCGAGATCGCGACAAACTGCGCTGGTGCTGTGAAGCAATTCGATTCCGGGGATTTTCCAGTTGGTCGCGAAAAGTCCACGCAGCACGTACCTCAAATATGCCAGGCGGCTGCGAGTGTGGAAGAGCACAAGACGCAGGTCGTTGCGTTCAAGCGACGCACCGGGGGCGAGTTGGCGCAGCACTCCACCAAAATTGTCAATGCGAACTGCCAGCAGTTGCGAAACTTCTGCGGGACGGGCTTGCCCGGCTTCTCCGATCTCTACCGTAAAGTTTTTCATTTTGTGGGTGAGCCACAAGCGCGTAGCCTTCGCGCAATATGCGGCCATACCCAAACGGCGCTTGGTCATTGGATCGAGGGTATGGAACAGGTGGGCATCCATGCCAATTCCGACAAGGACAGTGAAATAGCGGGTAGCTTGGCTGCCCGCAAAATCCTGGTACGCGATTCGGCCGACAGCAATGCGGCGGGGCTTTGCGGTGAGGGCGGCCCGGGCTGCGCCCTGTGCCGAAAGCGGCATCCGCAGATCGTGCGCCAGTGAATTCGCAGTGCCCAGGGGAATGATGCCGAGGGCTGCATCGGTGCCCACCAAACCTTGCAAGACGTCGTGGATGGTGCCATCGCCGCCGCAGGCAAATATGGTGTCGCAGCCTTCGACAATGGCCTGTCTGACTTGGTCGGTAGCATCCGATGCGGCTCGTGTAGGTGCAGACGAGGCGTCGACTCGGGCGCTGCGCAAAATTGAAAGGACGGCCTCGACATCCGCCTGGCGCCGGCGGCCCGAGAGCGGGTTGTACAGGAGCATCGCTTTGCGCATCAATTCACGATCTGGCGTAGCCTTGCTGGAGGGCAGCAATCACTTCCCGTAGGCGCGAGGCCTAAACCTTCCCTCTTGTACCCCATTCCCACATACCGAACATCGCCTTCTGCGGCAACGGGTGGCCGATCTGGCGGGCCAGCATGCAGATCTGGCCGCGATGATGCGCGTCGTGGGCAATCAGATAGCCGAAAAATCCGGCAACGTCGGGGCGGAATCCTTTTACTCGGCCGTCGCTCTGCAGCGCGGACTGCAATACCGCGCTGAGAGCTTCCCGGCTCTGTTCGAGGGCTCTCGCCGCCTGCGCCGGCGTGACTCGGGTGCGATCCAGTTGTTCAGGAATCTCACTGCCCTTGGCCGCGGCCTTCAGCCACATGACGCGGACGTTGTGCAGGTGCGCCACGATCGCAGCAATGGTGCGCCCCTTGCCTGCAGGAGGCTCGGCGCGCCATGCTTGCGTGGGCAAGTTTTCGATCATGTACACATTGATCCGATCATTCGTATCAAAGGAAGTCAACAGCGCTTGGGGCAACGAGAACTCGGCTGGCGCGGTTTTGGGCATGTCGGTCTCCGTAAGGAAACTACTGTGACATTTGGTTGCGTTTGATCGCGTAAACGTAATGTAGCAAATTCGCCCTGGTCACTTCTTTCCAAATAATCATGCCGTTTTTCTCAGCCACGCGGCGAGAGGGCAAATTCTCGGGGCGGATCAGCGAGATCAGGCGGTTGGCCCCGAGCGTGGCAAATCCGTACCCTCTACAGGCACGGGCAGCTTCGGTGGCATAGCCCTGACCCCACAAATCGCGGCGCACATGGTAACCAATCTCGATTTCGTCGACTCCATCGACGCTTTGGCGTACCAATCCGCAGTCGCCGATCAGTTCGTGCGTGGAGTTGAGAATCATGGCCCAGAGCCCGTAGCCGTCATTGGCGTAACGAGTGCGATTGCGCTGGATCCAATCGGCGACGGCGGCACGGTCGAATGGCGCGGGGTAATAGCGCATGGTTTGCGGGTCGGAAAGGGTGGTGGCTAAAGCGTCAAGGTCTTCGGATACAAATTCCCGAAGCGAGAGACGCTCGGTTTGCAAGACCGGCATGGCATGACAGTTTAGAACATGCCGTCTGCGCTACGGAGGGCACGATTGTCACTGACCCTTCCCGGGCCGAGAGCCTGCTCTGAGATTGTCGAAAGGGCGCCCGCGCCACACAGGCAGGAGTCAAGCTCTGCTCGGCTGAATAGCCGAGGGCGGCTGTCCGCACACGATTCTCGCTATAATCTTTTTCGATGGCCACCGCTGCGAAAGGCATGGAGAAGAAGATCGAGGCCCTGCGCGATCAGATCCGGCATCACGAATACCGCTATTACGTGCTGGACGATCCCGAGATCAGCGATGCCGAGTTCGATCAACTGATGAACCAGTTGAAAAAGTTTGAGGCCGACCATCCCGAGCTGATCACGCCAGATTCTCCGACGCAGCGGGTTGGTGGGAAGCCGCGTGAGGGCGTGGTCAAGGCGGCGCATTCTTCGCAAATGCTCTCGCTGGACAATACTTACAACGTGGACGATTTGCGCAACTGGGAACGGCGGGTGCACGAACTCAGCGGGCGCAAGGACATTGATTACGTCTGCGAGCTGAAACTGGACGGCATGTCGCTAGCGCTGCTTTATGAGAATGGCCAGCTGGTGCGGGGCATTACGCGCGGCGATGGCACCGTTGGCGAAGATGTCACCTTGAATGTGCGCACAGTGCGCTCGATTCCGCTTTCGATTCCCAAAGAAAAGCTTAAGGCGGCGGGGATTCCTGGGAATTTTGAGGTGCGTGGCGAGATGCTGATGCCCCTGGCCGCGTTCAGGAAAATGAACCAGCAACGCGAGGAGAAAGGGTTGTCATTGTTTGCCAATCCGCGCAATGCCACTGCCGGGACCGTCCGACAACTTGAGCCCAGTATCGTCGCGCAACGGCGGCTTGATTATTTTGCATACATGCTGCTGCAGGATGGGCGCACGTTTTTTGACCGGCACTGGGAGAGTTTGAATGCGCTCGATGGCGCTGGCTTCAAGGTGAATCCCAGCCGCAAGCTGGCAAAAAGTTTCGACGAGGTTTGGAAGTTCATCGAGCAGGAAGAAACGAAACGCGAAAAACTTCCCTACGAAATCGATGGCATCGTGGTGAAGGTGGATCGAACGGCGTTGCAGGAGGAACTCGGGTATACGGGCAAAGCGCCGCGTTGGGCCATCGCTTATAAATACGCGGCACGGGCTGGGATCACTCAGATCGAAGGCATTCTGTGGCAAGTCGGCCGCACCGGGAAATTAACTCCTGTGGCAATGTTGAAACCAGTACCGATTGGCGGCACAACCGTCAGCCGCGCGACTTTGCACAACATGGATGAAATTGAACGGCTGGGTGTGAAGATCGACGATTGGGTGGAGGTCGAGCGCGGCGGCGATGTCATCCCCAAGGTTACTCGCGTTGTGGACGATAAAGATCACCTGCGCGGCGACAAGTTAATCCATGTGCCCAAGACCTGTCCCGTATGCAATACGAAAGTTGTGCGTACGGAAGGCGAAGTGGACTATTTTTGCGTGAACGCCAACTGTCCGGCCAAGTTGCGAGAAACTATTTTGCACTTTGCTTCGCGCGGGGTAATGAACATTGACGGGATGGGAGAAGCGTTGGTGAACCAGTTGACCGATCGCGGGCTGGTGAAGAATGTCGCCGATATCTACAAGCTGACTGAGTCAGACCTTTTATCGCTGGAACGGATGGGCGAGAAGTCGGCGCAGAATGTGCTACGGGAGATCGAGGCGTCGAAGAAGTCGCCACTGGAACGGGTGATCTATGGGCTCGGCATCCGCTTTGTGGGGGAGCGTACGGCAGAGTTTCTCGCCGAACATATGGGCTCCATGGACGCTCTCATGAATGCCAGCGAAGAAGAGCTACAGCAGGTGAATGAAGTGGGCCCGCGCATTGCGGCGAGTATTGAGGAGTTTTTTCAGGAACCGAAAAACCGCGGACTGGTAGAACGCCTGCGCAAAGCCGGTTTGACTTTCACCGGAACCAAGAAAGAGCGGGGCACAAAACTTGCCGCAAAAATGTTTGTTCTGACTGGCACGCTTACTCACCCTCGTGACCAAGTCAAAAAGATGATTGAAGATGCCGGCGGACGCGTATCCGGCTCGGTCAGCAAGAAAACTGATTATGTGGTTGCAGGGGCTGATGCGGGTTCCAAGCTCGATAAAGCGAAAGAGCTGGGAATCAACGTCATCGGCGAAAAGGAGTTGGAGGTGCTCCTCGCGAAATAAACAGGATTCGTCGTTCCGCTCTGTCTTTGCAAAAACTTACAAATTCTTGACATTCTTGTGACAATCACAGGCTGGACTCGCCCTAATCTTCCAACACGTGATCCTTCTAAGCTTCACGAGATGCGCATGGGCGCATAGGGAGCATCGCGGCAAATTGCTGCGATTGTGCGCCTCTTGCGTTTGCGGCGATCATCCTGGGCGAGATTTTTCGCCCTTCGAAACCTCGCTCAGGATGACACCGGCGATGCAAGCGCCGTTCTGATCCGCTCGTAGGTAACTTCCAGAGTTTCCGGCAAGACTCGCGTTTCGCCAACCACCGACACAAAGTTCGCGTCCGCCACCCAGCGTGGCAGGACATGCATGTGGATGTGTCCAGCCACGCCAGCACCGGCGGCCTTGCCAATATTCATGCCCAGGTTTATTCCATCGGGAGTGTAGAGCTGCCGCAGCACCCGCTCCATTCTTTGCGAGAGGCTCATCATTTCCTGCGCGGCCTCAACCGGCAGTTTTTGCAATTCATCGAGATGCGCGAAGGGTACGACCATCACGTGCCCGGGTGTGTATGGGTAGGTGTTCAGCACAATGTAACAGTACTGGCCGCGGTGCACGATGCGGGCTTTGACGTCGTCCCCAACGAGGGGAAGATCGCAGAAGATACAGCCGGTGATCTTCGGGCTAGCGGTGACAAAGGCGTAACGCCAGGGAGTCCAGAGATAATCCATCGCAGGGCAGAGTAGCAGATAGCGTGGAGTTGCGAAACTGGAGCCAGCTTAAACGCACGCATCAGCGTGGCCTTCGCTTGCAAGAATGCATTTGTTGTGGAAAAAACGGGTTGACATTTGTGGTAGGTTGTTTGAGCCAGAATGCAGGGCGTAATTGCATGACTGCTGCATCTCCACTGCCTTTTTTGCCTTCTGACATGGGCCCCTTGCTTGAAAGTCCGGGGTGTATGTCGTAGTTTTGCGATTTCACCCGCTCTTAAATCTTCGAACCGACGCGGTCGTAAAAATAGATAAAGCGGATAACTGAAGAGTACGCCCCGCGCGATTCCTGTCCCGGTGCACAAAATGAGGGGGAATGCCTGAGTAAGCGGGCGGGACTCTGCTGTTTCCGCCCTCAGACCCCAACCGACATTATCCGATGTGACAAACATCTAAGGAGAAGATTTATGAAGGCGACCAGGAAGTCTTTGGCAGTTTCCCGAACACTTAAACTCCATCTGTTTAGATTTCAGATTGCGCTGCTAGTGTTGGCCGTTGCCTTGGGCGCAGCGGGAGCACAGGCACAAACGGTAACTATTAAGTCCATCCGCGACCTCGGAACCGTGGCTGGCGACCCAATTAACCCGCAGTGGGTCGGTTTGATCGCCCAAGGCCGCGACGGCAACATGTACACAACAACTCCCAAGGGACTCGCAAGCGGGTCCGTCGGCACAGCTTTCAAAATCACACCCACGGGAAAGCTCACGGTACTTCACAACTTCAATCCCAACACCAAGATTCCGGAAGGCACGCCGTACAGCGGCCTTGTCCTTGGCACTGACGGCAACTTCTGGGGTACAACTTACAACGGAGGCCACACTGGGTGCGCAAATAACCAAGGCTGCGGCCAGGTGTTCAAAATGACGCCTGCCGGTAAGGTGACATTCGTCTACACCTTCACAGGTGGCAACGATGGCGGCAATCCCGTGGCTCCGCCTATCGAGGCAAGTAATGGGATGTTCTATGGAACAACGCAGTATGGCGGAATAGACAACCTGGGAACGGTCTATCAAATCACCGAGTCT
>Ga0308309_10002607_pt1 | contig 10726 bp, 10 predicted proteins | sample HubBroMetageWFT5_FD_192491 | JGI IMG/M metagenome (GOLD analysis project Ga0308309, IMG submission 192491) | Warmed and freeze-thawed soil microbial communities from the Hubbard Brook experimental Forest, New Hampshire - Hubbard Brook CCASE Soil... | ecosystem: Environmental > Terrestrial >... | reverse complement strand
TCCTCGGTTGCGTCTTCGGGCCGGCCTGTGAACGTCCCAGCGAGCGTATGGCGGTAGGTGGCGAAGGCTTCGATGATGGGCAGGTTGAGGAGTTCGATGCCGAGATTTTCGGCAAGCTGCTGGGCATCGCGGAGACTGCCTTCTGAGGAGTACGGACCCGGCATGGCCACGCCGGTCACATTTTGTGCCCCGAGAGCTTCTACGGCGATTGCGGCGACGAGCGCGGAGTCAACGCCGCCGCTAAGCCCGATGACGACTTTGCGGAAGCCGCATTTACGGACGTAATCGCGGGTGCCGATTACCAGGGCGCCGAAAGCTGCTTCGTGCTCGTCTTCGATCAGCGGCCGGATATCGCCTTCGCCGGTGACGCTGTCGAAGAGGACGAGATCCTCTTCGAAGGATTTGGCGCGTGCGGCTACGCGACCGTCTGGCATGAAGGCCACGCTGGAACCGTCGAATATCAAGCTATCGTTGCCGCCGACTTGATTGACGTACACGACGGGGACGCGATGTTCGCGGGCGATGGTTTGTAGCATGTCGTGGCGGAGGGAGCGCTTGTCTATTGTGTAAGGGGAAGAGGAGAGATTCAGGATCAGGCTACTTCCCTTCCCGACAATTTCCGAGACGGGATCGCGATCGTAGAGGCGGTAGGGCCAGAAGCGTTCGTCGTTCCAACAATCTTCGCAGATCGTAATGCCGAGTTGTTCCGCATTGAATGGAAAAGTGAGCTGGCTGGTGGCGGGTTGGAAGTAACGGGATTCGTCGAAGACATCGTAGGTGGGGAGAAGCATTTTGCGTTGCTCGAAGAGAATTTTGCCGTTGGCGATCAGCGCAGCCGAGTTGGCCACGGGTTTGCCGGTTTTGTCCATGGCGTCGCCTACGAAGCCGACTAGAGATGGGAGCGGGATTGATCTTGCGAGGCGCACCAGTTCTTGTTGGTTGCGTTCCACGAAGGAGGGGCGCTCGACCAGGTCTTGCGGGGGGTAGCCGCAGACGCAGAGTTCAGAGAAGACGGCTAGTTCGGCGCCGCGGGATTTGGCTTCCGCGGCGAGTTCGAGGATGCGTTGGGAATTGCCTTCGAAGTCGCCGACGGTGGGGTTGAACTGGGCTAGGGCGATTTTCATTAGCGGCGGTCAGCGTGCGTCAGACACATCGTGTTGTTCGACCTCGAAATGTACTTCAGCGGCTAAAGCCACGACCTACAAAGCTATTGCCCGGGCAAAAAAAACTCCCGAAGGAGGTTTCCTTCGGGAGGTATTCGTGTCCGCACATGGACGAAGTCAGGTTCGGCGGAGCGCTGTTGCCGGCGCAGCTTGCGTGATTAGACGCTGAAAGAGCTGCCGCAGCCGCAGGTGCTCTTGACGTTCGGGTTATTGAACTTGAAGCCCGAACCTTCGACTGTCTCGATGTAATCAATTTGCACGCCGTCGAGATACATTTCGCTCATCTGATCGACGAGAACTTTCAGCCCGTCGAATTCATAGACGTTGTCGCTATTCTGATTGACCTGGTTCTCGAAAGCCATGTGATAGCTGAAACCCGAGCAACCGCCGCCCACTACCGCGACGCGCAGGCCGGTGGGAGAGGGAGTTTGCTGCGTCAGGATTTCCTTCACTTTGGTGATGGCTACTGGTGTCAACTGTACCATTCTGGATTCCTCCGAAAATACCGGGATCAGGCCCGGACCATGATTCCACGTACATTGTATCAGATTCTTGGGGGTCTGGGATGGTTGCGAGATATTTCGGGGTGGTTAGTTGGGAAACTCTGTTGGCACGTGGACATCCGGCGTATTGGAGGGAGCGAAATTGACGGCCAGAGTTTGGGGCGACACGGCTGTGTCGCACCTCCCATTTGGCCCCGCCGCTGGCGGGGCCTCAGGGTGAAACGGCGCTGGTGCGGCGTCTTGTCGAGGGCCTCAGACACGCCCCTACGGATTCCCGGTGGACGCTCGCGCGCTAGGGTTGAGCTAGGAACTTTTGCAGCGGCTCCCAGTAGTTCTTTTTCCACCCGTCCAGGAGGCTTTGGCCGTCGCCGTCGGGGAAGCCGCGATGATCGAGGGTAGTTTGGTGCTGGAGTCGCTGTCGGACAGGGCGAATTTCACGATCGAGTAATTGCCGGGCTTCCAGTAGGCCGGGCGCCAGGCTTGGACTATTCGTTCGTCGGGCACGAGTTCGATTTGCATGCCGACTATGAGACCGCCGAAAGTGGAGAATGTGCCGCCGGGTTCGGTGCTGATGCGAGTGGGCGGGGCGTTTGGGGGCATGCGCGTCTTCATGGCATCGCTCAGGTGCACGACTTGTTCGAATTGCTTTGCGTCGGTTAGAGCGTCGTAAACGCGTTTGCGGGTCGCTTTGAAGATGATTTCCTGATGAATGGATTCCGCGGAGTGGGAGACGGAGTCATCGGCGGCTGCCCGCGCGTCAGTCAAGCCGAAGATAAACGCGCCTACCGTCATCGCGGCGCCAACCAGGACTTGGCGACGTGCGGGATCGTTGGCGCGCACTGCACAATTGAATTCATCGCTCATCATCGTCCTCCTCTATTCTGCTGAATTAACGCGGGCGGTCACCACTGCATCACAGCACTGCGCGACAATATGTTCAAAACAATACTTTCCGGGCAGTTGAACGCCGCTCGCGGCGCAGACGGTCACACGGGATGGCGTTGGTCGTAGAGGAATTCGATGGGGGCGAGTTGTTTCTTTTGATGTATGTGCTCCGCGATCACTTCACCATCGCTCTTGTAAACTCGGTAAGCCCGCGCGTAGCTTTTAGAGCTGATGACCCGGTAGAAACGGCCGTCTGTGAACTCGATGGCGCAGTTGTTCTCGATCGCGATTCCGAAACCGCCGGTGTTGCGAATCATGTCGCGAAAATCTTTTCGCCGCGGCACGCCTCGCGTCATGCTGTTGTAGTGAGGGCAATGTGTCCCGGCAATTATTCCCAGGCCTTTCACGTTTATGTACGTCCATTTTCGCGGGTTGTAAAAAGACATCGAATCCGAGTGGCCGGAATCAAACCAACAGATCGAGCCTGCGCTGATTCCCGATAACACCGTTCCGTTTTCATAGGCCGATATCAGGAGCCTGTCCACGCCCAGACGCCGCCAAAGCCGCATCATTTGCAGAGTGTTTCCGCCGCCGACGTAGATGATGTCTGCGGATAATATCTTCCTGCGAATCTGCTGTTTCGAAGGCCGATCTTTGATTAGAAACAGGGCGTCGGTCTCACATTTCAAGAATTTGCCGAAGTAATCGTGGATGTGCCTCCAATATCGCTCGGAATCTGAACTGGCGGTTGGGATGAAAAGCAGTTTCGGATTTTTCTTATTGGAGAGCCGGATAATCTCTCGATCGATTGTAGCTGTTCCTCGCGTTCTTATCTCGCCACCCCCAATCGCTACGATCGCTCTGGGCATGACTTCATCCTAACTGCAAACACGAAGTGGAACATCGTGGGAACGGGGAGGCGGTGCATCAGTCGCGCGCGACGCGATTAAGATTGGTTCTACGGTATTGGTCGAAGGCCGCGAGGGACAGCGCCGACATCATCAGCAGCGCGGACAGCCGGATGTGAGAGCCGTAGATGCCGTAGCTGCAACCAATGAGAACAAGAGCGAAAACAACCCACTGCAGCGGGCTGAGGCGAAACTTCGGCTTGGGATCATCAGCGGGGTGTAGCAAGGAGAGTTTCGGCGGACTCGCAAGCACGTACAAATCGAAACAAATCAAGAGGCTGGCCACGAAATTAAAAAAGGTCGACCAACGCAAGTTGTCGGTGAAGAAGACAAGCAGTAAGCCAGCGAAGAGAATCGCCAGTGCCAACCATCGTACGAGGCTGAATTTGTCGCGCATTTTCGATTTCCGATCACTGCCCGGATCTGCGGCCGATAATAACTAAACTTGAATGCAAATGCCAGCATGTGCGCAACGGAGTTGCTTATCAATCGAGAATTAGGTGGTGCGGCTGGCGTGTACAAGGTGGGGGCTTTCCCCTAAAATATGAAGCGACTATGAAACATACAATTACTTTGATACCTGGCGATGGGATTGGACCGGAAGTTTCACGCGCGGTGCAGGAGATATTGGCTGCGGCGGGCGTGGATATTTTGTGGGACGTGATTCCGGCGCGGGCGGAGATTGAGCGGCGTGGGCAGGACTTCATGCAGGCTGGAGTTTTGGAGTCTGTCCGCAAGAACCGCGTGGCGCTGAAAGGGCCCTTGGCTACTGCGTCCGTGGGGGGGCCACCTAGCATTAATGTGGGGTTGCGTAAGGCTTTGGATTTGTATGCGAATGTGCGCCCGGTGAAAAATTTGGAGGGTGTGCAGTCGCGGTTTTTGGGTGTGGATATTGTTTTGATTCGTGAGAATACCGAGGATCTTTATGCGGGGTTGGAGCATACGGTGGTGCCGGGCGTTGTGGAGAGTTTGAAAATTATTACGGAGAAGGCTTCGATGCGGGTGGCGAAGTTTGCTTTTGAGTTTGCGCGGAAGTATGGACGGAAGAAGATTCACGCGATTCATAAAGCGAATATTATGAAGCTGTCGGATGGGTTGTTTCTGACTTCGGTGCGGAAGGTGGCGGAGGCGTATCCGGAGATCGAGTACAAGGAATTGATTGTGGATAATGCTTGCATGCAGATGGTGATCAATCCGCACCAGTTTGACATGCTTTTGCTGACGAATTTGTATGGCGATATTATGAGCGATCTGGCGGCGGGGCTGGTTGGTGGATTGGGCGTGGTGCCTAGCGGGAACATGGGTGAGAGCGTGGCGATTTTTGAGGCTGTGCATGGGACTGCGCCGGATATTGCTGGTAAGGGGATCGCGAATCCGACTGCGCTTTTGATGAGCGCGATTATGATGTTGCGGCATTTGGGGGAGATGGGGGCGGCGAAGAGGATTGAGGACGCTTTGCATCGAGTTTATCGCGAGGGGAAGAGCTTGACGCCGGATGTTGGGGGGAAGGCTTCTACTGCGGAGTTTACTGCGGCGGTGATTGGGGCCTTTGCGTGAGGGAGCAGAGAGAGGCAACGGCGACTGTGCGGCGCGGTTGAGATTGTGGCGAGCTGGGGCGCAGCCCTTCGAACCGGCGCTGCCAGTTCTCAGGATGAATCGCGCTGTAGCGCGATTCTCAACCAGCGCCCCTACCTTGGCTGACGCGTTGAAGCGGCGCGAGGGGTTACGATGGCGGTCTGAAGACCGCCGCTACAAATGCGATTCAGGTGGGCGTTGACTTCCCTGCCCGGTGCAGTGAGAATGTGGCGAGTTTGGTGGTTCATGGAGACAGCGTGACTGAATATACCCCGGCGGTGGCGCGTTATGTGAATGGCGAGATTGAGAAGTTTGAGCCGATTTCCGAGGGGACTACCACCAAGCGGAAACGCAAGCCGCATATTGTGGCCGTGATCAACGAGATGTGCACGGGGTGCTCGGGGTCGCCGGCTTGCGTGGAGTATTGTCCGGTGGCGGATTGTATGTTCTGGGTGCCGGACGGAGATCATCCGCCGTTCGGTCGTATTTTGGTCGATCCACTTCTTTGCATCGGGTGCAAGCTTTGTACTAGCAAGGGCCCGGACGGGTCGTTTCTTGAGGGGTGCCCTTGGGATGCGATTGATATGGTGCCTTTGGCGGAGTTTGAGGGGAAGTACGGGGTGATGCCGTTTTAGGGCAGTTGAAAGTTGACGGTTAAGAGTTGAAGGCGAAAGAAACTTCTACCGCAGAGACTTGGATAACGCAGAGAAAGGCAAGAGAGATCCTTCGGGCGGCATGAAGCAAAGGCGCCGCCCTCCCTTCGCAAAATCACTCAGGGCAGGCGAGATGACCATGCTTGTTGCATCGTCAGAAAACCTTCGGTTTGATTTTCTTCTTTGATTTGTCCGTTGTGTTGCTACTTTCCGATGTGCTTCCAACTTTAATTCTGCGGGATAGGTGCGTCTAAACCCGTGCCCTTTCCGTGAAACAGCGGCGGGAAGTATTGAACGCACGTGAAGTCAAAACCAAATTTGAAAGAAGGAGCACCGGCAAGATTGCCTATGCTACCAAGCTAGCCGGGTTTGCGGCAGTCGGCGCAGAGGCCGCCTACTTCTGTGCGGGTCACTGTGATTTCGATGCCGCAGTCGCGGGAGATTTGGGATTTCAGCTGCTCGTAGAGTTCGCTTTCGAATTCACGGACTTTGCCGCAGCGGATGCAGGCTACGTGGATGTGGTCGCGGGGGCCGTGGCTTTCGTAGAAATGGCGGTCGCCGCGGAGATGCAGGAGATCGAGTTCGTCGATCAGACCGTGGCGCTTCAGGAGATCTAGGGTGCGATAGACGGTGACGCGCGTGACCCGCGGATCGAGTTTCTGGGCGCGTTGCAGAATTTCGTCGGCGTCGAGATGGCGGCGGGCTGTGTCCATCACTTGGAGGAGGACGCGGCGCTGGCGGGTCAGGCGAATGCCGCGGGCGCCAAGCTCGCGTTCGAGATGGCCGGGGAGTTCGTGATTGATGCGTTCGCCGGTGGAGACGCGATGTGCAGGTGTAGCGGACATATGTATGAGGAGATTATACCAAAAGGAGTCAAGGGGGGAGGGAGAGTTGAAGATTTTGCAAGGCGAAGTTGAAAGTTGACAGTTAAAAGTTGAAGGCAACGGCGGGAAGATTTGCCGCGGAGGCGCGGAGTACGCAGAGAAAATCAAAGACGAAGGCGAGACGGCGGGGTGGCCGCGATCGTGCCGAGTCGGAATGCTATGGTTTTTTCGGCGTCGCGGTGCTTAAGGCTGCAGATTTGATGAGGAGTGGTCCTTCGGCAGGATCCACGGGCTTCAGAAGCAGCTTATTATTGACGCCGCCCAAGCGGAGGTAGTACACGTTCCCTGCTTCTGCGGTCAAACTCGCCGCTCCTGCTATCTCGGAGCGTCCCTTGAGCTTTGATTGAATTGCTACGCACACGCGATGATCGCCTGGGGGGATCGAAAAATACGAGTAGGAAGTGTGCTCCAGTGCGCCGACCCACGAGCCATCAATTCCCGTCCTTAGGATGACGCAGCCAATGCAAGCGCTACCCAGCTCAGCGAAAACGACGATCGTGGCTTTGCCCGGTTCGGGCTGAGGGAGGGGGTGGGTTTTCTTGTCGAGCTTCACGTTGAACTCGGTTTCGGGCGCGCCGCATCCGGCGGCGGCTAGCGCGGCTGCGCCGGAGTCTTGCGCGAACGTTGGGAGGGCGAAGAGAAAGAACGCCAGGATGATTTTCGTCATGGTGACCTCAGAATTCAGAAACGCTTGAACGGCTAATGCCACGAAATCAAGAGCGACGCCACTGCAACTGCGAAGAGAGATCCTTCGGCCGGCTTGAAACATAGGCGCCGGCCTCCCTTCGCAAAAGCACTCAGGGCAGGCAGGATGACGATGCTTGTCGCGTCGTCAGCGGTGGCTTTGGACGGCTTTTAGGATGTCGCTGTACATTACGAAGGCGAAGATGCCTAGTAGGAAGACTAGGCCCACCTGCACGAAGCGTTCTTTTACCGCCAGGCTTAGGTCGCGGCGCAGGATGCCTTCGATGGCTAGCAGTAGGATGTGGCCGCCGTCGAGGATTGGGATTGGCAGGAGATTCAGCAGGCCCAGGTTGAGGCTGATCACGGCCATGAACCCCAGCAGGATTGCGGGACCGCGTTTGGCGGCTTCGCCAGAGATGCGCGCGATGCCCACAGGGCCTGCGAGCTGGCGGATGGAAACTTTGCCGCTGAAGAGGCCGACCAGGACTTGGCCGATCTGGTGAATGCCGGAAACGGTCGAGGCAGCGGCGTCTTTGCCTGCTTCGACGAACGATTGACGCACGTAATCCTCTTTCGCATCTGAAGCTACGCCGACCTGCCAGACCGGTTGGCCGTCCAGGTCCATGCCTTGCATGGGAGTGATGTCGAACGACGTTTGCTGGCCGTCGCGCAGGACCTGAAATTGGACGGGATGCCCACCGGACTGATGGACACCTTCGACCAACTGTGGCCAAGTGACGATCGGCTTACCGTTCATCGCAACAATGGTGTCGCCCGGTTTTAGCCCGGTGCGATCCGCAGGCGTGCCGGGCTCGACGTCGGCGATGACGGCGGGCAGTGGAGCGTATCCGAACAGAGTATCTGGCGAAGTGAGATGCTCGGGCACAGTTGCGGTGATGATCTGAGACGCGCCGCTGCGCAAGACGGTGATCGTCATGGGACTTCCGGGCTTGGCTTTTTCGAATTCCGCGTACACGCCTTTCCACGTCGGGGTGGGAACGCCGTTCACTGCAACGATGCGGTCGCCTGCCTGCACCCCTGAGGCGGGCATGGATTGGGGCACAGCGACGACGTCCGCGGGCTGATGTTCATAAACCGGCGAGGGAACGCCGAGGCGCCAGAAAATTCCCCAGAGGATTACGAGGGCGAGGAGGAAGTTCATGAAAGGACCGGCGATGGCGATAATGGCGCGTTGCCAGCGCGGGCGCGAGAGGAATTCGTATCCCGCGCCGGTACGCTCTTCGAGAGGATTGTCACCGGCCATGCGCACGTATCCGCCGAATGGGAGAGCGCTGAGGCGGTAATCGGTGTCGCCACGCTTCATGCCGAAAAGGCGCGGACCGAAGCCGAGGGAGAAAACGTCCACGCGGACGCCGCAGAGTTTGGCGGCGGCGAAATGGCCCCATTCGTGGACGAAGATCATGATGCCCAGGACGATGGTGACGGTGACGAGATCCACTAAGAAATTATGCATAAGGCCTCAGAGAGTATTTTAATTCTTTCCGCGCCGCGATACGAGTTGGATTTCTTGACGCGCGAGGCGACGGGCTTCGGCGTCGGCTTCTAGTACGTCGGCAATGCTGTGCAGAGACGTGCGCGGCATTTTTTCGAGTACTTTTTCGATCACTGCTGCGATTCCCAGGAAAGACAAGCGCTTCTCCAAAAAAGCCGCTACGGCGATTTCATCCGCTGCGTTTAGCGCGCAAGGGAGCGGACCGCCCTGGCGCGAGGCTTCTTTCGCAAGAGCGAGGCACGGAAACTTCTTCGCGGGCACTGCGGCAAATTCAAGCTTACGCAAGGTGGACCAGTCCAAGGCACATGTATTGGACGGAGCCCGCTCGGGATAGGTTAGCGCATATTGAATGGGCATGCGCATGTCGGTTGGGCCGAGTTGTGCCAGGATTGAACCATCCACAAATTCAACCATGGAGTGGACTGTCGATTGGGGATGGATGACGACTTGGATTTTGTCGAGGCCGGTGCCGAAGAGCCATTTGGCTTCGATTACTTCGAAGCCTTTGTTCATCAGAGTGGCGGAATCTATGGTGATGCGCTGGCCCATTTTCCAGTTGGGATGGTTTAGGGCTTGTTTTGCGGTGATTTTGGCGAAATGGGAAAGAGGGGTTTTGCGGAAGGGGCCGCCACTCGCTGTGAGGATCAGGCGTTTTACTTCTTTGGGTTCACCGGCGCGGAGACATTGGTGGATGGCGTTGTGTTCGGAGTCCACTGGGAGTAACGAGACTTTGTGACGGTGGACTGCGGCCATAACCACCTCTCCTGCGGCCACCAGGACTTCTTTATTGGCTAGAGCTATGTGTTTGCCGGCTTCGATGGCTTTGTAGGTAGCTGGGAGACCTACTACTCCTACTGCTGCGGAGACGATTGTTTCGGCTTCGGGGTAGGTGGCTACTCGTTCCATGCCTTCTGCGCCGAAGAGGATTTCTGGTTGCGGTTGATTGTTTTCGCGTTTCGATTTTAGGATTGCGCATAACTCTTTGGCGGCGGCTTCTGTGGCTACGCTGATTATTTGCGGATGGTATTTTTGCGCTTGTTCGGCGGCTAGTTTTACGTTGTGGCCTGCGGCGATTGCTACGATTTGAAATTTTCCTGGATTGAAGGCTACTACGTCGAGGCATTGGCGGCCTATGGAGCCCGTGGAGCCTAGGATGGAGATCGGTTTCATTTGTTTGCGCGTCATATTTTATAGGGGTTTCGGTGATTATGCGAACTTCGGTTTTCGCGAGTGTGTTGTTGAGGAAGTCAAAGTCAAAAGATTTAAGACAGAGGGCCAGAGGGTAGGCGGAGAACACAGAGACACCAACGGCGCAAGGTTTACCGCGGAGATGCAGAGAAAGGTGGGAGAGATCCTTCGCTGCGCTCAGGATGACGACGCTCGTCGCTTGACGCGGTGGATTATTGCGGGCGGGAGGCTAGCCATTGGTAGAGGATCCAGACGGCTGGGGTGGCTAGGATCAGGCTATCTATACGATCTAGCATGCCGCCGTGGCCTGGGAGTAGGCCGCCGGAATCTTTGACGGAGGCGCCGCGTTTGTAGGCGGATTCGATTAGGTCGCCGGCCTGGCCTGCAATGTTGGCTACTCCGGCGATTACCAGTAGGGTGATAACGTCGGTCTGCATCCATTTGGCGAAGAGGACGGCGACGATCATAGAGGCGAGGACGTTGCCGAGGGCGCCTTCCCAAGTTTTCTTGGGGCTTAGCATGGGAGCCATCGGGACGCGGCCCAGGGACTTGCCGACGAAGTAGGCGAGCATGTCTCCGGCCCAGACTAGAACCAGGGTGAAGAGGACTAGTTGGCGGCCAACGGGTTCGATTTCGTCGAGGCGGACGATGTAGCTGAACGGCAGGACTACGAAAAGTAACGCGGCGGAACCGATGGAGATGGCCGGAAGTATCTCGTGCAGCGGACGCTTGGTTAGCAGGCCGAGGATTACGCAGCCGAAGAGAAAAAT
>Ga0308309_10002606_pt1 | contig 10726 bp, 9 predicted proteins | sample HubBroMetageWFT5_FD_192491 | JGI IMG/M metagenome (GOLD analysis project Ga0308309, IMG submission 192491) | Warmed and freeze-thawed soil microbial communities from the Hubbard Brook experimental Forest, New Hampshire - Hubbard Brook CCASE Soil... | ecosystem: Environmental > Terrestrial > Soil... | reverse complement strand
CCTGCCTCTTAGCTCTTAGCTTAATGCTAAAACTTCCGGACTATGCCTCGTGCTTGGACCCCTAGGATTCAAGCCAAGAGCCTAACAGCCAAGAGCCAAAGGCCAAGAGCTATCGTCTCTGAAACTCTGGCGAACCCAATAGCAAACCTGCAATCGCGCTAGCATCCGGGGCACGAGTTACATTGTCAGGTTTGCGCATCCCCGCCTTGTTCTCCAACTTCGCCGGCGCGGCATTCTTTCCCGCCTCCTCAATCTGGGCCACGATCGAGTCGTGCGTCTGTTTGGATACGCCGCTGACGATAAGATTTTCTTCCAGAGTCGTGAGCGCGGAAGCCGTATCCGCAGGTGCGGGATTATTGCCGGCTATTTGGGCCACATCCAGCCGAATGCCTTTCACCTTCCCACCCGTCAGGGCCAAGGCAAAGTTCATGCGATTCAACAATGCCGAAGAACTCACCCAAGTATCCGCCTTCATCGAATAGCCTGTCGGTGGCTGCGCGCCGTAGAGCGGCATGCCCATGTTGTTGAGTTGCCTCGTTAAGGGGAGAGCGTCGTCCACTTCCGCGGCGGTGGCTCGAACCGCGGAGGCTACGAATTCCAGAGGAGTCTTCACCTTAGCGCGGTACGCAGCGTCATCCCAAAACTCCGGCGAATGGAAGAGAGTGCTCAGCACTTCACGGATGTCCCCCTTCTTCTTCAAAAACGTTCTCGCCATGCGATCGACCAGAGCCGGTGGCGGCTCATCTGAGACGAAACGCTCCGCCAGTTTCAGCGAGATGAAGTGCGCCGTCTGCGGGCTTGTGGCCAGCCGGTGAAGCAATTCCGACCCCTCTCGTTCGCCCTTCGGCTTGATTCGCTTGCCAAGTATGAACTTTTGACCAGGTTCGTGCGTGCGCGGATCGAACTTGAAGCCCCCGCCTTCTGCCGGCTTGTCGATCGTCCATCCCGTAAAAACCTTGGCGACTTCAGTTACGTCGCGCTGCGAATAGCCGCCGTTCACGCTGAGTGTATGCAGCTCCAGCAACTCGCGGCCATAGTTCTCATTCAGGCCACTGGTGCGCTTTCCCTGATTAGGCCGCGGCCTCGGAGGATAGTAGCGTCCGGACGGATGCGCCGGAAGGCCCAAAGCCTGCGGCGAGTTCGGTCCCACGCTCAGCCAGTTGTCCAAATAGAAAAGCATGGCGGGGCTTTTCGCGGTAGCCGCCAACAGATCTTCAAATCTTCCGAGCGCATGCGGGCGGATCACATCTCGCTCGTAACTGGTGAGCATCAGGCGGTCGAGACCCTTATCCACAAACACATTGAAATGGTTGATCCAGAAGTCGGTCATCACTTCTTCCAATTGGCGCTGGCCATAAATTGCGCGAAGGAGCTTTGCCTGCACGAGTTCGCTGGTGATTACACCTCCCGGATTGTTCATGGCGAGCAGCGTCTCTTTCTGTTTCGGTGCCATGCCCTCGAGAAATTCCTGTCCTTTTCCCCCGCGCAAATTATCGGCAACGGCAACCTGCGCGGCCGGCGACATTCCTAGAATTTTCTTGTACCGCTGGTCTGGAGAGAGGCTCGGCAATTGCTGAACCTCGAGGTCGGTATAAAGCTGCTCCTCGCGACGGCGAGCTTGCTCCTCTTCCTCCGGGCTAAGTTTGGCCGGTGCCGCTGTGGCCGACATTGTGTTTTCGCTGTCGCCGGAATTATTGATGCCGGCGGCCTCGTTGCTCACTGATCCCGAGTTCATTCCACCGTTCATCGGAGACCCGTCATTAGACGCTTTCCCTGGCGCGGCTGCCGAGTCTCCATTCTTGCTCGCATCTTGCTTGCGATCTTTCTCTTCTCTTGCTCTCTCTTTGCGATCCTGAAGGCGAGCCAACTGCACTTCGAAGATCGCCCGTCGTGCGGGATCCGAAGGCATTGGCCGCTTGCCGTTCATCACCTGATTGATCTCTTGCGGGTCGGGGAATTCTTGCGCGATTTCCTTCGTGCTCATGCGGAGCGTGCGGAGCGGCTCCAGCCTGGTATTGATCGCGCTATCGTCAATTCTTTCCGGATGAAGTTGCAGATCGATCCACTGATTGGCACCCATTGCCATCACTTTCTGCAAATCCCCGGGGCGGGGGCCGAAGGTCAGCCGGTTGAGCGCATGCAGTGCTCGTTTCGGATCGGTTGTCGCCGTTGCGTCGTTGTCTTGTTTCTTCTTAGCCAACAGCGACGGAGCCGTGCACGTCACGCTGAGCGACAGAAGAAAGATGACGAATTTCGCACGTCCCAGACGCATGCCGGCACCCAAGGAAGGGCAAGTTCCTTAATTATCAACCCAAACCGGGATAGAAAGTTGCCTGATGCGCACTCAAAGAAGCTGGGATCGATAAGGGTGGGAACGCCCGCGACCAGTGCTCCTTTTTCATGTCAGATACAGCTTGCCGTGCGACACCTTGTGCTGCAAGGTCGCGGCCAGCTGATCTACATCTGCGGGAGCAATATTGACCGTCATGTGATCGGCCAGCAGAGGGCTCCGGTTGCTGCCTACGGCGTCGCGCCGTACCTGGATCAAAAGAGCCTGCACCACATTCGGATCGTATTTTTGCGGAGCCAAGCGGACCAGATCGCTAAGCGCATTTCCCAGTGAAAGCGATTCACGGTAAGGACGCTTGCTGGTCATGGCGTCAAATGTATCGGCTAAAGCCATGATCCGCACAGGGAGCGGGAGTTCCTCGCCGCTAAGTGCGTCCGGATAACCGGAACCGTCGCTACGCTCATGATGCCAGCGCACAGACTCGTGAATCTTCGGCCAGGGAAATTGCACGCTGCTGACAATCTGGTGGCCAACCACCGTGTGATCGGCCATTTCGCGAAATTCCTCCGGATTGAGTGCAGTGGCTTTGCCGAACAGCCTCCGGTCGACCGCGACTTTTCCAATGTCATGCAGATATCCCGCGCTCCGCAGGGCGGCCACTTCCCCGGGGTCGACGCCCATCGCTTCGCCGATCGCTGCGGCATAGCGGCCCACACGTAGCGAGTGGCCGTGAATGTTCACGTGTTTTACATCGATCGCGGTTGCGAACGCCTCGAGCGCGGTGTCGTAGAAGCCGTGCAGGGAAGCCATGAGCCGCAGATTTTCGGTGACGCGTTGTGCCAGCGTTTGCGTCAGCGCATGGTTTTGTACGGCCAGGCCGATGTAGTTGCATAGTAATTCCATCGCATCGAGTTCTGCGGCTTCGTATGGCACATCCCCCGGACGTCGTCCGAGCGCCACCACTCCGGCCAGTTTGCCGGCTGCTTTCAGAGGAGCAAGGCATTTGAAAAGTTCGGGTGCGACGTTGCCATTCGAGCTGAGAAAAATCGAATAGGTGGAAGAGTTAAGAACGATGGGCCCTCGCGCCGCAGCCAGAGCGTGAACGTGTTTCGGCAGCAGAGGAATGAGAGCAGGCTCGGGCAGCATCGCAAAGCCGTCCGCTGCCACGGAGGTCAGCATCGTCGGCTTGTCGTGGAAAACAAAAAGCGCCCCTTCGCGCGCGCCCGCGGCTTCCATCACAGCCGCGAGCATGCGTCGCGCCGTGTCAGAAAATTCGCGCTCCGCCGTAAGCTCCGGTCCTAGTTCGGAGAGAGCTTCCACGGTACGCAACAGCCTGCGGAAATTGTTGGTCTCCACGGTCACGATAGCGGCGCGAGAACGCTGAGCCAAAATGAGCGTAACACGCAGCAACAGGAGCGGCGAGTGAGCGTTGTTGGTTAGTTTGGTGCAGTGCTGGCGCGGGGAAACGAGGTGACGACTCTGATTCTGCCTGATTCTGGAACTTCAGAAGTGCTCGCGCAATTCCGCGAAGCCGCCCACCATCAGCAAGCGCTGCGACGGGGGCGCGGCATTCAGCTCCTCGTGCTCCAGAATCCACGTATCGCCGTGCGGCACGAAAACTGCGCTCAGCCCCGCCGCCAGCGCAGGATTGATGTCCGACTTCGGGCTGTTGCCGATCATCCATGCGGTTTCGCGAACGAGTCTGTGTTTTTCGATCAGCTTTTCATAGGCCGCAGAGTTTTTCTCCGCGAGGATCTCGGTCTCGGCGAAATAGCTCTTCAATCCTGAGCGTTCGATCTTTCCCGATTGCTCAGGTACGGCGCCTTTGGTGACTAAAATCAGGCGATGCCGCGAAGTCAGATACTCCAGAGTTTGAGAGACTTCGGGCAAAAGTTCTATCGGATGATCAGACACGGAGTGCGCAAAACTCGTGATTTGTGCACGCAACTCTGGCGTCACCGGACTAACGCTGAGCCGCTCAAACGTGTCCACCAGCGCGTGCGAAAAACTGTGTAAGCCATAGCCATGCTTGACAATGCATTCGCGCTCCACGTCATTCAAAACCTCGCGGACTTGTTCGGGAGAAAACTCGTGGTGGTTCAGGAATGAAATAAATTTCGCGATGGCTCGTTCGAAATAGACGTTGTTTTCCCAGAGCGTGTCGTCGGCGTCGATGAGAAGGGTCTGGGGTGGCAAGGTTTCCCGCGTTGGCATCTCGCTGTCAACACTCCGAGAAGCTTCGAGCTATGAGCCTTGAGCTACAAGCAGACAACGGTCGATTGTAACGGCTGAAGGTCGAAGCTCATGGATCAAAACTCGAAGCTTATACCCAATCCACTCTTGCTTCCGGCCCAATGATTCCGGCCTTATGGCCCATGTCGAGCAAACGTACCACGCCTTCGCGGCCTTCCGGTCCATAGTCCAGCGTGCGTTCGTTCACGTACATGCCAACAAACCGGTCGGCAGTCTGCGAATCAAGATCGCGCGCGAACTGCATAGCGTAGGACAAAGCTTCTTCGCGATGATCAAGCGCATACTGAATGCTTTCGCGCAAAGCACCATTGACGGCCGAAATAAGCTGCGGCCCCAGCGCGCGGCGAATGGCGTTCCCGCCCAGCGGGAGCGGTAATCCTGTCATTTTCTGCCACCAGCGGCCGAGGTCGACAATTCGGTGCAACCCGGCCTTGTCATAGGTCAACTGGCCTTCGTGGATGATGAGTCCAGCCTCGTATTTGCCTTCGAGCACCTGCGGAATGATCTGGTCGAACGGCACAACCTCTGTCTGCACTCCCGGAGCAAAAAGCTGCAGTGCCAGATACGCAGTCGTAAGAGTGCCGGGAACCGCAATACGCTTTTCCTTGATCTCGCTCTGCGTGAAGGGACGCGGCGAAACAATCATCGGCCCATAACCCTCGCCCACGCTACCGCCGCACGACATGAGCGCGTACAAGTCCTGAATGTAAGGATAGGCGTGAAAAGAAATGGCCGTCACATCATAAACCGCCTCGCGCGCCTTCTGGTTCAAGGTCTCGATATCGCAGAGCGTATGCGTGAAGCGCAATCCCGGCACTCGCACCTTGCTGGTGGCGAGGCCATAAAACATGAACGCATCGTCCGAGTCGGGGCTGTGCGCGATCGAAATCTCGCGCGTTTGCGACGACGCGTTGCCGCTGGAATATTTCGTCTCTTGATCCGAAACTATGCTCATCTGACAACTCCCACTACCGCTGCGATCTTCCCGGGCTTATTTTCCAGAACTACGCTGCCAGCGCGTCGCAATGCCGGCAGCCATCATTATCTTGATGATTTCCGCAAACAGGAACCAATACAGCCCCCAGCGAAAAGCCTGCGCCACCGAGTGTGTCAGGAAGGCGAGCCAGGTCAATCCGCCCGTGAAAAGCAACACTTCAGCGAGAACTCCGCCCACCGCCGCGCGGGTAAAATTCTTGCGGCCGCGCTCCATCACGTAACCGGCCAGCCACGCAACCAGTGGGTAGGCCAGCAGAAATCCGCCCGTCGGACCCAGCAGTTGTGCAATTCCTCCGGGTCCGGTCGGGCTGAAAACCGGAAGGCCCACGGCGCCTTCAGCCAGATACAGTGCAAGTGCCGCGAATCCACGCTTGCTCCCCAGTGAAAGGCCCACCAGCAACACGGCGAAGTTTTGCATCGTCAGAGGAACGGGCGTGAAGGGCAAAGGAACCGCGATCCGGGCACACGCCGCTACCAATAAGCTTGCGCCTGCTACCAGCATGATCTGCCGCGCAATCTCACCAGCTAGAAAATGCTCCTGGCTTCTTAATGTTTGACTCGTGGCCTTTTCCATGGACCTTCTCCAGAATTACAATACGTCACTGCTCGAGGCTGCCCGAGCGATGCTCATCTGCTCCGTTGGGACTTCCGACCCGGGTGGCATGGGCGACCTGCAGGTGCCGACGCAACCGCATATACAGCGCGATGGCAACGCACACCACGACCAATGTGCTCAAACCCAAGATCAGGAACCACCAGATCATCCGCACAGCAAATTCAGGATAGCAGATGAGGACTTCCGCGAAGGGATTTCCGCTGCTTGATCTGCGTCAATCTATGCGGATGTAGCCGACCTGGCAGCGCGCTTCTCGCGCATCGTTTCAATCCGCCTCAGCGTCATCGCCAGTCGTTCCCGTCCGAACTTGGAATTGTGGATCACCTTCTCGATATTTGCGAACATGTGCGGATCGCCGGTTTTCTCCCGCAGTTCTTTCAGGAAGGGATGCACCTTGGCGAATATAAGGAACATTTCGCCACTGACCGCCGGCTGGATGAACATTTCCTCGCTTAGTGTTCCGTGGAGCACGAACAGCGCAGCCATGCTCCAGTAACTGCTAGCCTGTCGCAGCCAGCTATTTTCTTGTGTACCGAAAGCCCCGGCGACTTTCATATAATCGTCAGCGGTTCCCGGCCAAAAGTCAGCGACCCACCAGCTACGTGCTTTGCGAAGTTCCGCCTCCCGGCGTAGTTCGTAAAGGTGAAGAATCAGTTGGGCGTCCATCGCGGTAGGTTTCTTAGGCATTTCGCCTCCAATTAAAGAAGTTTGTGATCTAACTTGAACAACGTTGAAGTGGGAAACAGGGAGAAAACCCCGTCCGTTATGCTGTAGTTGCCGCTGCTTCCGGCGCTGGTGCAGGCCGTTCGTAGTCGCACTCTTTGTTGGGACAGGCGATCACCGGCCCCGCTTTCAGGTTCTTCTCAACCAGATACTCGCTCCCGCAACTCGGACATTGCTCCGCGATTGGCTTGTGCGCGGAAGTGAACTTACACTTCGGATAATTTCCGCAACCGTAAAATGTATTTCCTTTGCGGGCGCGTTTCTCCACGAGGTCGCCATCTTTGCAATCCGGACACTTCACACCGATGAAATTCTGTTTCACATACTTGCATTCGGGATATCCGCTGCACGCCGTGAATTCGCCGAAGCGACCGTGGCGAATCATCATATTGCGCCCGCATTTAGGGCATGGCTCATCGAGCGGAATGTCGGGGACTTTCTTTCCCTGATCCAGCCGCCGCGTCGTCTTGCAGTCGGGATATCCCGTGCACGCCATGAACTGCCCGAAACGCCCCCGCTTCAGCACCATCACGCGGCCGCAGTTTTCGCAGTACTCCTCCTGCGTCGTTTCCTGTACATCGGCTGAGTCCAGGTCCGGCAGGTTGATCGGATTTTCTTTCGTAAACGTGCAGGTGTTCGGATCTTCCTTATCGTAAGTGCTGCACGCATAAAACGAGCCGTGCTTGCCCCATTTGATCACCAGCGGCGCGCCACAGCGTTCGCACTTCTCATCCGTGGGCTTCTCCATCCGCTTGATGTTCTCCATATGCTTTTCGGCATATTTGAGATCTTTCGTAAATTTTTTGTAGAACTCGGCGAGCGTGTCCGTCCACTTTTCCTTGCCTTCTTCGATCTCGTCGAGCTTCTCTTCCAGGCCGGCGGTGTAGGCAATATCGAAAATGTCGCGAAAATTTTCCACCAGAAGATCGGTGACTACCAATCCGATTTCGGTCGGAGTAAATTTTCCGCCTAGCTTCTGCACGTACTGCCGTTCCTGAATGGTCGACAAGATTGCGGAATAGGTCGATGGACGCCCAATGCCGCGCTCTTCCAGTTCTTTCACCAGCGAAGCTTCGTTGTAGCGCGGCGGCGGCTCGGTGAAATGCTGCTCCGGCTTCAGTTCCTTCAGCGTAAGCTTCTGGCCAGCTTCCAGCGCCGGCAGTTTGTGTTTCAGCTCTTCGTCTTCTTCGTCTTTGCCTTCCTTCGACTCTTCGTAGACTCGGAGGAAGCCGTCAAACTTCAGTACCGATCCGGTTACGCGGAACCAAAACGTCTCTGATTTGCTCTTCGCGTCGATATCCACGGTGGTCTGATCGAAAACCGCGGGCATAATCTGCGAAGCTACAAAGCGCTGCCAGATCAGCTTGTAGACTTTGAACTCATCTTCTTTTAAGTACTGCTTGATCTGATCGGGATGGCGCATCGCCGAGGTCGGCCGGATCGCTTCGTGCGCGGCCTGCGCTTCTTTCTTCTCCTTATAAGTGTTCGGAGTTTCTGGCAGGTATGTCTGGCCGTATTCTTTGCCGACGTACTCACGCACTTCCTGAATCGCCTCAGGTGCCACCCGGGTCGAATCGGTACGCATGTAGGTGATCAGACCAACCAGTCCTTCTTCGCCCAGTTCCACGCCTTCATACAGACGTTGCGCGATCATCATTGTGCGCTTCACGCTGAACCGCAGTTTGCGCGAAGAATCCTGTTGCAGCTTGCTCGTCGTAAAAGGAGGCGCGGCATTGCGGCGGCGTTCTTTCTTGTCGACCGATCGTACGATCCAATCGGCCTGTTCCAGTGCCACACGGATCTTCTCCGCGTCCTCGCCGTTCGTGACTTCGATCTTCTCCTCGTCTTTACCCAGGAAGCGCGCGTCGAATGCCGGAGGCTTGTTGGCGGCCAGGTGCGCGTCGATCGTCCAGTATTCTTTCTTCTCGAACGCTTTGATTTCGCGCTCGCGTTCCACAATCAATCGCAGCGCGACCGTCTGCACTCGTCCAGCGGAAAGCCCGCGCCGCACTTTATCCCAGAGCAATGGAGAAACTTGATATCCCACCAGCCGGTCTAGAACGCGACGGGCCTGCTGCGCATCCACAAGGTTTTGATCGATTGCCCGCGGATGCTCGAACGCCGCCTGCACGGCGCGCTTAGTGATTTCATTAAACGTGACGCGCTGAATCCGCGGAGGTGCTTCTGGGTCTTCTTTTTTCTTCTTCTTGCCTTTCTTTTTGCCGTTGGCCCCGTTGCCGTCGAGTTCTCCCGCCAGGTGCGCAGCAATCGCTTCGCCTTCGCGGTCCGGGTCAGGAGCGAGAAAGATGGCATCCATCCCCGCCGCCATCTTCTTTAATTTGGCGAGAACCTTCTCTTTGCCCGGAATGACGACGTAGTCGGTCGAAAACTCGTCGTTGGTATCGACGCCCAGTGTGCTCTTGGGCAGATCTTTCACGTGGCCCAGCGAGGCCTCGACGGAGAATCCCTTCCCCAAATACTTCTGGATGGTCTTCGCCTTGGCCGGCGATTCGACAATGACTAAACTCTTCGTCAACTGAACCTCAGTTCCTAGGATTTCGCTTTGAACCTAGCACGAATGGGAGGAAAGCAACAAGTTACTGTGAAAAAGCTCTCAGCTATCAGCCTTCAGCTCTCAGCCTCTTCAGCAGAGCTGCGAGCATCCTTTTTACTTCTTCGGCCTGGCCCGCAAGGCGCTCGTAATCCGGAGTCTGCAGAAGTTCAAGATCGCGAGCGAGCAGCAGGTGATACTCCAATTCGCTCGCCGATCCTACCGCGATCTGGAGGAAGCGTGCAAAGTCCGCGTCTCCTCTTCGACACGACCCTTCGGCTATATTGGCTCCGATCGACGCCGATGCCCGTCGCATTTGGCTAGTCAGTCCGTAAACTTCATCGCGAGAGAACGACTTGCTCGATCGATAGACGTCAAGAGTCAAAGAATGAGCCCTGACCCAGCCCTTTAGATTCTTAAAGCTCTGCACTTCCTTCCCTCTTGCTAACCAAGCTGAGAGCTGACAGCTGATGGCTGAGAGCTGCTCCTAGAAGCTCTTCACAAAATTCTTCCCCGCCATCTGCCTGACTTTGCCTGACAATTCGAGTTCAAAGAGAGCGGCGAAAATTTCAGACGGCGTCAATTCGTTCTCTAATTTCTCCACCAATTCGTCAATATGCGTCTGTTCATCCGCCTTCAGCAGACACAATATCTTCTTTTCGTGTGGCGGAAGCGCTTCGTCCGGGAATAGAGATGCGGATGACGACCCGCTGGATTCAGGCGAGGGTTGGGGCGTCAGCGCAAGCTTTACCTCGGCGGCAGATCTTCCCACACATCTTCCCAGGTGGCCACAAGCTTTGCACCCTGTTTAATCAGCGTGTTCGGCCCCCAGGAATTCTTGTTGGTAACGTTGCCGGGGACGGCGAAGACGTCGCGATTTTGTTCCAGTGCGCAGCGCGCCGTGATGCGGGTTCCAGAATACTCGGCCGCCTCGACTACCAACACGCCCACCGACATGCCGCTCAGAATTCGATTGCGAATCGGAAAGTTCTGCGGAAAAGCGGACGTTCCGAGCGGAAATTCCGAGATCAATGCTCCGCCCAGTGCAAGAATCTGCTCCGACAGCCGCGAATTTTCTTTGGGGTAAATCACATCCACCCCGGTACCCAACACCGCGATGGTCCTGCCTTTTGCAGTGATCGCCCCGCGATGGCTGGCAGTATCGACCCCGCGAGCCATGCCGCTGATAATCACCAATCCCTGCGCCGCAAGATCGCACGCCAACCGCTCTGCCATCCCAGAGCCGTATGGGGTAGGATGCCGCGTGCCCACCATCGCAATGCCGGGTTGTGTCAGC
>Ga0308309_10002605_pt1 | contig 10729 bp, 9 predicted proteins | sample HubBroMetageWFT5_FD_192491 | JGI IMG/M metagenome (GOLD analysis project Ga0308309, IMG submission 192491) | Warmed and freeze-thawed soil microbial communities from the Hubbard Brook experimental Forest, New Hampshire - Hubbard Brook CCASE Soil... | ecosystem: Environmental > Terrestrial > Soil... | reverse complement strand
GAGCCCTCGTTTCCGCGGGAACCTCAAAACCAAAACCTACCACAGAGGCACAGAGACACAGAGAAAAGCTTTGGGGAAAGGCTCTTGCAGACGCCACAAAAGCGGATTCCGTCCTACGCTGTGCTCACCGTCGGAATGAAAAATAAAATGTGGACTGCCGCGCGTTCGTACAGCGGGCGATCGTGCAGCATGGCTTCTCTCTGTGCCTCTGTTGTGAAAAACCTGTAAGAAAAGTCCCTGTTTCCGCGGGAAGCTCAAAACCACAACCTACCACAGAGGCACAGAGACACAGAGAAAAGCTTTGGGAAAGGCTCTTGCAGACGGTGGAGGGACGGGCGTCTCGCCCGTCCGGCGGGGACGCCCGCCGCTCCATCGATCAAACCGACAGACTTGCTATCCGACCGAGACGGCCGTTCCTCTGCGCAGCTTCGCGGCCCGGACCGTGTTGGCCATCAGCATGGCGATGGTGAGCGGGCCGACGCCACCGGGGACAAGCGTGATGGCGCCGGCGATTTCGGCGACTTCGGGGTGAACGTCGCCCACCAGGGTCGATCCGTTCTTCGCGAAGGCCTGCTCGCGTTTCTCGTTTCCTTTGAAGAAGCGGTCAAACTCGGCGCGGTCGGTGATCTTATTCATGCCGACATCGATGACGGTAGCGCCGGGCCGCACGAAATCGCGGGTGACCATGCCGGCGCGCCCGATGGCGGCGACCAGGATATCGGCGCGTCGGCAAACCCCGGGCAGATCGCGGGTTTTCGAGTGGCAGACGGTGACCGTGGCATTCGCGTTGATCAGTAGCATCGCCATCGGTTTGCCCACGATGTCGCTGCGGCCGACGACAACCGCTTCCTGGCCGGCGATCAGGATCTTGCAGCGCCGGAGCATTTCCATGATGCCGCCCGGCGTGCATGGCACCAGGCCCGGTCGCTGGGTGGAGAGGAAACCGACGTTCATGGGATGAAAGCCGTCGACGTCTTTGGCCGGATCGACGGCCATGAGGACTTTCTTGGCGTCGACCTGCGGAGGCAACGGCAACTGCACGAGGATGCCATCGATTTCATCGCGCCGGTTGAGGTCGTCGACGAGCGCCAGCAATTCGTCGGTGGTCGCGGTCTCCGGCGGCGTGTGCTTCTCGCTGTAGAGGCCGATCTCCTCCGAGCTCTTCACTTTGCCGCGGACGTAGATTTCCGAGGCGGGATTGTGCCCGACCAGAACGACGGCCAGTCCGGGACGCATCCCGGCCTCCGAGAGCGCCTTGGCTTCGGCGGCGACCTCGGCCCGGATTTCGGTAGCGATCTTATTGCCGTCGAGAATGGTAGCGGGCATGGGGTCCTTTATTTATGCGTGGCAAGGCTTACGCACTATTTTAACTGGCAAACGTCCGAAGAATCACTGACCAGAGCCACCTGATCCGCCGGGGGGACTGGGCGTGGAAACCCGCTCACCATCCCGGCGCAGACACGTCCAAAAATAAACGACCGCCCGGCCGTCGGGCGGTCCTGACTCAATCATCTAACCAACCTACCGAAGGGCACCAATAATTTTTCGGTACTCCGCTTCAGGAAACGCTTTCATGGTTTCGGTTGAAATATTTCCGAGTGCTCCTGCGGACAAGGTGAACTTGGCGCAGGCCTCGTCGCTGGGAAACTCGGCGATAAAAACGGCATCGTAATGGCCCATGGTCAGATACCACGCCTGAATCTTCCCTCCTTCGGCCTCGGCCGCTTTCCTGGCCGCGTCGAGGCGCGAGGGGCTGTCCTTGATTTTTGAAATTCCCTGGTGGGTGTATCGAACGAGCGTCACATAGTGTGGCATTGCGGTTCCTCCGTCGTTCGGCGACACAGTACGCGGGCCGAGCGCCGCAGTCAATGCCGGGGCAATCAGGCGGGGCGTGCAGGATTGAATTCCGGGGAATCCGGGGCATTCATATCGTGATACGACATATGTCAAAATATGGGGATATCGGCTCGGGTCTCCGCCAGGAACGCGAGGACCGTCACCGTCCGTCGACGGCGCACGTCACATGAATATCTCGGCCCCTTTCATCAGAAGACCGATCGGCACTTCGTTGTTGACCGCCGCCCTGCTGCTGTCGGGCGTGCTGGCGTTTAATTTCCTGCCCGTAGCGCCGCTTCCCCAGGTCGAATTTCCGGTCATCCAGGTTTCCGCGAGCCTTCCCGGCGCCAGCCCCGAGACCATGGCGTCGTCGGTGGCATCCCCGCTCGAGCGCCAGTTCGGCCGAATCGCGGGCATCAACCAGATGACTTCGGTGAGCCAGCTGGGCTCAACCGGAATCGTCCTGCAATTCGATCTCAACCGCAACATTGACGCCGCTGCCCGCGACGTACAAGCCGCCATCAACGCGGCGCGCAGCCAGTTGCCGGCCGATCTGCCAGGCAATCCCTGGTACCGGAAGGTGAACCCTGCCGACGCGCCGATTCTGATTCTGTCGCTGACCTCCGACACCATTCCCCTGCCCAACATTTACGACCAGGCGAACTCGATTCTTTCCCAGAAGCTGTCGCAGGTCCCGGGCGTCGGCCAGGTGTACGTGGGGGGCGGCGCGAATCCAGCGGTGCGCGTCGAGGTCAATCCCAATGAACTGAACAAATTCGGCCTCGGCCTCGACGCGGTGCGCACGTCCCTGGCCAGCGCCAACGTCAATTCTCCAAAAGGCGAGATGGCAGACAGGATCGACACCTGGACCATCTCCGATAACGATCAGCTCACCAAGGCCGAGCAGTACAAGCCCTTGATCATCTCCACGAACCCGCAGACCGGATCCACCGTCCGTCTCAGTGATGTGGCCGACGTGCAGGATTCGGTGGAGGACGCTCACATCTACGGCTTGTCGAACGGGAAACGCGCGGTCATCGTGATTATCTGGCGGCAGCCGGGCGCAAACATTATTCAGACCGTCGACAACGTCCTGGGAACCCTGCCCGAGCTGCAGTCGTCCGTCTCGCCCTCAATCAAGATCGACGTGGTGTCAGACCGCACTACCACCGTGCGCGCCTCGTTGCGCGACATCGAGATCACGCTGGGAATCTCGGTGGTGCTGGTGATTCTGGTGGTATTCGCCTTCCTGCGCACCGTGCGCTCCACCCTCATCCCCAGTATCGCCGTGCCGCTTTCCCTGATTGGCACGTTCGGCGTGATGTACCTGCTGGGCTACAGCCTCGACAACCTTTCGCTGATGGCGCTGGCCATTTCCACCGGGTTCGTGGTCGACGACGCGATCGTTGTGCTGGAAAACATCACCCGCTATCTGGAACTGGGGCTGCCGCCAGTGCAGGCGACTTTCCGGGGCGCGAAAGAAATCGGCTTCACGGTGCTTTCGATGAGCACCTCGCTGGTCGCGGTGTTTATTCCGATTCTGATGATGGGTGGCATCGTCGGCCGCCTGTTCCGTGAATTCGCCGTCACCTTGAGCATTGCGATTATGGTGTCGCTGGTGGTGTCGCTGACCACTACCCCCGCCATGTGCGCCCAGATGTTGCGGCCACTGCGCGAGGAAAAACACGGCCACGCGTTCAACTTGAGCCAGAAGCTGTTCAACGGGATTCAGGAAACCTACCGGGTTGCGCTGGGCTGGGTGCTTCGTCACCAGTTCGCCGTCCTGCTCATCACGATTGGCACCGCGTGCCTGAGCGTCTACCTGTTCAAGGAAGCCCCCAAGGGCTTTTTCCCGCAGCAGGACACGGGGCGAATCCAGGGATCGGTGCAGGCCGCGCAAGACATTTTGTTTGAAGCCATGAGCCAGAAGATGCGCCAGTTTGTGCGCATCGGGATGGAGGATCCGAACGTGCAAAACATGATCGGCTTCTGCGGCGGCACCACCGCGATGAACCAGGGACGCATGTTCATTACGCTCAAGCCCCTGGGCCAGCGGAAGCTGTCGGCCGATCAGGTCATTGCCGGGCTCTCACGCAAGTTTTCCGTCGTCCCCGGAGCGACGCTCTACATGCAGGCGCAACAGGACCTGAACATTGGCGGCCGCATCAGCCAGGCGCAGTACCAGTACACGCTGCAAGGCGAGGACCTTGCGCAGCTGAATGAATGGGCTCCGATGCTGCTGCAAAAGATGCGCGCGCTTCCCCAGTTGCAGCAGGTGAACACCGATCAGCAGGACAAAGGGCTGGGACTGAACGTGGTCATCGACCGCGACACTGCCTCGCGCCTGGGAGTCGCCGCTCGCGACATCGATACCGTCCTCTACGACGCCTTTGGCCAGCGCCAGGTCTCCACGATCTACGAGACCCTGAACCAATACCACGTCGTCATGGAGTTGGCGCCGCAGTATCAGCGCACTCCAGAAACTCTCGACAATGTGTACGTACGCTCCTCCGCCGGGAAAGTGGTTCCCCTGTCGGCCTTCGCGCACTTCGGAACCGGCGACACTTCTCTCGCGGTAAACCACCAGGGGCAATGGCCGGCCGTCACCATTTCTTTCAACCTCGCTCCGGGTGTCTCTCTGGGACAAGCCACGCAGGCGATCGAAAACGTAGAGCGCTCCATCCGCTTTCCCGAGACGATTCATGCCAGCTTTCAAGGCACGGCAGCGGCCTTCCAGGATTCGCTCGCCAACGAGCCTGTGCTGATTGTCACCGCTCTGCTGGCGGTCTACATCGTGCTGGGAATGCTCTATGAGAGCTTCATTCATCCCATCACGATTCTTTCGACCATTCCCTCGGCCGGGGTCGGCGCCTTGCTCGCGCTCAAGATCACGCGCAATGAGCTGAACGTGATGGGCCTGATCGGAATCATTCTGCTGATCGGCCTGGTCAAGAAGAACGCCATCATGATGATCGACTTCGCGCTCGACGCGGAACGCAGGGAAGGCAAAGCTCCGGTCGACGCCATCCATGAAGCCTGCGTGTTACGCTTCCGGCCGATCATGATGACCACCATGGCCGCGTTGCTGGGCGGGTTGCCCCTGGCTCTGGCCACCGGCACCGGGGCAGAGTTGCGTCGCCCGCTTGGCCTGACGATCGTCGGCGGCCTCATCGTCAGCCAGGCGCTCACGCTGTTCACAACACCGGTTGTCTACCTGTATATGGACCGCCTGCGATTTCACTTGGGACGCAAGCCCGCTCGGCCCCCGCTGGAGTCTCCAAGCTCCGCCGACTAGGCGAACGAAATTCCTACACTTGTGCGCGTCGAGGGGTAAAATCCGCAACATGATTCCCCAAGACCTGCTTGAAATTCTGGTCTGCCCGGTCTGCAAAAAGCCACTTGTTCTAAAAGTTGACCCCGAAGCCCTGAAATGCACGGAATGTGAACGCGTTTATCCGGTACGGGACAACATTCCGATCCTGCTGGTGGACCAGGCGACGACTGAACCTTCCTGAAAGCGGCTGACAGGTCGACGGGCGAGGACGCCCGAGTCGCTCCATCGACAGGTGGGCATTTCCGTTCAAATTTTCCGCGCTTGGGCCTTTTGCCGCATTTTGAACGAAAATCGCCGCTTTTCGTCCCAGATCGACACCTTGTGTCACTGTCGGGACGGCTCCGTTCGTACCCCGACACTGGGTACCTTGGTAAAGGTTGCCCGCAACTCTCCATTTCCAGACGGGTTAATGAAAGCAGATGACGTTCTGATCCCAATATGGGAACAGGGGCTGGTTGCGGCATCCAAATTGCTTGCAACATTTCCAGTAGCCGCTGAGTCTAATGGGCAGGATGTTGAAAGCAGGTCGGAGGTGAGGACGGCCATGAAAGAGAGATTTACAAGCATGGAGCTGGCGTCGCTGAGAAGCGATCTTCTGCAAGGCGGGATGATCGATTCGCGAGAGGCTGCCGAGCTATTGCAGGTGTTCCTGATGGGCCGCGGCTACGGGGTGTCTCCGCAGGCGGCTCTGGATGCAGCGGGCCGGGTCGAGATGGCAGGCTGCTCTTTGCCGGTACTTCAGATGGAACTGGAGAACCTGGCACTGGTCATGTAATTCAGCCTTGGGAACTGGTGACTTCCCAAGCCGGGCCAAGTACGGTAAGCGGTGACAGGTAGGAAAAGTTTATAAGTCTGACCGGACCCTAGTTCGATCAGAATCCAAGCAAGCCGGGCGAACCTGCCCGGCTTTTGCATTTTGGCTTCTGGCTACTAGCTTTTGGCTATGCAAACCCGACGGGCGGGGACGCCCGTCGCTCTACCGACACGACGAATGTTCTCGCTAGCAGCGGGATTTTCCGAGTTCTCGGGATCGGATACTCGGAAAACCGGAAATAGCTCTGCCGAGCTGGCGCTCGACCGGACAGCCGAGGGCGGCCGTCCCTACGCGAACTACTCGTATCTAAGACTCTCCACCGGATCGAGCTGGGCGGCCCGCGTCGCGGGGAGCGTTCCGAAGATAATTCCCACCAGCGACGACACGACGATGGCGATGATGGCCGACAGGCCCGAGATCGGGATGCGGTATTCCGTCAGAAAACGCACCGAGAACGGGATGGCCAGGCCGATGACGATGCCGGCGATGCCGCCGACCAGGGAGATCAGTACGGCTTCGGCGAGGAACTGAAAGCGGATTTCGCGGTTGGTGGCGCCGACCGCCTTGCGGATGCCGATTTCGCGAATTCGCGAACTCACCGTGGCCAGCATGATGTTCATGATCCCGATGCCGCTGACCAGCAGCGTGACGGCGGCAATCAGCAGCAGGCCAATCGTCAGCGCATTGGCGATCTTGTCCCAGACGGCGAGCAGTTGCGTCAGATTGCTGACGGTGTAAACCGACTCGGACCGGTGCCGGGACTGAATGACGCGCTGGATTTGATGAGTGGCGGGAATCACGTCGTCGGGGCTGGCGACGGTAAAGAAGATCTGCTTCACGGCGGCGTTCTCGGTGAAGTAGCGGCTCACCGTGTCGGGGATCACCATGCTGTAGTCCTGCACTTCGGACTGGCCGAAGGTGTCGACACCTTCCTTGAACGTGCCAATCACGGTGAAGGGCAGGCCGCTCAGCTTGATGACCTGGCCAACGGCGGCGTCGGCCGAGCCGTAGAGTTCCTCGGCCATTTTCTGGGTGAGCACACCGACCTTGTTGCGCGACTGCGCGTCCCCCGCATCGAAGAAGCGGCCGGAAAGCACGATCAGGTTGCGCACGCGCTGGTATTCGGGCGAGGAGCCCATCACGCTGATGTCTTTTTCTTTCCCTGACCCGGCGGCGATGCGTTCGCTGAGCATGACCAGCGGCGAAGCATAGGTCACGCTGGGAACCTGCTCCTGGACGGCGTGCATGTCGTCGACGGTGAGCGGGTCGGGGGCGTTGGCGGTGATGCGCTGCGCGCCGCCCGAGTACTCAACGTAAATCATGTTGGCGCCGATCGACTGGATCAGGCGCTGCACGTACTGCTTGCCGGTCATGCCGATGGTGACCACCAGGATTAGCGAGGCGGTACCGATGACCATGCCGAGTCCCGTGAGCGCGAAGCGTACCTTGTTCGACATGAAGGTGTCGTAGGAGAAGGCGAGGATCTCGTTCAGCCGAATGGTACTGCGGCGCAGGGGTGGACCAATCTGGCTGCGCAGGGGTGGGCGCGCCGGTGGCCGGCACTCGGCGGGGGGTGGGGTTTGGGTGCTTGGGGTTGTCGCCATCGCGCTGGTTAGATGCTACTCCTGCGGACAGGCGCGACACCAGCGCTGCGTCATGCCGTGAAGTCCAAGGAGCAGTGAGATAAGGAGTTCGCCCTGCCGCACCGCCGGTACCGTGGTAGTATCAGCAATCCTGCGGGGTCCGACAGGAGGGCGACATGTCGACATTGGAATCGGCCCAGGTGCCACTGGCAGATTCTGTCCCAAGCTCTGCCCCAGTCTTGCCGGTTACAACCGCCAGGACCACGCCCCGGCACTCGGCACTCGTTCGCATTACTCACTGGATCACGACGCTGTGCTTCCTTGCCCTGCTCGTCACCGGCGGCGAAATTGTTGTTTCTCACCCGCGATTCTATTGGGGCGAGACCGGCACTATCCTGACCAAGCCGCTGTTTAAGATTCCCATTCCCTCCTCGCGATCGCTGGTTCCGACCGGCTACGGATACGTGATGCCCGATCAGAACGGCTGGAGCCGCGCGCTTCACTTTCAATCGGCGTGGATCGCGGTACTGACCGGCCTGCTGTATGGGATCTACGGCGTGTTCAGCGGACATTTCCGGAAAGACCTGCTCCCGAGTAAAACCGACCTGTCGTGGCGAAGTTTCTCGGCCGCGCTAAGACATCACATGCTCTTCAAGCGGCCGGACGAGGAGGAAGCCTGGTCGTATAACCTGCCGCAGCGGATCACGTATCTGTTCGTAGTTTTCGTTCTGTTTCCGCTGGTCATCTGGACCGGGTTGGCGATGTCGCCTGGCTTCGTTTCCGCGTTTCCGGCGACGGTCACCCTGCTGGGCGGTCGGCAAACCGCGCGCACGCTACACTTCTTCATCTCCATCGCTCTGCTGCTGTTTCTTTTCGTTCACGTCGGGATGGTGTGTTTTGCCGGATTCCGCAGCCGCATGCGAGCCATGATCACGGGCCGAATCAGCCCGGGTACGGAGGGCCAATGACCGACATATCCCGCCGAAAGCTCATCACCACGGGACTCGCGGCTGCCGCGGGGGTCTCAGGCCTGGGAGTGGCCGCGCACCTGGCGAAAAAGTACGGACTGGTCCCGCCCGATCATGGCGGACTCTACGGCCTCGGCGAAACGCTGACCTATGCTTCGCAGCGGTTGCTGACCAGGCACTCACTTGCGCGGGAATTTTCCCGCAGCCAGATCTCGGAGCGTCCTCTGCCCAACGAGATCGCGCCTCTCAGCGACGCGTTCAAGCGCTTGCAAGCCGGACGATTCGCCGACTGGCGCCTGACCGTCGACGGCATGGTCGAACGGCCCACCGCGTTTTCGATCGACCAGCTCAAAAGCTATCCCTCCCGCAGCCAGATTACGGAACTGGCATGTGAGGAGGGCTGGTCCTATGTCGCCGAGTGGAACGGCGTGCCTCTCTCCCACGTCCTCGATCTCGTCGGTGCCCATCCGCAAGCCACCCACGTTGTCTACTTCTCGATCGAGCCAGACTGGTGGGAGAGCATGGACATGGCCGATGCCCTGCACCCGCAGACCTTCCTCACTTATGGGATGAATGGCAACGATCTTCCCGTGGGCAACGGCGGGCCGGTACGCATCCGCGTGCCTCGGCAGCTTGGCTACAAAAACGTGAAATTCATCACCCACCTGACGGTCACCAATGATCTGAAGAAGTTCGGCAAAGGCCTGGGCTCCGCGTCTCCCGAAGGAGGCTATGCCTGGTACGCGGGCATCTGATGGGAGCGCTCCTGGCAAGATAATGAGACTCTCCCTCGGACGCCACGTGTTTGGGTTGGCCGCGTTTGCTCGAGTTAGCCTCATGCCCCGGGCCAGCCTCGCCCCCGCCAGGCCTGCGTTCAGAAAAGTTCTTGATTCTCAATGACTGGGGTTACACCGACCGGACTTTGGTAACTGGCGTGCCCATTCCCAAAAGACTCAAAATGAATGCGCAGAAGGGGGGCCTCCGTATGAAGGCAAGTTTGGGGTTGTTGTTCTTGGGGACGACCGCGCTGGCGGCAAGTAGCGTGGCACAAAGCGCACAAACCGGCGCTACGGGGTCGGTGTCGAGTCAGACATCAGCGATTGCCCAGCGATCAGGCGTGCAGGCGCAAAGTAAGACTTCGGCCGCTACATCCGCGGCCACTAAAGTTTCAAACAAGGTTGGAAAAGTCGCGAGCGCGAGCCCACTAAAATCCGGCACCATCATTCAAGCGGAACTTGTGAAGCCGGTCGACGCAAAGAAGAGCAAGGTCGGGGACGAAGTGATCGCAACGACCACCCGGGACGTCACGGCGGGCGGGAAGGTCGTTGTTCCAAGCGGGTCCAAGCTCGTAGGCCGCATCATGGGAGTGAGAGTGCAAAACAGTGAGCAGACAACTTCACAAGTCGGCATTGCGTTTAACCGCGCCGTCTTGAAGAGCGGCAAGGAAATTCCTGTAGCGTTGACCATTCAGGCGATCGGCAGCAGCCCGGAGGCGGCCGCCAGCGCCGCAGCCAGTGCGAAAGCGTCTCATAGAGCTTACGGGGGTGCGGTCCTCAGCGGAACCGGCTCCACCAAGGGGGCGGTGGTCACCACTGTTTCACACACGACCGGGACAGTGGTCAACACGGCAGATCATCCAGGCGCAGCCGCGAATGGTTCCTTGTCGGCCAGCAGCCAGGGAGTCGTTGGACTGCCGGGTCTCAGCTTGTTCTCGCAAACCACCACTTTCGCAACCGCCTCAGTCGTCAGCTCGCAGGGCAACAATGTGCATCTCGACAGCGGGACAGAAATGATTTTGCGAGTGAATCAATAAGTTCGCGGATCTGCCCCATCCGTTCAGACCAATTCTCATTTCCGGTGCCCCACCCTTCTCGCGGTTTTTGTGAGAGGGTGGGGTGTCGTTTGAAACTAGAATCTCGTCAGCAGTGAGACCCAAGCCGGTGCCCCGTTCAAGCCCGGTGTTGCCTTGAGGCGGGGATGTTCATTGGGGCAGCCCTAGAACCCAAGCTACTGGCTCGTTTTTGGCACACTCGGCTTGGACGGAGACTAAACAGGGTTGGCTGGCGAAATATCGCGGTTACACTGACTGACATGCCCTCGCCGTGTCCTCACGGTACCCGGCACACCCGCAGCGCGGCGTTCTCGTAGGGACACTCCAGTCCTTCCCCGCCTGGGCGCTCGACCAGCACCCAAT
>Ga0308309_10002603_pt1 | contig 10731 bp, 7 predicted proteins | sample HubBroMetageWFT5_FD_192491 | JGI IMG/M metagenome (GOLD analysis project Ga0308309, IMG submission 192491) | Warmed and freeze-thawed soil microbial communities from the Hubbard Brook experimental Forest, New Hampshire - Hubbard Brook CCASE Soil... | ecosystem: Environmental > Terrestrial > Soil... | reverse complement strand
TCCAGCCATGAAATTTCCTCGTTGTCTGCCCACCTTTCCTCTAGCTCTTGGATCGATTTTTCTGTCCACATGTTTGTCGGCAACGGCGTGGAGCGCGGCTGACTCTTCTCGGCCAGACGAGCCGGATACAAAGCCCTCCGAACCCGCAAGTGTCGTTATTCCTGGCCCTCTGCGTTCTTTCATGCGGATGGCCGGCATCAGCCAGAAAGCCGCGCCTGAAGAAGTTCTTCCTCTGCTCGCGCACAACGTGTTCGCGCAGGGCTACGAGGGCTCTCGGGACGGGGGCCGTCCCACGGAATTTCTTATTCTGTTGAGCCGGTACGTCCATCAGGCGAAAGAGCTGGCGACTCTTGCGGGTCCAGACGGGAGTATCCACGTCTCGAATTGTGATGAGGCGAAGCCCTTGCTTCACACCCTTGGTTACCGGGTGCGCCAGGACTGTGGAACGCAGAACACCGCCCTGGTGACCGCTGATCCGGAACGAGCCTTTGTCACGATTGACTCTGGTTTCCCTCTGCCTGAGCTGGAACAGACGCTGCAGGGAGGCAAGCCCTTCACTTATGCATTTCCCGCTTCCCCGGTTCCTGTGCTCTTTACGGAAAGCGACTGGACAACCATCAGCAGTGAAAACAGAAAAGGTTCGAGAGATTTGATCGAAGCCTTTTTGCACGATCCTGTGTTGTGCCGTCTTTACTGGGCAGTGAGTCGAACCGATGCCGGAACCCGGGTTGCCTTGCAGCGATCCGTGGGGCTCGGGACACTGCTTCCCGTCGCCGCTGTCCTGGATTTCTACGGAAGCCATATTTGTATTCGGTCCGGTCAGGTGATCGTGCCGGGAGGAGCGGGCGCGGCCTCTGCCTGGAAGGATCTGACGGGGGCGAGCCCAGATTCGCCAAGAGAGTTTGTTGCCCGGTTGCTCGCCAAGGACAATGGCTGGCTGGCGGCTTATTTTGATGCGTTGTCGCGGGTCAATCAAGCTCAACAGGCCCACTTCACGGAAGTTCGGCTGCGACGTTTCTACGAAAGTTTTCGCGGCCAGTCGATTTCTCCCGATGCGGCCAGACCAGCGTTTCGGCCGGCTCCGGCACTCCTGCTTCTAATGACCCGACAGCAGTGGCAGCTTAACGGCGAACCCTACGTCCCCGGAAATCTGGAGGTTTGGAAGGAAATCCTCCAGCAGAAAAGCGATTCCAAGATTATTCGTGACTCGGGTAAGCGGGCTGGTCACATGAAAAACCCCGAACAGCTGGCGGAAACGATGTTCGCCCTTTGTCGCGTCGAGACAGAGACCGGGCCGCTGCAAATCTATCTCATGTTGAGTGAACTGGACAGCAAGCGGTCTCCAGAGAATCGCTTGAGTCCGCAGACCGTTGTCTTGATGGCCAGCCGGTTCGCCGACTTCAGTAATCAATATTTGATTTTCTCCGAATTCCCGGAGTTGAACGACGCATCCATCACTCGCTTTCTGAATGTAGCCGAAAGCCTGGGAAAAATTCCCAACCACACGTTGCGAGGCAACGCCATGGGGACATTCCAGGCCAACATCGGGATGTGGCAAATCCTGGCTCGTCAGGGCCAGATCAAGAGCGCCGCGCTCAATGATTCCTGGCAGAACGTGATTAAGCCTTTTGGCAAGGTCCTTTCGTCGCCCCAGCTTTTCGATGCCGGCAGCGGCTCAGTGGGCGAGTTGCTGCTGGCGGCAACCGGCCAGCGGAGCGGTTCTCAGGACGAAATCATCGATTTGCTCGCGGGTCCGCGGCAAGCCAGCCCGGAAGGCCAAAGGATGCATCAGGAAGTTGCCAATGAAATTCGGTCAGTGATGGACGGCCAGCGCCTGGTTTCTCTGGATGCGATCCTGGGCCTGGGCGACGGGTTAGATGCAATGGCGCACGGAGCGGCTGTGGGCGATAGTTTGGTCCCGTTGGCTGGAGAGCTTCGGGAATTTGAGATGCCGCGGCCGATTTTCAGCAGTGGTGAGAGAACTCAATGGGCGACCGGAGTTTACAACAACCGTCACACCGATCTGCAGATGCGGACGGACCTAACGAAAGTGATCAAGGCGCCCGGTTCGAAGCAGCAATTGGAAGACGCCCGAGGTCAGCTCTGTCCGTTTCTGCGGGACACCCTTGTGGGCTTGAACTATGCGTATTACGAACCACCGGGAGCCCAGATTTTACACATCAATCCACTCTTCGTTCGCTCGCATGACTTTTCCGGGGATACGGTCGCGGGCGTGGACCGAGTCTGGCAAGCTTCCCAGTTGTTTGGGGAGGGCTCTCCGGCGGGAGGCGGAGCTCATCTGGTTGGCTCGCTAGCTGACTTACCGTATGTCCTCGCACAGGTGGAGCAGGACTTCATCGCCCCAGAAAACGTCCAAGCCCTGATCTGGAGGGAGTTGGTCCCCGGCCTTTTGATCAACGCAACCTTACCGCGCTGGTGGGGCGTGAGCCAGAGTGAACTTCATGCCATCGCGCTGTATCAGCGATCCGGTGAAGAACTTTTGATGGCTTCGGTAGGAGATCCACAACTGCGGATCAAAGTGATGACGATCCTATCCGACCGCATGGATCCTCAAGTCTCCGCCCGAGTGGAGACGGCCCTAGTTAAGGGACGTCTGGCTGACGTAGATCCTCAAATGACGCCGGCTGACTCGTTCTACCTGGCGGCAGAGTTTCGTCGACGGTTCTCTGGAGAGACTGATTCCTTGGGACCCGCCAATCAGGAATTGGAAAGCCTGAGTCGCCGAAATCCTACAGAGCTAAGCTGGGAGCGGCTTTCGCAAGACTTCGGCGTACCTCATCCAATCCTGGCGCAGAGCTATTCCCGAGAATTGCTGAATCTGAAACCGTTTCCTGCTTTCGAGGGCTATTCCAGCCGCTTGCTGGCTGAGACTTGGGATTCGAACAATTTGTATTGGGCCCGCTTGGCGGATGAAAAGGGCTACTCAGCGGTGATGCTAAACGTCCTGGTTCCCCAACTGACGCATCGCATGGTCGAAAAGATTTTTGCCACTGACTTCGAGGATTGGCCGGCTATGCTTCGCGCCATGAGGGAAACTGGGGAAGAATTTCGGCAGGGTAAGATTGCTTCGTTATCAGCAGGTGTCGCGATCACCCAGCCGTGAACTGTTGTCTTGGAGAAAAGAGGCCTTAGAGCTGTTACACCAACATCCGGCCGCGACGGAACAGGTATATATGACAAAGAAATCGTTTTTGTTTCTCGCATTAGTTCTGACCCTCTTCTCCAGCCCCGGGATTCGAGTGGTCGCTCAGGAAAGCGCACCGAACATTCGCGTCGTCGTCGACATGGTGCAGTTGAACGTGGCGGTGACGGACAATAAGGGAAACTACGTTACCGGCCTTCATCCCTCGGATTTCGCAATTGTCGAGGATAACATTCCGCAAAAACTAGCGACTTTCGGCGAAGGCAACGAACCCGCCTACAGAGTGGCGGACACTTCGTCGACGGGCGAAAAAACCCCGGCGAAGGCTGGCGGACAGCAACCTCAGGCAGATCCCAAGTCACCCGGAGACGACGCCTCTCAAAGTTTGGGTTCAATGGTGGCTGGCGCTAACGTTTTCCTGCTCTTCGATACCAGCAACTACATGTACCGTGGCTTTGTCTTCGCCCAAGACGCTATCGCTGATTTCGTGCGTTCCCTGGAAAGCGCGGATAAAGTAGCCTTCTACTCTTACAGTCGCGATCTTTCCAGGTCCGCTCCGCTGACCCCTGACCGGGAGGCGGTCCTGCGAGGCGTCCGTGCAACCGTGGCCGGAGACGATGCCGCACTCTACAACTGCTTGTTGCTCACGATAAAGGACGCGGCTCACTTTACCGGAAGGAAGGTGGTGGTAGTTTTCTCGAACGGCCCGGATAATTCCAGCATGGTGCCTCCCGAGGACGTGGCCGAGTTGGCCCAGTCCACAGGGACGGCTATTTACATGATCAGCACTCAGTTGGCGAAGCTGGAACCAGTTTCCACCGCAGTTTTTGAACGTATGACCGCAGCCACGGGAGGAAAAGCGTATTTTGCCAAGAACTGGCGAGACGAACAACGAGCGTTCGCTTCGATTCGGGATGACTTGGCGCATCTCTACTCACTGAGCTACTATCCTCAGCTGAATCCCAACCGAGGCTGGCGCGGCATCACGGTAAAATTGGTGGGTGAACGTCTGAAGAAGTACCACATCCGGACGCGAAATGGGTATCGTCCCCAACCGAACCGGTTCGCGGCGGGAACGACTACAGCCTCGGCGTCGGAAACTGCCCCGAGTAATCAGTAGTATGCATTGGTGAATTCTGCGCTTGGTTCAAGTCAGATTGTCTGGGGACGGTCTGACATCGCGCAATTTCTGCGCCGCAAATTCTGGTGTGATATCGCGTTGCGGCGATCCCAGCAGTTCAAAGCCAACCATAAACTTCCGGATACTAGCGGACCTGAGAAGAGGCAAGAAAAAGTGCGCGTGGAAATGCCATTCATCATGCTTGGTTTCCTCGGTCGGTTGCTGGTGGAATCCCATTGAATACGGGCAAGACACCTGGAACAAACCGTCGTATCGGCCGGTAACGCGCTTCAAAATATCGGCCAGCGCGAATCGGCCTTGGTCATCGAGGGCACCCAGGTTGCCCACGTGTTGCTTGGAGACAACCAAGATTTCATACGGCCAGACCGCCCAGAAGGGCACCACCGCCAGAAAATACTCGTTGCTGCAAACAAAGCGGTCTCCGGAAGCTTCTTCCAAACCGATGTAATCGCACAGAAGGCAGGTGCCTCGCTGCTTTTTATACTCGGCAAAGGCTGCTTGCTCTTTGCGAGGTTCGTTCGGCATCGTCGACGTTGCCCAAATCTGGCCGTGCGGATGAGGATTGCTGCATCCCATCATCAGCCCACGGTTCTCGAAGATCTGCACATAGTTGATACCGGGACGTCGACCTAGATTTTCGAACTCCTGCACCCAGACGTCGATCAAGGCACGGGTTTCCGTCGGCGACATCCGCGCCAGGGTTAAATCGTGGCGTGGGGAGAAGCACACAACCCGGCAAATGCCACGCTCAGTCTGCGCAACAAGAATTCCCCTCCCTTCGACATCCACGTGTGCCGTTGGTGTGTCGGGTTTCAACGCGGCGAAATCGTTATCGAAGACGAAGGTGTGGGAATAGGATGGATTCCGCGCGCCTCCGGCGCGAACGTTTCCCGGGCAGAGATAACAATTCGGATCATAGGGCGGGATGGAGTTTTGTTCCTGAGGCTCGGTCTGGCCTTGCCATGGCCGCTCGGCCCGGTGGGGTGAGACCAAAACCCACTCCCGCGTGAGCGGATTGAATCTTCGATGGGGAGAACTCTGCATGACCTGACTGGTCAGATCGGATGTCAGCGGATACCTCATTCAGTTGGCTCATTAGATTCCGGTGGGTCTTCCGGTACCGTTCCGGCGCCATGCGAGGCTTCGCAGATCAAGATCGTGGGCCTCAGCCCCGTTCTTGCCTCGTAATCCTGTTCAAGTCTTTGCTGGACTTCTTGCGCGTGCGCGGCATCTACGAGGTTAATCGTACATCCTCCGAAACCCCCACCCGTCATTCGCGCGCCGTACACGCCTTTCTGGCAATTCGCCAACTCAACCATCAGATCAAGCTCTGATGTACTGACCTCGTAATCGTCGCGAAGGCTGCGATGGGAGTCCGCCATAAGCCGACCGAACTCAGCAATATCCCCCGTCTTCAACGCGCTTGCTGACTTCTTCACCCGGTCATTTTCAGTCACCACATGACGCACCCTTTTGTAAATAACATCGCTTAAGCGGTTTGAATGGTTTTCGAGATCATCAAGAGTCACATCGCGGAGAGCGCGTATTCCCGGAAGAACCGCGGTCAGTGCGCGGAAACTATCTTCGCACTCCTGCCGCCGGGTATTGTAGCCGCTACTCGCGTGCTCATGTCTGACCATGGTATTGCACGCCATGAGCCGTACGTGACCTGGTATGGGAAGAAGTTGGAAATCGAGAGAACGGCAATCCAACATGAGGGCGTGCCCCGCGCGGCCGTGGCATGAGATGAACTGGTCCATGATGCCGCATCTCATCTCGGCGTAAAGATGCTCTGCCTTCTGGCACAGTTTCGCGACTGTCGTGCGATCGACACTGATCTGGGAGCTGCTTAGAATCGCCAATGCAGTGGACACTTCGAGGGCGGCCGAGGAACTCAGCCCGGCGCCTAACGGCACTTCGCTCAAAATGGCCAAGTCGGCGCCCCGCAGTCTATATCCGTAGGATTCAAGCACTCCGGCCACTCCACGAACGTAATCGTTCCAGTGACCAGAGCTTCCGGGATGGATCAAGTCCAAGTTAAGGTCGCACATTTCACCCAGGTTCTCGGAATAGACTCTCAGTTTCCGGTCGGGTCGCGGACTCACAGCGACATACGTGTACAAGTCGAGAGCGGCAGGCATAACGAAGCCATCGTTGTAGTCAGTGTGCTCGCCAATGAGATTTACTCTCCCTGGCGCTCGGTAAATCGTAGGAATTGTGCCATACCGCTCCGCGAACAAAGCTTTCAACCTGTGCACTATGGCGGCCCCGGCGGATCTGATTGGAGCGACCGTATCACCTGCCGGTCTGTTGATTGGTCTCACAGAGAGTTAGGACTAAGGCTTAACCGTGACCATCACGACGCCATGGGACGGGACCGAAGCAGTTAACTTGCCGGTAGATCTGCCCACGTCCTGCTTCAGCCACAAATCGCGGACAGCCGCACTCAAGTGATCAGGATAGCCCAGATCCCCCCAGTTCACGGTGATGTCGCGCTCCGCACTTCCGCGATTGAACAAAACCACGGCACGGCCGCCATCTTTCATTTGCCTGGCCCACACTTCCAAATCGCCATTCTTCGACACTCGCCTTCCTTCGCTGCCGAGCGGGTCCTGATCGACGGCAATCACTTCCTTGTTCGTCAGGATCGTGCGAATCTCCGGACGCATGTCACGCAAATCATTGCCGGAGATCAGCGGAGCAGCAAGGATAGCCCACAGGCTGAAGTGGGAACGATATTCGGTATCGCTCATGCCTCCATTGCCAACCTCGAGCATGTCGGGATCGTTCCAATGACCGGGTCCAGCAAAACCGTCAAGACCGTTCTGCAGATCGACGATGTCTACGACGCCGTTTGAACAACAATCGCCGTTTGGCCATTTGACCCGGCCCTCCCACCTGTCTTGGATATCGCCGGTTGTGCGCCACAGATTGCCGCCAGCGTCTTTGCCCCAGAGCCAGGGTTTATGGGTGCCCCACTCGCAGATGCTCAGCACGATTGGACGGCCGGCTGCATCGAGTGCCTGGCGAATCAGGGCATAACTTGCGGGCGCATCTTGCGTGGTCGTATTGCACCAGTCGTATTTCAAATAGTCTACGCTCCACGCGGCATACTGGCGTGCATCCTGGTATTCGTGTCCGAGGCCTCCAGGTCGCCCGGCGCAAGTATTGCTTCCCGCGTCAGAATAAATCCCGAACTTCAAGCCCAGAGAATGGATGTAATCTGCGAGCGCTTTTATCCCGGAAGGGAAGCGCTGAGGATCAGCGATGATGTTGCCGTCCTTGTCGCGCGCAACCTGCCAGCAATCGTCGATCACAATGTACTGGTAACCCGCGTCCTTCATGCCAGATTTCACCATGGCGTCGGCCGTTTGCCGGATCAGGTCTTCGCTGACGTTGCACGCGAATTTGTTCCAGCTATTCCATCCCATCGGCGGCGTGGGTGTGAGCGTGTTCACGGAAAGCTTGCCTTCCTGGGCGAGGAGGCTTGCGCTGGCACTGGTCAAGACGAAAATCATCGATAGATTTCGCATCGCCGTCTTCGTTGCGTTCTTTTTCATAGCGGTTGCTTACGCCTGACAAGATAGACTGCAGATGCGGTTTGCGAGTATGCTATGGCGCAAATCTTGTAATGTGCGACTTCCATGAATTTCAAATCATCTTGGCCCAACCGTATAGTTCTCGCGTTCGCCGTTTTGGCTTTCAGTTCCAACGTACTTTCCCAAGCTGCAAAGCCGCAGCTGCCGTCAGACCAGTTGGGCCTCTTCGAAGCTCACTCTGATGTGGGCATTGCGCCGTTGCAAGGTGCGGTTACACTCCATGCTGCCACTGGCGAATATCGTATCACCGGAGGTGGGGCCAACATCTGGGGTCCGGCCAACGCCTTTCAACCGCATGATCCGAATGTGCTTGAGGCACCCGTGTCTTCAAACGTTAGCGTCCAAAAACCTGCGCCCATCGAGCAAAATCAGAACCCCAGCGATGTCCGCAGCAAAATTTCAATCTATGATCTGGACAGTAAGAGCATCCGGGTCGTCTACGCGGCGGACAAACTTTGGGAGGCGCCGAACTGGTCTCCTGATGGCAAATATCTGTTGGCGAATTCTGGCGGTGCGCTCTACCGGTTCGCGCTTAATGCTGATGAAAAGGCGCAGCCAGAGAAGCTGGCTCTCGACGCCGCGTATGAGTGCAACAACGATCACGGCATCACACGCGATGGCGAGCGGCTGGCGTTTTCCGCGAAACACGGCTCTTCCCAGGAATCGCGGGTGTTCGTTGCTTCTTCGGAAGGCGCGAACCCCCGATTGCTTACCCCCAACAGTCCGAGCTATTTCCACGGTTGGTCTCCCGACGGGAAGTGGCTGGCCTTTGTGGGCAAGCGTGGCGACTACTTCAACATCTTTCGTGTTCCTGCAGGAGGCGGAAGCGAACAGCGGCTTACTTCCACTCGTGTCGCTGATGACGGACCCGACTATTCGCCTGATGGCAAGTGGATCTATATCAATTCCAACCGCTCCGGTGGATGGGACATTTGGCGATTTCCCCCCGAAGGCGCAGGTCCAGAGGACGCTAAGGCTGAGCGTATCACCAACGATGAATTGGAAGACTGGTTCCCGCATCCTTCGCCTGACGGCAGATGGCTGGTCTTTTTGTCCTTTCCCAAGGGCACTCCCGGGCACAATGTCAAAACTAACGTTCAGCTTCGCATAATTCCTATGCCTCAAGATGCTGTGGGCAAGGGAGTAGCCGGTTCGATCAAAGTTCTGACGCAGATTTTTGGCGGGCAGGGCACCATCAACGTCAACTCGTGGTCGCCTGATTCCAAGAAATTTGCTTTTGTCAGCTATGAGTTGCTGCCGTAACGCCGATGCGACGGTTCTGAGAGAAGCTGGCCCATGAGAAGATTTAACACCGATTCGGATACCGAACTTCATACTTTTCGCCCTACATCTTTGACTAACTGGGGAAGTATAAGGACGCTATAACGCGGAAGTAATGGAACCGGCAGGCACACCATCGAAATCACCTAAAGCACGTGTTTTAAGTAAATTAAGAGTAATCAATCAAGTAGCAAACAAATCTGATACTTACCCGCCTACCTGATTAACCGCAGTTGGCCGAAAACAACCCAAGGTTGCGGCGACCGCGATACAAAAGCGCACAAACTCATTCACACTTCAAACCCTCAAGACAAGAATTCTGCCACCTGCGCCATCGTGGTGCGGATCGCCGGACAAAAACGCATACACTCCACCCGTGTTACCGCCGTGAAAGTACTGCGGTGATCGGCAAGTTGTTGAAATCATGCGACACGAATGGCTACGAAGGGGAAGTGTGAAACCGCTTCAGGACGCTGTGGGAACCAAATTCTTCCCGTAAGTGGACCACAATTGGACCAAGAAATTCCATCGGATCGCTGGGCACAAGGCGATGAGGGCTGTGTTATTGGACCCTGTAATCCCTGTAATGAAATGAAACCCTCGCATCATCGCCGCCGACCTTTGCCCTGTTCCATGTTCATTCCTTCCAGTTCCGCGCGAATGCTTTCAGCGTCTCCAAGGAGTACTCTGTACTTGAACCCTCTATCCTTCTCCATGCCTATAAACGAGGACCACGGCTGGACGCTGATTGTACGCTTCCTCGCCTTAAGCGCCAGCATCACTTCGTCATGCGCCCACGTCAGTTGATCGATGAAGCGGGAGAACGAGCGACCGGAGCTGCCGGCATGCTCCAATTCCTTGGTAACTCGCTGTTCGGCGTCCGCAATCCGAGATTTGAGTTGCACTGCAAGATCCAGATCGCCAAGTTCGCCGACGTTTTTCAAATAGCTGCCGAAAACTACTACCGCATTAACTGTGTACAAGAAACGTGGAGTTTCGTTCACCGCTTTCACCCGCGCCATGAAGGCCTGGAGCGCCTCCTCCGCCGTTGTTCGGGTGATCTTCTTAGCTCCTGATGCCCTCACAAGTGAGGCGCCCAGATCCGTAAACCCGAAAGCGGTTTCGTCGTCACGTTTGCCGCTACGCACAACATACCCTTCACGAATCAAGCTGCGAATCACCTCTGTGGCCTTCCGGTCGTGCAGCTTGAGATACTTCATCATCCACCGCTTGCCGAAAGCGTTGGCGTGCCAAGCTTTCACGTGTCGAAAAAACCTCCGAGCCTCGAATGCTGGCAGACCCGCGATGGTTTGCCGACTCCGAATCTGGATTGTCATGATTCCGCAGCCTCGGAATTGTAAGCTGATGGCATCGCTTATGGCCTATTAGGATCGCAAACACGCTCAGTAATCATTATCGCAGTAAGCCCAATACTCCATTCCGATTCAATGTCATTGGCGTAGACGTTCAGCTTCGACACATACGGGGCTTTCGTGAAGTTCTCCTACGAAGCTGTGGGGACAATACAAATCGCAGCGAACAATCTC
>Ga0308309_10002601_pt1 | contig 10738 bp, 11 predicted proteins | sample HubBroMetageWFT5_FD_192491 | JGI IMG/M metagenome (GOLD analysis project Ga0308309, IMG submission 192491) | Warmed and freeze-thawed soil microbial communities from the Hubbard Brook experimental Forest, New Hampshire - Hubbard Brook CCASE Soil... | ecosystem: Environmental > Terrestrial >... | reverse complement strand
GCTGGTACGGGACCACCGGCGGTGGTGACCCGGCCAACGCGTCCGGCCCGGCGCTGGTCTGGGAGTGGACCGGCAGCGACACCGCCGATGGCGGCACCGGCACGGCCGAGGACATCCCGGACACAGTCACCGACTACTCCGCCTACCGCCGCGCGAACTGGAGCTTCATCGTGCTGGACGTCCAGGCGCCGCGGTTCCCCGGCGGGGAGACCAGCGTCCTGGTCCGGGCCATCGACCCGACCCAGAACAGCAGCGGGATCACCAGCATCGCCAGCCCCGCAGTGATGGACAGCGTCGCCCTGGTCCGCCGGAGCCGCCTCGCCGGCTAATGAGATCGATCACCGGAAAATATGGGCTGCTCAGCAGTGCCCGTTGCGATCAGGAAGCGCTTGGGAAACGGGTGACGTAGACGCCTGTCGGCCAATCACCCGATTGCCTGCAGTCAGCCGGAACGTTCCAAGCTCCGGGCCGCCCACGGCTCGGGTCATCAACACCGCCACGGAGTCGCTCGCCGATGCCGTCGGCGAAGTCACCGACGGCCGTGGCGCCGACCTCAGCTACGAGATCACCGGCGTCAGCGAGGGACTGCGGGCGGCGGGCGAGGCCACCAGGATGAGCGGCAAGGTCTGCGTCGTCGCGTACCACCAGGGCGGCACGCGGGAGATCCCGCTCGGCCGCTGGAACTGGATGGCGTTCCACATGGTGAACGCCCACTTCCGGGACATCGACACGATCATGTTGGGCATGCGAGCAGGAACGCGGCTGGTCAACGCGGGCATCCTGGACGTCGCCGGCCTCATGACCCATATCTTTCCGCTGGCCGGCATCGCCGAGGCCTTCGAGGTCGCCTCGGCCAGGCCGGAGCACTTCGTCAAGGCGGTCGTCGAGCCCGGCACCCTCTAGTAGAGGCCGACGGCCGATTCGATCAGCGCTCCGGTGGCGAGCAGCAGCTCTTCGCCGTTGGCGGGCCCGATCAGCTGGAGACTGGCCGGCAGCCGGTGCGCGCTGGGCACCGGCAGCGCCAGGGCCGGCAGGCCGGCCAGATTCACCGGCGCGGCGAACTGCGGGATGTCGTGCTGCTCCGCTTCGGCGAGCAGCGGCGGAAAGAACGGCACGGTCGGCAGCGCGATCACGTCTACCTGATCCAGGATCTGAGCCAGCACTTCTTTCCAGCCGAGCTGGTAGGCGCGGGCGGCATTCTGCTGGTCAGCAGTCATGCCCGCGCCCCCTTCCAGCAATGCCCGGACCGAGTCGCTGATGCCGCCGCGTGCGGCCAGCAGCGGCGCGTGCAGCGCGGCGGCCTCGCACGCGGTCAGCACGTAGGCCTGCGCCAGCGCCTCCGCCCAGTCCACCGCGTCAAGCTCGACGGTCTCCAGGCCGCTCGCCAGGAGCGCGGCATCGACGGCGGCGTCGATGCGCGGGTCAAGCTCGTCGGACGGCGGGCGCAGCCGGCCAACGCGGGTTGCCGGGCCTTCCGTAACGGCGAAGCCGGGCTCCAGCAGCGCCATGCCGGCCGTCAGGCCCGCCACGTCGGCGGCGATCGGGCCGACGGTGTCCAGGCTCGGTGCCAGCGGCCACACGCCGTCGAGGCTGATCCGGCCGAACGTGGTCTTCAGGCCGGCCAGTCCGCAGAACGCCGCAGGGACTCGCACCGAGCAGCCGGTGTCGGTGCCGTAGCCGATGTCCGCCGACCCCTCGGCCACCGCCACCGCGGACCCGCTCGAGGACCCTCCCGGCAGCAGCGCCGGATCGAGCGGGTTGACCGGGGTGCCGAACCAATGGTTGACGCCCGAGGCGCCGAACGCGAGCTCATGCATGTTGGCCTTGCCGACAATGGCCGCATCGGCGGCCCGCGCCCCGGCCATGCACGCCGCGTCGCGTTCAGCGGGCTCGGCGATCGCGGCGACCGCCTTGCAGCCTGCGGTCGTCGGCACTCCCGCGACGTCGATGACATCCTTGACCGCGATGCGCGGCCCGCTGCCCGGTTGGTCGAGCCGGGTTATGTAGGTAGCCACCGGCTCATTGTGACCACAATGCACGCGGACCACCAGAGCCCGCGGGCCAGCGCGTTCCCTGTTACGGAAAGCGCCACGGCTGCGGTTGGATCGTGGCATGGATGCCACCGCGGGTTCGCTGATTACAGCCTTTGACTATGTCTGGGACCGCTTGACGGGCCGGCTCACCGGGCTCACTGACGAGGAGTACTTCTGGGAACCGGTGGCTGGATGCTGGTCGCTGCGCCAAGGCGATAACGGGCGATGGCAACTCGACGGCGGCGGGGGCGGCGGTCCAGCACCGGATCCGGTCCCCGTCACCACCATCGCCTGGCGGCTCGGCCACCTGGGTGGAATGGCAGTCGGCGGCTTTGCGAGCTCACGGTTTGCGGACGGTTCGTTGACGACCGAGCGGATCGTCTTCCCATCCGACGCCGCCGCGGTGCCAGGATTCCTCGATGAGCATTACCGGGACTGGCGCGCTGGGCTCGCCGGGCTTACCCCCGACCAGTGGGCTGCACCACTCGGTCCAGCCTGGGGACCGTACGCCGAGTCGAACACCGTCGACCTGGCATTGCACGTGCTGGACGAGGTCATCCACCACGGCGCCGAGGTCGGTGTGCTGAGAGATCTCTACTACCACCGCTCCTCACTGCACAGCTGAATCGTCTACCTAATGCCGCGTCAGGCGACGTTTGCGCGCTTCACCAGCTCACGTAGTGCTTTGTTCTGCGCATTGCGGTTCCGCCAGGCGATGTCTTTCTTGGTGGAGAGGTGCGGGCTGAAGTTGTCGAGCACGATGGCGATGCGGACCTGGGGTGGATGGAGGGATCGCACGTAGCGCAAGAAGGCCAAGAACTCGGACCGTCCCTTCTTGGTCTTGACGTGGCCGTAGAGCTTGTCGGTGGAGAGGTCATAGGCCGCGAGAGCGATCTGGGGCAGTTCAACTCGGAGCGATACCGTGCGGTTCTGTAGCCTCAGAAATCCAGTCCCCCTGGCGCGGCCGCCGGACTACGACCAGAGTTCAGCCCGGCGCGACCACCAGGCCTCGGCGGCGGTCATCGCGCTCTCGGCCTCGCGGATGCCGCCGCCCACGAGCCCTGCGGTGGCAGCCCAGTGCAGGGGTACAAGGGCTAGAGCCCCGGGGAGCCATCGGTGCTCGTCGCGAGTCAGCGGTTCCGGAGCCGTGCTTTCGTAGGCGTCGAGCAGTCGTCGCGGCTCAAGCAATTCGCCGCTCGGTGCGACCTGGTGCAGGCTGCCCCCGATGTCGTACAGCCGCTCCCTGACCCTCGCGAAATCCAGGTCGAAGGTGGCCCATGAGCTGTCTGACAGTTCTCCCGCGTTGCTCAATTTGTAGTCCCCATGAATCGGAGCGCATGGCAGTTCGACCTCCTTCCGGAGCTTGGAGAGCTCGCCAGTCAGTTGGCGCATCCGATGCACGACCGGCTCGCTGCGGGGTCCGAGCCTGCGGCGTGTGAAGCCGACCGAGTAACGCAGTTGGCCGAAGGTTCTGTGGTCGTCGAGGGGTTCGGGCGGACTGGGCTCCCAGACTGCTTTGAGCGCAGCGTGAACGCGTCCGAGCTCCTCGAACAGGCGGACGTAGGAGTCCTCGTCCGCCGGTGGCTGCACGTGATCGATGAACTCCTCAAGCTCAGCCCAGCGATCAGCGACCCTCAGGAGGTCGCAGCCGGAAATCGGAATCGGCCGAGCGACGCGGACTTGCGTCCGCTGGAGCCGTTCCCGCAAGCGCCGCAGTCCCGCGACTCGCCCGCGGCGGACCCAGGGCCTGTGAACCCGGAGGACAACCGGCGGCTCAGCGTCTATCCGCAGGTTGAGGTTGAATTCACCGCCGATGTCTGCCCATCCGGCCCCGCGCGCGACGCGGTCGATCAGGGCCGAGACGGCCGGATCATCTGGGCTGGCTCTAGGTCCAAACCAGCGCGGCAAGGCAGGGGGAGAGGTCGAAGCTTCGATTCCGGTCACGGCAATGGCCCGCCAGCGCACCCCGACGGAGGGTCCGCCGGCGAACCCATCCTCCTCGATGCGGGTCGATCGTGCCACGCATGTGCACCCCCCCAGCCGTCGCCGGCATCCTCAACGACACCGGCCACGATCCCACCACCACCGGCGACCCCCAGCCGCCACCGCCTCCGTTTACCCTTTGGCACAACCGCCTGTAGCGGTATCAAGCCACCCAGATCATGGAAATTGGATATCTCGGCGAGTGTGAGTGGGGGCGGGTTGGGGCTGGCGGGCGGGTGGTACGGCGCGGATGTTTCGGCCTTGCGCGTGGCCCCCGGCTAGTGCCGCGTCAGAGAACCTTTGCCCTTCGGTTGGTCAGCCTGCTGTCGGGCTCTGTTGGACCTACGCTCGCGTGAACCCGTTGCTCCGCTCCACTTTCGCCACATGCAGCGTGTAGCTCTGGTACCACTCGGCTTGCCCGCGCTTTTGCGCCGCGCGGTGCTCGGCGTTGCTCCGCCACTCCCTGAGGGCGTCGGCGTCGCGGAAGTACCCGACGGTGATGCCCAGCCCGCCAGGAGTCTGCGCGTGGTCCATCCCCAGGAACCCGGGGACGTCCTTCACCAGGTCTTCCATGCGTTCGTTGGTCTCGCTGTAGCCGCTCTGGTCCTGGGTTCGCACCGTAGTGAAGACAGCCACGTAGTAAGGGGGTTCATAGGCCTCGACGGGCACGACAGGCGCGTCCGGGCGATCGCTCATGGCGCCACCGTAAGGCGGGACGCGCCCAACGATCCAGCGTCTTTCCTGAACCAAAGCTGTCTGAGCTCTCCTCCAGCTCTTCCGGAAAGGGCCACGAGCTTACCGGCTCACAGAACGGCGCGAGGGACGGGGAACATTAGGGAGAACGTTGGCTGATGCGGCACCAGCTACTATCTCGAAGCTGCCGCGATAAGTACGCGGCTGTGTAGTCACTGGACCAGCCAGCCGCCGTCCACGGAAAGCATGGTTCCGGTGATGAAGCTCGCGTCGTCGCTGAGCAGGAACCAGACCGCACGGGCGATGTCGACCGGCTGGCCGAGGCGCTTGATCAGGGAACGCGCGAAGACGAACTCACGCCCTCTTTCCGTCGGCGGCCCTGCGAACTCCGTATCAATGGTCCCGGGGTTGATGCCGTTGACGCGGATGTCGTGGCGGGCCAGCTCGAACGCCATGCCCTTGGTGAGCATCTTCACGCCGCCCTTGGCCACGTTGTAATGCACCTGGCAGTGCTCCCCGCTGGCGGTTATGACCTCGCTCTCGACGCTCCCGATGTTGACGATCGCGCCGCCGCGCCCCGCCGCGACGAGGGCCCGGCTGAACGCCTGGCCACACAGGAACTGCCCCTTCACGTCGACGTCCAGGACCAGGTCCCACTCCTCCTCCGGCAGCTCCAGGAACGGTGTCATCGTGACCAGCCCAGCGTTGTTCACGAGGTAATCCGGGGTTCCGTACTCGCTCACGCACGCGTCGACCATGGCCTGCGCGTCCGCGGCGAGCCGCACGTCCGTATGCACGAACCTGGCCGCGCTGCCGGCACCGGTTATCTGCGCGACCGTTTCCTGCCCGCCGTCGTCATCGACGTCGGCCACGACGACCCGCACTCCATTGCCAGCCAGGTGCTGTGCAATACCCCGGCCGATGCCCGACCCGGCTCCGGTCACGATCGCCACACGGTCACTCATAACTCAGGGATCCCTCCTGCTCTTGCGCCGGCAGCGCCAGCTCCCACCGTCGTTCGCCGTCTTGCCACCGGTCGGCGGGGAGAGCCCGGCGGTTAGGACTTCTTCGCCCGGCTGGGTGCCACGCGCGGCGGCTCGTCCGGCTGCTTTGGGTACACCGGCGGCCACGGCGCGTCCAGCAGCCCGCTGGCCCGGTCCCGCGCGTTCATCTCCAGCAGCGGCTCCAGTGACTGCGGGTCGTCGTTCATGCCCTGCCACGGGTCGCCGGTGTTGTCGAGCCGGGCCGCCAGCGACGCGATCGTGAACTGGTCCGGGTGGATGTCGTCGAGCTCGTCCCAGGAGATCGGGGTGGACACCTGCGCGCCCGGCCGTGCCCGTACCGACCAGGCGCCGAACACGGTCTTGTGCGGGGCGTTCTGGTTGTAGTCGACGAACACCCGCTGCCCGCGTTCCTCCTTCCACCACGCGGCCGTGATCAGGTCGGGCCTGCGGCGCTCCAGTTCCCGGGCGATGGCGACCGCGGCCGAGCGGACCTGGTAGGAGTCCCAGCGCGGCTGCAGCCGCACGTACACGTGCAGGCCGCGGTTGCCAGTGGTCTTCGGGTAGGCGCTGATTCCGGCCTCGGAGAGCAGCTGCTGCAGTTCGCGGGCCGCCCGGCGGATGTCGGTGAAGTCAATGCCCGGCGTCGGGTCCAGGTCGATCCGCAGCTCGTCGGTGTGTTCCGGGTCGCTCACCAGATAGGGCCAGACGTGGAAGCCCAGGCAGCCCAGGTTTACCGCCCACAGCACGTGGTCGGTGTCGGCGGCGACCAGCGCCCGGGCGGTCGTGCCGTTCGGCGTGGACACCGTGGTCGTCTGCAGCCAGTCCGGGGCGCTGGCCGGGATGCGCTTCTGGAAGAACGATGGGCCGCCGGCGCCCTCGGGGAAGCGCTGCAGCAGTACCGGCCGCCCGCCCATCGTCCGCATCAGCGGCTCAGCGACCCGCAGGTAGTGCCCGGCCAGGTCACCCTTGGTCTCGCCCCGCTCGGCGAACAGCACCTTGTCCGGATGCGTGATCAGGCCGTCGCGCATCAGCGGACCCCCACGACTTCGTGCGCATCGTCCATGGCCCGACTCTACGACGAGGCCAGCCGGCGCGGCCGTGGCGCGTCGCCGCGTTCAGCCGGCGTTTCGCGGCAACTGAACCACCGCGGGTTGCCGTCCGTGGTCGTATGAGGGGATCTGACACCCGGCGTTCCGCCGCAGGAGCAGGAGGCTGACCACCGCATGGTTGCTGAGCCGGCCCAGATCGATGCGCCCGCCGCGCAGGCCAGCGAGCAGGCCACGGGCCTGCGGGCCGGCCGGCTGTACCTGCCGACCATCATCATCGCGGGGCTGGCCGCGTACCTGTCCTGGCTGGGCTGGGAAGCGCTCGACCAGTACGGCCCGGTGCACACGATCTGGGCGGGCCAGTTCGAGCTGGCCGGACCCGCGGTGACCGGGTTCGTGCTCACGGTTTTCCTGATCGAGCAGGTCCGGCCCGCGCAGCGGCGCCCGCTGCTGGCCCGCGGCCACCTGCTGGACATGATCTACATGCTCGCCCACGCCTTGATCGTGGTTCCGCTGATCGTGCTGCTCGGTGCCGGTTTCTCGAACGGGCTGGTACGCATAGCCCCGTGGCTCGTCATGCCGCGCATCTCCGCGATACCCGAGTGGTGCTTCGTCGCGGTGGCGGTGCTGGTGATCGACGGCCTGGACTGGCTGGTGCATCTCGGCAACCACCGGATCACGTCGCTGTGGCGGCTGCACGCGGTGCACCACTCGCAGGAGGAACTCAGCATCCTCACCACGTTCCGCGCCCACCCGCTGGTCCAGGTCAGCTTCCTGGCCACGGCGGTGCCGATCCTGGCGATCGGGCACAACGCGGTGACCCCGGCCGCGGTGCTCACCACGTACGCGTGCCTCGGCGCGCTGCCGCACGCGAACGTCCGGTGGACGTACGGGAAGCTGGGGGCGGTCTTCATCAGCCCGGCCTACCACCGCATTCACCACCGGGCGACCGGCCGGCTGGACATCAACCTCGGCACGGTCTTCACGTTCTGGGATGCGGCGTCCCGCCGCGCGGTGTTCCCGGCCGCGGACCGCGCCGTCATACCGACCGGGCTGTCCGGGCGGCCGGTGCCGGTTGAACAGGCGGGTGACCGCCCGCGGTTCGCCCGGATCTTCCTAACCCAATGGGCCGAGCCCTTCACTCAGTACAGCGAGGTTTCCGAACAATGACTACCACCCATGAGCGGCGTTCGGCCGGCCAGCGCCAGCGTCCCGCCTCGCTCTGGCTCCTTTACCTGGCCGACGCTGGCCTGCTGATCGCGTCGGGCCTGATCCACCTGCACCTGTGGGACATCGCTTACCGGCACGTTGCGACGCTCGACTACCTGTTCCTGGTGCAAGTGGCCGCGTGCCTGGTGCTGGCGATCGCGCTGCTGGCCACCCGGCACGTGCTCGTGGTGGCGGCCGCGTGGCTGCTGATGGCGGGCACGATCGTCGGCTTCCTGCTGGTCCGCTCGGTGGGCATTTTCGGGTTCCATCTGACGTTCAGCAGCGGGATAGCGAACACGGTGCTGATCGTCGAGATAGCGGGCGTGATCTTGCTGACCATCACCGGCCTGCTGATGCGCCGCGCGGACAGCCGCGCCTAGTCAGCTGCGCATCAGCGCAGCCAGCCAGGGCGGTGAAATCCCTGTTGAAGTGGGACTGGTCGTAGTAGCCGCACTCCGTGGCCACATCCGCGAGAGTGCGATCACGCCCCACCCGGTCGAGCATGCCCAGAGTCCGCCTGAAGCGGATAATTCTGGCGTAAGTCTTCGGTGGCACGCCGAACTGGCGGCGGAAGCGTTCAGTGACAAGCCGCCGACTGCACCCAGTCTCGTCCATCATCGGTTCGACCCGGGCCTGGCCTCCGTTGGCCACCAGTTGCCGCCGAAGCCAGGAAGCCTCCGGCGAGACCGAACGAGCAGCGAGCGCCGCGAAGAAACCATCGAGGAGCGCGAATCGCGCCTCCCAGGAGGCGGCATCGCTCAGCTGGTCCACCAGCCGTTCTGCCTGGCCGCCCAAGGCCTGGTCAATTGGGATCGTGGCGTCGCTGAGGTCGCTGACGTCTGCGAACAATGTGACTGCTCCGGCGTCTGAGAGTTCTACCTGAACTCCGTGCTGGTGCCCGTCGATGTCGGTGAAGCTGGAGCGGGCCTGAGGGCCGACCACGAACGCACCCAGAGGCAGCGGCAGTGTCTCGCTGCTGTCGCGCACGCCGATGCGGTCGCCAAAGGCGAGGATGAGGGCGGCCCCCGGCCGGGCAACCCGACGACGGGTCATGGGCTTGCCCGGCCACTCCTGATATCCCACGTAACCCCGGACCATGTCCCCGGCCGCTCCTGCCGCCCGGAGAGTGAGCTCATGGATGGAGTGGCTGGCTTCCCGGTGATTTGCGACAGTACGTTCGGGCACGCTTATCAGTATCGCGTCAGCTGTCCCTGGTACAGGCGCCTGCCGACGAAGACGGCCGGGGCCTCACCCTCGTCGAAGCGCTCCCGGACCGGTGGGGCAGCCTGCCCGCCAACGGCAGCAAGATCGTGTGGTTCGCGCTCGCGACAGACGGCTCAGCCGGGCGGGAACGGTACTTAACGGCTTAGCTCAGCTGGGCCAGCGCCCCGAATGCGGCCTTCGGCTCCCAGCCGAGGCCCTCATGCCCGGCAGGCGGTCCGGTCTCCAGCATCTTCACCACTCCGTAGCTGGCCATATCCAGGTCCAGCCGGGGCTGCCCGGGGCGGTGCACCAGGCCGTAGCCCGCGAACGTGAACCAGAAGGCCAGGTCCACCCGCTCCGCGCTGAATATCGCGTGCAGTTCCTGCATGTACCTGACCTGCTCGGCCTCGTCGCGCGCGTAGTCGCCGTCCAGCCGCGGCGGGTCGGCGTCCGGCTCGATGATCGCCCAGCCGGTGCCGCCGCGATCACCGGCGCCCGCGTAGCCGCAGCAGCCGAACTCCGTGACCACCAGCGGCTTGCCCGCCCTGGCCTGCTTGCTCAGCTCGGCCCGGAACCGCTGTGCATTGGTCGCGTCGCGGTAGGCGTCGGTCGCGGCGATGTCGAACGGCTGCCAGTCAACCGGCTCCCACATGCCGGAGGCGTAGGTCAGCGGGCCCGCGAAGCGTTCCCTGGCCGCCGCGACGGTCTCGGCCAGGAAGCCGTTCAGCCGGGCGGACATCGTTCCGAATGCCGCATAGAGCTCCGGGCCTGGCGACTGCAGGGCGGCGATGCGCTGGTATACGTCGTCGCCGGGCAGGAACCCGGCGGCGAACAGGGTCAGCTCGCAGCCGGTGGCGAGCACGACTCTCGCCCCGGCCCGCCTCAGGCGCTCGGCACGGTCCGCGCAGTCCGCGAACAGCGGGGCGAGCTGGCCCGTGGTCAGCTCGCAGGGGAACGGCGAGAACCACACCTCGAGGCCGGCCGCGGCGGCGAGCTCGCCGGCCATGCTGAGCCGTTCCGGCTCGCCCCCGGTGATCCGGACCGCGGTGCAGCGCAGCTCGGACGCGATCACCTGCATCTCGCGGCGGACCACGTCGGCGTCGAAGTCCTCCCGGCTGAGCCGGCCGCCGGGCGAGAACCCGGTGTCGTAGTTGATGCCCTTGCCGCGCATGTCGTTTCCCTCCCGGCCGGCCTCGCGTCCGGCTGCGCCGGTCAGCCCTTCCTGACTTCGGTCTCTATCATCCGCAGGATCGGCATGGCGGCCACCGCCCCGCCGACCATGACGCCGACGCCGACCGCGCTGAGCGTCAGCACCGTGCTCATCCAGACCATCGTCGTCACCGGCAGCGTGTAGGCGCCCACCAGCCGGGCGGTGCAGTCGGCCAGCAGCGCGAGCCCCCAGATCGTGCTGTACAGCAGCTCGAACCGGCGGAACCGGGCCGAGCCCGCGGCCAGCCGGTCCCAGACCGCGCTGCGTTCCGGCGTGCCCTGGGTCATGAACGGCCGCAGGCCGACGGACATCAGCGGGCGGCGCGCGATCACGGAGCCCAGGATCGCGAACGCGATC
>Ga0308309_10002600_pt1 | contig 10739 bp, 13 predicted proteins | sample HubBroMetageWFT5_FD_192491 | JGI IMG/M metagenome (GOLD analysis project Ga0308309, IMG submission 192491) | Warmed and freeze-thawed soil microbial communities from the Hubbard Brook experimental Forest, New Hampshire - Hubbard Brook CCASE Soil... | ecosystem: Environmental > Terrestrial >... | reverse complement strand
CGCGCAAGCGCTGGCGCTGATCGTCATGCAGCTGCAACGGGCCGAGTCGAAGCTCGGACCGGCGTGGGAGTCCGCACGAGCGCCGTTGGAAACGGTGCGGCAACTGGCGACCGAGGGACTCGCTCAGGCCAGGCGGTCTGTCAGCATGCTCCGGCCGCCGGTTACGCCGCATGGACTCATTCAGGCCGTGCAGGAAGCGGCCGACCTCGTGCGGCGCTATTTTCACGGCCGCGTCGAGGTGAGCGTGACAGGCGCCCCGCATGCCTTGGACCGGTCCGCGGAGGAGGAGTTGTTCGCGATCGTGCGCGAGGCGTTGACGAACGCGGCCAAGCACAGCCAGGCCAGCCGTATCGATGTCGACGTGACATACCTCGACGCGCGCAGCGTGCGCGTGGCCATCACCGACGACGGAATAGGCTTCAATCCTGAACAGTCACGCGACGGCCGGTACGGCCTGGTGGGGATGTACGAGCGGGCCGGCCGGATCGGCGCGGCGCTGACGCTGGCCACGGAGCCCGGTGCGGGAACGGAAATCGTCGCCGTGTGGCCGAATGGCTGAACGCGACGGTGCGATTCGGATCTTGATCGCGGACGATCATCCGATTGCCCGGAGCGGCGTCGCGCAGATCCTCAATGAGGAGCGAGGCATTCGTGTGGTGGCGCAGGCCACGGACGGCGCCGAAGCCGTGGAGCTCTTCGCGCGCTTTCAGCCGGACGTGGCGCTGGTGGATCTCCGGATGCCGAAGTTGGAAGGCGTGCAGGTCGTGGAGCAGATTCGCTCGTCGTGCCCCGAGGCCGCGATCATCATCTTGACGACGTACGATACCGACAACGATATCGAGATGGCGCTGCGCGCCGGCGCCAAGGCCTACCTCGTCAAAGACGTCTCCCCTCAAGACCTCATCGCGTGCGTGCGCGCCGTGCACGCGGGGCGCACCTGGGTGTCGCCCGCCATTGCGGCCAAGCTGGTGGCGCACGTCACCAATGTGCGCCTGACGACGCGCGAGCTGGCGGTCCTTCGGCTGTTGGCCGCCGGCAAATCCAACCGGGAGATCGCCGATGCGCTCGGGATCAGTGACGGCACGGTCAAGATTCACGTGACGCACTTGTTCACGAAGCTCGAAGTCACGAGTCGCACCGAAGCGATCGCCACGGCCGCGCGCCGGGGGCTCGTGCGGATCGACTGAACTATCGCCAAAGTCTGATATCGCCCTCTCCGCTTCGCCAGACGCGACAGCGTTGTACGCGGCGTAGGTTCGCCGAATGCCTGACAGTCGGTATACGGGAGTGGCGAACCTTCTCGCCCCCGAGAACTGCACGCTGCTGTTGATCGATCACCAGCCAAGCCAGTTGGCCAGCGTGCAGAGCATGGATCGGACGTTGCTCGTCAGCAACGTGGTGGGCCTCGCCAAGACCGCCAAAGTGTTCGGCGTGCCGACCATCTTGTCGACGGTCCTGGAAGACCGCGGCGGGCTCCTCTTCAAGGACGTTCAGGGTGTGTTCCCCGAACAGAAGACGATCAACCGGACGACACTCAATGCCTGGGAAGACCCGCGCGTCGTCGCGGCGATCAAGAAGACCGGGCGGAAGAAGCTCGTCGTCGCCGCGCTCTGGACGGAGATTTGTCTGGCCTACCCGGTGTTGAGCGCGCTGGCGGACGACTACGCCGTGTACATCGTGACCGACGCCTCAGGCGGTGTCAGCGGCGAGGCACACGAGAGAGCCGTCGAGCGCATGGTGCAAGCCGGTGCGACGCCGGTGACGTGGATCGGGTTCGCGTGCGAGTTGCAGCGCGACTGGGCGCGCGAGAAGACCATCAATGGCATCGCCGACATCATGTTCACGCACGGTGGAACGGTCGGCGCCAATATCGCTTGGGAATTCCAACTCCTGAAATGAGGGATCTACTGTGCGCGCTCTGACACCTGAAGAAACCCGCAACGAACGCGTGATCCGGACCTTGTACTCGCTCGCCGAGGCCAAGTCGAAGGACACGCCAAGATTTGTCTCGATGTTCGCCGACGGAGGGTATTTCAACGACGAGTCCGCGGGGAAGAAATACTATGGCAAGGACATCGGGTACACCGTCGACGTCTATGCCGCCGCATTTCCCGACATGCATCGGGAGTTGTACCAGATGTACTTCATGGACGACGTCGTGGCCGTCCAGCTCTCGCTGAACGGCACGCACAAAGGCGATCTCGTCTTACCGGCGGGCACTATTCCACCCACGGGAAAGGAGATGCATACCCCCTGCTGCGATGTCTTCCATGTGAAAGACAGTAAGGTGGTTTCGTTTGACTGCTATGTCGCGGTGCCGATCCTACTGGAGCAAATCGGCGTGTTCATGAACCTTCAAGCGGCCTTCCGGCGCTAATGGATCGCTCCTACCAGTTGCTGTTTCTGAACGGGATACCAGGCAAGGCACCGACCGCCGAAGTCGTGGGCCAGCACGCGGCGCACCTGGCGGAGCTGGATCGCCGCGGCAAGCTCGTTCTCGCCGGACCGCTCCTTGGGCGTTTCGGTGGACTGATCGTGCTCCGAGTAGACAGTCTCGCCGAAGTGCGTGGGATTGCCGAGGAAGATCCTATGGTCCGCGGCGGTTTCCAATCCTACGACGTTGTCACCTGGTTGCTCGCGAATCAACAAAACAAGTATCAGCCGGATCTATGAACGGACCACCCATCAAGATCGGATACTGCCTCTCGCTCACCGGGCCGCTGGCATCCAATGGCAAAACCGCTCGGCTGGCCCACCAGATCTGGGAAGAGAACGTCAATCAGCGAGGGGGGCTCGTGGGTCGCACTGTCCAGATGATCTGCGTGGACGATGAGACCAATCCGAAGCTGGTCGCTGGTATCTATCAGCACCTCCTCGATGAGGAGAAGGTCGACCTCGTGATTGGAGGCTATGGCGACAACTCGGTTGCGCCCGCGATGCCGCTCATCATCGAGCGCAACCGATACCTCGTTGCCCTGATGGCCCTCGCCGTGAACGCCACGCTCGGCTACAAGAACTATTTCGTGATGATTCCCACCGGGCCGCGTCCGAGCGAAGCGCTCACGGAAGGGTTCTTCAACGTCGCCGCAAGCCAATCGCCCAAGGCCGAGTCTCTGGCGATCCTCGCGGCAGATGCGCCGTTCTCGATTGCTCCGGTGGCGGGCGCCAAGGCGCACGCGAGCCGTCTTGGGTTTCGCGTCGTGTCCGAGGTCAGATATCCGCTCGCGACAACGGACTTTGCTCCGCTGATCCGCGATCTCAAGGCGATCAACCCCGACATCCTGTTTCTGTGCTCCTACTTGAACGACTCTGTCGGGCTGGTTCGGGCGATCAACGCGGTCGGACTCGAGCCGAAGATGGTTGGGGGCGCGATGATCGGGCCCCAAAACGGGTCGGTCAAGGCGGAGCTTGGGCCCCTCCTGAACGGTGTGGTCAATTACGAGTATTGGCAGCCCGTGCCGAAGATGATGTATCCCGGCGTCGCGGCATTCATGACTGTCTATGCGTCCCGCGCGGCGGCCGCTGGAGCAGACCCGATCGGGTCGTATGTCGCTCCACAGGCGTACGCCCAGATGCAGATCGTGGAGCAAGCCATCCTGGGCACCGGTTCACTCGACGACGCCACACTCTCGCAATTCACGCGCGATCGGTCATTCGAGACCGTGGTCGGCGGCGTGAAGTTCGGTCCGGGCGGCGGCTGGTCAGAAGCCCGCGTTCTGGAGGTGCAATACCCCCAGACGGTCGTGTGGCCGGCGAACCTCGCGTCGGGCGCGCTTCTCTATCCCTACGCCCGGGCGAAGCACGCCTAGAAGGGATATTGGCGCTGACCGCTGTGTGAGTTGATCCAAATCACGTCGCTGAAGTCATCCAAGCTGCGGGGACCGGTGCGGCCCCAGCCGCTGTCACGAACGCCACCCATCGGTGCGTGGATCTCATCGTTGACGGTTGGCGAATTCACATTCACGATGCCGGCGAGGACCTTGGGCGCCATCTCGAGCGCCTTGTATGTGTCGCCCGCGAGGATCGAAGAGGTCAGCGGCGCGGGCGTTAGCGCGTGACGCAGATGCCACCGTGGCGAAGGTCTTGCCGCTAAACGGCTCGTGGACCTCGAAGGTCTTGCCCCCTTTTTCGCAATCGTGGTAGAAGTCCTGCCGCGTTCTCCCCGAGAGTGGGCCATCGCTCGATGTGCTGTCTGGTCTGTACGGCCAGGTCGCGCCGCAGATACGGGAAATCGGTGCCGTACAGCACGCGCTCCATGCCAGCGACATCCCGCAGCATGCGCAACACGGGGTCGCTCGCCGCGAGCGCCGTGTCCCAGTAGTGGCGGCGAAACATGTCGGCGGCGGTGCCCCGCTCTTCGCCGCCTTTGATGAACCCCATCTCGTCGATGATCGCGAAGCGCGCCGACAGATAGGGCACAGACCCACCCGCGTGCGAGAAGATGTACTTCACGTTCGGCGTGCGGGCGAACCGGTTCGTGTAGTGCATCTCCGTGACCGCGCGATTCGTGTCCGTCGGGAAGTCGAGCAAGTTGTCAGGGAGCCCGAACGAGTGAGCGACCGGGTCGGGCGATGGATTCGGATGCACGAACACCACCGCCTTGCGGCGCTCGAGCTCCGCGAAGACCGGCTCGAGAACGGCGTCGCCGAGGTAGACACCGTTGGCGTTGGTGAAGACCACGAACCCATCGACGGCGAGCGTGTCGGCGGCGTATGCGATCTCCGCCAGAGAGGAATCGATGTCTGGCAGAGGGATGCAACCGAATATCCCGAACCGATCCGGTCGTGCCTGAACGAGCTCGGCTCCAAATTCATTGCATCGACGCGCCAGGTCTCCGGTCCGCACTCCCGGCGTGCTCAATGATAGGACGGCCACATCGATGCCGGCGTCGTCCATGAAAGCGATCGACGCCTCCTTCGACCATTTGAGCGGCGCAATCCCTCCGACGGGGGTCGCCGCGTTGTCCGTTGCACGCCAGAAAAGATCCGGCAGCATATGGTGATGGGTATCGATGACCATCGCGTGGGTCAGCCGAGAATCAGCTTCGAGGCTTTGCCCGCGATCATCTGAGTCACCGCGTTGGTTCCCGGCCCTCGAATGGCCCGTGGGATCACCGAGGCGTCGGCCACCCGCAGGCCAGCAATGCCGTGGACTCGGAGCGCCGGGTCAACGACGGCGAGTGCGTCGATACCCATTTTGCACGTGCCGACGGGATGTCCGAAGCTATGGGATGCCAGACGAACCAGATCGCGAATGTCTTCGGCGGTTGCCTTGCACCCAGGAACGATTTCCTTCTCGCGCACACCGTCGAAGGCGTGCTGGGCCCCGAGCTCACGCGCGGCCTCGATGGCGCGAACGATGACCGCCACATCATGATCGGTCGCCAGATAGTTGGCATCGATCACCGCGGCGTCCTGGAAATTGTTGCTGGCGAGGCGCACGGCGCCTCGGCTCGTCGGCTGCACGAGCGCCGGGGCGATCGCGAACGCGTCCGCTGGAGGCGCTCCAAAGCGGGCGGCGGCGTCGGGTGTAATCGCCGGGAGTTGATGGAGCACGAGCGCGCTGTCCGTGTCGCCCGACACACCACTCGATAGGAACGCCTCCGCCTCGACGGCGTTGCTGTCGGCCGGACGATCCGGCATCGTCCCTTTATACGTGAAGACAACGCCGGACAAGAGAATGTGATCCTGTAAGTTGCTGCCGACACCGGGCACGTTCTCGACGACGTCGACCCCAACCTTGCCGAGCGCTTCGGCGGCGCCAACTCCGGACAGCATCAACAGCTTCGGGCTACCGATGGCACCGGCCGCTAGTACCACTTCTTTGTCGGCCGCGATGTCACCGGCGACGGTCTGCACGCCCACACAGCGCGTCTTGGCGAAGTTCAGCTTGACGACCGCGGTATTGAGCAGAACGGTCAGATTCGGCCTCGATCGGGCCGGGCGCAGGAAGGCGCGGGCCGCGCTGATGCGAGTCCCGTCCTCCGCGATATTCATGTTGATGTAGCCAGCACCAGGACGCATGGGACCGTTCACATCGTCCAGGATGGGCATGCCCATTTCGCGAGCGGCCTCGATGAACGCGGGGGCTGTGGGATGAGGATCCCTCGGTTGGCGGAGGTGCACCGGGCCTCCGACACCCCGCCACGTATTGGCGCCGCCTTCCCAATCCTCTTGGCTCTTGTAGATCGGAAGCACATCGGCGAACGCCCAACCCTTCGCCCCGTTCGCCGCCCAGCCGTCGAAGTCTTGTTGCATACCGCGCGTCCACACCATCGCGTTGATGGAGCTGCCGCCGCCGAGCACGTGACCCAGGGGCATGTTGAGCGTACGGTTGTTCAATCGCGACGAGGGCGTGATGGGCACGTTGTAATCGAGAGGCCCACCAACGTTGTGAAACCAGATGCTCGGATTGCTAATGGTCGGTCCATCGTCGAGTCCCCCGGACTCGATGAGCAATACCTCGGCGCCGGACGCGGACAACTCGGCCGCCAAGACGCAGCCCGCCGCGCCCCCTCCCACGATGATGAAGTCATATCGAGTCTTCACGACCGGGAAACCTAGGCAACGTCATACCCACACGCGTCTGACAAAGCGGAGAGGGTGACATAGGCCGATAGGAAGAGGCGACGCTCAGCCCCGAATAAACCGCGCGAGCTCCCGTCGCCGTCCCCATAAGACGAAGCTCGCGAGCAGGAGCAGCACGACCGGCGCCGTTGGCGGAATATGTAAGACGAAGAGATGCGCGGTAATTGCGCCGAGCATGACGGCGGCCAGCAGCCCCGCGCCAAGGCTCCTGGTCTTTGGCACCACGATCAACAGCGCTCCGGTGATCTCGCAGATGCCCGTGACGTAGCGAAACCACTGGCCGATGCCGATCGCTTTGAAGAGAGCGACCATGGCGGGGGCGCCGATCAACTTCTGAGAGCCAGCCCCGAGGAACGCCAGGGCGAGCACCACTTGCACGCACCACAGGACGATGTTGAGCGCCTTGCCCGGGCGGGCATCGGTATCGCTCAGATGACGAGTTGCTGATGCACTCATGGATTCGCTTCCCTGTTGTGTTACGCGGCAATAGCGGACACTTTGGCCAACGCGGCGGTGACCGCCCGTTCCGCGGCGTCCGCTCCGAGTGCGACGCCTTCGATCGTGATCAGCTCAATGTCATTGAGGCCAATGAACGGGAGCGCGGCACGCAGATACGCTTCCTGGAAGTTGAACGGCTGCATCGGGCCCTCGCTGTAGATGCCACCCCGGGCCATGACCAGGTAGACCTTCTTGCCTCGTATCAGCCCCTCTGGTCCCTTGTTGGAGTAGTTGAACGTCACCTGCGGACGCACGATGTAGTCGATGTACGCCTTCAGGCTCGACGGGATGCCGAAGTTGATCATGCCGGACGCGATGATGATGGTGTCGGCCGCGAACAACTCCTCGAGGAGCGTGTTAGACAGCGCCAGCGCCGCCTTGTGCGCGGCCGTCTGCGTATCGGCCGGTCGGTTGAGGGCCGCCGCGTAACTATGGTCGATGTGCGGGAGGGGCTCGCGGGCGAGATCGCGAACCGTTACGGTGGAGTCAGGGTCACGCGACGCCAACTGGTCCGCTAACGCGCGGGCGACCGACGTTGAATAGGACTCCAGACGCGGGCTGGACGTGATCAGTAGAATATGACGCATATAGGTATCTCCTGAGTACCTGGTATTCTTTTGTGCCTAGCGTTAGGCTAGTGACCAGGTAGGAGCCTCACAAGACGGCACTTTTTGTATACGAGGGCACATTTGTGAAACCGAGTGATGAACACGAGGGCGCCAATTGCGGGGCGATCAGCGCGCTGCTCGCGCGGATCGGAGACAAATGGACGGTGCTCGTCGTCGAGATGCTGCGCGATGGTCCCATGCGCTTCAGCGAGATGCGGCGTGCGATCGGCGTCATCTCGCAGCGCATGCTCACGCTGACCCTGCGGGGGCTCGAGCGTGATGGGCTCGTGACGCGGACCGTCCATCCGACCGTTCCGCCCCGGGTCGAATACGCGCTCACCACGCGCGGCCGAACCCTGCGTGAGCCGTTGTGCGCGCTTGCCGAGTGGGTGCGAAAGCATCAGTCGGCGATCGAGCAGTCACAAAAACGCTTCGATGTCGAGCATGTCGACAGCAGGAACGTGCGGCACAGCCCGCGCCGCGTCCCGCCGCTCGCGCTCGTGCGCAAAGCGCGCTCTTAGCGCTATGCGCGATGCATCCTTTCATTCCATCGGGTCGGAGGATCGAGCCGCCGTTGCCGCCATGCACGCTCTCGTCGGCGATTCCGCGGGCGGGGGCCTGGCCCTGGCGCTGGTCGCCCGCGCGGATCGTCCGGTTGGCGCCGTCGCTCTGTCCCCGGTCACCGATCTCGCACTCTCGGGCGAGAGCTGGACGAGTCGCGCCGATGCTGAATTCTTCTTCACCAAACCGCAAGCCGAGTCTCTCGTAGCCGCCTATGTCGGCCCGAACGAGTCACGTGACCCGCGCGCTTCTCCGCTCCGTTCGCTATGCCGAACGCGCCAGCGCCGCTGGCGTCGACGGGCGTCTCGATATCTGGGAGCATCGGACAACTGCACGCAGCCGACGAGGCGCTGACTGTGCTCGGGACTGTTCTCACCGAGCGTCTGTCGTCTGTTTAGGTTAGTATTTGTGCTCATGCAACCGATTGCTGGCGCCGTACTCGCGAGTGTGATGGCCATGGGCGGACGGAGCGGTGCCCCGCCCAACTCCTGCAAGTTCGTCTCGGTGGCGGAGGTGACCGAGCTGATTGGCAAGCCAGTCGGCGGTGGGCAGATCTCCGTGGTCGACAATCCCAAGTCACTCACGTCATCGTGTTCCTACACGGTGGGCGGCATGCCGACGGTTATCGTGATGGTCGCAGACTATCCGTCGGCCGCGGCCGCGAAGCAGGAGCTGGCGACCGAGCAGTCAAATTCGAAAGACAACAAAACCGAGACCGGCATCGGCGACGGCGCGTTCTGGACGTCGGTTGGCGCCCTGCAGATCACCGCGGTCAAGGGGCAGCGATTGGCAACGATTGCCGTGGTTGGAGGCGCGCCCACACTGCACGATCGCGTCCACTCACTCCTGGCGAAGGCACTCTCGCGCTAGCGTGTCGCCCTGTAGAATTGGCGGCATGCACAAGCTCCGTATTGCCACATCTGCCGTGCTGGTATTGGCCAGCGCCGCCTGCCAGCGCCATCAGATTCTCATCGTCAATGCCCAAGTCATCGACGGGACTGGCTCGCCCGCGCGACCGGCCGCCGTTCGCATCGTCGACGACAAGATCACCGCCGTGGGAGCGCTCACCCCCACGTCCAGCGACAGCGTCGTCGATGCCCATGGCCTGGTCCTCGCCCCCGGCTTTATCGACGACCACTCGCACCACGACGGCGGGCTGTTCCAGCATCCCGAGGCGCTAGCCGCCGTGAGTCAGGGCATCACGACCATCGTCGTCGGACAGGATGGGAGCTCGCACCTGCCGCTCGCCACGTATTTCGACTCGCTCGAGCGCACACCGGCAGCGATCAACGTCGCGTCGTATTCCGGCCACGGGACGATCCGCCGCGCCGTGATGGGCGAGGACTACAAGCGCCTCGCCAAACCTGACGAGGTCACGCGCATGCAGGATCTGCTGCGCCAGGATATGGCGGCGGGTGCACTCGGCCTCTCGAGCGGACTGGAATACGATCCCGGCATCTACTCGAATACCGACGAGTTGGTCGAGTTGGCGAAAGTGGCATCGGCGTCCCACGGCCGGTACATCAGTCACATGCGGAACGAAGAGGAGGGCGTGTTCGATGCCGTGCACGAGCTCCTCACGATCGGCGAGAAAGCGCATCTGCCGGTCGAAGTCTCGCATATGAAGCTGGCCATGAAGGAGCTTTGGGGGCAGAGCACGCGGCTCATTGCGATGCTCGACTCGGCCCGAGCTGTCGGCATCCAGGTGACCGCCGACGTCTATCCGTACACCGCCTGGCACTCGGACCTGACGGTCAACTTCCCGAAGCGGGACTTCAACGACACGGCCTATTCGCGCTACGTGTTGCGCGAGATCGTGCCGGCTGACGGGTTGATCCTGACCTCGTTCGCGCCGCATCCCGACTACGTTGGACAGACGTTGGCGCAGATCGCGCTGGCGCGAAAGGCGGATCCGGCGGTGACCCTGCTGAACCTCATCCACGAGTCCCAGCAGTACGCCGACGCGCATCATCTGCACGTCGACGACGATTCCGTGCAGGGGGTGATCGGCGCGAGCATGTCCGAGGGCGATGTCGATCGCATCGTCCAGTGGCCGTACACGAGCTTCTGCACTGACGGCGCGCTCGACAGCCGCCACCCTCGGGGCATCGGCAGCTATCCCCGCATCCTCGGGCGCTTCGTACGCGAGCAGCACGTCTTGACGCTGCCGGAGGCGATTCGCAAGGCGACATCACTCGCGGCGGCGAACGTCGGCATCGCCAATCGCGGCACGATCGCGCCCGGAAATTACGCCGACCTCGTGCTGTTCGACCCCGCGACCGTCCTCGATCGCGCGACCTACACCGAGCCGCACCTGGTCTCGACCGGTATTGAGCGCGTGTGGGTGAACGGCCAGGTTGTCTGGGCCAACGAACAGACTACGACGAACCGGCCGGGGCGTGTCGTGCGCCGGGCGGCACCGCCTGCATGAGGAGCGCGAGCGCTCTCTTGAAGCTGGCGAGTCCTTCGTCCTGTCCTTTATCGT
>Ga0308309_10002599_pt1 | contig 10741 bp, 5 predicted proteins | sample HubBroMetageWFT5_FD_192491 | JGI IMG/M metagenome (GOLD analysis project Ga0308309, IMG submission 192491) | Warmed and freeze-thawed soil microbial communities from the Hubbard Brook experimental Forest, New Hampshire - Hubbard Brook CCASE Soil... | ecosystem: Environmental > Terrestrial > Soil... | reverse complement strand
ATCCGGTGACGCGGGTTGATTGGTGGTCTGCCATATGCCCCATTGGCCTCGCGCATGATCGGGCTGGAATTCGATGTCGCGCCCATCGGAGGTCTTATATCGATTGATGGTGTTGGATTGAAACGCCGTGGCGCCGTTGTTGCTCAGCGTCTTCGCCTTGAAATCGTCGAATCCAATGGCTCGCTGTTCGGCAGCCTCGAAGAAGCCGAAACCACAGGACTTGCCGGTACAGGTGCCGCTGTAGACGGCCACCGAGAACCCCGCCATCGAGGGCGCGCCGCAGGCATCGGTCAGATCAACGAAGGTCCAATTCCCCGTCACGCTGATGCACGCATTGGCGGTGGGTACCGTTATCACGATGGGACTTGACCAGCCCTGGTGACAGGTCGAACTGGAGAAAGTGTGGCTGTCGCAGCCTTCGACAACGAACTGATAGCTGCCCAATCCGCTGGGCGGAATGGTCCATGAGCCACTGGTAGATGTCGCATTCGGATCGCTGTTGTTGATCTGCTGCTGTCCGAGATTCACGCCATCCTTGTCCCACCGAACCAAAAAGAAGTCATAGGTGTACTGGTCCGTGATATTCCAGTTGATGCCGAAGCCGTTCTGTCCCTTGGTGAGAAAAACGCCGATGACCAGTTTCTGCGGCTGCGACCAGATGATCTGGCCGCGCTCGAATTGCTGACTGGCGCCGCCGCTTGCCAGGCTGGTCTCCGGTGCCAGCGCGCAGCCGAGAGGTCCGTTGGCCGCGCCCAGCGTGTTCCATTTCGTGAGGATCAATCCTGCGACGGGCACGGCGCAGGGACGGGAGACGGCACGGATCGCCTGCAGATACGCGTTCGGGATCGATGGATTCAGACCACAGGCAAAGCCACTGATGACGCAGGTATTGCCGCGGCTCTTTGGATCCTGGTCGCCATTGATCTTGATGACATCGTCCTGGCTCTGACCAGTCCAACTGGGGATCAGGGTAATGGGCAATGCCGCCCCGTTCGTATCGGAGCCACTCAGTCCAAGCACCTTGTCCACCGAGGTATTGTCTTCCCAATCACCCCCCGCGCTGATCAGGAAATCCGGGCTGCGTGCATAGACCTCGACGCCTTCATGCCGGTAGGTCTGGAAAAACGCGAGCGTACGAGGTTGTTGTGGATTGGTGATTTCTCCAGCAAAGACCAGGTCTGACACCACCTCCGGCACCCGGTATTTTCCCAAGGCACCCGCCGACATGTCGCCCGCCGCCTTCCAGGATAGACGTCCATATCGCAGCTGTTCGTACGTCTGAGTGGTGCCAAAAAAAGTCGGCTCGAGCCATGTCGCCTGGTCGTGCGCATTGCTGTCCTGCGTGCCCTCGTCGTAGAAGGAGGTATAGGGCTGAGAGGCGTAGTGACGGCGGAAGGGTACCGCGCGGCGCATGCCGAGCGAGGACACCGCCCATTTGGCGCTGAGATAGTCGAGCACCATGTGAGCGGCGTCCGACACCGGTGGATCGGCGTACTCCGCCAGATTGTGGATCGCTTTGAACGTGTAATTGGCGTAGGGCCGCGCGTTGTATTCATGAAAATCACCCTTCATGAAACCCTGTAAATGCCCGAGCATCCAATCCTGCAGGCCGTTGGCCTTGTTGTCGTAGGGTGCCTGCGCCGCGGCAATGGCCGCGGGATTGCCCGCATTCAGTTGCGCCGCCTCGTCATACAGCAGTTTATTGGTGAGGAAGCGCGCGCTCTCGGTCATCATGATGTGGTTTTCAGTTTCGTGGATCGGAATCCCGCAACAGGACCAGTTCGTGATGACGGCCGAGGCACCGCCGGTTTGTGTCAGCAGATCGTGCAGCACATGATGCTGCACGTCCGCGTCGAGTTTCGGGGCATACCGATACATCATCGGGACCAGATTCGTGAGCGCCATGTCATAGTCGCCGGGATGGCTGCATTGCGCGCCCGCCACCGCACCGCCGATGAGGCCGATCACCGCGCCGATTGCGCTGCCGATCGGGCCGCCCAGCCCGAAGCCGATCGCCGCACCTACCAGAGCACCCAGGCCGCCTCCGACCGCGGCGGCCGCGGCACCGGGCTGAAAATTGGTGCCTACCTGCGTGGTCACCGAAGCATTGCGTAGAGCCGTGTTCGCGTCGCCGGTGAGGGTGGCTGAATTGCACTCATCGAGACCTGTGATGTCAGACATGTACAGCTTGCCCAATGCGGTCCAGGCAAAATTGTTGTCCAGCGGACTGGCGAATACCTGGCTGCAGCTCACGCGAAAACCTATCGTCACGTGGTCGTTGAACTCGGAGTTGACGTCCGCAGCGCTCTGCGCTGGCGGCAATGGGATCGGATTGTTCGACGAATCCCGCACCGGCCTATGGCTGATGTCGAGCGTGTTCCATTGACAGCATTGCGGATCAAGTCCAGCGTCGACGAACACCGGGTTGGACCAGCCTTGATCGCAACTAGCTTTGGAAAACAGGCCGCCGTTGTGACAGCCTTCGACAATCAGCGAATAACGCCCCTGGAAGCTTTGAATCGTCAAGGAACCGGAGGTTTGTGCCGTGACGGTTTGCTGGGGCGCGCTCGATGGGTCAGTGGATACATCCCAATAGCGGATCAGAAAGAAGTCGTAACTGAAAGGCCCCAGCACCTTCCAGTTGACGACGATGTTGCGACCGGTCTGGTACGCAGAAACCACCAATTGCTGGGTGGGAGACCAGACGATCTGGCCGTTCTCAAAATCGTTGAATCGACCATCGGCTCCCGGCACATCCTTCTCTACGCTCAAAGGGCAACCCGTCTCGCTTTGCACGACTGCGTATTGATCCGCGATGACCCCGACAACCGCTGCCGAAGTCAGGCAGAAGTGGTGCGACCAGGCCTGTAATGGCAGGAGCACGAATAGAATTGCGAAACCCTTGATCGTCCAGAACGGGCGGCGACGGATTGCTCTAGGAATCATGGGCGCAAACTCCCAACGAACGAGCGGGCGACACGCAGCAACCTACGAACAGTCGCAGTGTATAGGATTATAGGGAAACCGATAGAAGTAACATTCAAGCAGAGAATTTCGCCATCAAGGCGATGTCCGCCGGCTAGAGTGCCGCCAGCTCGCGCTCCGCGTCCGCGAGCCACTGCTGCTGCATCTTGCGGTAGTAACGCGGTGCGATGCGTGCGTGTTCGAGCAGCTCCTTGAGAACCCGCCGCGCATCCTCGGTCCGACCGATGGCACGCAGCAGGTGCGCATAACGCAGCTTGGCTTCGGCCCCGGAGAAATAACTCGCCACCGCCGCGTATTCCTCGAGCGCCTTTTGTTGATTGCCTTCTCCTTCCAGCGCGCGGGCATATAGCAGGTGTCCGTCGGGAGACTTGAAGGCCGGGTTGTGCGCAATGAGGGCGTCGAGCGTCGCGCGCGCGTCGCTGAAGGCGTTGTTCGCGAATTGCGCGCGCGCCAAACCAAGCATCAGGTTCGGATCGTGCTCGTACAGGCCGCTCAGGGCTTGTCGATAGATCGCGACCGCTTCCGCCGCGCGTTGATGTCGCAGTAGCTCGTCGGCGTAGCGCTGCAGACTGGCGACGTCGCCGATGTGGCGCGCTTCGTCCTGGTAGCGGCGCAGATCCTGTCCGGGATCAAGTGCGCGGCCCACGCCGCGAACCGCGCGCCGCGTGCGGGAGCTGTTGAACAGCCCCGGCACGATTTCGACCGCCGCGTATGCGATCGAGCCGAGGAAGGGCAGCGCCAGCAGCACCCAGACCCACAGGAAGTTCCGGCCGGTGCGTATGCAATGCACGATCAGCACCACCGCGATGATCGTCGAAAGACCCAGAGAGCCGCCTAGTAAGCCCATGGCGGTGAGCTTAATGGCTGCACGCCCGGGGCGGTAGCCGCGGCCGGCGGCGCAGGAGGTGCATGTTAAGATTTGCGCGCGCTTCAAGGATCACAGGCCATCAGTGGGATGCATGTAGCCAAGACCGTCGCCGTCGCGGCATTGCTGGCATTTACCGTCAGCGCGGGAGCTCAGGAGGCCGCTCCTCAACGCGCGGTGGGCGCCGCGGCAGATGCCGTACCTGCCCATCAGGGCCGACCCCGTATTGGTCTGGTGCTCTCAGGAGGCGGCGCCCGTGGGGCTGCCCACATTGGCGTGCTCAAGATGCTCGACCGCCTGCGCGTTCCGGTCGATGTGATCGCCGGCACCAGCATGGGAGCGGTAGTTGGTGGACTGTACGCCAGCGGCATGTCGGGCGATGAGATCGAGCACGCCCTGGCGTCGCTGAACTGGCAGGCCGCATTTCGCGACCGCCCGCCGCGCACGCAACTGGACTATCGGCGCAAGGAGGAGGACCGCGAGTTTCTGGTCAATCTACCGTTGGGATTGCAAGGCAGACGGCTGGTGATTCCGAAAGGACTGGTGCAGGGTCAGCTGTTGACGGAGACGCTGCGCAGACTGACGGTGCCGGTGGCTCGCATCACTGACTTCGATCAGCTGCCAACGCCGTTTCGTGCGGTGGCGACCAATCTTGAAACCGGCGCGAAAGTCGTGCTCGGCAGCGGCGATCTGACTACCGCAATGCGGGCCAGTATGTCGGTGCCCGGCGTGTTCGCTCCGGTCGAATACCACAACGAGATCCTGGTGGATGGCGGTCTTGCCGACAACCTTCCGATCGACGTGGCGCGCGCGATGGGTGTGGATGTGCTGATCGTCGTGGACGCGGGATTCCCGCTGCAGCCGAACAAGAATCTCAATTCCCTGCCCAGTATCACCAATCAGATGCTGGCGATTCTGCTGCGCCGGAATATCGAACGCGATCTGGCCACCCTTTCGCCGCAGGACATCGTGGTCACACTGCAGCTGGGGGACTTCTCCTCGTACGATTTCCCCGACACGATGAAGATCGTCAACGCCGGCGCAACCGCGGTGTCGGCAGCCGAACCGCGACTGTCCTCGCTGGCGGTATCAGAAGCTGACTATCAGCGCTATTTGCAAACGCGGCATGCGGCGCGCGATGGCTTACCGACCGTCGAATACGTGAAGGTGCAGCCCGACTCGAAAACCTACGAGCGTCAGATCAACGATCTGTTCGGACAGTTCGTAGGCAAGCCACTCGATCCGGATGGGCTCGAGGAGCAAGTGGAAGCGCTGTACGGTCGAGGCGACATGGAGATGCTCGACTATCAGCTCGATCATGACCCGTTCGGCCACTACGGCCTGGATTTCAACGCGCGTCGCAATTCCTGGGGGCCGAACTACCTGCGCTTCGGCGTGCAGCTCGAAGACGATTTCAAGGGTCTGACAACCTTCGATGCTGCCGGACGGCTGGACATCACCGAGCTCAATTCACTCGGTGCCGAATCGGTCTGGGATGGACAGGTGGGAACCGCGCCGTATCTGGCCACCGAGCTCTATCTGCCGTTGTCCAATGTCTATCGCTACTTCCTGGCGCCGCATCTGCAGGTCCAAGCGCACGATATCGCGCAGGTCGAAGGTGGACGCCAGGTAGGCCTGTTTCGCACTTCCAGCTTCGACTACGGGATCGACTTCGGTCGAGAATTCAGCAACTGGGGCGAGATGCGCGTGGGCGTGCTCAAGAGCGACGGAAACACGCACGTCAGTCTGGGAGATTTCTCGGTCCCGGCGACGCACTTCGACGTCACGGAAAGCTTCCTGCGCGTCGGTTACGACACACTGGACAGCGCCAACTTTCCGCACTCGGGGCAGGCGCTGGTTGCTCAGTTGAGTATCGAGGGCAACGGCGGCGGCGCACAGGGCACCGATCTGCTCACGGTAGACTGGCGTGCCGCGCATTCCTGGGCGAGGAATACCGTCGTTGCGTGGCTGAGCGCAGGCAGTACCACCGGCGGCAGCCAGACCAATGTGCGAACCTTCTTTCCGCTCGGAGGATTCTTGAATCTGTCGGGAGTGCAGGCTCAAACGCTGGCCGGCCCTCAATACGCCATTGGCAGGCTCATTTATCTGCGCAAGGTAGGCAATGGCGGCGAGGGCATCCTGGATGTGCCGGCCTACATCGGCAGCTCGTTCGAGATCGGCAACGTCTGGGCGGACCATCACGACATCAGCCTTGGCGACACCCGCAAGGATTTCTCGATTTTCTTTGGCGCCGACACCTACGTCGGGCCGGCCTACTTCGCCGTTGGCTACGACGAGAGCGGTTCGTTCCAGCTCTTCCTGTTCCTGGGCAGAAGCTTTTAGCGGCGCAAGGTTGGGATGAAAGCTAGATGCCGCGGCTCGCGGCGAGGTTCTCCACTTTCTCGAATACCAGCGCCGGTTTATCCCCGTTGCGGGAGTATTCGTGCCTGCGGCTCATCTCCGCCAATCCGGCATCGCGCTCGGCAGCGCTGGCGTACCAGTGGACCTTGTGCCACTCCCCGCCCATGATTTTGCGAAAGGGATCACCGGACTTGAGGCTTATCCGGACCCCGTAGGGCTTGGGGCCCTGGCCGGCGGGCTTGCGCAGGTTGTGCGGCTGGCAGATTTCGGGCATGGGTGCAATTTTACTACGCCAGCCGCCGCCTCGCCCAAATGGGAATACAGGTCATACAATTGCGGCATCGGATGCCGTTGAGGCGAGGAATTGAAGGACAGCTTGCAACGCCGGGAGATACTGGCCGCGGCCGGGGCCGCGGCCCTGGTCGGCATGCTGGATGGCTGCCAGGGTGTGGGGCCGCGTGAGGCCGGCGGACGGCTGCAGCTGCCACTCCTTCAGGCCGATATCAGTCGCGTCACGGCGATCACGGTGTGCACGCGCCCATTTCGACCCGAGGGGCCGCGGCTGGATGTGGAACACCGCGCCGACAAGACCATCGTGCACAACTACGGTCACGGCGGTAGTGGCTGGTCGTTGTCATGGGGTTCCAGCGCCATTGCGGCCGAAAATGCGCTCGCCACCGGTGAACGCGACATCGCAGTGATCGGCTGCGGTGCCCTGGGTCTCACGTCTGCATTGTCGCTGCAGCGGGCGGGAGCGCGTGTCACGATATACGCGCGTGATCTGCCGCCCAATGTGCGCTCGTCACTGGCGACAGGTATCTGGTCACCGGATTCCAGGATCTGCCTGGCGCAGCATGCGACGGCGGAGTTCAAGCAACGCTGGGAACGTATGGCTCGCAAATCATGGCAGACCTATCAGTCACTGCTGGGATTGCCGGGTGAACCCGTGGAGTTCTTTGACCAATACGCTATGTTCGACAGCACGGGGCCGGCGTCTCGACGCCCGCAGCCCCCCGATCGTCCGCGGTTCGCGGATCTGGCGGACGAGCTGCTGCCCGATCTTCAACCCACTCCGAAGCAGTACGCACCCGGATCGCATCCCTTTGGCAAGCGCACGGTACAGGTCGCGCCCACGCTGATGTTCAACTTGAGCGCCTACACGCGTCTGTTGATGTCCGATTTCACGGCGAACGGTGGCAGGATCGAAATCGTCGAGTTCCACAGCGAGTCCGATCTGGTCACGGTGAGACAGAAGACACTGGTCAATGCGACCGGCTACGGCGCCAGGGGACTGTTTGGCGATGAAAGCGTCGTCCCGGTCCGCGGGCAGCTGGCACATCTGATTCCGCAACCTGATGTTCGCTACGGCATCTACTACAAGCGCGTCTCTGTCGTGCCTCGTCGCGACGGTACGGTATTCCAGCTGTTGGGCCCGGATGACTACTACGGATACGGCGACGATACGGTACAGCCCGACCGTGCCGAAGCCGCGCTTGCCGTCAACACCATCGCCGGGTTATTCGCTTGAGTCGCGCCACGGACAGCCGAAGGAAAACCTGATGTTGAGCCTGCTGATCCTGACGGCCGCCGCGAGTGGAGCATTCACCCATCCCGCCGTGACACCGCCTGCGGAAATTCCAGTCGAAGTCTATCGTCAGCGGCGCGAGCGCGTGCTCAATGCGCTCGAGGGCTGTCTTACCGTCATCTCCGCGCAGGGGAATGCGACCGGCGTTACCGAGGACTTTCGTCAGGATTCGGATTTCTTCTGGCTTACGGGAATCAATGAGCCCGACGCACACCTGGTCCTAACGCCGAAGTCGCGCTATTCCAAGGTGACGCTGTATTTGAAATCGCGCGATCCGGAGGCGGAGCGCTGGACCGGACCGCGTGATCCGCTGTCGCCGGCCCTGCTGGCAAAGTATGGCGTGGACAGGGTGCGCCGGGGGCTGCCGGATGCCGGTCTGATGGACGCCGCGGCGCCATACGACTGCATCGCCATCATCGTGCCGGCGAGCGCGAGCGCGCGCGACCGCAACGATGCAGAGCTCGCCGTGAGGGTCGCTTCGCGCTATGGCCTGCGCGTGCTCTACAAACGCGGCCTGCTGGCGGGCCTGCGGGAAGCGCATGGTCCGGAAGAGCTCGCGCGCATGCAGCAGGCGATTGCCATCACGCGCAAGGGTCACGACACGGCGGCGCGTGCGACGGTCGCAGGGGTTTCCGAGCGGGACGTGCAAACGCAGATCGAATACGCATTCTATGCGGCCGGCGCCACCGGTCTGTCCTATCCATCGATCGTCGGTAGCGGACCCAACGGGGCGGTGCTGCATTGGGATCAGAACAACCGCCTGCTGAGCGACGGAGATCTGGTGGTCATCGATGCGGCCGGGGAGTATGGCCGCTACGCTGCGGACGTCACCCGGACCTACCCGGTCTCCGGACACTTCACGGAGGAGCAGGCCGCGGTATACCGAGCGGTCTATCAGGCGCAGGAAGATATTTTTGCCGCGATTCGCCCGGGCGTGACGATGACGGATCTGCAGCATGCGGCCGAGGAGTCGCTGCGGCGCTCCGGCCATCTGGCGGACTTCATCCACGGCTTCGGCCATTTCGTCGGCCTGGATGTGCATGACGCCGGCGAGTTTGAGAAGCCGCTGCCAGCGGGGGCAGTGTTCACGGTCGAGCCGGGTATCTATCTTCCGCAGCGCGGCTTCGGCGTGCGCATCGAAGACGAGGTGCTGATCACCGATAAAGGATACAAGCTTCTGACGGCCGACATCCCACGTAAGCTCGAGGACGTCGAAGCGTGGATTGCGGCTGCACGACAATGAGGCCGAGCGCGATGAGGCTGTTGTGTACGATCGCGGGGCTCGCCGTTGCGGCACATGCGGCCGTTGCCGCCGACAACACGGTTCACGATCTGGTGTTTCGCAACGGTGTCATCTACGACGGCTCGGGTGGCAGTCCGATTCGCGGCGATGTCGCCGTCGATGGCGATCGCATCAGCTATGTCGGTCCACACGCGGGCGGCAGCGCCCGCCTCGAAGTCGACGTGAAGGGCCAGGCCATCGCTCCCGGCTTCATCAATATGCTCGCGCATCCTGAAGAGTCGTTGTTTGCCGACGGGCGCGCGCTCAGCGATCTGACGCAAGGGGTCACGCTCGAGGTGCTCGGCGAAGACTCGATGGGGCCGGTCAATGAGAGCATGCGCAAGTTGATGGTTCAGCGGCAGTCGGACATCAAGTATCCGGTTACCTGGAACACGCTGGGCGAGTACCTCGAGACGCTCGAGCGTCGCGGCATTGCTCCGAATGTCGCCTCCTTCATGGGTGCCCCTGCGGCCAGAACCTATGTGCTCGGCGAGGGTGATGTGCAGCCGACAGCGCAGCAGTTGAAGCAGATGCAGGGCCTGGTGCATCAAGCGATGGAGGAGGGCGCACTCGGTGTCACCACGGCTCTCATCTATGCGCCCGCCACCTACGCCAAAACACCTGAGCTCATCGCGCTCGCGCAGGAGTCAGCCCGGTGCGGCGGCATCTACACCGCGCATATGCGAAGCGAGGGCGACCGCATCGATCAGGCGCTGCAGGAGACTATTGAGATCGCCAGGGCGAGCGGTGCGCCGGCCGAGATTTATCACCTCAAGGTCGCCGGTCGTGACAACTGGGGCAAGCTGGGCGGTGTCATTGCACAGATTGAACGCGCGCGCGCGTCCGGTGTGCGCATCAGTGCCAATATGTACACCTACACGGCAGGGGCGACCGGGCTGGATGCCGCCATGCCCTCGTGGGTGCAGGACGGCGGGCTTGAGGCCTGGATCGCACGGCTGAAGGATCCGGCGATTCGCCCGAAGGTGATTGCCGAGATGCGAACGCTGCATCCGGCGAGCTGGGAGAATCTGTATGCCGCGGCCGGTGCCGAGGGCACGCTGTTGCTGGCGTTCAAGAATCCGGCGCTCAAGCCGCTGACCGGCAAAACGCTGGCGGCGGTTGCGCGCGAGCGTGGCGTCTCGCCAGAGGATGCGGCCATCGACCTGGTCATTGAAGACGGCACACGTGTGGGAGTCGCCTACTTTTTGATGAGCGAAGACAATGTGCGCCGTGAGGTCGCACTGCCGTGGGTGAGCTTCGGTTCGGATGAGGCCGGTGACGCGCCGGAAGGCGTATTCCTGCTGTCGGCGGCGCATCCGCGCGCTTACGGCAACTTTGCCCGAGTGTTTGCGCAGTACGTGCGCCGCGACCACGCGCTCACGGTGCAAGAAGCGGTTCGCAAGCTGAGCGCACTGCCTGCCGACAACCTGTCACTGGCGGACCGAGGACGGCTAGTCAAGGGTAAGTTTGCCGACGTCGTGGTGTTCGATCCGGACAGCATTCAGGATCATGCGACCTACGACAAGCCGCATCAATTGAGTACGGGCGTCAGCGACGTGCTGATCAACGGTCGCTTTGCTTTGCGCGACGGTCGGGCCACGGGCTCAGCGACCGGTCGTGTGGTGCGGGGGCGGGCCTGGAAGGGCGCGCCGAACGGCGGCTG
>Ga0308309_10002597_pt1 | contig 10743 bp, 4 predicted proteins | sample HubBroMetageWFT5_FD_192491 | JGI IMG/M metagenome (GOLD analysis project Ga0308309, IMG submission 192491) | Warmed and freeze-thawed soil microbial communities from the Hubbard Brook experimental Forest, New Hampshire - Hubbard Brook CCASE Soil... | ecosystem: Environmental > Terrestrial > Soil... | reverse complement strand
TCGAGCGGTAAGGACCCCTACGTAGTGCTGGGCTACTCTTATTGGCAGAAGCGGTTTGGAGGTGACCCCACTGTAGTCGGCAAGCAAGCTCTCATCGACGGCCAGGAGGCCGCCATTATTGGAGTGGCGCCCAAAGGATTTTGCGGTACCAACTTCGCACTCGATTTTGACGGCTATGTTCCGCTGAACATGATGCCGGCCGCCGACGCGGCCACGTTCTGGACCGACCGAACCGACCGTTCGCTGGTTGTGATGGGGCGTCTCAAAGACAGCGTGAGCGTGAAGGGGGCCCAGAGCTCGTTGAACGTAGTCGCGCAGAGGTTGGCCGAACAATATCCCGCAACAGACAGAGGAGTGACGGTTCGCGCTATTCCGGAAAGGTTGGCGCGGCCGCAACCTTATGCGAAAAATATTGTTCCATTTATTGTCGGCATATTTTTGCTGCTTGCGGCTCTGGTTCTTTTGCTGGCTTGCACGAACGTAGCTAATATTTTGCTGGTTCGCGCGACGATGCGCCAACGCGAAATGGCCATACGCGCCGCGATGGGAGCCAGTCGCATCCGGCTGATCCGCCAACTACTCACCGAAAGCATTCTGCTGGCGCTTTTCGGCGGAGCCGGCGGACTGCTACTGGGCGTTTGGGCCGGTGGAGCGGTTGCCTCACTTCTGCCGCCGTCTCGTTTTCCGATCCACTTGGATTTCAGTTTTGATTGGCGGGTGTTTGTTTACGCCATGGCAGCCGCTCTGCTGACTGGCATGCTGGTGGGCGTGTGGCCCGCGATACGCGCGGGACGAGCGGGTATGAACAGTTTGCTTCATGGCGCGGGCAGGAGCGATACGGCGGGCGTTAGCCGCCATCGCGTGCGAAGCGTGCTGGTCGTGGCGCAGGTAGCCGGTTCTTTGGTGCTATTGATCGTCTCGGGCTTATTCGTCCGTACCTTATTCCGCGCGCAACGAGCCTCACTGGGATTCGACGCTGACCATTTGCTGAACGTAACTCTGGACCCCAAAGAAGTTGGATACGACGAAGTCCGGACAAAGAGTTTCTATCGAGACCTCGAAGCGCGCGTCCATTCGTTGCCGGGAGTGCAATCCGCGAGTTTGGCTTTCAGTGTGCCGATGGGAACGGTGAATGACGGGGGTGCGGTTTACATCGAAGGTCATCCGCCCACTCCCGGCCAGCAGCCTCCGGTGGTGATATACAACCACGTGGACCCCCCTTATTTCGATACCATGCGAATTCCGCTGTTTCGCGGCCGGGTATTTCGGGAGAACGACGATGAAAAGGCGCCGCTCGTGGCGATCGTGAATCAGACCATGGCGCATCAATTCTGGCCCAACCAGGATCCCATTGGAAAACGATTCAGTCTGAAGAGCGCGACGGGACCTTTCGTCGAAATCGTCGGAGTGACAGGTGATGGGAAGTACGTGTTCATCGGATGGGACAAAGAACCGTATTTCTTTGTTCCGCTGGCGCAAAGTTATACGAGCTACAGATCACTGCAAATTCGATCTTCGCTGCCGCCGGAAACCTTGATCACCCAGGTGCAAAGCGAGGTCCACGTACTGGATCCAAACATGCCAGCTTCCGACGTTCAAACCATGAGGGCGTCCCTGGCGGGAGGGAATGGATTTTTCGTCTTCAAGCTGGGAGCCATTCTGGCTGCCGCCTTGGGAATACTCGGTCTGGTCCTGGCGGTGGTGGGCGTGTATGGAGTCGTTTCGTTCGCCGCAAGCCAGCGTACCCATGAGATCGGAATTCGCATGGCACTCGGCGCAAGTCGGCGGGATATCCTGCTGCTCGTTTTGCAGCAGGGATTGGTGCTGGTAATCGGAGGAGTGCTATCCGGTGGGTTGCTTGCCTGGGCGATCACCCATTCGATGGCTACGCTTCTGGTAGGTGTGAGCCCAACAGACGCGCTCACGTTTTCAACCGCGATAGTTTTGCTGGGAGCGATCGGGCTCTGGGCTTGCTATGCGCCCGCGCGTCGCGCCATGCGACTGGACCCCATGGTAGCGCTGCGCTACGAATAGACGCCAGCGAAGAACCCGAGACCAGCAGGGTCGGAGCCGATTCACCCAATTAACTGCTATCTGATTGAGCGCAGCGCGTTTAGGTAAACTGGAATCCCCCCTGAGAAAATGCTACAAACCAGAAAGGCCTCCACAGGTGTCTATTCGTGAACGAGATTTGCAGTGCAAAAGGATGCAAGATTGGCGTGCCCTCCGGGCTAGCCGCAGAACACCTGTGTGTCCTTCATTTCACGCTTTTCATAGAAAATGAATGCGCTGAGATGCGCCGCGAAACTGCGTTGGGTAACACCAAGCACGAACGCCAGGTGGAATTTATGCAGAAAATATCCGCACGCGGCGAGGTGCTGGTCAACACCGCTACCAGCGGATTCCCCATGTCTGATGAACTGAAGGCGCGTGTTCTAAGCACTCTGCTAACGCTAATGAATACTCGCGAAAACATGGACCGCGCAGCCATGCGCCAATCGGCAACCCGCCGCTTCTCCGGCTGAACAGATTTCCATAAAATTCGGCGTCAGCACTACGCACCGACAAAACGCGCGTAAAGCGACCGCGCCACAGCCGGATCTTTCGTCCCTTTCACAATCGCGCGGCCATCGGCAAATATCGTCATCTCGTACGGTGCTACTTGAAACCGCAGCAGGAACTTGTTATTTCGCACTTCGCCCGCCGAGCCTTGCATCAGCCGGCGGCTAAGCTCACCGAGGTCAAGGCTCCGCCGGCGTTCATGTATCTGGACCGAATCGCGTCCGCACATAGTGACACGCGGCTGAACTTCGCCTTCGAGATAAGCAAACTCGCGGCGCACGCACGCCCGGCAGTCCGCATTGCGCGAAACGCGGATAGATTGAAATTTCCCAGTCCACACATCGCACGACAAAAGCCGTCCGTGAAGTGCCTCCACCTTCCCAGCCAAAATCTTCGTCGCTTCCGCCGCTTCCATCGATCCCACGACTCCCGCTGCGGCGTTTAGAATCCCAGCAGTGTCGCAAGTAGCTTCAACTGCCGCGGTCACGTTTTTTTCCTGGTTTTCCAACAAACAAGCCAGGCACGCCGTGCGCCCCGGCTGAATGGTGAACGTCACGCCGTAGCTTCCTATCGCAGCCGCATAAATCCACGGGATGTTCAGCGATAGCGCCGCATCGTTGAGGAGCAGCCGCGTTTCGAAATTATCGGTGCCATCGATGATTACTTCAAAACCGGCGAGAAGCTCTTGAGCATTTTCCGGAACCAGATCCGCGACAACCGCTTCGATTCGCACATCCGCATTGATCGAACGCAGACGCCGCTGGGCAGCCACCGCTTTGGGCAAGAACTCGCGTGCGTCGGGTTCCTCGAATAGAGTCTGCCGCTGCAAATTCGATGGCTCCACGAAATCGCGGTCGACGATCCGCAGGCGCCCTAGCCCGGCGCGGACAAGTAAATTTGCGGTCACCGTGCCCAGCGCCCCGCAGCCCACCAGCACGGCGCTTGCACCCAGAAGCTTCTCCTGGCCCTCCGGGCCGATGCCCGGGAACAGAATCTGGCGAGAGTATTTTTCGCGTTGTTCGCTCTTCATCTGCTGTTTCCTGCTGTGAATTATGATAGCGCCTTTTCGCGTCGTACAGGCAACGCGCCGTGCTAACCTTTCTTCTTAACCCTCTGGCGAATGAGACTCCCTCGCAACACGCCGATTTCGCCGCGCCGACGCGCGGGCCTTGCTGGCGCTTGGGTCGCGGTAGCGGTTGCCGGGGCCGTTTTCATGTGCCTTCCCGCGCGCGCTCAAGACGCCCGGTTGGAAGGACAGCGCATAGCGGAAGTCCGCATTCTGGATGAGTCTGGGAAAAACGTGGCGCAAAGTCCGTTCTCGCTTCCCCTACACGTAGGCGACCAATTCGATATCGCCAAGGAGCGCGATGCCTTGCGGCAGCTGTATCGCACCGGCGATTATGCCGACATCCGCGCAACCGCTCAATCCACGCCGCAAGGTCTGCGATTGGATTTTCAGGTTCGCCGAAATTATTTCAATAACGCTATCCGGGTGGAAGGGCTGAAAGACCCTCCTAGCGAACCAGCCGCGCTAGCCTCTTTGCGGCTGGGGTTGGGCGAACCGTTCCGCGACAGCGCCTTGCAAGAAGCCATGGAACGTTTGAAAGAGACGCTCCACAACGAGGGGCTTTACCAAGCCCAGGTGACCTGGAAACTCACGCCTCATGAAGGTACGCGCCAGATGGATGTAATGATCACCGTTGTTCCGGGACCGCGCGCCATGGTCGGGAGCTTTGTGCTTCAAAATAAAACTCCGTATCCCGACGAGGAGGTCATTCATCGCTCAAAGATTAAGTTGAAAAATCAGCTGACCACCGCGCGCCTGGGAAAGGCCACCGAGCGCCTCAAAAAATACCTGGTCAATCAAGGATATCTCGGGGCCGCGGTGCTCATTACGCCCGGAGCCTATGATCCGCAAACCAACGTTGTGCCATTGAAATACGAAATTAATGCGGGACCGCGCGTGAGTATCGAAATCGTTGGTGCGCACCTGACTAAGGGAAAGCTCCGCTCGATTTTGCCGATTTATGCGGAAGGCGCGGTGGATGAGGATTTGCTTCAGGAAGGCCGCCGCAACATCCGCGACTACTTTCAGCGGCAAGGTTATTTCAATGCGCAAGTGGAGGTAAGTTCTCACGGAGACGCAACCGAAAAGGGCCGCGTGATCAGCTATCGCATTACCCTCGGCGATAAATTTCGTCTTGCTGCGGTTGGCTTCAGCGGCAACAAATATTTCAGCAAAAGTTTGCTCGAGCGCCGCATGCAACTTCAGCCCGCTTCGTTTGGATCGAATGGCCGGTTTAGCCAACAATTGGTGAACGATGACGCCGATTCCATCCGCGCTGTTTATCTTTCCAATGGCTTTCTCGATGTGAAGGTGGCTTCCTCGGTGGATTCCAGCTATCAAGGCAAAAAGGGAAATCTTTTTGTCAAATACGACATCGTGGAAGGTCCGCAAACCCTGGTGGACAACCTTCACATTGAAGGCAATCATTTGATGAGCACGGAAGCGCTGCTCGCCGTAATCGGTTCCTCACCTGGCCAGCCTTACTCCGCCGCGTCGGTCGCCAGCGACCGCAATAATATTCTCGCCATGTATTATAACGAAGGATTCCCGGAGGCTCATTTTCAGGAAGAAATTTCACCGGGTGCCACGGCCACTGAAGTCCGGCTTAGCTATCACATCGCTGAAGGCGTGCGCATCGAAGTAGCGCAAGTCCTGACAACCGGTTACCAGTTTACACGGCCGCGCATCATCTTGCGCCAGGTTCGCATCAAGTCCGGCGGCCCGCTGCGCGAAGGCGACGTGGTGGAGACGCAGCGGCGGCTCTACAACCTGGGGGTGTTCAATCGCGTGCAGATTGAGCCGCAGAATCCGGCTGGCACCGACCCGGATAAAACTGTCGTTGTCGATTTACAGGAAGGAAAGCGCTACACCATCGGCTACGGCGTTGGATTTGAAGTCCAACAAATCGGCGCTAGCTGTAGCAGTTCTACCAAAGGTCAGCAAAGTTGCAATCCCAACGCCACGGTGATCGCCGCGAGCCCGCGCGGCATATTCGAAATTTCCAGGTCCAACATGTTCGGCTTGGCTCAAACGCTCACGTTTAAGGTTCGCGCCAGCACCCTGCAGTATCGATCGCTCGTGAGCTATACCGCCGACAACTTTGGCGGACATCCCTCGCTGGGTGTACAGCTAATTGGCTTCGCCGACAAGACCCAGGACATACAGACCTTCACCTCCGTGCGTTACGAGGGAGCCTTTCAAGTCGCCGAGACCTTTTCGCGTTCCACCTCGCTCCTTTATCGCTATTTCTTCCGCCGAGTGACCGCTTCGAACCTGCACATCACTCCCGACGAGATTCCGCTGTTCAGCCAGCCGACTTTGGTGTCCGGTTTCGGCATCACCTACGCACGGGAGCGTCGTGACAATCCAGCTGACGCCAAACGCGGGACATTCAACACCGTCGATTTGAGCGTTGCTTCCACTTCGCTCGGTTCCAGTGCGAGCTTTTTTCGGGGGTTCTTCCAGAACTCATCATTCCATCCCTTCGGACGCGACTTCGTGTTCGCCCGTGCTCTACGTTTTGGCCTGGAGGAGCCTTTTGGCCGGACAATCGAGGGCGGCTCGTCCGAGGGCGGGTCGACAAATTGCAGCTCGACCACTCCTCCCGTCATAGAGCAAGTGATTCCCTTACCCGAGCGCTTTTTTTCGGGCGGCGCAACCTCCCTTCGGGGTTTCGGACTGAATGAAGCCGGCCCGCGCGACCCCTGCACCGGCTTCCCCATTGGCGGACTCGCGCTTCTGGTCTTCAACCAGGAATTGCGCTTTCCAATGAAGCTGCCCTATATCGGCAACCGTTTGGGTGGCACGGTTTTTTACGATGGTGGCAACGTGTATAGCGATGTGAACCACATAACCTTGGCCTGGAAACCGTCTTCCACTACAAACCTTAATTATTTTTCTCACACGGTTGGTTTTGGCTTGCGATATCCCACGCCGGTCGGCCCGGTACGCGTGGACTTCGGATTCCAAATCAATCCGGCTCAATATCAGGCCACCATTGCGCCGTCCACTGTGCCACAGCTTTTCCGCCTTCCTCGTTTCGAATTCTCGTTCAACATCGGGCCGGTTTTTTGATGCGAGACTCATGGGACCTTCATTGCGGCAAATGATTTTAACCATCGGGCTGTTGGTGATGCTCGCCGGACCACGAGCGATCGGGATCCGTGCGCAATCAGGTCCTGCTCCTGAATCGCGTTCGGCTCAGGATGGTTCCGCGGCCATCCCCATCGATGGCGTGGCCGCACGCGTTGAGGACGACATTATCTTGGAAAGCGAAGTCCATGAGTTAGGCGCCTTCCAAATTCTTTCCGACGGCCAAGCCAAACCTCAAAGCGAATTGATCCGCGAGCTGGTGGACCAATGGATCGTGCGCGGCGAAGCCAGCGCCGCGAAGTATCCGTTCCCCTCCGCCGACGACGTGCAAAATGCATTTCAGCAATTTGTGAAACAGTTCCCTTCCCCCGAAGAGTTCCGGAAACGCCTTGCCGCTGCGGACTTGACCGAATCAGCGGTCAAGCGAATCCTCGGGCAGCAACTTTATCTCTCGCACTTTTTGGATTATCGTTTTCGCGCAGCGGCCCAGGTGGACGACAAGCAAGTAGAAACCTACTACAACGAAGAATTCGCGCCCCAACTCAAAGCCCGTGGCGAGCGCGTCCCTCCGCTCGAAGACGTAGAAGATACCATCCGCGAAGTTCTGATTCAGCGGGCCATCAACGACCGCGCGGTGAAATGGCTCGATGATACCAGGCAGCGTCTAAGAATCGACATCGTGTCGCAAGGAAGCGTCTCGTGACTCGGCGCCGCCTCAAGCGCAGGACCTTATTCCTGCTGCTCTTCCTGATCATCGTGGGCATCGCTGCGTCCAAACTATTGGAAAAAGACGTCATTGAACGCTGGATCCGCGAGCAGGTGATTCAACAGCTCGAGCTAAGAACCGGGGCCCGCGTGGAAATTGGCGCTTTCCACTTTAAAATTCTGCGTCTACGCGCCGATGCGGACAACTTAACTCTGCATGGCTTGGAAGAAGCCGGCAAGCCGCCGCTGTTTCATGCCGACCGCGTGGAAGTGGGTATCACCATTCTCTCTTTGATCCGCCGCCAATTTGCGTTGAGCGAACTCGTGGTGGACCGTCCTGAGGTCGTTGTGCAATTTGAGAACAACGGCCACAGCAACGTGCCCCGGCCAAAAATTGCCGCGACTGAATCGTGGCAGCAAAACCTCTTTGACTTGCAGATTCGATGGCTTGAACTTCGAAACGGCAGCGCGCTCATCAACGACCGCCGCGTGCCACTTTCGATGAAAGGACAGAATTTTGACTTCAAATTAAATTATGAATCGGCCGCTCACGGCGCGGATTTCTACGTGGGCAATTTCCAATGGAAACAAGTAGAAATCGCGGAACGCCGGGATGCTTCGTTCCGCTCTGATCTGTCCGCAAAGTTTACTCTGCACCGTGACGCCTTCGAGCTCGATGAGTTTGTCTGGAAGCTCCCGCACTCTGAATTCAATCTGCGCGCCGAGCTGCCCAGCTTCTCGCGGCCGATTTGGAATTTTCGCTACCGTGCGCGCGTAGCGCTGGTTGATCTGCGCGCCATACTTCGTCAGCCCCTGGTGCCTGACGCCGTCGTGGATTTCTCCGGTCAGGCTAGTTACAACCTAAACGACTGGACGGCCAGCGGACACTACTCCGCCCAAAAGGTCAGCTTGTCGTATGTGTGGTTCCATGCCAACGGCATCGAAACCTGGGGCGACTACAACCTGGCCAAGGATGTCCTGGTGTTGCCACATTTCGGTGCGCACGCTCTCGGCGGAACGCTGGATGGCAGATTAGAAATGGATTTGAAAACTCTGTCCGTGCGCACCGAAACTCAATTGCACGGCGCAAGTTTAGCTGCTGCCTACGCGGCCGTCGACAATCCCGACTTTCCAGTGAACACGCTGCATTGGGACTCCCTTATGGAAGTGAACTCGGTCAATACCTGGAGCGGTGCTTTCGCGCATTTTCGTTCCACGGGTGAGTCCCGTTGGACCCCTACTCCAACAATGCCGCAAATCACGCCCGCCGCGGCCTCCATCACCTACGACTACTCGGACGACCTCGGCGCGGCGACGTTTTCCCATAGCGAAATTTCGACGCCGACGACAACGATCGATTTCGAAGGCTATCTCGGGGGCCGCGATTCCGCCTTGGAACTTAAGCTCAACACGTCCGATCTAGTCCCTTGGGATGACTTCATCAATAAATTGCGCGGCGTAGGCGCGGTTCCGGCGCGGGAAGCCGGCGATATCGTGTTTCGCGGACGCATTTTAGGCCCCATTGCGGGCCCTACTTTCGCCGGCCATTTCAGCGCCAGCAATGCGCATTACGACGCGCTCTATTGGGACAGCGTCGAGGGCGATCTTGAATACTCGCTCGATTTTTTCCATTTGGCCAATGCCACGGTAAAGCGCGGGCAATTCTCGGCAGCGCTTGATCTCCGCATGAATTTCGATGGTGACTGGAGCTTTGTGCCCTCCAGCACTTGGTCCCTGAAAGCGCAGGTTGAACGCGGGCCAACAGCGGACCTGCAAGCCATGCTCGGCACGCAATACCCCGTTACCGGATTGCTGAGCGGCATCTTTGTTGGCGGTGGAACCAGCGCCCAGCCTGTCTTGGACGGAAATTTCGTGCTCGACGACATTCTAGCCAAAGGTTTCCATTTCGACCGGCTGGGCGGCCAGTTACATCTCGCCCGCGATGAAATTCGCCTTCTGCATGCCGATTTGCGCCGCGACACCGGACATGTCGACGGCGACGTGCTCTATCGTCCCAGCGAGCAAGCCACGGAGTTCAATCTTACCGGCGCGGATATCGCACTTGAAAAAATAGCTGCTCTGCAAAAATCGTCTTTACCTATCGCGGGACATCTAGAGTTCAACCTTCGCGGCAGCGGGCCTGTCCGCACTCCCATTGCAAAGGGAGACCTTCGTTTAATCGGACTCACGGTTGGAACCGACAACGAAGGCGACTTTCGCGCTCAGGTTGATTCCGATGGCGTCAACGCCCACTTCACTTTCAATTCGGAGATGTCCAAGGGAAAGCTAACCGGGCAACTCGACGTTGGATTAACTGGAGACCAGCTTGTTTCCGGGGCTCTGTCTGTGAAGGAATTCGATCTGGATGTCTTCATCACCGCGGGACTTCATCTGAAGAATCTCACGCGTCCAAGCGCGGTGACCGGTGAATTCACGATCGCCGGCGCGCTCAAGCAACCAGACACCATCGAAGTAAAAGTAAACATTTCCGAAATTTCTTTCGACTACGAATTCGTGCAGCTCCAAAACGATGGCCCCATCCGCATTACCTATCGCCGCAACGAAGTGCGCATCGAACAAGCGCACCTTAACGGGCCTAACACAGATATGCAGCTAAGCGGCTCCGCGCGTTTCGACCGCGATCGCCCGCTGCACTTCAATCTTTCCGGCGGCGTCAACCTGCGTTTTGCCAGAGGCCTGCTTCCTGAACTGGAGGCCCAAGGTGAAGCGGATGTCAACGCTTCGATCGAAGGCACCATGTCGAAGCCGCGCATCACTGGCCGCGCAAATATACGCGACGCTTCCGCGCACTACTCGGACTTTCCCGTGGGTCTAAGCCACGTAAGCGGAAGTCTCGTCTTCGACCGCAGCCGCTTGCTGTTCGATCGCGTCACCGCCGAATCCGGCGGCGGCCAATTGACCCTAAGCGGGAGCTTGAGTTACGGCGAAGGGCCTATGCGTTACGAAATCAACGCAGAGACGCCACAGGTCCGCGTTCGGTATCCCGCAGGGATGAGCTGGTTGATTGGTGGAACACTGCAAATGTCCGGAACGCAGGAAGCCGCAGTTCTTTCCGGACACATCCAGGTACAACGTCTGTTGTTTGCTCAAGGAGTGGACCTAGCCTCCTTCTTCGCTTCGTCTGCCCAAACTGGCGTCGTCGCCATTTCCACCTCCCCGTTCATGCGCAACCTGACATTTGACGTTTCAGGCCATACCAGTCCCGGCGCCCGCATCGAGTGGGGCGGCGCGCACGTCGAAATTGACGGCGATCTCCACCTGCGCGGTACTTGGGACCGTCCCGTGCTCCTCGGGCA
>Ga0308309_10002596_pt1 | contig 10743 bp, 8 predicted proteins | sample HubBroMetageWFT5_FD_192491 | JGI IMG/M metagenome (GOLD analysis project Ga0308309, IMG submission 192491) | Warmed and freeze-thawed soil microbial communities from the Hubbard Brook experimental Forest, New Hampshire - Hubbard Brook CCASE Soil... | ecosystem: Environmental > Terrestrial > Soil... | reverse complement strand
AGGCGCGGACCGCAGCGCTGCCGCCGCCGGTCGGGATCGTCTGCCCGGTGTCGGTGAGCTTGCCGTCGTCGTTCTTGAACACCTGCATGTTCTTCTGGATCATGTTGCCGACCACCAGGGCCTTGCCGTCCTTCGAGAAAGCCGCGCCCTGCGACCACGCGCCGATCGGCGCTTCGCTCATCTTGGTGAGCTTGCCGCCGTCGAGCCGGTAGAGCACGACCATGCCGTTGGGCTTGTACTGCGGCGCGTCCTTGGGACGCGTCGATCCGGCATGCGCCACGCCCGCGATCCATTTGCCGTCGGACGACATCATCATGCCTTCGAGCGATTCATGGCCGATGTCGGCCGTGCCGACGATCTTGCCGGGGGGCGTGCTGGTGAGATCGATGACCGTCAGCATGCCGTTGCCCTTGGGATCGCCGAGGCTGCCGACGACGGCCGTCTTGCCGTCGGGCGTCACCGCCGCCGCGTAGGGCCGCGGCGCCACGTCGAGCGTGGCCGCTTCGCTAAGCGTGTCGCCGCCAAGCTTGACGAGCACGACCTTGCCGTCGCCGTTGCGCGTGGCCACGCCCATCTTGCCGTCCGGCGCAAGCGCGATGTGGCTCACCAGCGCTTCCGCCGTGGCAAGCGGCACCGTCTTCAACAGGGTCACCTTCTTGCCGTCGATCGCCAGGATCGAGATCGAGCCCGCCATGCGATTGGCAACATAGGCGAGCTTGCCGTCCTTGGTGATCGAGATCCCGGCGGCGCCCGCGCCGGTCTTGACCGTGTCGAGGATTTTTTTGTCCTTGAGATCGACCACCGTGACGCGGTCGTCGGGCACGAGCTTGGTCGGATCGGCCGGATCGAACTTGCTCGACGAGGCGACCAGCGCCAGCGATTCGTCCGGCGTGACGGCGACCGAGAGCGGCGGCCCGACGACGCTGCCCGGCACGTTGTCGACCGTGCCCAAGACCTTCACCGGCAGCGCGCCGAGATCGATGATGGTGATCGAATCGGGTTGCGGATTGACGACATTCTTGGTGACGCCGTTTTCCTGCGTCATCTTGTGATCGTTCGAGGACACGGCGATCTGCGCCCAGGCCGGGCCGGAGACGAGACCGAACGCAAGGCAAACGCCCGTGATGACGGTGTTTCGCATGGCTTTCCTCCTGGCCTGCCCGCTTGCGGGGAGCTTTGGCCGTGAGGCAAACCTAACGCCTGCAGGAGGGGCGCGAAATCGATTTAATTTCCGTCAGACGATGCCCAGCGCGTGCTTGTAGGTGTCGAGCAGGGTTTCCTGCTCGGCGCGGTCGGCCGCATCCATGGAGCGCAGCGAGACGATCTTGCGCATGGTCTTGACGTCGTAGCCCACGCCCTTGGCCTCGCTATAGACGTCGCGGATGTCGCCGCCGATCGCCTTGCGCTCCTCCTCCAGCTTCTCGATGCGCTCGACGAAGCTCTTCAGGCGGTCGGCCGAAATCGGCCCGGCCTTGGTCTTCTTGGAAACGGCGCTTCCGTCCGGCATGTCCTAAAACTCCTTGATCCCGTCGGGCGGACCATAGGAGAGCGGACCGCGTCAGCTCAATGACGCTCGTGCGATGAATGACGGGGATAACGGGGACTCAAGCTCTCGTCGAACCGCGGGCCTCCAGGCCCGCTCATGATCATGATGCGGGCCTGGAGGCCCGCGGTCCGCTTGAGTTACCCGTGCTTGTGCTGGCCCTTGTCGTAGGCCTTTTTCTGGTCGCCCGAGGCCTCTTTCTGATGCTTGGCCTTCCACTCGTCGTACGGCATGCCGTAGACGATCTCGCGGGCCTTGGGGTCGGCGATCTCGATGCCGCGCGTGCCGGCTTCCTCGCGGTACCAGCGCGACAGGCAATTGCGGCAGAAACCGGCCAGGTTCATCAGGTCGATATTCTGCACATCCGTGCGCTCCTGCAGATGCGCGACCAGCCGGCGAAAGGCGGCGGCTTCGAGTTCGGTGCGGGTCTTGTCGTCCATGGTGGTCTCCTGGGGCAGCGCGCTTAGAGGCGTGTCCGGGGATATAGGCTGAGACCGCAGTATAAACCAGCCGGCCGCGGCGATCCGGGGGCATGTGCCCGTCCCTCCGTGAGGAATTGCGGCAGCAGAGGCTGTGCGGCCCCTCGGGCGAGCGGCCGCCGGGTGACGGAATCGGCGGCCGATGGCGGGGCCGGCCGGCATCGTCGACCAATGCGAAGAGCTTGGCGTCGCTCAGATCACCGATATGGAGCGGCAGTCAATCGCGAAATTGCTCGTGGCAAGCCGAGCAGGCCCTGCGCGTATTCGCTATCTGTTGACCAATCGCATCCTTATTGCCGTCTTTGACCGCAGCCAGCAGCTTGCTGGTTTCGATGACGAGATGCTTTTGACCGTCGAGAAAGCGATCGACGTCGTCCCAGGTGGTTGGCGTTGCGCCGCTCTTGCTCGGCAGCTCCGTCAACTCGCTTCCCGGCGGGAAGATGGACGGAACCGATTTGGCAAGTGTGACGAGCTTTGTTGCCGAGTCGAGTGCGGCTGTCTGCTCGCCGTCGCCTTTGGCGAAATCCCCGATCTGGGCCAGCGAAGCGCGCATTGTCCGCATTGTCGCATGCAGAACCGGTACGATGCTCTCGGCGTGGATCGCGCCGGAGCTGACCACGCTCGTGGCGAGAATAAGGACGAGGGCCGGCCAGGTCGTCCGACCCATCCGCTTGGCTTTCTGAGACATGAGTTGGCTCGCAGGATGTAATCACTGGAGGTGACTACCGCCGGGTGCTCGGCGTTATTCCGTGCCGTCGGGACTGGAATAAATTCGACAGACAGCCGGTATTCCAGTGCTAGCCGCCGTTCACCTGATTCAGCGAGACGCTACATGTTCGATACTCTTGATCGACAGGACCCGACGCTCGAACGCGATCTCAGATGTCTCTCCGACTGGCAGCGACGATACTTGCCCAATATCCACTCTCCGCTCGGCCAACAGATACTCGCCTGGCTGATACGAAATAGGGATCAGCCGAAGCCCTTCAGTCATCTGCTTGTTTCGACGCGTTTCAGCCCAACGTCGGTGAGACACCTGCTCAACCAGTTTGCCGTTCTTGGATTGGTCGAGGTTCGAAATGCCCCGGTTACTTGTCGTCGGGGAGATATCGTTGCCACGCCGAAGTTGAAAGAAAGGCTCGAAGAGTACAGCGAGCGCAGAAGGGGCATCATTTCGCATTACCGCGGTATGGGCCTTAACTCATCTCAATCGGCCGGATCACCGCGCCTAAGCCGACAAATGGCGGAAGCGCCGATTGAAGAGGAGGAAACAGGCGCCGAGCACCGAAGCGCCAACCGGCACTTCTAGCCACCACAGATGATCGAGGGAACGCGGCAAGGCTACGATGGCGAGCGCCACCAGGGCGGAGCACAACAAGGGCGGCGCGATGATCGGCAGGATCGGATGGTTGACGATCCCCAAACGCCGGCGCACCCAGATCCCGGAAACGAGCACGACGAGCTCGGCCGCGAGCGTGGTGGCGACGGCAGCCCACGGTCCATAGAGCGGGATGACGAGGAGATTGAGCAGCAGGTTGCTGATCGCCGCCGCCGCGGCGATCTTGAACTGCAGCTTGCTGTAGCCCCATGGCACCAGGATCGAGACGATGGCGTAGTTGACGAACATGATCGCGATATTGAGGCACAGCCATTCGAAGTAAGGGCCGGCGGGGGCGAAGGCGGGGCCAAACATCAGGTTGACGAGGTGACGTCCGCAGGCCCAGCCGAGCGCCGCTATCGGCATTCCCGTCCAGGCGAGCAAGCCCAGGTATTCCCGCGCCAGCGCCGTCGCCTGCGCGGGCTGCGCGTGAGCGCGCGCCAAGGCGGGAAAGTAGGCGTTCCACAGCGCCGCAGTGATGAAGGATGACACGAGCATCAGCTTGTAGGCGGTGGCGTACTGCCCGACCGCTGCGTCGCCATCGGTGAAACCCAGGATGATCGTATCGCAGTTGTAGTAGATCAGAACGGCGCCCTGGGCGAGCGCCAGCGGCCAGGCATCGCGCAGCAGACGGGAGGCGCCGCTGAGCGTCGGCCGCAGCGAGCCAGGCGAAGCGAACCTGTGTTGGCCGACGTACCAGAGATTGAAGATCAGTCCGCAAAAAGGAAGCAGCAGGGTGCAGGCGGCGTAGAGATAAACGTCGGCCGGCCCTCGAACGACCAGAAACAGCACCGGAACCTGCAAGACGTTGAGCACCAGGTTGGCGATGCTCGGCGCCACCATCCTCTCGTTTGCCTGGATCACCCAGGCGGTGTTCCAGGCGGAAAGAAGGAGAGTGAGACCCTGGATGACAAGAAGGAGGCTCACCGTCTCGCCACGCACCTCGAGCGCGGCGAACGCCACGACCATTGCATAGACCACCACCGCGAGAATGGACTGCAGCGTCAGAAGAAGCGCGAGCAGCTTCTGTCCGCGAGCCGGATCGCGGGACAGTTCGCGCTGGCCGATCGTCGTCAGTCCCGGATTGGTCAGGATGACGAGATAGCCGAGAACGGCCATGGACCAGCTCACCTGGCCGATCGCCGCAGGCCCCAGCGTGCGTCGGACATAGATGCTGATGACAAGGCCGACGACCAGACCCAACGCGCTGGTGGCGAACATGGCGAGGAAGTTCGTCGTGATGCGTCGACGATCGGCGGGCCGCCCGATCGCCTCGTGCGTCGCTGCAGGAATGTCAGTCATTGCTTGCGAAGAAACACGTGGAAATAGAGGTCGGCGCGCGCTGCCGCTGTCCGCATCAGCTGCCGCAGGCCCTCGATGAGGTCGGCCACCGGCCGCCAGCATGGCTCGGTCTGCTGTCCGCCGGCGCTGAGCGCCGCATAGGCAAAATTATCGCCCAGGAAGCGATAGAAGAGATCCCAGTCGGCCTTCTCCCGCGCGAGCAGGTAGGGATAGAACTCGAGGACCAGGATTTCAGCCCGCGACAGCGTGTTGCGGCCGCCTGCGAGAATGTGAAGCTCCGATCCCTGGGCGACGACTTTCGCCGCCAGCGGCGGGACGGTCTGTCGATCGATGCCAATGTCATCCAGCCGTTCGGCCCCGACATGGATGACCGGCCAGGCGGCGTCATCGAGCTCACCGCCCTGGCGCGCGACGCGGATCCGGTGATCGCCCTTGTTGGTCGGCGACAGCCGGAACTCGAGGTCTCCGGCGTGGTCGAACAAGGCAAGCTGGAACAGCCGGACATTGCCGCCGCGGCAGTGGGTCCGGACATTTTCCTGGAGGTAGGCGAAATTGCGCGGCTCCGGCTCGAAGGCAAAGCAGGATACCGCCGGATTGCGCGCGACCGGGATGGTGGTGAGGCCGATGTTCGCGCCGATGTCCAGATAGGTGCCGCCGGCGCGGTGGGCGAAGAAATCCACGAAGAACCGGTTCTCGACGGGACACCAGGTCCCGCTCAGCGCATATCTCTCCAGGACGGCATGGTCGTCGATCGAGCCGATGATTCGGCCGCAATCGCCCAACGCACGGATATCGTCCGCCCCTGCGAGTCGTCGCAAAGCCCGCTCGACGATGAACGGAGTGGGCTTGCGTCGCATGACCGCGAACAGGGAACTGGCACGCATGCCGATCACCTCGGCTTGGACAAAAACGCCCCCCGCCTCGCATCGGACCAGAACTTGGCTTCCGCGCGCGTGATCTTTCGATGACATGTCGTTCGATGCAGGGTGCGACCTCCGCACCGCCGATCTGCAAGCCGCAATTTCCATCGGCGGGAAGCCTATGTAGTCTTTGACCTCATATGGAATAACCTAGGCACCTGATTTCAATGTCGCCGCGATTCTTGTTCGGAAGGCGCTTCGGCCCTCACGAAGACGTGTCGCCGAACGCCGCGGAGCAAATCCGCTGGCGATCGATCCAGCGGTGGCCGCCGCGATCACCCGCTAGACGGCGGCCAATGCTCAGGCGCAATGCGCGCGCTTCTCAACTCTCGATGTACCAGTTTGCAAGATCCCATGTGTTGCTGTCCCAGCCGCTGAGTTCCGCGACGAGCCTGTTTCTCACGGCCGCGACATCGGGACGGGAGACCACGGGAATCACGACCTGATCGTTCACGACGAGGTCGTTGCACTTGATGAGCAAGGCGGCGCGCTTGGCCGGGTCGAGTTCCACCGTCGCTGCCTTGAAGGTGTCGTCATATTCCTTGTTCCGCCAGCGCACGCTGTTGCGGCCCGACCATTTGTTTTCCTTGGTCGCGGCCTCCCACGAGCAGAACTGGCGCATGAACACCTCGGGGTCGGCGCCGGAGTACGACGTATGCATCTCGAGGTCACAGTAGAACTTGCCCCCGGTATCGGGGTTGGCGAGGTCCGACGAGAAGTACACCGAGGCCACGACGGTCTTGACCTCGATCTCGATGCCAGCCTTCTGGCAGGCCTGCTTGACGATCGCCTGGGTCTTCTGGCGCGGCTGGTTGATCGAGCTCTGGAACACGAGCTTGAGCTTCTTGCCGTCCTTGGCCCGGATGCCGTCGGCGCCCTTGACCCAGCCCGCCTTCTCCAGAAGCGCCGCGGCCTTGTCGACGTCGAACTCGAACCTTGTGTTCCGCGAGCGGAAGCGTTCGGGATAGTCGACGTAGTTCGCCGTTGCGCGGCCGGTGCGGCCATAGATGAACTTCTCGATCGATGCCCGGTCGACCAGCAGCGCCAGCGCCTGGCGTACCGCCGGATCCGAGAACAGCGGGTGCCTCGTCTTGAGGCTGGAGCGCTCGCCATCGACCTCGGTCCACGGATCGGCGCTCTGCAGCCTGATATGCTCGATGCCGCCGCCGTTGGTGATGGCGACGCGGCCCTTGCCGCCCTTCTCCAGGCGCAACAGGATTTCGTCCTCGACCTGGAGGTTCCAGGCGAAATCGTATTCGCCGGTTTGCAACACCGCGCGCGCCGCCGAGACCGCATCGCCGCCGCCCTTGATTTCGATGCTGTCGAAGTGGGGCCGGTTCTCGACGTGGTAGGCGGTGTTGATGACGCCGGCGACCATGTCGCCCGGCTTGAACGCCGTGCACTTGTAGGGGCCGGTGCCGACCGGCATCAGGTTGGCCGGCGCGTCGCGCGACTTCGAGCCGACATAGTCGGCGAACACATGTCGAGGAAGGATCAGGTCGTTCGTACCGACGAAGGCGGTGGCCCAGAAGGGCGTCGGCTCCGGGAACTTCACGACGACCGTGTAGGGGTCGATCTTCTCGACCACGATGTCCCTGTAGGTTCCGAGCGTGATGGTCGCGGTCGCCGGATCGCGGGAATATTCCCAGGTGAAGACGACGTCGTCGGCCGTGAAAGGCTGGCCGTCGTGCCAGGTGACGCCCTGCTTCAGCCGCCAGATCACCGATTTGCCGTCGGCGGCGAGCGTGCCGTCCTCGCGGCCGGGAATCGCCAGCGCCAGCGCCGGCCGGAGGTTGCCGTCCTTGTCCCAGCCGGCGAGCGGCTCGTAGAACAGCCGCGTGGCCTCGCGGTCCTTGTTGCCGCCTGCGAAATGCGGATTGAGCAAGGTCGGGCCCTGCCACAGGATCAGCTTCAGCGGCCCGCCGCCGCCGCGCTTGGTCGGCTTGTAGATCGGCCGCGACTGGGCCATCGCGACGCCCGCCTGGGCCAGAAGCTGCGCCGCCAGCGGCGCCGCGAGTCCGGCCGACGTCATTCGCTGCAGGAATATCCGACGGGACAGTTCACCGGCCTTCACCCGGTCGATCAAATCGCGCACATCACGTTCGTTCATCGGAGGCCTCCAGCCAATTGGTCGAAACCGTGAGGCGTTTAGCTCCGGAGATTCTCGCGCATGGTGCGGCCGGCATATTCGGTGCGGAACAGGCCGCGCCGCTGCAGCTCCGGCACGACCATGCGGCCGAATTCCTCGAACATCACCGGGAACAGGTTGGGCATGAGGACGAAGCCGTCACCGCCGCCGGCCTCGAAGATCTCCTGCATGTAGTCCGCGATAGTCGCGGGCGAGCCGACCACCATGTTGCGCGGCCGCCGCGCCGCCTCGGCGAAGCTGATCTTCTCGGCTTCCATGACCTGGAAGATGCGGTCGGCCGAACCACCATGGCCCTGGTGGCCGGCGGCCGCGACGAATTCCTTCTCGTCGCGCGTCTTGGTGATGTCGGCGCCCAGCATGGCGGAGGTCGTCGCCAGGCTGAGCTCGGGGCTGATCAGGGAATTGAGATACTGGGCCTTCTCCTCGGCGATCGAATCGGTCTCGCCCACCACCACGTTCATCGCCGGCAGGATGGCGCAGTGCTCGGGCGGACGGTCGTACTTGTCCATGCGGCCCTTGATGTCGTTGTAAAGCGCGACGAAATTCGCCGTTCCCGCCGCCGAGGCGAAGATCGCCTCGCCCCAGCGCGCCGCGAACTCGCGGCCGCGTGGCGAGGAGCCGGCCTGCATCAGCACCGGCCGGCCCTGCGGACTGCGCGGGATCGAAAGCGGCCCGCGCGTGCTCACATAGTCGCCTTGGTAGTTGGCGTAGCGGACCTTGCCGGGATCGATGAAAAGGCCTTCCTCCTTGTCCATGATCATCGCGCCCTCCTCCCAGCAGTCCCACAGGGCGCAGCACGCCTCGACGACCTCGTCGCCGCGGTCGTAGCGCAGGTCCTTGGCCGGCAGGTCCTTCATGCCGAAGTTGCGCGCCTCGAAGTCGGTCGTGGAGGTGACGACGTTCCAGCACGCCCGTCCGCCGGACAGCAGGTCGAGCGAGGCCAGCAGGCGCGCCAGGTGATAGGGGTGATGAAAGGTGGTCGACAGCGTGGCGCCGAGCCCGAGATGCTTGGTGACGCGGGCCATGATCGGCAGGATCGTCACCGGATCGAGGTAGGAGATCTGTCCGCCATAGTGCAGGTAGGTGTCGAAGCTGCCCTTGTAGATGTCGGGCAGGCCGAGCGTGTCGGCGTAGAAGCAACCGTCGAAGCAGGCCGCTTCGAGGACCCGGGCGATGTGTTCGTAGCGCTCGGGCGCGAAGATGTTCGAAAGCTCGGTCGCCGGGTGGCGCCAGGCGCCGCTGTGCATCGCCGTCGGCCCGGTCTTGAGATAGGCCATCAGCTTCATTTTCTTGTTCGGCTTGGCCATGGCTTTCTCCTGTCGCGACCGCGCCGGGCGACGCCCGCGCGGGAGGATGCAGCAAGCGGTATGCCAGCCTGTAAAATGCGACCGTCATCGCTGAGGGCGCGCCGAATGCGGCAGCCTGCTCGCTCAGCTGCCCAACTGGTTGGGGTCCCGCCAGGCTCTCTCGAAGGGCAGGCGCCAGGCATGGGGGGCGACGAGCTGGTGGATCGATTTCGGTCCCCATGAGCCCGGTGGGTAGAGCCGGACCGGCGGCGGCGAGTCGAGCAGCGGGATCGACACTTCCCACAGGCGCTCGATGCCTTCGGCGGTGGTGAACAGCGTGTGGTCGCCGCGCATCGCATCCAGGATCAGGCGTTCATAAGCCTCGAGGACATCGCCGATCAGGCCGGTGTCATGCATCGCGAACTGCAGGCTCAATTTGTCCAGCCGCATGCCCGGGCCGGGACGCTTGCCATAGAAGGACAAGGACATCTTCGAGGCATCCGCAAGGTCGAAGGTCAGGTGATCGGGCCCTTGCGCGCCGACACCCGATCCCACGGGAAACATGCTCTTGGGCGGTTCACGGAAGGCGAGCGAGATGATCCTTTGCCCTTCGGCGAGCCGCTTGCCGGTGCGCAGGAAGAACGGCACGCCGGCCCATCGCCAGTTGTCGATGGCGCACTTCAGGGCGATGAAGGTTTCGGTCTCCGATTCGGGGTCGACGCCTTCCTCCGACCGGTAGCCGGTATATTGCCCGCGCACGACGTTCCTCGGGTCGATCACCGACATGCTGCGGAAGACTTTGTTCTTCTCTTCGCTGATCGGCGCCGGCTCGAGGGCCGTCGGCGGCTCCATCGCCACGAAGGCGAGGATCTGGAACAGATGGGTCACCACCATGTCGCGAAACGCGCCGGTCGCCTCATAGAAGCCGGACCGCTTGCCGAGGCCCAGCGTCTCGGGCACATCGATCTGCACGTGGTCGATGAAGTTTCGATTCCAGATCGGCTCGAACAGGCCGTTGGCGAAGCGGAACGCCAGGATATTCTGCGCCGCCTCCTTGCCCAGGAAGTGGTCGATCCGGAAGATCTGCTCTTCGGCGAAGACCTCGTGCAGCCTGGCGTTCAGCGACACGGCACTGGCCAGATCGGTGCCGAAGGGCTTTTCCATGATGATGCGGCTGCGCTGGACGAGACCGGCTTCGGCCAGCAGCCGCACCGCCGGCAGGGCGGCACCGGGCGGCACGCTCAGATAGTGCACGCGACGGCTCTTGCCGGCCAATGAAAGCTCGGCCGTCTCGACCGCTGCCTTCAGCGCGCCGGGGCCGGCCGACATCGGGACGTAGTTCAAGGTCGCGCAGAAGGCGGCCCAGTCGGCCTCATCCACCTTGCGGCTGGAGAATTGATCGAGCGCTTCTCGGGCGATCCCCCGGAAGCCGTCAGGGTCGAGATCGTCCAGCGAGACGCCGATGATGCGGCAGCCGGGGATGAAACCGGAACTGCAGAGATGGAACAATCCCGGCAGCAGCTTGCGTCGTGACAGGTCACCCGTGGCGCCCACCAAAACGACGACTTGGGGATATCGCGGACCGACCTTTGAAGCATTCTTCGCTAACATGTCGCCCCCACCCTACTCGACGAATTGACGGGCTAGTCTAGACGACGCGCAGAGGTTCGGTCTCGGCGCTCAGGT
>Ga0308309_10002595_pt1 | contig 10748 bp, 4 predicted proteins | sample HubBroMetageWFT5_FD_192491 | JGI IMG/M metagenome (GOLD analysis project Ga0308309, IMG submission 192491) | Warmed and freeze-thawed soil microbial communities from the Hubbard Brook experimental Forest, New Hampshire - Hubbard Brook CCASE Soil... | ecosystem: Environmental > Terrestrial > Soil... | reverse complement strand
GCCACCTGGTTTTTCGATTACGACAATGACGGCTGGCCCGACCTTTTCGTGACAAGCTACTTTTTTTCGGCGGATGAAACAATTCGCAACTACCTGGGCCTTCCCACCAACGCGGAAACAATGAAGCTTTATCGCAATCTGGGAAATGGGACGTTCAAGGACGTGACAGCCGAGGTTGGCCTGAACAAAATCAATATGCCCATGGGCGCGAATTTCGGAGACGTGGACAACGACGGATACCTCGACATCTACCTGGCAACCGGAGGCCCGGAATACGGCGCCCTGGTTCCCAAAATGCTGCTGCACAATGATGGGGGAAAACGCTTCACGGACATCACCGCCTCCTCGGGCACCGGCGACCTGCACAAAGGGCACGGCGTTGCATTCGCCGATCTCGGAAATAATGGGCACGAGAACATTCTGGAGTCTTCCGGCGGAGCGACCCCCGGAGATGCTCACGCGTTTCGCGTTTACGAAAACCCCGGCAATGACAATGATTGGATTACAGTGAAGTTGACAGGAGTGAAATCGAATCGCGCCGGAATCGGAGCGCAAATCAAAGTGACCATCGAAAATGAAGGGGAGGGGCCACGCTCAATCTACCGGACAGTCGGCAGCGGCGGCTCCTTCGGAGCGAGTCCGATTCAGCAACATATCGGCCTGGGGAAATCCGCAAAAATCCTGGCACTCGACATCTGGTGGCCTGCGAGCAACACTCGCCAGGAATTCACAAATGTCGCCAAAAATGAATTCATTGAAATCAAGGAATTCGCCAGGGACTACACGAAGCTCAGTCGAAAGTCGTTCCGGCTCGCGGGCGCCGGAAACAAACCGCCCGGGGCTGGAAATTAGCATCTTCTTCGGCCCATTACGAAGTGCGAGACGCCTCGCACCGATGTAATATGTGTTCTATGAAGCGCGCCGCCTGGCTTTTGATCATTCTCCTGCTCCTCGCCGACCAGGCCGTGGCAAAAAAGCGCTATCCCGCAACCGGCATGGTCCTCCAAACTGACCGCTCTCTCGGCATGATCGAAATCTCCTGCCTGCCTATTCCCGGCTACATGGACGCGATGGCGATGAATCTGCATTTTCACGGCGGGAAATCCTTGAATGATTTGAAGCCCGGCACGATGATCGATTTCACGCTCGTGGTCGACGGCACCCTCGCATCCGTGGCCGACATTCACATCCACACCTACGAAAATTCGGCGCAGGAGCCCATGGCGGCGCGCCAGTTGAAAATCCTCGAAAATGCTGCTTCCCCGAACCCACCTGCCGTACAGGAATTAAAAATCGGACAACAGGTTCCGGATTTCACTTTGACGGACCAGGATAACGAGCCCGTCGTTCTTTCCCAGTTTGCGGGCAAGGTGGTTGCCATCACTTTTATTTACACAAGTTGCCCCCTGCCGACTTTTTGTTTCCGCCTTTCGAATAATTTTGGCGTGGTCGACAAGAAATTCCATGAGCGGATAGGTCAGGACCTGGTGCTCCTCAGCGTCACCTTCGACCCGGCGCACGATCAGCCCGACGTCCTGAAAGAATATTCGCGCACCTGGAAGAAGGATGACGCAAAGGGTTGGTATTTCTTGACCGGACAGCTTTCCGATATCCAGGCGATTTGCGGCGAATTCGGAATGAATTTCTGGCAGGACGAAGGGTTGATGACGCATTCCCTGCACACGGTGATTCTAGATCGCCGCGGCAGGGTGGCTGCAAACCTCGAGGGCAACGAATTTACCGCGCAGCAATTGGGCGATTTACTCCAATCCGTGATGGTTCATAGGAATTAGCGCCTCGTCACTGACCGAAAGTACGGACCACCTGCGACTGGAAACAATTCCGCAAATTCAGGCGTGCATCGGACCCCGGGCGGCGCCCGCCCTTTCGCGGCGCCGCTCGGAGCCAATCACTTAAGGACGTCGCAGCGTAACGGCCAGCACAATCACGTCGCGGTTGTTCGAGAGCGTGAAGCTCTTCACAATCTTCGTGCTGTTTAGCGTGAAGGTATACGAGTACAGATTAAACGTCCGATCGTCCTGCGTGCCGTCAAAAATATCGCGGTACGGCATGGCGACCGCGACTTCCTCTCGCGGGAAATTCTGAGGCGCAAACCAGTCGCTGAAACTTTGCGCAAATTGTGAACTGGTTCCGTCTGTGTAATTCACCGTGATAACTTGCCCCGTTTGGCTGCCTTGAACGCCCGTAGCAAGCATCTGCATCAGGTTGAAACGCCCCGCGGGGAGTGCGATGGGCGAACCGGTACCGCTCACCGCATCCGGCAGGTTCGCAGGCCCGAATTTAAATTGAACGCCGCTGAGAATCCGCGCATGGCCCAAAAAGTTTGCGGAATAAGCCGCGCCCCCGCCGTCTAACCCGCCCGATTCCGAGAATGTTCTGCCGTCCGTAACAATCCCCGAAACGTTATACGAAGGAGCCAGGTTCACCAGCACTCCGCTCCCGCCCGTGCCCGTCGCGGCATCCACCAACACGTTGAGGATCGCTGTCTGCACGATATTTCCGGATGTCCCCGTCAAAGTGACCGATGCCGTCCCGGTAGCCGCCGTGCGTGACGCCGTAAATGTCACCTGGCTTGTGCTGCTCGTTGTAACCGGCGAAAATGCTGCCGTTAGCCCCTTCGACAAGCCGCTCGCCGTCAGTGTGACGTTGCCGGCAAACCCGTTCACCGGGTTGATCGTAATCGTGGCCGCCGCTGAAGTGGACCCTTGATTCACACTCACGCTGGCTGGACCCACAATCGAAAATCCCGGAAGTGCCAGCGTGGTGTAAGCCGTTTGAGTCAACCCAGCGCCTGTCCCGCTGACGACGATAGGAAAATTTCCGCCGGGTGTTGCGCTCGTGGTGGAAACTGACAATGTCGCTACGCCATTTGTCGTGATTGTCCCCGGATTCAGCGTCGCCGTAACTCCTGCAGGTTGCCCCAACACTTTCACGGACAAATTGACGCTCCCGGTAAACCCATTCACCGGGCTGAGCGTGATCGTGGCCGACCCCGTGGTCCCCTGCGACACATCCAGAATGCTCGGCGACGACGAGAGAGTGAAGTTCGGCCCCGTGGGCGCTGGAGCCAATGCGTTCAGCAAGCCCTGCCCATTGGGCGATCCCCATCCCGTTACGAGATCGAAGCCTACGACGTCAGAGAACAGGTCTGGGCTGCCACTATTGAAATCATTTCCACTGATAATGTCGTGCAGGTCATTCCCATAATTCGCCGTCTGCCCCAGTGTATAAATAGTGGGGTTCAGGAAGCCAACAGGCGTCCCGTTGCCCTGTTCGTTTGCAAGCGCAAGAAAGCCCGCCCAGCGAGGGGCGGCCAGGCTCGTCCCGCCCACGCCGATAAAGCACCCGCCATTGGCACAGAAAAAATTATCCGTGTTAGCTTCCGCCGCCACATCGGGAATATTTCGCAGTGTGGTTGAACCTTGATTCGAGGCATTGATCACAGGCGTCTGATAGCTCGGAATTGCCAATCCATTTGTGCTGAATCCGCCGCCGCTCCCGATCCAGCCGGTTTCGGATTGCCATGTCCCTCCCCCGCCGTTCGTGACGATATCGGTCCCGCCCGCCGCCGTAATGAACGGGTCGTCGGTCGGATAAAAAATGCAGCCATTTAGATTGCTGAAATTTGCGCAGTCAGCGGGATTCCCGTAATACGCGCCTCCATCGCCCGAAGCGACAAAAAGATTTTGCCCCTGCAAGGCGAACTCCTGGAAGATCGGCTCGTCGGAAAGCGGATCGGCCGGAAGGAATCCAAATGAACAGCTCAGCGACTTGGCGACATTGTCCGTCGCCATCTGGTTGAACATATCCGTATCATTGTTCCCTTCGTACACGATCACGGCCGATAATCCAGGCGCCATCGAGATCGACTGCTGAATATCGATCACCTCTTCACCATCGTCGCAGCCCGCGCCGCAAACGGGGCTCACGCCATCCACGAGAACATTGACGATCGGAACGTTTAGCGGCTGACTCACAAAAGTAAAATAGGCCTGCACATCGCTCAGGTTGTAAGGGCCAAACTCAAATAGTCCGATTGCCTGCCCCGCCCCGGTCAACGTTGTTCCGGGAGCGTACGCCGCTCTCATGTCGCTCCCCAGAAAAAATCCATCCGGGCCTGATCCCGTCTGGTTGCTGCGGATGATTTCGTTCTGGGCAAGCCGTTCGAGGCCGATTGGGCGAGGCGGATCGAAGTTATTCAGTCCGCTGACGCCCTGGACCGGAACGCCCGATTCGACAGACGGCTCCACGTTTGGCGCGAAATATGTCCGGCTCTCCGTCGGGTGCTGGTAAAGCTTCATCGTGATTTGGAATGCCTGCTCGATTTGCGAAACGGTCCCGCGCACATCCACCACGAGCCGGTTCGGAGCCGTATTGGTTACGGTCAACCCATGCGCCGTGGCGAATTGAATCACCTTCGCAACATCGTCAGGGGTGGGCCCAAATTGCTCGGTGAATTGCTCAACGGAAAGAAATCGGCGGTAACTGGGACTCTTGGGATCATAAAGGTCATGCATCAGGCTCTGCATCTGGTCTTGGTTGCGCAATGAGAGCGTAAGCGCCAGGTTGATGCTCTGCGAACCCGGCATGGGTGCCACCGATCGCGCGTCCGCTCCTGCCGCAATCGCAGTGTGCAGCCTGGTCCGCTGCTGCGCCCAGGCAGTACTTCCCGCGCAAAGGAACACAATCGCGCATATCGCTGCTAAGAATAAGAATGCAAACGAAGGGTTCTTCTTAAGATTCATTGCTTTTCTCCTATAAGGCAGACGCTTTCAAGATTCCGATGCCAAATTCTCTGAAGCCACCTTATCCACGCCGCCCCTGCTGCCGGCGAATTACTGGGCGTCGTGCCTTTCCAAAGTGTCGTACAGCGGCTCAGCTGGTTTCGTTAACCCGGCTTCCTTGGCCACGCTGACCGCCATAATTCTAATCTTGCCGTTATCAGGTAGCGTCAGGCTCTTGGCGCCCTCCGGCAAATCAATCGCGTATTCAAATAAGTACGAGTAGGAATACGCCTCATTCTTACCGTCCGCCGTGTGGCGGTGGTCGCAATACCACGCCACGGGGGCTCGCTTGATAAATCCTGGCGTGATTTGCCCCGTAAATTCCATCACCGTCTCGGTCTTCGGCGCATCGGCCGGCGGCGTGTATCCCTGCGGATAGCGGACTGGAACTTCCTTGTTCGCCCACGAGCGACTATCCCATTGCCCGATGAAACCGCCCCAGTCTTCGATATTTAGGTCCACTGGCTGGTCCCCCGCCCGGAAAGTTGCCATCTGGTCGCCATCCGCCGATGCGGCGAGAATGTAAACTTGGTTGTACTTTCCAGCGGGAAGCTCGATCGTCTGTCCCTTTGCGACAACGGCGTTGTGCTTACCCGCCTCCGCGGCCTCCAGCTTGAATCGAACCCCTCCGAATTCCAAATCGCTCGGAATCATTTCGGCGGCAAGAGATTCGCCCCCGGCATTGAACCCACCCTGCGACGTCTCCCCTGCCTTGCTCGCTGCGGCCAAGTCGAACGCCAATGTGACGGGGCGCGATTCCACTGCAACTAACTTTTCGTGGGCAGCCGCTATCTTTACGGCGAATGTGCGCGGCTCGTAGGCCCCAAAATTCGTGACGAGTTCGCCCCCCTCGATCGTTGCGCTTCCCGTGGGTTGTTCCTGCCCGTTGATTTCGCGCGCGGAAATCACAGGCCCTGCGAATCCGATGTGCACGCCGCGTTGCGGATCGCCGCTGAGTTCCACCAATCGCACAACCACTTCGTTGCTGTTTTCCGCTTTCTTCAAGCCCAGAACCCGGACGCGGCTGTTGCTCACTTTCAACAGCGAAAAGCTCTTGCCTAGGCCGCCAGTGTGTTTGGAGCTTTCAAATGTGATGAGTGGTTGATTCAATCTCCAGGCCTGCCAATCGGTTTGTGACTGGCGCCAGTCCGCGGCATGACCCGCCAATCCGTACACGAATTCGTGGTGGCCCCAATCCTGCGACGTCTGATCGCTATAATCCCTTCCATTGCCGGCGCCAAGCCCAGGCGTGTAGAGAAGTGTCAATCGAAGCGTCTTGTCGTCCGGCTTGTCTGACCCGTATTTGCAATCGGAAAGAATGGTCACGCCGAAAGCGGCTCGCTGGTCCGTCAAATCGAACCACTGGTGAGATGGAAATTCGAATTTCCGGTCGTAATCGTTGTTTCGCGCGATCGTTCCCAGGTCCCAGTTATATGTCGCCGCCGGGTTGGAAGCGGTCAAAGGAAACACCGCCTTCAATGCTGTGGACTCCGTGTGCCAGTCGATCGCATTGCCAAACTCGACCCTATTGCCCGCGTCTCCCGCCGACAACCGGATCGTCTGCACGAATTTCGAGCCTTCCGTTTCACGCTCCACCTGAATGCTCACGCGCACGGGCCCGTTTTCAACCACACGAATTTTCGCAGGTCCCTCCACGTAACCCCGTGGAGCCTTGCGCTGATCTTCCCAGTCCATATTCCATGCGGGCCAATCGAACGGTTTTTCCGTCTGCAAAGCCAGCCGGAGTGGAGCGGAGAGTAATTCGTGATTCACCTGCTTATCGAAAATACTGGAAACATCCCCGTTCGAATCGAGCTGGATGCGGTAGCGCGCGTTTTCGAGCGAGGTTTCCGTGGCCGAGATCTCGGAGCTCGCCGGAGCGGCGTCTAACGATGCTTGAACGTCGTAGACGGCAAATCCCACGGAGGGCACGCGCGCGATAAAAATGATCTTTGAAGTCCCACCCTCTGTGGACTCCACTTGCGACGCCACTTCTTTTCCGTCCGGGCCCGTAACTCGAACCGAGTGTGGCGCTCCATCCGGGAACTTGACTGTCGCTTCCGCCACATCTTCGCGCTCGATATTCAACGGGTTATACAAAATGATCGGAATTCCTTTTGCTTCCGTGTTCATTCCTGAGGCAATCGCCTCCGTCGCGCTGGTGAGCACGCTCGAGAACTGATTCATCGCGATTACGTCGTCGTTCCACGCAAAATTGTACGCTTGCGGCGTCGCGGTACCCGCCATGATGTCGTGGAACTGTCCGCCCAACAAAAGCATCCACGCGTCGTTCAATCTCTTTTGCGGATAAGCGCGGCCGCCCAGCCATTCTGCCGCCACCGACGCTTGCTCGGCGGCTTGCGCGAGCAACTCGTTCTTGCGGTTCCAGCGCTTCTGGTAGGCCTCGGATGTGAGCGACCCGGCGGAATGGTTCGTCAGCTCCATTTCGCCTTGGTATTTTTCAAGCTGTCCAGCCTGTGCCGGCGTGATATCCAGAAACATTTGGTCCGCTTTTGAGGAAATAACGTTTAATGGACCTCGGCCGACCGGTGACGGACTCGCAGGATTCGCCGCAACTCGCGCCTGATATTGCGCGCGAGTTTCTCCGCGTTTCCGCGGAGGGGCCAGCGCCACCGTACCTTTATCTACGATCGCCTCCAACGTCTTCACTGAGTTTTCATCTGGCGCTCCCCCGACGTCTCCCGTGCCGTAGTAGTGATAGTCGGTGAAGAGCCCGGTTGCTTTCCCATCCAAATTGACGCGGTTCACCCAATCCGGGTCGCTGCTCAAATCCGTGGTCACGCTTCCCGAATAGCTTCCGGGATTAAGCGCCGCGATCACGCCGTGGCCATCGAGCCCTACCCACATGCCTACATTGAACGGAATTCCAATCGGAGTGTTTTCGGGTGAAACTCCAGGCCCCCCCGGAGCGGAGGAACCCCATGTGAGTTTTTGCGTGGAGAATCCCTTTACGCCGGAATGCGCAAGGATGCTCGGGAGTGAAGCCGGAAAACCAAAGCAATCGGGCAGCATGTATTCGGCGCTGGCCTTGCCGAATTCTCGCCGGAAGAATTCGTTCCCGTAAAGCACTTGACGAAAAATCGACTCGGCCGAGGGTGAATTGACGTCGCTTTCCTCCACCGAAGATCCCGCGGGAAACCAGCGCCCCTCGGCAATGTACATCTTGAGCTTGGCGAAATCCGCCGGATAATATTCTTTCATGAACCGGTAGCGGTTCGCGCCACTGAAATTGAAAATATAGTGGGGATACTTCTCAAACAGTGCGAAGTTGTCGTGCAGCGTTTTCGCGAGAAATTCGTTGATCACCTGCGGGTATTCCCATCGCCACTCGGTATCCAGGTGCGCATATCCCACCACGAAAAGTGACGGCTTAACCGAAACGCCCTCGGCAGCGGGCTTTTTTGATTCCGGGCTCGCGGGCTTGGCGGCAGTCACGGCGTTGGACGCCTTCGGAGCGTCTTGCGCACGCGAAGCGCTCGCAAACCCCGGCAAAATGGTCGCGCACGCGATGATCAGCCGTGCAAAGCTTTGAATACAACGGGCAAATTCGGACTGAAATCCTGCGCCTCTTCCCATTTTACGATCCCTCCTGCTGTAGGAAACGCTCGGTCATCGGTGTGGTCTTCGCAGCGCCATGCGGCAGTTTGTGGGGAAGCGCCGGCGGCTGCCTCATCCTGAAGAGAATCTTCGGGTGCCTCGGAAATTGGGTGGTTCAGATAAATCCGGCAGGCAACACCGGCACTCTCTGCGACATAAGTGCGTATGTCAATGCACTGTAAGGTGGTCTCTTCGTTCCCTTTCAATCTGCTCACTCCACACGAGATAATCCCAGTTGTTCCCCGCCACAGCCCGTCATTTTCACACCAATGGCAGCCGGAAGGCCGGGCCCAGTACGCCCAGAACATATTGAAACCTCGGAAAGCCTGCGAGGCTTTAGTTCACCCTGAACGAAGTGCAGGCCCGCAACACCAGATTAACAAAAAGAATTGGGCTCTAAACCGACAGATCAGTTTTTTTGAATCACGGCAATCGCGCCGGGACACTCCATCTTGATTCGCATTGAATGGCGCACTGCGCGTTGGTGTTAGAATGTGCGGCGCCATGCGTTTCCGCCCAATAATTTTGTGTGCCTTCGCGTGCACCATCGCGTTAAGCGCGCCAAAGGCGCGCGGCCGGTTCGCCGCCGCTCAAGAATCTGCTGGCAAATTTACCGACGTAACTTCCAAACTCGGCGTTCATTTCGAAAATCGTTCTTCTCATACGTCGAAGAAATATTTGCCGGAAACAATGGGCGCAGGAGTCGCTCTTTTCGATTATGACAACGACGGCCGACTCGACATTTTTCTCATCAACGGCGCGCCACTCGCCGATCCAACTCCAAAAGGGACCATTCCCGAAAAGACGGGTCCTCAATATTGGAATCGCCTCTATCATCAAAAAGCCGATGGCACATTTGAAGACGTCACCGAAAAAGCGGGTTTGCAAGGAACCGGCTTCGGAATGGGAGTCGCCGTCGGAGATTATGACAATGATGGTTTCGAGGATCTTTTCGTCACCGCGTACGGAGGAAACAAGCTTTATCACAACAATGGCGACGGGACTTTTACGGACGTGACAGAAAAAGCCGGTGTCGCCGGCAGCGGCTGGTCCTCGAGCGCTGCTTGGGTTGACCTCGACAATGACGGTCTACTCGACCTTATCGTTCTGCGATATCTGAAATGGGACTTCGAGGATATTTATTGCGGCATCCACAAAGAAGGCTTGCGCGATTATTGCCACCCCGATGTCTTTCAGCCTATCGCGCCCCTTGTCTATCACAACGATGGCAACGGTCACTTCACCGAAGTCTCGCAAAAAATAGGCCTCTCGAAACCTGGAAAAGGATTGGGTCTCGCTTTTGCAGACATCGATCGCAGCGGCAGGCAGAGTATTTTTGTGGCGAATGACTCGATGGTGGAATTTCTATACACCAATAAAGGCGATGGCAAATTCGAGGAAACGGGACTGATGTCTGGCGTTGCTGTGGATGGGAACGGCAAAACGTATGCGGGTATGGGAGTGGATTTTGCCGACTACAAAAATGATGGACTGCCTGATCTGGTAGTCACTGACCTCGCCAATCAGCAATACGCTCTGTATCAGAACGACGGCGATGGCAACTTCAGTTATTCTAGCTTCAGCTCCGGCTTAGCCTCTATGACGTTAAAACATTCGGGATGGGGTTTGAAATTCTTCGATTACGACAATGATGGTTGGAAGGATCTGCTGATCGCGCAAGGACACGATCTCGATACCATCCAGGCCAACTATCCCGATCTGCGCTACCGCGAGCCTTTGCTCTTGGCGCATAACACAGGGAAAGGGTTCGTGGATGTTTCCAAGGATTCAGGCGAAGTTTTTCAGCACGCCTGGGTGGGCCGGGGCCTGGCTGTCGGCGACATTGACAACGACGGCCGCGTCGACGCCATAGTCACCACCAACGATGGACCCGCCTATATTCTCCACAACGAGACCTCCACGCAAAATCATTGGCTCACTCTGAAACTCGTCGGCCATAAAAGCAACCGCGATGCAATCGGAGCCGAAGTAAAGCTCACGACGAGCAAAGGCAGCCAGTGGGTTACTGTTACCACCGCCGGCAGCTATCTTTCGTCCAGCGATAAGCGCGTACATTTCGGTCTCGCCGCCGAAACCGCCGCGCTAAAAATTGATATTCGCTGGCCCAGCGGCGTTCTCCAACACCTCGACAACGTCCGCGCCGACCAAATCCTCCAAGTGGACGAACCCGCAGCTTCGCCAACAGCGACTTCACAGCCAAAATGAAAATCGCGCCCACATCTTTCCGTGCATCCGTGATCGCGATGTTCTTCATTCTTGCGGTGGCCCTAATTACCGCATGGGGACCGATCACAAGCCCGGATC
>Ga0308309_10002592_pt1 | contig 10751 bp, 7 predicted proteins | sample HubBroMetageWFT5_FD_192491 | JGI IMG/M metagenome (GOLD analysis project Ga0308309, IMG submission 192491) | Warmed and freeze-thawed soil microbial communities from the Hubbard Brook experimental Forest, New Hampshire - Hubbard Brook CCASE Soil... | ecosystem: Environmental > Terrestrial > Soil... | reverse complement strand
AAACGCGGCGAGAACTTCCGGAGCCCTGGACCGTCGGCGCTGATTTCTACCGCCCTGCTCAAGACATCAACCTGCCTTACCAATTCATTTCCCGACTCTCATCGGGTCATGCGCCAAGGATAATAAGGAGTATTAAATCGTTTCGCAACAAAAATTAGAGGAGAGTAACCGCGGGTCATATCTGAATCTTTAACAAGGTATAAGAAACCCGCACGCCAGACCCCCGACCTTGGTTCCCTTCAGAGGCCCAATCGGTCGCAACCCTTTGATAGGATTAGACAAGCGCCTATGCCCACTCAGATCACTGCTCCTGCTCCCAGAGCCTCGAAGGCCACACCGGCTCTGCCGCGGCGCCCGCGCTCGCCGCGTTTCTCAGGGATGGTGATTTCGACCCTCAAATACCTTCTGCGCACCGATGTGCATACCTTTGCCTTCTCGGTCGCGGCCAACTCGATCCTGTCGTTCTTTCCCTTTGTCGTGCTGCTCATGACGCTTATCCGGCGCGTTTTTCACTCGCGGGTCATGTACGACGTGGTGGTCGAGCTGCTGCGCGATTATCTACCCGCGGGTCAGGAGTTCGTCATCCGCAACCTGAACGCGATGGTGGATGCGCGGCAGCGCGTGCAAGTGGTTTCGCTGATCATCCTGCTGGTGACGTCGACTGGAGTATTCGTGCCGCTCGAGGTGGCGCTCAACCGCATCTGGCGCATTCCGAATAACCGCTCTTATCTGGGCAATCAGTTGGTTTCGCTCGGACTGGCCTTCGCTTGCGGCGTTCTGGCACTTCTCTCGATTGGAATGACGGCAGGAGTCGTGCGGCCGTTCGAATTCCTGCTGCGCGGTCACGCTCCGGCCGTTGTGCGCCTGGCGGGATTCCTGGCGATGAAGGTGTTCGCGATCGGCGCCAGCATCGCTATCTTCTTCCTTATTTACTGGGTGCTGCCCAACGGCAAGGTCCCGGCGCGCGCCGTGCTGCCTACGGCCATCATCATGGGACTGCTGTCGGAGGCGCTGAAGTACGGCTACATTCTGGCGCTGCCCTGGCTCAATTTCGCCGAAGTCTACGGACCCTTCGCACTCTCGGTGAGTCTGATGTTCTGGGCATTCCTCACAGGTCTGCTTCTGCTCGCCGGCGCCAACCTGAGCGCGGCAGAACATCAGCTTCACAGCCCGCCCGAATTGGGAACGGCTGCTTAATCCACAGGCTGTTGGTGACATCCGTCACTGCACTGGCTCCATGCGCCCGCTAGGATAACCTCGGTTTCCCAGATTCCTCCGAGCAGACAGTCGTTTCCAAGGATGACTATGGCTGGAAGTTGCTGGCGTCTGCTCGCCGCTTGCTCGCTGATCTTCGCCTCGCCGATCTTTGCCTCGCTGATCTTTACTGCGCTGATCTTCGCTGCGCCGACTCTTCTGCTGGGACAGGATATGGCAGCAGATCGTTCGTCTTTGTTCGGACCTGTCCCTGCCTCGAAAAGCTCGCAGTCTGGCTCTGTGCCGATTGCGCCGGTCTGGATCGCTCGGCCGCCTGGTCCGCCTCTGCGCTACCCAGGACCTCACGGCAATACTGACTTCCAAAGACTCGTTTTCAGACAACTCGTTCGGAGCGCAGGGATCATCTTCTCGGGACGCGTCACCTTCATTGGACACGCCGCATCGCCTTCGCGCCCCGATCCGGCTTCCACGACGGTCACCTTCCATGTTGAAAATGCCATCCGCGGCATAGCAGCAGGTCAGACCCTGACGATCCACGAGTGGACCGGCCTTTGGAGCAGCGGCGAGCGCTACCGCGTCGGCGACCGCGTCTTGCTGTTTCTTTATTCGCCGAGCAAGCTGGGCCTTACCAGTCCCGTGTCGGGGGCCCTGGGCAAATTCGTGATGAATTCTCAGGGGCAAGTCGTGCTGAGCGGACAACACGTCGCGACCTTTGCGGGCGATCCCGTAGTGGGTGGAAAGAGTCTCATCTCCTTTGCCGATTTCGCGCTGGCGGTTCGGCGTTCCATGCGAGAGGAATGAGACGTGAGCCCATCGAAAAACGTCTTACCCAAGAACCTGGCCGCGCACTCATTCTTCTTCCGGCTGGCAGCGGCTTTGGCCATAGTCGTTCTTTTCGCTGCACTCGCCCGCGCGGGCGGCCCTAAGTATGTAGCCGGTTCCAGCTACTTTAGCCCCTCAACCATGGGCCAACCCCTCACCTGGTCGCTTGGTCGGGTGAACTATTACACTGACCGCGGCGATCTCAGTCCCATACTGCCGAACAACTCGGCCAACGTACTGGTCGCCGATGCCTTCGCGCAGTGGAGTTCCTCTTCCACTTCAGCGCTCACCGTAACTAGCGCAGGCGAGTTGGCCGAAGACGTGAGCGGCAGCAACATCGCGGTCGACTCCGCCGGCACGCTGACCGCCCCTGCTGACATCGCTCCCTCAGCCACCGAAAGCCCTGTGGGCATTGTCTACGACTTCGACGGCACCGTAACGGACGCACTGCTCGGCACCGGCGCTGGGGCTCCTTCGCAATGCTTCTGGAACGCGGTCTACGGCGGCGTGGATAACTTTGCCGCGACCGCCAATTTTCTTCACGCGTTGGTGGTGATCAACGGCCAGTGCGCGCTGCAGTCGTCGCAGCTCACTGATGTGGAATACCGGTTGGTGCGCGTGCTCGGCGGCGTGCTCGGACTAGGTTGGTCGCAGATGAATCTGAATGTGATCACGATTAATCCCTCGCCTACACTCGCTGACGACGGCGGATTTCCCGTCATGCACTACGTCGACCCGGTGAGCTGCGTGCCGATCACGGTCTGCTACGCCAATCCCTACCAGCTCGCCGCCGATGACGTGGCCGCGCTGTTCCGTCTTTATCCCCCTTCGGCTCCGCCGGCAACCACCGCGCGCATTCACGGGTCCGTCTACTTCAGCGACCATGTGGGGAACAGCGGCCAGCCTATGCAGGGCGTGAATGTGGTCGCACGCTGGATCGATCCTTCTACTAACCAGCCCTCGCGCCAGTATGGAGCCTCGTCGGTTTCCGGATTCCTGTTCACCGGCAACGCGGGCAATCCCATCACTGGCCTGGCCGATCCTCTAGGAAATTTGTACAGCGAATTTGGATCAACCGATCAAACTCTCGAAGGATTCTTCGACCTCGGCGGTTTGCCCGTCCCGAACGGCGCAAGCTCCGCGCAATACCAGCTTACGGTCGAGGCGTTGGATCCCATGCGGTCCGCTGGGGTGTGTCCCTACGAACCGTCGCAAGTCGCTCTCTCGGGAAATTTCCAGAACGTGGTTGTGACCGTGGGAGCGGGCGGCGAGGTTGAACAGGACATCCTTATGTCTGGCAGCGCGCAGGCAGTCCCTCCGGTGGCGGTGACGGAGACCTGGAGCGCACCAGCGCCGGTTCTTTCCCCGGGCGATTGGGTCGGCTCCCTGAGCGGTTACGGAGATGTTGGGTATTTCACGATCACGGCCCAGGCGAATCGAACCATGTCCGTAGCCGTCACCGCGTTGGATGAAACCGGCGCCCCCAGCGAATCGAAAGCCGCACCTGTGGTTGGCATGTGGACTGTGGGTGATCCTCTGGGTATAGCTCCGCCGGCTTTCACGCAGGCCGCGTTCAATTCGGATACTTTCGGCATGAGCCGTCTTGATACGCAGATTGTGACTTCGAACAGCTTCGTCATCGGCATCGCCGATCTTCGCGGCGACGGCCGTCCCGATTACCACTACCACGCTCATGTGCTCTACGGAGACTCGGTCAACCCGCCGCGGGTCCCAGTCACGGGCGGCACAGTCATTCTGCAGGGTACCGGCTTTGCGCCCGGGCTCGCAGTCGCCTTAGGGAACGCGAGCGCTCCGCTGCTGGCGACCAACGCCAGCCAGATGCTGGCATCCGTTCCCGGCCAAAACGATGGACCGCAAACCATCACCATCAGCGATCCGGTGAGCGGAGCGTTCTCGACTATGACCGGCGTGCTCACCTTCGGAGCCGCTTCCAGTGACAGCCTCGTCTTGTTGCAGGGAGTGAATCCTCCCACGCCGGTAGGAACTCAAGCCGCCAACCCTGTGACGGTGCGTGTGGTCGCGTCTGACGGAGTCACTTCCGTGAACGGCGCAACTGTCGGATGGACCGCGACCAACGGCGCCACGCTCTCAGCCTGCGCGGGCGTTTCTACCTGCTCCGCGATCAGCGATGAAAGCGGAATTGTCTCGACTTGGGTTACACCTGCAGCCACCGGGAATGTGGTCATCACCGCTACGCTCGCTCCCGGCGTTTACAGCCCGGCTCATTCGGTTGGGTCGACGCTGAGCGCTACGTCTACCTCTTTGGACATCGGCCTCGCCACCCCGAACATTTGGATTGCTCAAGGAGCGTCGCTCAGCGTGCCGCTTATGGCGCGCGTGGTAAGCCTGGGTGCGCCCTTGAGCGGCAAGCAGGTGAACTTTTTTATTGATCAGGGCTCGGGATCGCTCAGTTCCGCGAGCGCGGTGACCAACAGCAACGGGTTTGCCTCAGTCAATCTCACGGTGACGAACTTCAGCGTCAGCATGCAACTCAGCGCTTGCGCGGCGCCTGGTAACAACCCTTGCCAGAACATCTCTGTGAACGCAGTGGCCGCGGCCATGATGAACCTTCAGTCCGTTGCGGGCGCGGGCCAGATTGTTACGGGAGCTGCGTTTCAGCCCCTGACGGTCAGGGTCACCGACTCCTCAACGCCGCCGAATCCTGTGCTGGGAGCGAGCGTGCTGTTTCAATCTATCTTGCTGCGCCCGGCGGGAAACGACCTCATCCTGGCGCCCGGCGACCCTACCGTCACGCCAACGAGCATGCCGGTATTCCTCAGCGAAAGCCAGAGCACGGTGCAGAGCGGTGTCAATGGCTTGGTCAGTTTTGTGCCTTCGGTGGGATCGCTCTCCGGCCCGCTGGAGATTGAGATTCAGGTTTCGGCCGGGACGTCGGCCGCGCTGCAGGACGTGATGGAAACTTTTCCGGCCGTCAGCGGCAGGAACTGAAGTTGAAGCTCACGTCATCGTGCTTGTTCATTCCGAGTGTTCGCGACTGACAGAATTGAAGATCGACGGGCCATTACTTCGTCCCAGCAGCGGGACGGCGCGGCCGCTGCTTTGCCGAAATTGCCCTGATGACCAACTTGCGGCGTGCTCCAACCGGCATTGGAACTTTGGCACGGTTGAGTGCCACGTTTATGAGGGCGAGGACTTCAGGATCGTCCAGCACATGACCGTCCGGCTCTCCCGCGTCGTACAGCCGGATGTTGCGAACCACGGTGCCGGTGCCCGCCAGGCGCTTCGCGGGATCAGGCAGGCCTGCGCCTTGCAGAAAGCAGAGGGTCACCCGGCCCGCAGGCAGCACGATGGAGAAGATTGCCTCTGAAGGGCGTTCCGTGGGGCTGAAGCCGATGACGAGCCAGTTGTAGTTGTCGTAGACCATCTCGATTGCGCCGGGCATAAGTTTGCGCATCTTCCCGAGAGCGCGGCGGGCAACGGTCTCGACCTCCGGATCGTATTTTGAAAGGAAGGAATCCAGTTGGGCCTGGGCCTCGGCCTGGGAAAGGTTAGAGAAAGCCTGCTTGGCGTTGCGATTTGTAGGTTTCCGGTTGGGCATAGGACTCTTCCTTCAAGAGTCGGGAAGGGCACGGCTTCAGCCGTGCCGATAGAGCGTCAATGAATCCGGGCGTCAGCCCCTGAGGGAATCTGAGCAACGGAGCGTACCGCAGGCGCTAAAGCGCGGGCCATTCTCAACGACTTAACGGCACGAATAAATTCGTGCCCTTCCCGATCTTGTCTCCATCCGCTTATTTCTTCTCGTCCTGACCTTCCGTTCATTGTCTTTTCGTCCACTGATCCACCCAGTCATTCACAGTCTTGTACCAGAGCTGCGAATTCTGCGGCTTCATTATCCAGTGGCCTTCGTCGGGGAAATAGAGCATCTTAGAGGGCACGCCTTCCATCTGCAGTGTGGTGAAAAGCTGCAAGCCTTCGCTCACGTCGAGCCGGTAGTCGCGCTGGTCGTGAATTACGAGAGTCGGCGTCTTGAAGTTCTTGGCGTACTGGTGCGGCGACCACTTCTCATAGCTCGCGTGATTGTCATAAGGCGTCCCCTTGAACTCCCAGTTGTTGAACCAGAGTTCTTCCGTGGTGCCCCAGGCGGATTCGGCATTGAACATGCCGTCGTGCGACACGATGCACTTGAAGCGGTCGGTGTGGCCGAGCACCCAGTTGGCCATGTATCCGCCGTAGCTGGCGCCCAGCGCGCATTCCCGAGTCTTATCGATAAAAGGGTAATGCTCTTCCGCGTAGTCGAGGCCCTTCATCAGGTCTTCAAACGGAGCGCCGCCCCAGTCGCCGTTGATGGCATCGATGAATTTCTGTCCGTAGCCGGTCGAGCCGTGGAAGTTGATCATGATGACGACATAACCATTAGCCGCGAAGAGTTCGGGATTCCAGCGGTAGCTCCAGTCATCTCCCCAGGCGCCCTGCGGCCCGCCGTGGATGAGGAACTTCACGGGATATTTCTTGCTGGAGTCGAAGTTCGGTGGCTTGACCAGGAAGCCTTGGACTTTGTCGTTATCCGCCCCCTGAAACCAGAAAGACTCCAGGGGCGACATCGCGATCTGTGAAAGCATCACGTCGTTGAAATGGGTGAGTTGCTCGTCTTTCGGAAGATCGTATGGGTCAATCTTTTTTGGCAGCGAAACTTTGTGAATTTCGATTGGGCTGGCGATGGACATGCGCGTAAACAAAAGAGTCTTGCCGTCTGAAGACGGGGTCAGGTCATCGTCATAACCTCGCGTGACTCTCTCGTTCGGGTAGATTTTCCAGCCCATGGATTTGCCGGTCTGGGAGTTCTTGACTTCGATGCCCGGGCCTCCGATGCCGATCGACCAGATCATTTTCTGGCCCCTTTGTTGCGCCTCGTCGTCTGTCTCCACATAAAAGATCTTCAACGAGTCGGGCGACCACGCAAGCGTGCCCACGGATCTGTCCGGTCCAACCCGGGGCTGCGTTCTCGTGTCGGCCTTGCGGTCATAGAGCATCAGGTCGAAGCGGTCGCTCTCGTATCCCGGCCTTTGCTGGGCGCGGTAGGCGATGTAGCGGCCGTCTGGTGAATAGAGCGGCGTCGAGTCGCTGGCGGGATTGTCGGCGGTGATGTTCTTTGCCTGGATAGATCCGGCCGGGCCTCCGTTGACTGAAACAATCCAGAGATCGTTGTTGGTGGAGGCGGCCTCATTCTTGTCGTGATTCGAGGCATAGCAAATCTCCTGCCCGTCGGGCGAGAAGGCGTAGTTATCCTGCCCGCCGAGGGAGAAGACGGGGGCGTCGTAGTCGCCGGGGGTGAGGTCGCGAGGGAACTGAGGTCCATAGTCGCCCGCGCTTCCGAGCGGCGGGAGCTCAATCGGAATGATGAAAATGTGGCTGCGCTTGCCCGCCTTGTAGGCATTCCAATGACGATAGAGGAGGCGATCAAAGATCAGCGCCTTGACCTTCGAGTCTTCTGCCTCCTTCGCCTTTTTCACATTGCAAGCCGTGGGGTCAGACGCTCCGTCGCATTCGGAATAGACATCCGAAGTGAAAAGGATATTCTTGCCATCCGGCGACCAGAGTTCGCCACCCGCCTCGGTCGCGATGTCCGTGTATCGCCCGACTGTCGAGACTGTTCCTCCCGCGCTGTCGAAACGGGCGATCCAGACTTGCGAGCCGCGGTCTTTATTCGAGATGAAAGCGAACGCTTTGCCGTCCGGCGCCCAGCGCGGACGGTCGGCGTCCTGATCGGCGATGATTTCTTTTTCCTGACCTCCGGCCGTAGGCACGATCCAGATATGCGGCGTCTTGGTGTTGGCTTCAAGATTCACATCGACCACGCTGAAGATCACCCACTTGCCGTCGGGCGAAACCTCAGGCTCGCCGACGCGCTTGAGCTTCATCATGTCTTCGAAGGTGAAGGGATGCTTCGCTTGCGCAGGGGCGGGAATTGTGAAAACGATGAGAGCGAGAAAAGCAGGAAAGAAACGGCGCATGGGACGACTCCTCGGCAAACGGATGAGTTTAGCAGGGGGAAGCTTCTCGCTTCTAGCTTTTAGCACTGTTATGCTAAGCGAAGGGGCTGTGCACTGCCGGCGAGTTGCAGAGGTCCTTCGCGGCCAAGAACGCCGCTCAGGATGACAACCCCTGAGGCGAGGACGAAGCAAACGACGTCCCCGGCAAACCCTTTTGCTCCTCCGGCATCCAACTGAGTGGCAGAACTGCAGCGCCCTTACCCTGGCCTCACTGAGCGGAGAGAGGTCGGGGGAGGGCTGCCGCAGTGTGCGCAGACATCCCTACGCAACGCCCAAATCCAGTAAACTGTACCTATGAGACTGGCGTCCCGCGGTGGTCTGTTCTTCTTCATCCTCTTCCTGCTGGTGTTTGTGCCGGCGCAAGCCGCGGCGCAGGAAGGTGCGCTTGAGAACACGCCGCCTACCGGCACGACATCGGAAGAAATCATTACGCGCTTTGCCGCCCGGGAGAAACTGTTCAAGGACGCCCGCGAGCATTACACGTACCGCCAAGACATCAAGGTGCAGACTCGCGACGGCGACACGGTTACCGGGGAGTATCACGAAGTCTTCGACGTGCTTTACGACGATAAAGGCCATCGCATCGAAAACGTCGTGTTCGCGCCCCAGTCGTCGCTGGAACAGGGAGGGCTGTCACTCGACCAAGGCGACGTTCAGGATTTCCGCAACCGCCTTCCGTTCGTCCTCACCACCGAAGAAGTTCCGGAATACAACATTCTCTATATCGGCCAGCAGCAGGAAGATACGCTGCACTGCTTCGTTTTCGATATTGCGCCGAAACAGATTGTGGGCAAGAAACGCTATTTCCAGGGACGCATCTGGGTGGATGATCGGGATTTCCAGATCGTGAAGACCTACGGCCAGGCCGTTCCGGAAATTCGCGACACGAAAAAGAAAGGAAAGGAAGAACACCTTTACCCGAAGTTCACCACCTGGCGCGAGCAGGTCGACAGCCAGTACTGGTTCCCCACCTACACACGCGCCGACGACACGCTGCACTTCAACACGGGCGACATTCACATCCGTGAGATCGTGAAGTATGAGGACTACAAGCGCTTCGGTTCGAGCGTGAAGATTCTGTATCAGGGCCAGGAAGTGCCGAAGGGAACGACGCCGGATCAGAAGACGCCGCAGCCGCCAGATCAGAATCCGGAGCAGAAGAAGCCGGACGCGACGCCGCCGAATCCGCAGCCGCCGCAGAATTAGGCGTCAGTTGTTCGGCCTGAAATTGCGTCTAGTCGGCGAAGAACGCTTTATTGAGTTCTTCAATGCGTCCATTCGATAACGCCCCCGACTGAATCGTCCGGTTGAGAAAGGCGGGAAAGGCTTCCTTGCCGTCGGGGAAATGCTGCTGCTTCATCAGACTGTAGAGTGCGACCGCGAGCACGTGAATGCCGTCATCCTGCTCCTTCCAGTAGCGATGCGGATCGCCGCCCATGTCGAGGGGCTCGGCTAGAATTTGCTCGAGGGCTTGCACACAATCTTCTTCCTCCAGACCTTCCAGCGTGTTGTAGCCGAAAGACGGATTGTGGTGCTCCACTTTGTCCATCAGGAAAGCGTCGCTGCGCAAGGACTGCAAGGATGCGCGCAGAGCGGCATCGTGGGCCAAGTCGTAAGGCGGGTGCATCATTTCGTGAATCGCATTGCGCAGCACGATCCGGAAGGGGTAGGAGTAGTGCGTGAGAAAGCGCGTCCCAGTGATCTTGATACCGTGCGGCTGGGAGTAGTAGAGCAGGTATACGGTAATTTTGTTGGTCGGGCGCGGTGAACCTAGCGCCGATTCGATCATGGGAATGACGTTGTATCGGGGCAGGTCTTGAGCAATGGCCGTGCGTGACTTTTCAATCCGGGGCTTGACCGTTGTTTGCCAGTCGGCATCGAAATGGATGCGCTTCAGAGCTCTGAAAGCGGCTTCAAGGTCACCGCGGCTTTCCTCGTAGAGCTTCCAGCCTGCGTCGGTGTAGTACGGAGTGGCTTTCAGGTTGCGCTGCATTGCGGAACTGTCTTTCACCACTCCAATCATGTCATCTAGGGAATCGGCATCGGTGGCCGAAAAATAGAGAGACAGTTGAGCGGAGATAATGCCTCCATTCTCGTCTTTGATCCTGCGCTTCAGATTGAAGAAAGCTGTGCGCTCTTCCGGCCGTAGCAGCGGAGACAGGCGGTCGTAGTCATTCTGGTAGTACTGCAGGTAATACTTGTCTCCGCTGAGAAAATTGAGCGCACACAGGGTATCGAACAGGAACGACGGGCGAAGGTCCCAGTCCGTGGTGGTATGGAATCCGCCCCGCTGTTCCTGCGCCAGGAGCGGCAGACAGGCCAACGCGAACACCGGCGCGATTTTCAAAATCGAAATGGCCCGGCGCGCTTGCATAGGCGTTGGACGATGGTAACAAATAAAGGTTAGAAGCGAAGATCACTCCCTTCAGACGGAGTGGCTCGCTTAGTAGAAAAGATACTTCCGCCACTTATCGTCGCTGCGGCCCATCAGTCGCATGATGTGGCGGCTGGTATGAAGGTTGAAGGCGCGGGGTTCGCGCATCAGTTTCATGCCGACTTCGAGGGGAAACTGGTTGCCCTTGCGCCGGTTGCAGGGATGGCAACAAGCTACAAGGTTTTCCCAAGTGGAGGACCCTCCGCGGGAGCGGGGAATCACGTGATCAAGCGTCAACTCGCCCGACG
>Ga0308309_10002591_pt1 | contig 10752 bp, 7 predicted proteins | sample HubBroMetageWFT5_FD_192491 | JGI IMG/M metagenome (GOLD analysis project Ga0308309, IMG submission 192491) | Warmed and freeze-thawed soil microbial communities from the Hubbard Brook experimental Forest, New Hampshire - Hubbard Brook CCASE Soil... | ecosystem: Environmental > Terrestrial > Soil... | reverse complement strand
TAGGTCAACCAAGGATCTGATTTACTGCGGCGTAGCCGGAACGTAAACTCTGTCGGCGCTGACCAGCTCCGCATTCGGCACCTCGGTCTGAACTTTCACTCGCTGCATACCCGCCTTTTTTTGCGGCTTAGCGATAAAGCTCAGCAGGTACTGATGGTTTATCTTGCGCGATATGTCCTCGAAATAGGGGACGAACGAGACTGGCGGAGCGGAACCAATTAGGTAATAGCTCTCGCCACCAGTCTCGTCGGAAAGCTGGGAGAGATAATTCTGACCCCAGTAGGTCCGCCAATAACTATGGCCGTAGTGGCCCACTCCTGGCGTGTAGATGCTATAGACGATGACGCCAGCGCGTTGGGCTTGTTCGATCACCCTGTCGACATAAGCGTTGTCCGGACCGCTGCCCCAGTATCGGTCCATGCCATCGGTGATCATCAGAACCTCACGGCGTTCGTCGCTTGCGGGCCAGCGCTTGAGTAAATCCTCAAGCGAAAAATACGGACTCGCGGAGGCTCCAGGGTTTCCGAAAGGCAGGCGCAACGCTTTAGCCGCCAGCGCGTGGTCAATGGTGAGATTCTGCAGGACCTGCGCAATTCCATTCGACATATAGGCGACTCCGATCTTCGTGGTCGGGGGCTGCGCATTGATGAACTGGCGGATATCTTCCAATTGCGAGCCCAATGTCACGTTCGATGAGTCGTCGAGCATAATGAAAAATTCCAGTCCCGCGTGGTCTCCCTGCAGGGGTAGCCAACCAGTCACGCGGTCGCGATCTCGACCTTCATACGCCGTCACATCATCGCGAGTGACGTCGGGAACGCTGGAGCCGTGACGGGCTTCGACTGTCACCACTAGATTTACGGCAGGTCCCGTTGCGGGTGTGCTTTCCTGAGCAACAACCAACTGCACACTGGCCAACAGGCCGGCAATCGCGACTAGCACCTTAAGCACCAGACAACACTTCTTCATGGAGTTCTCCTTTCAAACTCACTGTCTACTTAAACTTCCCTTTCTAACTAAGATGCCGGAGGGCGGAAAAAGGCGACAAACACCTGAATTCCTGGGACAAAATTGCCGGTTTTTGTGGACTAATCGGAGCTCCTAATGCCATCTAGATCGGAAGTCTTGTAGAGCATCAATCTGCGCAATCGTTCACACCCTGCAGTCATCTTCGAGTAGCTGCGCTTGCACTTTTGCCCCGCCGCCGACGATACTGGAAGCACACGAAAACTATGAAGACTAACCTTTCTGTTGCCAATCCCGCAGAAGTCGAAACCGAATGCCTGGCCGTGGTGGCTCTCGATCAAGGCTCAAAAGATAAAACCGAAGTCAGCGTCCAAGCGAGCGACGACGCCGCCATCAAGGACGTCGCGGCCGAGGTGATAGGCTCCGGCGAAGTCACCGGCAAACTATTTGAAACCACACTGCTGCATCATCCCGCGAAACTGAGGGCAAAACGCTTGTTGCTGCTGGGCGGCGGCAAAGCTAAGAACTTTACTGCCTCCGAGTTGCGCAAGCTAGCCGGCGCAGCAGTCCGTTTTTTCAAACCGAGGGGGATTCGCAGTTTCGCCTTTTTGGCTCCCGAAAACATAAAGAGCGACGAAGCGGTAAAGGCCATTGTGGAAGGAGCTTTCGTCGGTAACTTCGACCCGGACACGTACAAGAGCGACCGGAAAGATCAGAAGATCGACTCAGTCACCGTAGTTGCGCGCGGGGACCAGGCCAGACTTCAGAAGGCGATGGATGAAGCTCGCGTCGTTGGCGAGTCGCAGAATTTCACTCGTGACTTGGTGAACGAGCCCAGTAACCGCATGACGCCGACAATCCTGGCGGAGCGCGCCCGCAAAATGGCGCAGGAAGTCGGCTTGAAGTTCGAGGCGTATGGCGCCGACAAAATCAAAGAATTGAAGATGGGCGCCTTCTGGGGCGTGGCCCAAGGATCGGACGAACCTCCCGCGCTGATCGTTATGCGCTACGAGCCAGCGGATGCGCCCACGACTCCGGTGCTTGGCCTGGTTGGGAAAGGGGTTACGTTCGACACCGGCGGCATCTCTATCAAACCCGCCGATGGCATGGAAAAGATGAAATACGATATGGCCGGCGCCGCCGCCATGATCGGCGCGATGCGGGCTATCGCGCTGCTTAAGCCGAAAGTACGAGTGACTGCGATTGTCTGCGCCACTGAGAATATGCCTTCAGGGAAGGCCCAAAAGCCCGGCGACATACAAATCGCAATGTCTGGCAAATCGATTGAGATTATCAACACCGATGCCGAAGGCCGGCTGGTGCTGGCGGATGGCCTCTGTTACGCCCGTCAATTAGGCTGCACCCACCTGATCGACGCCGCCACGCTGACCGGCGCGGTTGTCGTCGCACTCGGATACGTAAACGCCGGCGTCTTTGCCAACGACGAGAAAATGTACGAGCGCTTCAGCCAGGCTTTGGAGAAAGCTGGCGAAAAGTTTTGGCGCCTCCCGCTCGACGAGGAGTACAAGGAAAATATTCGGTCGAACATCGCGGATATCGTTAACTCCGGCGGACGCTGGGGCGGCGCCGTGAATGCGGCGATGTTCCTGAAGGAGTTTGCCGAGGATACTCCGTGGCTACACCTCGACATCGCAGGCACCGCATGGATGGAAGAGAATAAACCATGGATCGCTAAGGGCCCATCCGGGATTGCGGTACGCAGCCTGGTGGAGTTCGCCAGAGGATTGAACAGCTAGACCGTACGGTGGCGGGCGATTCGCCGCTCTGTCACATCGCTGACGGGACCGTGATTCCCATCATTGCCAAAGCGCGAATCAGTTCGCGACGCACCACCGCGACCGTCGCCAACAGAAATCTTTTTCGACCCTCGTCCGGCTCAGCAAGTATTGGGTGCCTGTGATAAAAGGCATTGAAAAGTTGCGCCAACTGGAATACGTGCTTTGCTAAATAAGCCGGTTCGGTCGTAGCGATGCACTGATCGATCACGTAAGACGTCTTCGAGGACGCCAGCCACAACTCCCAGATTTCATTCCCGTCTGCAGCGTTAAGATTCTTCGCGAAGTCGTCTGTAGAGACGTAGCTAGCTACGTCTCTACAGAAAATGTCCGGATCGAGGCCGCCCTTGCGGAAAATATTGCTGGCGCGAACTACCGCATACTGCGCGTAGGGGCCAGTCTCGCCTTCAAAACTTAACGCTTCCTTGAAATCGAAGGCAATCACGGAGGGCTTGGTAAGCTTCAACATGAAATAACGCAGCGCGCCAACCGCAATTTGCGTCGCGATCGTCATGCGCTCAACGTCGCTTAACTGTGGGTGGCGAGGATCAACTTCCCTTTTTGCGGAAGCAATCAGCGTGTCGATCAAATCGTCGGCCTTTACCCCGAAACCCTTGCGGCCAGAAACCTCAATGTAGGAGCGGGTCTTGTCCTCGTCGGACAACTGATAGCCCAATTCGACGGCGCAACGTGGCGTGAGCGCGACCATTTCATAAGAAAAGTGGGTGTAGTGATCGGCCTGCTCGTTATAGCCAAGCCCGCGCAGGGCTTCAATGACGGTGTTCTGGGCCTCGGCCTGGCGGGCGTCGATCACATTGTAAATCTCCGCCACGTCTCCGAAATGCGGATGATCGGGCACGCCGTCCGTCGTTGAAATCCAGCAGTCATGCTCGTTGGGATAGCGATAGAACCTGCGGTATCCGAAGTCGCGCCCCAGTAATCCGAACTTCCACAAGTGGTAGGCGATGTCTTTGCCAACGTAACCCACGGTGCCGTTCGACCGCACAATCACCTTCTGGTCTTCTTCAGCAACCTCTATGTTCCCTGCGTCGTATGCACTCGCTTTTCCTCGCCGCATCACCCAACAGCCCTTGTTCTTCCCTTCGGTTTCGAAGGAAAGCACACCAGCGTCCTTGAGTTTGGTAAAAGCCGCATCCCAGAAGTGCAGGTGTAGGATTTCGCTCTCGCGCGGGAGGAAGTCGTATTCGATGTCCAGCCGGTCCATGGTTTCGAGATGGCGGCGCAGCACGGCGGTTGAAATCAAGTCAGCGATTTCGGCGTACTCGTTGCCGCCTTCTTCTATCGCGTGCAGAACTTCGCCCCTAAACCTACGGCCTTCGTCTGGATGCGCAGCGTACCACTGCGAAGTGGCTGCGTAGACATCCCAGCACAAATAGTCAAAAAAATAAGTAGGCCGCGGAACCGGAGTCGGCCAGGAAATATTACCCGGCAGATGCAGGATCGGGAATTTTAGGGCGAACCCCGGGTTGTCGATTGCGTGCCGCAGTCGATCCGCGCGAATGCCATTCAACGAAAAGCCAGCGACGACGTCCGCGACTTGCACGCCGGTATTGTCGATGTAATTCTGGACATCCACCTCCCTACCCGCAGAACGCAGCAGGCGAACAAAGGTATCTCCGAGGATTGCGTTGCGGAGGTGTCCGATGTGCGCGGCCTTGTTCGGATTAATGCTGGAGTGTTCGACTAGAACCTTGCCCGCTGGGATGTCTGTCTTCGGCTTTTCATCGGCCGCGAGCGCGGCTGCCAGGATCTCGCGCTTCACTCGGGCATTGATGTAGCCAGCCCCGGCAAGCTCCAGCCTCTCAAAACCATCAATCGGTCCGATGCCAGCAACGATCTCTTCCGCAATCTTCCGGGGCGGTTTGCGCAGCTTCTTGGCCAACTCAAAAGCAAGCGGGAGCGCGTATTCGCCAAGTTCAACGCGAGGCGGCTGTTCGATGACAATCTTCGGCAAATCGAGACCGTAGTTGCTTTGCAAAAAGTCGCGAATTTGCTGGGCAAGCCTGCGTTCCAGATGACGATACAAGAGTCCCTCTAGGCGGTCGATGAAAATAGTGATTGTAGCAGAGGGCGCGCGGCGCAGCGGTTTGACGGAGTGGGCACGCTTCCCTATGATGAAAATCAGTCGTGCGGTCGAGGGTCGTTCGTTGTTGTCCGCTAGCTGTTACTTTCACTTAGGTTTTTGGCCAACGACGCAGGACCAAAGACCAACGACCGAGCACCAACGACAAGCCTTATGCACATAGCCTACCTCGATTGTTTTTCCGGCATGAGCGGCGACATGTTCCTGGGTGCGCTGGTCGATGCTGGCGTTCCGCCGCAACTTCTGGAAGAAACGGTTGCCGCGTTGAATATCGGGGCGAGCCTGGAGATTTCTCGTGTTCAGCGCAACGGCATAAGCGCGATCAAGGTCGATGTATATTCGAACGGTGAGAAGGATTTACCGCGCGAGGTCTGGGAGCAGCAAGAGGAACAGTCGCGACACGCCCACGCTGGCCTCGACGATACCGCCCATCCTCATCTTCATGATCACGGACACGACGTGCATGGGCACGCCCACGCTCATCAACGGGAACCGGTTGCGCTGTTGGAGCACAATTACGGCTTGCAAAACCCCGCTGAGCCCAAGCGACGTCCACACGAACATGACCACAGCCATTCGCATGAACACGGCCGCGGGCTGAATGAGATCCGCAGCATTATCGGCAAGGCCGCGATTCACGAAGAAGCGAAAAAGACTGCCATCGCTATTTTCGAGGCGCTTGGTGGGGCAGAAGCCAAGATTCACGACACCAGCATCGAAAAGATTCACTTTCATGAAGTCGGGGCAGTCGATGCCATGGTGGATATTGTCTGCGCGGCCGTTGGTGCCGAAGCTCTGGGCGTGGACGAAATCGTCTGTTCGCCGCTGAATGTTGGCGGTGGCACAGTGAAGTGCGCCCACGGAACTTTGCCAGTACCCGCACCGGCCACGCTGGAATTGTTGAAAGATGCGCCGATATATTCGTCTGGCATTCCGAACGAACTAGTCACGCCGACCGGGGCCGCGATCGTCAAAATGCTGGCAAAACGGTTCGCGCCGTTCCCGTCGATGAAGGTCGAAAGGGCCGGCTACGGAGCAGGCACGCGTGACTTTGCCGGACATGCGAATGTCGTGCGGCTCACGATCGGCGAAGCGCAGCCGGAACTCTCGGCCGCGGTTCCCACGGACACCGTTACCGTGCTCGAAGCGAATATCGACGATCTGAATCCGCAAGTCTTCGGCTTTGTGATGGATCGTCTGCTGGAGGAGGGCGCGCTCGATGCTTTTGGCGTGCCGGTGCAAATGAAGAAGAATCGGCCGGGAATGCTGCTGACAGTCCTGTGCAGGCCCGAGGACGCTTCCAAATTCACGCACTTGATTTTCACGGAAACGAGCACTCTGGGTGTGCGGCAGCGTGAGGAAAAGCGCGAGGCGCTCGCTCGAGAATGGGTAACAGTAGCGACCCGCTGGGGGGATGTACGGCTGAAGGTCGCGAGCATGAATGGCATCGTAACGAATTATGCTCCGGAATACGAGGATTGCCGCCGCATCGCGACGGAGCGGCATATACCGTTGAAGAGCGTCATGCAGGAAGCGCTGCAGCTTTACATGAACCTCCAGCGTTGAAAAAATCATCAACCGCAAAGGGCACGAAGGTTTACGAAGGAATGCGTTAAAATCACAATTCCTTTCCGTTGCCTTGAAATGCACAAATGAACAAAAAGTTCTATATCACGACTCCTATTTACTACGTCAACGCGCGACCTCACATCGGCCACGCCTACACCACGATTGCTTGCGACGCGATTGCGCGGCGGCAGCGCATGCTGGGTGCGGACACCTACTTCCTCACCGGCACTGACGAGCATGGGCAGAAGATTGAGCGCGCTGCGCAAGCTGCGGGCAAAACGCCGCAACAATTTACCGACGAGGTCTCTGCGCAGTTCCGGGCATTGTGGGAGCGGATGGGAATCACCAACGACGACTTTATCCGCACCACCGAGGAGCGCCACATTAAGCGCATGCAGGAACTCTTCCGGCGCATTCGCGACAACGGCCACATCTACAAAGGCACCTATACAGGCCAGTATTGCGTATTCGATGAACTCTACGTGGATGCGGTGGGACCCGGCGCCCCGTGCCCCGAGTGCGGACGCCCGACGGAAACGGTAAAGGAAGAGAATTACTTCTTCAGACTTTCCGCGTTTCAGGACAAGTTGCTGCAACTGTACACCGAGCAACCTGACTTCATCCGGCCCGAGACCAGGCGGAATGAGGTCATGTCGTTCGTGCGCTCCGGCCTGCGTGATCAGTCCATTAGTCGCTCGACGTTTTCCTGGGGCATTCCTGTGCCGGATGATCCAAAGCACGTGATCTACGTGTGGTTCGACGCGCTGGCGAACTACATCACGGCGATTGGCTACGGATCGTCGCACAAAGGCGCTCAGGAAGCATTTCAGAAATACTGGCCCGCCGATCTGCACATGATCGGCAAGGAAATAGTTCGATTCCACTGCGTGTATTGGCCTGCGTTTCTTATGGCGGCAGGGCTTCCTCAGCCCAAAGGCATCATGGCGCACGGATGGCTGTTGTTCGAGGAAAGCAAAATGTCGAAGTCGCGCGGAAATATCGTGCGTACGGAGACGATTCTCGATGTGCTCGGCGCCGACGCCTTGCGCTACTTCCTGTTGCGTGAAGTTGTGTTCGGTCAGGACGGATCTTTTTCGTTCGATGCATTGGTTCAGCGTTACAACGCGGACTTGGCTAACGGACTCGGCAACCTCGCCAGTCGAACGTTGACCATGATCACGAGATATTTTCGCGGCGAGGTGCCTTATCCATCGGCGGCGATTTCGCAAAAGCCTGGGGATAGCGCCGTCGCTGAAGCTGCGCGTAGAGTGATCGCCGAGTACAGTGTGTTGGTTGATCAATATCAGTTCTCGCGCGCTCTGGAAGTTGCATGGGGGCTGGTGGCGGCGGTAGACAAATATATTGTCGAAAATGAGCCTTGGGCGCTGGGTGAAAAGCAGGATGAAGAGAGCCGCTCGCGCCTGGGGACCATTCTGTACACCAGCGCTGAAGCGTTGCGCATCGTGACTGCATTGGCACACCCGATAATTCCGGACGCGACATCGAGGATCTGGGCACAGCTCGGCCTGGGTGACATTCGCAAGTTTCCTCTCTCGGAGTTGAAGTGGGGACAGCTTCAACTCGGAACGAAGCTGGGCAATGTTGACCCCGTATTCCCGCGCGCCGACAAGAGCGCAATTGAAAGGATGCAGAAGATGGAGGAACAGCAACGAAGCGGACCGACGACCGAAGCGCAACCCGACGCAGCACCACATGCGATGACAAATCCGCCCGCCGCCACTCCGGCCGCTCCAGCGCCTGCAGCGAAGCCTGCCGCGCCCGTGCCTGACGGGAAAATCAGCATCGATGATTTCGCGAAGATCGAACTGCGCGTAGGGCAAGTCAAAGCGGCGGAGAAAGTCAAAGGTGCAGATAAGTTACTGCGCCTCGAAGTCGACTTGGGTACCGAGGTTCGCCAGGTTGTGGCTGGAATCGCTGAGTCGTATGCGCCAGAGTTGTTGATCGGGAGGAAAGTGGTAATCGTGGCGAACCTTGCGCCTAGAAAACTTCGGGGGCTGGAATCGAACGGAATGATTGTGGCCGCGTCGCCGGAAGGTGGGAAGGCTGTGCTTGCGGGTTTCCTCGAAGATGTGCCTGTGGGAACGAGACTGAAATAAAGCCAGCTTCTTGACCTCGACAACCAACCTGACGGGTGAGCCGCCCGTCACTACACAACCAATGACCAACGACCGATGTTCATCGATTCCCATGCACATCTCGAGATGGAGCAGTTTGATGCCGACCGTGAGCAGATGCTCGCTCGCGCCCGCGAAGCCGGAGTCGAAGCGATTGTCGCGATCGGCAGCGGAACCGGCCCCGGGTCTCTCGACTGCGGGATCCAGCTCGCCGAACAGCACGACTTCATTTACGCGACCATTGGAATTCATCCGCACGAGGCCAAGCTTGCAAGCGATGCCGATTTCGAGGAGATGGGGAAACTGGCAAAGCGGCCAAAGGTCATTGCCTGGGGCGAGATCGGGCTGGATTATTTCTACGATCATTCGCCGCGGGAGGTGCAACAGCAGGTATTTTTAAGGCAACTGAGCCTGGCGCAAGCAGCCAAGCTGCCGATCGTCATCCACTGCCGGCCTTCTGACAACAGCGACGACGCTTGGCAGGAGTGCCTCAAGCTGTTACGCGAACACTGGGCAGCAAGCGGGTTAGGCGGGATCCTGCACTGCTTCACCGGAACCTGGGCACACGCCGCGCAGGCACTCGATATGGGGTTCATGATCTCCTTCGCGGGCAACGTGACTTTTCCCAAGGCCCAGCAGATTCGCGAGGCCGCGAAGCAAGTGCCGCTCGACCGCATGCTGATTGAAACCGATTCCCCATTTCTCGCGCCCGTGCCGCATCGCGGCAAGCGCAACGAACCCTCGTTCGTAAAAGAGGTAGCCCGGCAACTGGGCGAATTGCGCGGTCTTTCGGCGGAAGATGTCGGCTTGCAGACCGCGAACAACTTCTATCGCTTCTTTTCACTTCACGAAAACCGCAACACCATTTAGCTTGTTAGGAGCATCTTTTGCTGGAGCTGTGTAATCTGTTAAGTAGAAGCGAAATACCATGCCAGAGAACACCTTTGACATTGTGAGCAAGCTCGACCTGCAGGAAGTCTCGAATGCCATGCAGCAGGCGCTGAAGGAGATTCACACTCGGTTCGACTTGAAGGATTCGAAGTCGAACATCGAACTCGAGGGTAAGGACGCGATCAATTTGCATTCGATTGATGAATACAAATTGAAAGCTGTCACCGAGATCTTCCAGCAGAAACTGGTGAAACGTGGCGTATCTCTCAAAGGACTGACTTATGGTCCCGTTGAACCCGCCGCCAGCGGCACGGTTAAACAAAAGATCACAATGCAGCAGGGCATCCCCATCGAGAAAGCTCGCCAGATCGTGAAAGTCATCAAGGATTCCAAGAAGAAAGTAAATGCTTCGATTCAGGGTGATCTGGTGAGAGTAAGCGGGAAAGATCGCGATGCCTTGCAGGAAATTATTGCGCTGCTGCGCGGGCAGGATTTCGGCATCGATACGCAGTTTACGAATTACCGAACGAACTAGAGTTCTCTGTGGTTTTACATTGAGGCTTCACGCTTGGGGACAAACCAATTGAGCACGCCAGCCACCGTCAACGGAAAAGAAATCTTCGAGTTGCTACGCGGCGACCTCTCGGCCATTGAGCGCGAGTTCGGACGGGACACTGTCTCGGGCGTCGAAGCGATTACCGAAATCGGCGAGTATCTGCGTGGCGGCGGCGGCAAGCGCATTCGTCCCATGCTATTACTGCTGTCAGCCAAGCTTTTCGATTACCGAGGACGCGGCGCAATCAAACTGGGCGCAGTCGTCGAAATCATTCACACTGCGACGCTGGTGCACGACGACATTATCGACGAGGCCCAGACCCGGCGCGGCCGCCCCGCTGCCAACACGCAATGGGGAAACTCCAAGTGCGTGCTAGCCGGCGATTGGCTGTACATGCAGGCCTTCAAGATCGCGGTGCAGGAGCGCAACTTCCGCATTCTTGACACACTGATCGACCTGACCCAGCAAATGGTCGAAGGCGAACTGCTGCAGATGGAGAAGCTCGGCAAGTTGATTTCGTCAGACGAGCACTTCGACCTAATCTTCCGCAAAACTGCGTGCCTGTTCTCCGTATGTATGAGGATTGGCGCAATTCTGGGCGGCGCAACCGCGGAGCAGGAAGAGAACCTGGCGCAATACGGTCGCGATCTGGGCATGGCATTTCAGATTGTGGATGACGTGCTCGATCTGACAGCTTCCGAGGAAGTGCTTGGCAAGCCCGTAGCCAGCGATCTG
>Ga0308309_10002589_pt1 | contig 10756 bp, 5 predicted proteins | sample HubBroMetageWFT5_FD_192491 | JGI IMG/M metagenome (GOLD analysis project Ga0308309, IMG submission 192491) | Warmed and freeze-thawed soil microbial communities from the Hubbard Brook experimental Forest, New Hampshire - Hubbard Brook CCASE Soil... | ecosystem: Environmental > Terrestrial > Soil... | reverse complement strand
GCCAGTGGCGCGACGTGTCGCGCCTGCGGATAGCGTCTGCTCATGCGGCGCTCCTCGCCAGTGGCGCGACGTGTCGCGCCTGCGGATAGCGTCTGCTCATGCGGCGCTCCTCGCCAGTGGCGCGACGTGACGGCGGCACTGCATCAGCGGCTGGATGCGCTCGCCGAAGATTTCAGTGCCGCTGATGAATTCGTCGAAGGTGAGCAGCACGCCCGCCAGGCCGGGTATGGTCGCCATCTCGTCCAGCATCCGCGCTACCTTGGCATGCGAGCCCAGCAGCAGGCCAATATTGATGTTGACCATCGACTTGGGGTCAATGGCGTGGCGCACATTGCTGTCGCCGGTAGGATTCTTGTCGGCTGTCGCCTGCTCGACCAGCCAGGCCAGTGCTTCGAGGTCGGCACCTTCCCTGTACAGCTCCCATTTCGCCTCGGCCTCGGCGTCGGTCTCGCCGGTAATCACCATGGTGAGGGCGTAGGACGCGACGCTGCGACCGGTGTTGGCGGCGTAAGACTGCATGCGGGCCACCGTATCGGTACAGGCAAGCGGCGTATTGATACCCTTGGCGAAGCAGAAATTGTAGTCGGCATACTTGGCGGTGAAATCCATGCCGGCATCGCTTTGGCCCGCGCAGATGATCTTCATGTCGGCCTGCGGGCGGGGGCTCAGCCGGCAGTCGTTCATGGTGAAGAACTCGCCTTTGAGGTCCGACACGCCCCTCTCCCACAAATCCCGCAGGATCTGAACGTATTCTGTCGCATAGCGGTAACGGCGGCTGAAATACTCGTCGCCCGGCCACAGGCCCATCTGGGAATATTCCGGCCGCTGCCAGCCGGTGATGACGTTGAGCCCAAACCGCCCATTGGAGATCGAATCGATGGTCGAGCTCATCCGCGCCGCGATCGCCGGGGGGACGGCGAGCGTCGGCACCGTCGCATAGAGCCGGATGCGCGAGGTGATCGCGGCCAGGCTCGCCATCAGGGTGAATGAATCGAGATTGTGGTCCCAGAACTCGCTTTTGCCGCCGAAGCCGCGCAGCTTGATCATCGACAGCACGAAGTCGAGGCCGTAGCGCTCGGCGTTCAGCGTGACCTGGCGGTTGAGCGCGAAGCTCGGCTTGTATTGCGGCGAGGTCGTCGAGATCAGCCAGCCGTTGCTGCCGATGGGGATGAAGACACCGATTTCCATGCGCTCCGATCTCCGGTGAGGGCTGGTTCGGCGGGCCAGATGCAAAACCCGGACCTTCAAGCAGTCCGATGACACTCAAACGGTCAGGCCGCTCAAGATTGGACCAGAATCCCGGCGCGATCGCAGCCATGAGGCCACCATTCCCGCAACGAGCCCCGCTGGCACAGTTTTTGCGAAACTTTTTGCGCGGAACGTTTCAACAACCCGGCCGCGATGGGGGTGTCAGATGGCACGTAAATCTTCTGAAACGACGAACAAATTGAACCGCCGGCTTCTTCTGAAGGGCGCGGCAGCCGGGAGCGCCGTCGTCGCGACCCAGGCGATCGGCGGATTTCCCACCGTGTGGGCGCAGAACACCAAGGACGTGACGCTGATTCATGCCGGTGGATCCTACGCGGCGATCAAGGAGATCGGCGAGCAGGCCACCAAGGACCTCGGCTTCAAGATCGTGATGCAGGCCATCACCGACGACGTCCAGCTCAACCGGTCGCTGACCCAGCCCAACAGCATCGACATCAACAACATCGACAGCACCAAGCTGCCCTACCTCATGGGCAAGGGGGTGCTGGCGCCGATCCCGGTCGCCAAATACAAGCTGTGGAGCGAGACGGTGCCGCTCTTCACCAAGGGCTCGTATCCCAACGGAAAGATGGCCTCGACGCAGGGCTTGGCGCCGATCGAGGCGATGTTTTACGCCGGCAAGGACGGCAAGAAGCTCGCCGACAAGCCGACCGAGTTTCTGACCATGATCCCCACGATCTACAACGCCGACACGCTCGGCATCCGTCCCGACCTGGTCGGCGGACGCGACAAGGTGACGTCCTGGAAGGACCTGCTCGATCCGAAATACAAGGGCAAGACCGCCTTGGTCGACTACGCGCCGGTCGGAGTCATGGACGTCGCCATGGCGCTCGAGTCGCGCGGCGACTTCAAGTACGTCGACAAGGGCAACATGACCAAGGAGGAGATCGACAAGACCATCAAGATCATGATCGACATGAAGAAGGGTGGCCATTTCCGTTCGTTCTGGAGCACGTTCGATCAGTCGGTGAACCTGATGGCCTCGGGCGAGGTGGTGGTCCAGTCGATGTGGTCGCCGGCCGTCACGGCGGTGCGATCGCGCGGCATCGACTGCTATTACGTGCCGCTCAAGGAGGGCTATCGCGGCTGGTTCGTCGGGCTCGCGCCGATGGCCCATCTCAGCGGGGTCAAGCTCGACTGCGCCTACGAGTACATGAACTGGTTCAACTCGGGCTGGCAGGGCGGCTTCATCGCCAAGCAGGGCTATTATTCGGCGGTGCCAGCGACCGCCAAGAAGTTCCTGACCCAGGACGAGTGGGACTACTGGTACGACGGCAAGCCGGCCGCGGTCGACATCAAGGACCCCTACGGCGCCCTGATGGAAAAGAAGGGCGCGACGCGCGACGGCGGCGCCATCTGGGACCGCATGGGCAACATCGCCTGCTGGAACACGGTGATGGACGAGGACCGCTACCTCACCAGGCGCTGGAACGAGTTCGTCTCGTCTTGACCGTCGTGTCGTTTCGACATGGCCATTCTTGATCAAACGGCGGACGAGTCCGCCGCAACGCCGGGAGCGGGCGCGGAACATATCGCCGTCGATGCCGGCGGCGAGCGGGCGTCGTGGTTCCAGATCACGCCGCTGGTCGTGGTGCTCGCGCTGTTCTTCGGCCTGCCGATGTTGGTCGTGCTCGCCGTCAGCTTCTTCGACTTCGATCGCACCGACATCGTTCCGGCGTTCATTCTCGACAATTATGTGGATCTGTTTCGGTCGGAAGTGACGCTGCGGCTGTACACGAGCTCGATCAAGTTTGCCTTGATCGTTTGGTTGGTGACGCTCGTGCTTGGCTTCAACATCGCCTATTTCCTGGTGTTCCACGTCCGCACCGTGCTGTGGCAGATCGCCTTGTTCCTGCTGTGCACGGTGCCGTTCCTGACCTCGAACATCATCCGCATGATCTCGTGGATCCCGTTCCTTGGGCGCAACGGCATCTTCAACCAGGCGCTGATGGGCTCGGGAGTCGTGGATCAGCCGCTGGAGTTCCTGCTGTTCTCCGACTTCGCCGTGATCGTGGCCTACGTCCACCTGTTCACGCTGTTCATGGTGGTGCCGATCTTCAACTCGATGGCGCGCATCGACAAGAGCCTGCTCGAGGCTGCGCACGACGCGGGCGCCAGCCGCTTCCGGGCGGTCGCCGAGATCGTGCTGCCGCTCAGCAAGAGCGGCATCGCGCTGGGCTCGATCTTCGTGGTCACCCTGGTCATGGGCGATTCCTTCGTCGTGCGCACCATGAGCGGCGGGCAGAGCGCATCGGTCGTTTCGGCGCTGCAGAACGAGGTCGCCGCCCTGCAATATCCGCCGGCCGCCGCCAGCGCCGTCATCATGGTGATCATCGTCACCCTGATGGTGGCGGGCATCCTGCGGCTGGTCGATGTGCGCAAGGAACTGGCCCGATGAGGAGGCTCCATGCTCGCCGCTGAGGGTGGGCGCCCCTGGACGTTCTATGCCTTCGCGGCGTTCTTCGCGCTGTTCGTGCTGTTTCTCTACGGGCCGATGATGGTCATCTACATCCTGTCGTTTCAGGGACCGAGCGGTGGCATGACGTTCCCGTTGAACGGCGTCTCTTTGCACTGGTTCGACGCCCTCATCTCGCAGACGCGGGTCGGCGACATCGCGGGCTCGTTCCAGCGCTCCATTGGGCTCGCGGTCGCCGCGGCCATCGTCACCGTGGTACTGTCGGTCGTGGCCGCATTGGGCTTCCGCCGGCGCTTTCGCGGCTCGGCCTTCGCTTTCTATCTCGCCATCGCCAGCCTGATCATGCCCGGCCTGTTCGTCGGGCTGGGCATCGCGCTCACCTTCCGGCTGCTCGGCTTGGGCACCGATTGGTACACGTCCGGGCTCGGCGCCCAGCTCACCTGGACCCTGCCGTTCGGGCTTTTGATCATGTTCGCGGTGCTCGGCCGCTTCAATCGCTCTTACGAGGAGGCGGCGACCGACCTCGGCGCGACCAGCTGGCAGCGCCTGCGCGAGGTCACGCTGCCGATGCTGCTGCCCGGCATCATCGGCGTCGCCCTGTTCGGCTTCACGCTGTCCTATGACGAGATCGCCCGCACGGCGCTGACCGCGGGCAGCGCGAACACGCTGCCGCTCGAAATCTGGGCGATGACCACCACCGTCACCTCGCCGGCGCTCTATGCGATCGGCGCGGTCACCACCGTCGTCTCTTTCATCGTCATCGGTGTTGCGCTCATCTCGATCGCCGTCATTCAGCGCCGGCGCACGCGCGGTACCGGCGAGCCGATCTGAGATCTGCGGAGCTTCAAATGTTGTCGGAAACCAGGAACGGCGAGATCAAGATTGTCGGAGTCACCAAGCGCTTCGGCGACATGGCGGCAGTCAGCGATCTCAACCTGACGATCCCCGATAAGGGCTACTGCTGCCTTCTGGGACCCTCCGGCTGCGGCAAGACGACGATCTTGCGCATGATTGCGGGGCACGACACGCCGACGACAGGAGAGATTCGCATAGGCGGCGAGGCGGTCACGGGACTATCGCCGGTGCAGCGCGGTACGGCGATGATGTTTCAGAGCTACGCGTTGTTTCCGCACCGCAGCGTGCTCGACAACGTCGCCTTCTCGCTTAAGCTGCGCGGCTCCGGCAAGGCCGAACGCCATCGGCAGGCACGAGATCTGCTGGCCAAGGTACGCATGGAGCGCTTCGCCGACCGGCTCCCGGCGCAGCTGTCCGGTGGGCAACAACAACGCGTGGCACTCGCCCGCGCCCTCATCACCAACCCCCGCGTGCTCCTTCTCGACGAGCCCCTCTCGGCGCTCGACGAATATTTGCGATTGCGCATGCGCGGCGAATTGCGGCGCGTGCAAAAGGACCTTGGCATCACCTTCATCCACGTAACGCACACGCAGCTCGAGGCAATTGCGGTCGCCGATCTGGTCGTCGTCATGGCGCAAGGACGGATCGAGCAGGCGGCGAGCGCCCGCGAAATTTTCACCGCGCCCCGGAACGCCTACGTGGCCCGCTTCATGGGCGGCCAGAATGTTCTTACCGGAATCGTGGAGAGCGTCGTTGACGGACACGCGATCGTGGCCGGCGATGACGGCGCGCGTTTGTCGATCGCGGTGGACAAGGAGAGGCTCGTAAAAGGATCGCGTCTTGTCGGTTCGATCCGCCGCGATCGGGTTTCCGTAAGCAAGGCGGAGGACGGCGCCACGCCGTCAAACGAAGTCAATGCATTGCTCGGCGAGGTCCACGCGATTGAATATCAAGGATCCTATGTCAAGGTTACGCTTCGACGGCCGGCCGGCGAGGAGTTCGTCGCCAACGTCTTCGACGAGGACTTCTTTCGCGACGCGCTGGATATCGGCGACAGGGTGCACGCGCGTTGGTCGGCGCGCGATGTTCTCATCCTCGAGGACACGCATGATGCGGGAGAGGCATCTATGAGCGAAGCTGCGGAAGCCCTCCTTTGAAATTCCCTCCTCGCGCCTCTGAGCAACTGGCGAGAAGGCAATGCCGCTCCTTATTGCGCCGCGGAGGTTTATGGAAGGGACGGCGTCGGCGGCATCGTGCCGCTGTCGGGCGTGGTCCTACCGATCGGCAAATAGCTGTCGCAATGCCCAAATCACGACGCGCTGGCCGTGTGGGTGGGCACCGTGAAGTGAAAAATGGCGCCTCTGGGCAGGTTGGAGGCCACCCACATCCGGCCGCCATGAGCTTCGATGATCGAACGGCAGATCGACAGCCCCATGCCCAAACCGTCGGGCTTCGTCGTGTAGAAGGGAGCGAAGAGCTGCTCGAGGCTAGCCGGCGTCACGCCTGGTCCCGAATCCTTCACCGCGACCAGCACACCATTCGGTTCGGCTCGAGCGGTGGTGATGAACAACTCTCGCGGTCCTTCCGCGACGGTGCCCATTGCCTGGACAGCGTTGACGATGAGATTGAGGACGACTTGTTGCAATTGTACGCGATCTCCAGCGATGGGTGGCAAACCCTTTCCGAGCGCCGTCTGCACCGACGCACCATTCTTGGCCGCTTCGCCGCGCGTGAGCTCAATTACCTCGCGGATCGCCTCGTTCATGTCCATCCGGTCTTTCCGTGGCGGCGCTTTCTTGATGATTTCCCGGATTCGGCCGATGACGTCGCCGGCGCGCTTGGCATCCTTGACGATGTGGTCGAGTGCCTGCCGGACCTCCTCGAGATCCGGCGGTTGCGCCGCCAGCCAGCGCAACGCCGCCTGGGCGTTGGTGACGGCCGCGGCGATGGGCTGGTTCACTTCGTGGGCGATCGAGGCCGTGAGCTGCCCCATGGTGGCGACGCGGTTGGCGTGCGCGACCTCCATCTGCATCTCGCGGTAGCGCCGCTCGCTCTCGCGGGCTTCGGCTTCCGCCCGCTTGCGCTCGGTCAGATCCAGCACGAAAGCGACGCCCTCGTCGCGTTGTTCGTCGAAACCGGCCGCGCCCACCAATACGGGCACACGGCTGCCATCCTTGCGCAAGAACTCCTTCTCGAACGGTTGTGAGGTCCCGGTCATCTTCATCTCTTCAACGGCCTGTGCGTCGCGGCTGCGCCATTCCGGCGGTGTCCGGTCTGTCCAGCGCACCCGATCGGAGACAAGATCCTCACGGTCGTATCCCACCATGCGGAGAAACGTGTCGTTGGCGTCGATAGTTCGACCTTCGAGGTCCCAGATGAAGATCCCGATGATGTTGGCGTCGACCAGCCGCCGGATCTTGGCTTCGCGTTGTTCCAGGTCGCGGTACAAACGAGCATTCTCCAGCGCGATCGCTGCCTGCGAGGCGAGCAGCTTCAGCACGGCGCTGCGGGCCGGCGCGAAGGCCCGGGAGGTCAGGGTATTCTCGAGATAGAGCACGCCGATCAGCTCGGCCCGGGTGATCAAGGGCAGGCAGAGAATGGACCGCGCCTGGCGCTGATGGAGGTAGGGATCCGCGGCAAACGGCCACTGGGCGGCGGCATCGTCGAGAATGACGCTCTCCCGGGTGCGCAGGACATAGTGGAGCACCGACTCCGGCAGCACGGCCGCGCTCACGGGCTGGTTGCGCAGCTGCACGACCACCGCGTCACCGCCCGTCGTGGCTTCCGCCTCGATTCGCGACTCGGCGTCGCGCGAAAGAATCAATACACCTCGTTCGGCACCGGCCTGCTCGATGGCCGTGCGCATCAGCGTGTCGATCAGCATTTCCAGGACGATCTCGCCCGAGACGGCCTGCGACACCTTGATCACGGTCGCGAGGTCGAGATGTTCGACCGGCGCCCCGATTGTGCCTGTTGGACCCGGCGCTCGCTCTTCCTCCCTGCGGTGTGGATACATCTCGTCGAGTTGCCGCACCTTGCCATCGGCGCCCCAGGCGACATAGCGGTCGCGCGCCTTCCGTCGATACGTCTGCGCAACCTCTTCGAAGCCACGCGCCGCGTAGAAGCGCGCGGCCAGTTCGTAGGCGAGCGCCTCGTTGTGGACAAAGCCGTTGGCGCGGGCCGAGCGGATGGCCTGTTCGTAAAGGTCCATGGCATCGAGCGCGCGGCCTTCGATCCGGGCGATCTCCGCCCCGACCAGTGCGGCGCGGTTCTCGAAATTCTCCGGGCAATTTGCCGCCCAGATCTCGAGCTGTCGGTGGTGCGCGACCAGAGCCTCGACATGCTGCCGTCGCTCGCTGGCCGCTGCGAACTCGCAGGATGCCGCCCGGCAGAGCGCACCGTAGAAGTGGTACTCTGCCGTATCGAACAGTGACGGCGATGTCCACAGCAGCCGTTGCGCCCTCTCTGAGGCCTCGACGGCGGCCGCATAGTCGCCGGCAAAAAAGCGCGCCTGCAGCTTGCGGATCCAGTACCAGCACTCGGCAATCGCTAAATTTGGATTTTCTAGAAAACGGCGCTCCATCCGGAGTTCGTCAAACTGCGCATCGTCAAAGCAACCGAAATGCCGCGTCGAGCCGCGGAGCGTCCGAATGAGCCCGAGCTGCGCTGCGATGAAGTCAATGGCAAGACCGAACCGCATCTTCTGCGCAAACGCGAGGCCACGCTCGGCCTCGGCCTGCACCTCATCGAGCGGATCGCCCGCCGCGAGAAGGTTCGTGTTCACGTGGTGGCAGCAGTACGCCGCAAAAACGAGGTCACCGGTCTGGTTCGCGGCCTCAAACGCGCGGCGCACCACATCGCGGCCCGCCCGGACATGCCTCGTCCACGGCAGGACGACATTTCCAAAATTCATGTAGGTCCTGGCCTGGAAGCGCTTCAGCCCGCGCTGTTCGACCAGGTCATAGCCGAGCCGGCCGAATCGAAATCCGGCCTGGTAGTCGCCGAAGTGCGGTCCGGCGAGCAAGCCAAGTGTCACATAGGCGAAGCACGAGGCGTCACAGTTGCCGCCCTCGAGGCTGAGATTGACGGTCCGACAAATGACCAAGGAGAGCAGGTTCGCATCCGTATACCAGGCAGGCACCGCGAGTTTGGTCAGAACATCCAGAGTGGCGAGGGATGTCGGGTCGCTCATCAAAGGCAGCTCGACGAGTGCCTCGATCGGACGGTCTCCGAGCGTTGACCAGACCCGCTGGTATTCCCGGCGCGCGTCCTCTGCCGTCGGATGCGGCGACCACTCAATGCCCAGATGCCGGAGGTAGTCGAGGCCGACCGCGACGGCGCGGCCGCTCTGATCGAGAGTCAGGTACAGTTCCATGCGCAAGCACGCGACGGTCGCCTGTTCGACTGTATTGGCGGCGCGCGTTGGCAGCTCGGTTGAGCGCTCCTCCGCTTCCGCCAGCGCGCCGGTCAGGAACTGGCATTCGGCCCGATCCAGCTCGAGCGCGAAGATGAGCTCGTGCCGGCGTTCCCAGCAATCCTCCGTCAACAGAGTCGTACCAGCGATGAGATAGGTGAGCGCCGAGGCGTAGGCGGTCGAAGCCTTGGCTCGCTTGCCGGCGATCAGGTTGAGCTCAGCGAGCTGCTCACGTTCCTCTCGCGCAGTGATCAGCGTCGCGCCGCGGTTGAGCTGATTGACGATCTCGAAGATCGCCTCCTCAAGCTGGTCCGGCGGCGTCCGCGCCGCCAGCAGCCGGCCGATCCGCAGGTGGTCCGCTTCACGCGATGCGTCCGGGATCAGCGAATAGGCGGCTTCCTGCACCCTGTCGTGGGTAAACCTGTAGGCCCCGTCCAGGCGCTCAACCAGCTCCTGACGGACCGCCTCCCACAGTGCCGCCTGGACCTGCTCCGCCGAAGTCCCGAGAACGATCGACAGCATCGTGATCTCGGCGACGTTGCCGAGGCAGGCCAGAGACTGCAGCGCCCTCTGCGTTTCGGCCGGGAGGCGCGTGAGCTTGCCGACCATGAGGTCCACCACATTGTCGGTGTAACCCTTGGCGCGAATGCGCTCGAGGTCCCACGTCCAGCGGGACGAACCATGATCGAACGCGAGCAAGTGTTCCTCGGCGAGCGCGTAAAGAAACTGAACGACGAAGAACGGGTTGCCGGCGGTCTTATCGTGCGCCAGTTGCGTCAGCTGCGCGGCGCGCCTGGGCTCGCAGCGTAGCGCATCCGCAATCAACTGCCCCAGGTGCTCATGGGCAAGCGGCGCGAGCGTGATCTCCTCTACCCTTGCGCCTTCGTTCTTGATTGCTTCGAGCTTGTGCATCAGTGGATGCGCGGCATCGACCTCGTTGTCCCGGTAGGCGCCGATCAGCAGCAGGTGCTGCACGTCCGTCTGGGTCAGCAGATCCTCGAGCAGATCGAGTGTGGCCGCGTCGAGCCATTGCAGATCGTCGAGGAAGAGCGCCAGCGGATGTTCCGGCCGCGCGAACACGCCGATGAACCGCCGGAACACCAGTTGGAAACGCCTTTGCGCGTCTTGTGGAGAGAGTTCGGGGACCGGCGGCTGTTCTCCGATCACAAGGTTCAGTTCGGGGACAAGGTCGACCATGAGCCGTCCGTTCGGCCCTAGCGCCTCCAGAAGTGTTTCGCGCCAGCTCGCCAACTCGGCCTCGCTCTTGCCGAGAAGAGGCCGCACCAGGCTCTGAAAAGCCTGGACCAGCGTCGAATACGGGATGTCGCGTTTGTATTGGTCGAACTTGCCCGATGCGAAGAGCCCCCGCGGCACCAGCGCCTTGTGCAGCTCGTGGACGACGGCGGACTTGCCGATGCCGGAATATCCTGTGACCAGCACCAGCTCCGGCGCGCCGCTCCTGACCACGCGATCGAAAGAGGCGAGCAAAGCATCGAGCTCGCGCGCTCTCCCGTAGAGTTTCTCTGCAATCAAAAGCCGGTCGGGTGTGTCCTGTTGGCCGAGCGGAAAAGCGTCGATCCGGTGTTGAGCCTCCCATGCCGCAAGGCAGCGCCGCAGGTCGCGCTCCAGGCCGGCCGCGGTCTGGTAGCGCTCCTCGGCGGTCTTGGCGAGCAGCTTCAGGACGAGGGCGGAGAGCGCGCCCGGGACAGTCGCCCGCCGCTCGCTGGGCGGCGCCGGCTTTCTGGCGATATGGCAGTGGACCCACTCCATGGCATCGGCCGCGGTAAACGGCAGTGAGCCCG
>Ga0308309_10002587_pt1 | contig 10760 bp, 6 predicted proteins | sample HubBroMetageWFT5_FD_192491 | JGI IMG/M metagenome (GOLD analysis project Ga0308309, IMG submission 192491) | Warmed and freeze-thawed soil microbial communities from the Hubbard Brook experimental Forest, New Hampshire - Hubbard Brook CCASE Soil... | ecosystem: Environmental > Terrestrial > Soil... | reverse complement strand
TTCGGTTATCCCGGCGGGGCCATTCTTCCCGTCTACGACGCCTTGGGCAAGTCCAAGCTGCATCACATTCTCGTGCGCCACGAACAGGGCGCTACGCACATGGCCGACGGTTACGCGCGCGCTACCGGCGGCGTTGGCGTTGCTATGGCCACTTCGGGCCCGGGCGCAACGAACATGGTCACCGGCATCGCTACTGCCATGCTCGATTCTTCTCCCGTCGTTTGCATCACGGGCCAGGTGAGCAGCAAGCTGCTCGGCTCAGATGCTTTTCAAGAAATCGACATAACCGGCATCACCATGCCGATCACAAAGCACAATGTGGTCGTCTCTCGCGCCGAGGACATTGCTCGGACCGTCCGCGAAGCATTCATCATCGCGAATACGGGACGGCCCGGCCCGGTCCTCGTCGATATCACCAAAGATGCGCAACAAGCTTCCTGCGAATTCGATTGGGATGCCTCCACGCCGAAGCTTCCACAAAAGCGCGTGCGCAATGATCACAATCAGGAAGAATTCGAGCGCGCCATCGAATTGCTCAACTCCGCAAAGCGTCCGGTTATTCTGGCGGGCCGTGGAATTATGCTTTCGGGGGCAATGCGTGCCTTCGAGCAGTTTGTTCGTACCTGCAACATTCCTGTCGCCATGACGCTGCTCGGCATCGGCTGCTTCCCTGCTTCCGATCCGATGAATTTGGGCATGATGGGCATGCACGGCGAAGCGTGGGTCAATCACGCCATTCAAGAGTCCGACCTGCTGATTGCTGTCGGAATGCGCTTCGATGACCGGGTCACCGGCGACCTCCGCACCTACGCGAAGGGCGCTCGCAAAATTCATATCGAGATCGACCGCGCGGAAATCAATAAAAACGTCAAAGTGGACGCAGCGCTTGTCGGCGATGCTCGCGAAACTCTCGAAAAGCTCATCCCTCATATCGTAAACCCTGACCGAGCACCATGGCTCACACACATCAAAGAGCTAAAAGGAGATTCCGCCGTTCGCGATATCCAGAGCCTTCCCGACAACGGCCATCTCTACGCCGCTCACGTCATCAATGACCTCTGGAAAGAAACGCGCGGCGAAGCCATCGTCGTCACCGACGTCGGCCAGCACCAAATGTGGGAGGCGCAGTATTACCATCACAACCAGCCGCGCACGCTCATCACTTCGGGCGGCTTGGGCACCATGGGTTTCGCTTTGCCCGCCGCCATTGGAGCCAAATTTGCCAAGCCCGAATCCGAAGTTTGGGTGGTCGTCGGCGACGGCGGCTTTCAAATGACCATGTGCGAGCTGGCCACTATCGTCCAGGAAAAAATCAACATCAAGATCGCCATCATCAATAACGGTTATCTGGGCATGGTTCGCCAGTGGCAGGAATTTTTCTACGACAAGCGTTACGTCGCCACACCGTTGGTAGCGCCCGATTTTGCGGCTCTAGCGAACGCCTTCGGCATCCGCGGCGAGCGCATCACCGCACGGGGCGATGTGCTCCCCACCATTCGCTCCGCGCGCGAATCCAAGGAAACAGTTCTCATCGACTTCCGCGTCGAGCAGGAAGATTCCGTCTACCCGATGGTCCCCGCTGGCGCGTCGCTCCACGAAATGATTCGCCGCCCCAATAACCCGCTCGTCGAGACCGCATCGGAGCCATAGGGTGATGAGCAAAGAGGACAGCACATGCAAACACTAGTCGCTTACGTCGAAAACAAACCGGGCGTGCTCAATCGCGTCTCCTCACTGGCCCGCCGCCTCGCAATCAACATCGATTCCCTGACGGTCGGACCGACGGATAACCCGCAGATCGCCCGCATGACCATCGTCGCCCACACCGACGAAAAAGGCGGCCACCGTCTCGAAGCCAGCCTCGAAAAACTAGTCGACGTCCTGCTGGCGGAGAATATCTCCGAACGCTCCCTGCTCGAGCGCGATTTAGCGCTGATAAAAGTCCTCGCGGACCAGCAGTCCCGGCCGCATCTGATGGAGCTGATCAAAGTCTTTCGCGCGCGCGTAGTGGATGTCGCGCCGGAATCGCTAATCATCGAAGTTTCCGGAACCGTCGATAAAATCGACGGCCTTCTCGAAGTTCTCCGCCCCTTCGGCGTCCTCGAAATGGCCCGCAGCGGCCGGATTTCTATGACGCGCGGCGGCGACTTGCTTCGTCCACCGACCGCGACCGATGCCCCAGCGCAGGCCGTGGGGACGAGGTAATCCGTGGAGGGGACCACAGTGAGGATAACCTCTGTAGAATCAACAGCTACGCCCGTCCCCGTAAGTGTTGCATCCACAAGACTTACAGGGCAGCTAAGTCCTTTACCAGCAACACTTACAAAAAACGGGGGGAGGGGTCCAAAATACCCCAACATGATTTCGCGAGCCAGTTCCGGTTTGTTAGGCGGACGGTCGCCGCAAGCACAAGTTTGAAGAGTTCTAAATCCCGGCCGCAAACCGGCCCTAAGAGGAAAAAATGGCAAATCTCTACTACGACGACTCCGCAGACTTGGCTCTAATCCAATCCAAAAAAGTCGCCATCATCGGCTACGGCTCTCAAGGTCATGCGCATTCTCTAAATCTTCGCGACAGCGGCGTAAGCGTCCGCGTTGGGCTCCCCGAAGGCAGCGCCTCGCGCGCCAAAGCGGAAAAAGAGGGCCTCACGGTAAACACTCCCGCGCAAGCCGCCGCGTGGGCCGACGTCATCATGATTCTCGCGCCCGACACTAAACAACCCAAACTCTACCGCGAACAAATCGAGCCGCATCTCGCCAAAGGCAAAACGCTCATGTTCGCGCACGGTTTCAACATCCGCTTCGGCACCATCAAGCCTCCTGCGAGTGTTGACGTCTCCATGATCGCGCCCAAGGCTCCCGGCCATCGCGTCCGCGAAGTCTTCACCGAAGGCGGCGGCACGCCCGCGTTAATCGCCATCGAACAAGACGCCAGCGGCACCGCGAAAGCCCTGGCGCTCTCCTACGGCAAAGGCCTCGGCTGCACTCGCGCCGGTGTTCTCGAAACGACGTTCACCGAAGAAACCGAAACCGATCTCTTCGGCGAACAAGCCGTCCTCTGTGGCGGCGTCAGCGAACTAATCAAAGCGGGCTTTGACACGCTAGTAGCCGCCGGCTATCAACCGGAAGTTGCCTATTTTGAATGCATGCACGAACTCAAGCTCATCGTCGATCTCATCTACCGCGGCGGCCTCAGCTACATGCGCTATTCCGTCAGCGACACCGCCGAACACGGCGACTACACCGCCGGCCCGCGCATCATCACGCAAAAAACGCGCGAAGAGATGCGTCAAATCCTCGCCGAAATCCGCGACGGTAGCTTCGCCAAGAAATGGGTCGCGGAAAATGAAGCGGGCTGCCCTAATTTCCTAGCCACTCGCAAGCGCGAGCAAAGCCATCCCGTCGAGCAGCTCGGCCCCAAACTTCGCGCCATGATGCCCTTTCTGCAGCCCGTCATTGCTCCAGGCCTCGAAGAAAAAGCCGCCGCCTCGAAGAAAAGTTGAAACAACTCGGCGGATGATTCCGTTCTTGTCTGTTGAGAGTGACTTTTTGTATCTCATCTCGCGTAGGTCTCCGCGAAGCGGCAGACGAGGGGCGCCAGTTGTCTTTGCAGCTGATATCTCTGAGTTGTTATCCGAATTAACTATTCAGCACAGTTGACAGGCCTCAGATTTTAGGCAATTCTCTGGCGCCATGAAACGATTACAAGTTCCTCCTCAAGCCTCGGCGCCCTCTCTCGCGGAGCGCATAGAACTCCTCAGCGCCAAGCGGCAGGAAATTATCCGCCCTATTCTCGAGCATCCGCGCGACTACGTCCTCCTAAGTGTCCGCGCCATGGCCAAGCGTCTTCGCACCGACCCCGCCACCGTCGTTCGCATCGTCCGCGGCCTCGGTTTTGCCAGCTACCGCGACTTTCAGCGCCATCTCCACGACCTCTCCATCGCCTTTGCCACTTCCCTCGACACCATGCAATCCGCCGGCCGCGTCACCAGCATGCCCGCTTACGTTCGAGAAGCTCTTGAGCAAGATCTCAAGAATCTGCACGGCCTCAAGAACAGCCTCGATGCCCCGCGTTTAGTCTCCCTCGCCAAACGTTTCTACGACGCCCGCCGCATCGTATTACTTGCGGGCGATCTCGCCGCATTTCTCGCCGACTATCTGGAATATCAAATAACGCTGCTCGGCTTGCCGGTCTTTACCGCAACCTCCGCGGGCCGCATTGCCCACCTCGTTCGCACCGTCAACAAACACGATCTCGTCCTCGCCATCAGCTTCCGCCGCGGACTCCGTCAAACGGTTGAGGGCGTCCACCTGGCACACGTTCGCAGCGCCTACTGTGTCGGTATCACGGACACTTATGTTTCCCCCCTCGCCCGTGAGTGCGATGAAGTCTTCCTCGCCAGCGTCGAATCTACTTCCTTCGGGGCCTCTTACTCAGCTCCCGTGGCCCTCGTGAATGCCATCCTCGCCGCCTGCGGCCAGTACCGCCGTCCGCAGACGCTGGCCATCCTTAAGGAAATAGCCGAAGAGCAGCGCAAAGGCTTCCGCTGGTACACTGTTTAGCTTCATTGCTACGCAGTGAAACAATCGTTTCTTTTTCCAATCGCGGCAGTCCTGCATAAAATGCCACGCTCAGACCTGTTGTGGAGATGACTCTTCTAGACTCGCTAGAATGGTCGCCATTTGGCAACATTTGTATCTCGCGCGGATTCCCATTCTCGGCTATCATGTCTCGCGCCTTCTAGCTGACGCCGTAATCGGAAAATTGACATGCAAACCCTGCGCAGCAAACCAGTGGGAACGATGAGCACAGCCCCAAAATCGAGATTCAGGTTTCCCTTTCAGCTTTTGCCTTTGCTCCTTGCTGCGCTTTTGTTCTGGCCACCTGGCATCATCACCGGACAATCCTCCGCTTCCCCCGCGCCTGGCCCAAAACCTCCCGATATCCCGCAAGCATGGAAATCTTGGATTGGTGACTACGGCTCTTTTATTCCACACACCACCACCACCTTGGGTGGCGTGTACGCGCTTAGTGAAAAAGATGGCGTGATCTGGATTCTCCAGCGAGAAGGCAAAGCAGAGGAACCTACATACAAAGCAATCGAGAAATTCGCCTTAAACCAGCCTCCGCCGACCGATCCTGCTCACGGCCTGAGATTGCATTTAGACCCATCTGGCGACCACCGCATCCTGGTCATGCGCGATGTGGGGAGCTCGAAAATTACTCCGGACTTCAACGCTCCTCAGCAAGTCCTCATAACTCCTGTGCGTCCCGTCGCCGAGCTGCGCGCGGAGGCGCTCGCAGCTTCCCCGCCGCACGAAGACGGCAGCTTTCGCAAGCCCGAGCTTGTCGAACTGACAACGCTCGACCCTGCGATTCATCTGGAGATTCGTTACGCCACCAGCAACGATTTTCTTGGTACGCCGGTTTACACGCAGGCGCGAGCGTTTCTGCAGCGGCCCGCAGCCGAAGGGCTTGTCCGCGCACTACACAAACTTGAGCCGCTCGGTTACGGTTTGCTCATCCACGACGCGTACCGTCCCTGGTACGTCACCAAAATTTTCTGGGACGCCACTCCTCCCGAAGGCAAGATCTTTGTCGCCGATCCCAAGGAAGGCTCACGTCACAACCGCGGTTGCGCCGTCGACCTCACGCTCTACGATCTCGCCACGGGCAAACCCATCGAAATGCCCGGCACTTACGATGAAATGTCTCCGCGCTCCTTTCCCGATTATCCCGGCGGCACCTCTCTGCAACGCTGGCATCGCGATCTTCTCCGCCGTGCCATGGAGTCCGAGGGCTTTATCGTCTACGAGCACGAATGGTGGCATTTCGACTACAAAGACTGGCGCGAATATCCAATTCTGAACATCAAGTTTGAAGATTTGCATTCCGGCCAAGGACTCGCGAGCGCCCAATAGCGCACAAGTCCAGCCATTCTTTCTGGAGGATTCTATCTTGGGAACCAGCCGTCGCTTTATCCAGCTCTCAGCCGCACTCTGTCTTGCGATCTTATTCATCGCCGCGCCGCGGCCGCTGCGCGCGCAATCTACGGCGTCTCTCGCCGATCGCATTCAAAAGGTAATGGACCGCCCCGAATTCGCCCACGCGAATTTCGGCATCGAGTTCTATTCCCTCGAAACCGGCAAAGTCGTCTACTCTCTCAACGCCAATAAACTCTTCGTCCCCGCTTCCACCACCAAAACTCTCACCGAAGGCACCGTGCTCGCAAAACTCGGCGCCGACTACCGCTTCCACACCGTCGTCTACCGCACCGGCCCCATCGACAAAAAAGGTACTCTGAAGGGCGATCTAGTCCTCGTGGCCAGCGGCGATCCCAATCTTTCCAATCGCATTCAGCCCGACGGCACGCTCTCCTTCGTCGATGAAGACCACGCCTACGGCGGCCCTGCCGTAGCCGGCGATCCCCTCGCCGTCATCAAAGAGCTAGCCAAAGCTGTCGCCGCCAAGGGTATTCACAAAATCGAAGGCCGCGTTCTCGTGGACGCCAGCCTCTTTCTCGACGGCGGCCGGGAAGGCGGCACCGGCGTGGTCGTCTCGAGCATCGTCGTGAACGACAATGTTATCGACCTCGTAGCAACTCCCGGCGCAAAAGCCGGCGATCCCGTCACTCTCGAAGTCTCTCCAAAAACCGCTTACGTCAGTTTCGTCAATCATCTCACCACATCCGCGGCTGGCTCCTCGACGGCTATCCAGGATCCCGGGACGGCAACAAATGCCGACGGAACAGTCACAGTCACTCTAACTGGCACTCTTCCTCTGGGCACCCATCCCCTCACTGCGCCGTACGCAGTCCCCTCACCCACTAAATTCGCGCAGACCGTTCTCAGCGAATCCCTCGTGTCCGCCGGCATCCAAATCAAAACCCCGAAGAACGCGGCCGCGCCAGACTTCAAAGCATTCGCTCGCCTCTACAAACCCGACAACCAGGTCGCCGAACACGTTTCCCTTCCCCTTGCCGAGGAAGTCAAAGTCACCCTCAAGGTCAGCCAGAATCTTCACGCAGGAATGGGTCCCTCTCTCCTCGGTACGCTAGTCGCAAAGGATCCGGTCGATCCAGTCCACTCAGGCTTCAAAGTCGAACGCGCCTTCCTCCAGGAAGCCAAGCTCGACCTCTCCGGCATTTCCCAAGGCGACGGCGAAGGAGGCGATTGGGCCGACCTCTTCAGTCCGGACTTCATCGCTCACTACATGGCCTATTGGAGCACTCGCCCCGACTTTCCCGTCTTCTTCAAGGCGCTTCCCATCCTCGGCAAGGACGGCACGCTCGCAAAAATTCAGGTCAGCAATCCCGGCGCCGGACACGTCTTCGCAAAAACCGGCACCTTCGGCTCCGAAGACAAGCTCAACGGCAAAATGATGCTTAACGGCAAAGGCTTAGCCGGATTCGTCATCACAGCGAGCGGCCAGAAGCTCGCCTTCGCCGCCTACGTCAATCACGTAACTCTCCCGCCGGATCCGGAAGCCGCGCAAGAAGTGGGCGGCCAAGCCCTCGGCGAAATTGCCGCCGCTGCCTACGATGCCCCGCTCGACGCCTCGGCGAAATCAACCTCGACCTCCGCGGCGGCTGCCGCCGGAACCTACGACATGATCATCCGCAACGGCCACATCATCGACGGCACTGGCAACCCGTGGTATGCCGCCGACGTCGCCATCCAAGGTGATCGCATCGCCGCCATCGGCAACCTCAGCGAAGCGCACGCGAAGCATGAAATCGATGCCAAAGGCCAAATCGTCTCCCCCGGTTTCATCGATATGCTCGGCCAATCCGAGTCTGCTCTTCTCCTTGACAACCGTTCCCTCAGCAAACTCTCGCAAGGCATCACTTCCGAAATCACCGGCGAGGGTGGCTCCATCGCTCCGCAAAACGAAAAAACTCTAGCCCCGCTCAAACCTTTCCTCGATCAATTCAAATTCACCGTCGACTGGACCACACTCGACGGCTACTTCCGCCGCCTCGAAAAACAAGGCACGCCCCTCAACATCGGCACCTATGTCGGCTCCGCGCAAGTCCGTGAAGCAGTAATCGGCGATGATAATCGTGCTCCTACTCCCGCCGAACTCACTCAAATGGAATCCCTGGTCGAGCAGGCCATGAAAGACGGCGCCCTCGGGGTCTCCAGCGCCCTGATCTACCCGCCGAACATCTACGCCAAAACTGACGAACTAATCGCCCTAGCCAAAGTCGCCTCAAAATACGGCGGCCTTTACGCCACGCACATGCGCAGCGAAGGCGCCTCCGAAATGCAAGCGCTCGCCGAAGCCATCAGCATCGGCCGCGAAGCGAATCTCCCCGTCGAAGTCTTCCATTTGAAAGTCAGCGGCAAAGCCCGCTGGGGGAACATGAAGAACGTCGTCGCGGCCATTCAAGCCGCCCGCGATTCCGGCCTCGATATCGCCGCCAGTATGTATCCGTATCCCGCAGGCGGAACCGCACTCGCCGCCGCCCTTCCCCCTTGGGCTGCGGACGGCGGCGTCAAAAAACTCCTTGCCCGCCTAAAAGATCCTGAGGTTCGTGCCCGCATCAAAAAAGAATTGGCTGGAGATCATCCTGATTGGGAAAATCTCTTCTACGATTGCGGCGGCGGCTCCGGTGTGCTTCTCGCCTCCATCGAAAAGCCCGAACTAAAGCAATTCGAAGGCAAAACGGTCGAAGACGTCGCCAAAGCCTGGAAAAAGTCTCCCGAAGACTCGCTCATGGATTTCGTCATCGCCGATTCCGCGCAAACCGGCGCTCTCTATTTCATGGCCAGCGAAGAAGACATACGAACCGGCCTCGAGCAACGCTGGACCAGCATCGGCCTGGACGCAAACGAAATGTCACTCGACGGCCCAATCTTCGAGGCGCACACGCATCCCCGCGCTTTCGGCTCCATGCCCCGCTTTCTCGGCCATTACGTTCGCGACGAACACCTGATGCCGCTTGAAACCGCCATCCGCAAAATCACTTCCCTGCCCGCGCAACGCGAACACCTCGATAGCCGCGGTCTCCTCAAACCCGGCTATTTCGCCGATGTCACCATCTTCGATCCCGCAACAATCATTGATCGCGCCACCTTCGTAAGCCCCACGCAACTCTCCGAAGGCATCGCCTACACCATCGTCAACGGCCAAATCGAATATGATCACGGCAAACTAACCGGCGCCACCGCAGGCAAAGTCCTCCGGGGCCGCGGCTGGCAATCCGACGCACACTAATGTCAAAACTCAGCCTAATTTAAGGGAATGAAATGGATTTGCCCACACGCTGTAAAGGCAGGGCTTGACCCGCCCGCTTTTGCGCAAAGCTCAGGAATTTTGTAATTGTTGTCGAATCGGCAGGAAACTCCGCTGCGACAAAAAATGGGCGCGGATGCCTCCCCGCGCCATCCACTACTCACTATTCTCTTCTCAATATTGACTTCTACCCCAACGACGTCTTCCCCATCTCCGCAACGCGCCGCTCATACGTTATTTCCGCCCAGCCATGCTTCCCGTAATAGCGCAGCACAATCTTGTGTCCCGGCACGATCTTCGCCCGCGCCTTCGTCAAAGAATCCGAGAGCGTCACCCACTGCCCATCCACCAGGTAGCTACCCTCCCAGCCTCGCAGCTCGAACCGTCCATCATTCTTAAGGATCAGCGGCGCCGCCGAGCAAGCGATGACTTTCCCCTGCACTTTCGCCTGCGTGCAGGCGTAGCTGCCGCTCACGTCAACAGTCTGCGCCCTAACGGAAGGATTTAACGCGAAACACAAAGCCGAGAAAACAACATACCGCAAGAAGCTCTGCGCAACCCTATCGAGTCCCATTGGGTCTCCGTCACCAGGAGGCGTAGCTGCGGGGCACCGTCCCTGGCCATTGGTACAGGTGCAACTCACGAGCCAACCCCGCACCTTGCAATCCATTCATAATAAACAGCTTAAGAAATTCTTGGACCTGTACCTCACCGGCCTCTGGGAAGATTCCTTCCCATTTTTCACATTCCAAAGGACTTGTATCTATAAGCGCAAGCCACGCCTTGGAAACCGCATTGGCGTCTCACCCAGCCACTAAAACGGCAACTCCGCCGCCGCTTGACCATCCTTCCGCGGGTCAGACGCTCCATAGTTCACGCCCGTGGCAAAATCGCGAAGCACCGCCTGCCCGCCCCCCACCCTGCTGGAAAAAGTTCCCAGCACCTTAATCTGATGCCCCTTGGCTGTCAACTCGTCGCGCACTTTTCCGTTGAACCGATTCTCCATCTCCACATCGCACCCAGTGAACGTATATTTCGTGAACCGCGGCGCCTCCACTGCAGCCTGAATGTTCATCTTGAAATCCGCAATGTTCGCGATGAACTGGGCATGCGCCTGCGCCTGATTCCACCCTCCCATAATTCCAAATGCTATTCGCTTGTCGCCGTTCTGCGCGAACCCCGGAATGATCGTATGCCTCGGCCGCTTGTGCCCCGCCAGCGCATTCGGCGACGCTGGATCAAGCGTGAACAACCCCCCGCGGTTGTGCAACACGAATCCTGCCCCCGCCGGAACAATCCCCGACCCAAACGCCGCGTAGTTGCTCTGAATGAGCGACACCATGTTTCCATCGCGGTCCACCACGCTCAGATAAGTCGTATCGCTCCCACCGGCGATCTCTCCCGCTGCGGTATCGCACGCGGCATGATCCGGATCAATCAATTTCGCCCGCTCCACGGCCCAAGCCTTTGAAAGCAAAGTCGCCACGGGAATTTTCTGCCCTCGCGGATCGGCCAAATATCTC
>Ga0308309_10002586_pt1 | contig 10761 bp, 6 predicted proteins | sample HubBroMetageWFT5_FD_192491 | JGI IMG/M metagenome (GOLD analysis project Ga0308309, IMG submission 192491) | Warmed and freeze-thawed soil microbial communities from the Hubbard Brook experimental Forest, New Hampshire - Hubbard Brook CCASE Soil... | ecosystem: Environmental > Terrestrial > Soil... | reverse complement strand
GCGGTAAACCGCGCCTCGCTACCGGGTGAAGAAAACCCATTCGATGCGTTCGGCAACTCGGTTCATTGCGAGGAACATACCGTCGCGATCCGTCGGGTGACTCTGGAAACGACGACCCGCTTCCAGACCCTTCAACAGTTCTTCCAAAAGAGCCCCAATGAGCAGATTCCCGGGCAAAAGGGCAAGATCGTCCCGGGTGGACCGGCGCACAAGTACTCAACTGCGTATCAATACGTGGACAATTACGGCGGTAATTCCACGCTGAATGACTGGGATCCTTACGTGAACACATCACTCGGCGAAGTCTTCTCGCTTAGTCAGGAGTGGTACGTGGGAGGAATTAACAGCAGCGTTCCTCCGTGCGGAGGCCCGATGTCGTGCGCCATACAAACGGAAGAGGTGGGCTGGGTCGTTTACCCGGATATGTTCGGCGACGAGAACTCCCATTTCTTTATCTTCTCGACCCCCGATGGCTACGACACCGGCTGCTGGAATAACTCCTGCGGCGACTTCGTCGTCTGCGACAGCTGCGACGGCGGCGTTATTGCAGCCTCTTTGAGCCCAACCAGCATTCTCGGCGGAAAGCAGTACGAAAGCGAAATGAGGTATTTCTTCTCAGGTGGCAACTGGTGGGTTCAGTTCGAGAGCAACTGGGTTGGCTACTACCCCGGCGCCATGTACCACGGTGGTCAGAATACTAAGCATGCCCAAGAGGTTGAGGTCGGTACCGAGGGCGTGGGCACCACCGTATGGCCTCCTGAAGGCAGCGGACAATGGCCCAGCAAGGGCTGGACTCACGCCGCCTACCAGCGCGAGCTTTTTTACTACAACACCAAGAGCGCAGCGATTTGGGACACATTGATTCCGGATATCTCATCCCCCAAGTGCTATAGCATTGGCGGACCCTTCTACGGTTCCGGCGCTTGGGCGGACTACCTCTACGACGGCGGGCCGGGCGGAACAGGATGCTGAGTATCTGCTCGAACATTGGCGAACGCAACGGTTCGCCGGATTAATGGGAAACACGGAGGAGCGGTCAAACCAGGCCGCTCCTCTGTGTCTTTTAGCGGCTTGCCGGGGTAGTTCGAGGACAATTCTTTTCGCGTACCGCCTTTTCCGAATCACATTCCCATCAAATTGAGTTGCAGCTTGGAGTACCCGTGCTGCTGTGCCCACAGGTCGAGCGGTGCGGCGGCCATCTCATCGACCATTGGCTCCGCCAGGCCATTTTTGCTGAGGTCGACGCTCTTGATGTAGGTCTTGCAGGTGTCGCAACATTCTACGCGGACATAATCGAAATCATCGGCGGTGTAGACCGGGAGCTTACGGTTGTCTTCTTCGCCGCAGCCGGGGCAGAGAATTCGGCGGAACTCCCACTCGGCCAGACAGAAGGAGCACGCGAGAGACCGGCGGGCTCCGTCGCCCTGCGGCCGCAGCACGCCCAGGCCCGGCTTGCGGATGCAAAACGGACAAAGCGGGTGGTTGTAACCGTCCAATTTCACACCGGAGCGCAGCCGCAACCACTCCGCGTAGGGCTGCAGGAAAGCCCGCGCCAGAAAATCCTCAGGAGCGGCCGATGACTCAGTTGTGCTCCAACTCGCATCCAGCAGTTCGGACCACGACTGCGGCGACGCTCCGTGCACTTCTCGCGCGATTGCGGCCACCCGCGCCGGGCCATGCTTCTCGACCACGGACAAGAACGGTCTAAAACTGTCAATCAGCGCCTGCAGCTCTGGCGGCCCAGAAAGATGTTCGGCAGAGCCCAGCTTCTCCGAGTCAGCTTCCAACTGGGAATACAGGTTTTCATGAAAGCGCGCGATGCTGGCGTAGAAGCGCAGTATCTCTGAAGCAAAAGAATATTCGCTGGCCAGGTATTCGGCCCGACGGATGCGCCGCTGCCACGGCGAAGGTTTCATCTATCGATTATGAAGCGAGTTGGTGCTGGCGAGCAATGAGCACGAAGAAAAACCAATTTATGTCGACGATGCTGTCGCTTCAAGACGCTATGAATTTTGTTACGCTGTCCCTCAGGGCCGGAATCGATGACTCTGTTTTTTTCAGCTGCTTCAGATTGACTTCACCCTTCCGAGAGGGTTATATTGCCCGCAATAAGCGAAGGCTATTGGCCGGGGATGAATTTCAAGGCGTAACCCGTAACCCCTGTCTTGCATCTGAAGATTTGTTAGGTCCACTGACTTTGAAGGTTGGCTGTTCGCGTAAGCTTTGCCAATTTCGTCGGAGGCCACATAGATGGAGCTTTCCCGCCGCACTTTCCTCAAAAGCACAATCGCTGGAGGAGTAGGTCTGTCCGCTCTCGGATTTGATCTGACTCCCGTCTATGCCCAGACGTCGAGCCTCAAGATCTCGCGCGCCACGGAAACGCGCAGCACCTGTCCTTATTGTTCGGTAAGCTGTGGCGTCATTATTTACACGCTGGGTGACAAGGCGAAGAACGCGATCCCGCAGGTGGTGCACGTCGAAGGCGACCCCGACCATCCTATCAATCGCGGAACGCTGTGTCCGAAGGGCTCATCACTCGAGCAGGACATCCTCAATGATCGCCGCCTGCTTAAGCCGCAGGTGCGGAGGCCGGGAGCGACGGATTGGGAAGACATCTCCTGGGAGCAGGCTTACAGCGAAATTGCGCAGAAGGTGAAGAAGACTCGCGACGACACCTTCATGGAAAAAGATGCCGCGGGGCACACGGTAAATCGCTGCGAAGGCATGGCCTTCACCGGTGGCTGCACCGATACCAACGAGTTCAATTATCTGGTCGTTAAGACCATGCGCAGCCTGGGGGTCTGCTACCTGGAAAACCAGGCCCGGGTTTGACACGGCCCTACGGTCTCCAGTTTGGGGCCCACATTCGGACGCGGCGCAATGACCAATGGCTGGATCGACATCAAGAACACCGACATGATGTTGATCATGGGCGGAAACCCAGCCGAGAACCATCCCTGCGGCTTCAAGTGGGCGGTTGAAGCCAAGATTCATCGCAACGCAAAGACTATCGTGGTCGATCCTCGCCTCACGCGCACTGCGGCCAACGCCGATCTTTACCTGCAGATTCGCGCGGGTGCGGACATTGCTTTCCTCGGCGGCGTGATCAACTACGCCATCGCGAATAACCGAATCGCGCACGATTATCTGGTCAACTACACCAACGCGGCCTTCATTATTAAAGACGGATTCAAGCTTCCCGACGACGGGCTCTATTCTGGTTTCGATCCAGAAAAGAAGGTTTACGACAAGTCGAGCTGGAATTACGAAGAAGGCGGAGACCTGACGGGCAAGCCGGTCGCGCCAACTCCGGCGTCACAGAATTCTGCCGCGCCACACGGTCCCGGCGGCAACCAAGCGGGCGCCGCGAAGCAGGAAGGACAAGGTTATCAGGGCGCAAGTCCAGCCGGGGCCAAAGGCGGAGCCGCAACGCCAGCCTTGCTTCCACCGAAGACGGCTTACGATCTTTCCCTGCAGCATCCGCGCTGCGTCTTCCAGCTTCTCAAACAGCAATACTCGCGTTACACGGCGGAGATGGTCGAACGCATTACCGGCATTCCGAAAGATCAGTTCCTCAAAGCTGCTGATTTGTTCACCTCCGTCCGCAAAGATGGCGACATGAAAAAAGTTGCCACGATTATTTACGCGGTCGGCTGGACCCAACACAGCTTCGGAACGCAAATCATCCGCACTGCAGCCATGCTGCAACTGATGATGGGCAACATCGGGCGCGCCGGTGGTGGAGTCAACGCCCTACGCGGGCACTCGAACATTCAGGGCGCAACCGATATGGCCGGGATCTTCGACATTCTGCCTGGTTATTTGAAAATGCCGAGCCCCGCGGACACGGACTTTGCGACCTATGTAAAGCGAATCACACCCATGGCTGCCAAACCCGACGCGTGGGATTCGTTCAACTACTGGTCGAACACTCCCAAGTTTGCGGTCTCCTTTCTCAAGGCGATGTATGGGCCAGCCGCGACCAAGGAAAACGACTGGGCATTTCACTATCTGCCCAAGATCGATCGCAACTATTCCTGGGTGAATATCTGGAACGACATGTACGAAGGCAAAGTAAAAGGCATCTTCGCCTTCGGCATGAACGGGGTCATGATTGGTCCCGACTCCCAGAAAAATATTGACGCGCTGAAGAAGGCCGACTGGCTGGTAGTGTGCGAAATTTATCCCGACGAAACCAGCGAATTCTGGCGTGCTCCGGGGATTACCGCCGACGAGCAGAAGAAGATCAACACCACAGTCTATCGTCTACCCGGAGCAGGTTTTGCCGAGAAAGATGGAACCTTCGTCAACTCGGCGCGCTGGCTGCAATGGAAAAATGTTGCTTTGCCGCCGCCGGGAGAAGCAAGACTCGATCAGGAAATTCTGGCGACAATTTTCTTAAAGGTGCGCGACCTGTATCAGAAAGACGGCGGGAAGTTCCCCGACCCGATTCTGAAAGCATCGTTTGCCTATACGGATCCCTACAATCCGTCACTGTCGGAAGTGGCGAAGGAGATTAACGGCAAAGCACTCGCCGACATCACCGATCCCAAGACGAATGTCACAATCAAAGCCGGTCAGCAGTTACCCGGCTTCGCCTGGCTCAAGGACGATGGCACAACTCTGTCTGGCAATTGGCTCTACACCGGTTCCTGGACAGAAGCTGGCGCAATGATCCAGCGTCGTGGAACCGAAGATCCCTCTGGTCTCGGCATTTATCCCAACTGGGCTTGGTCGTGGCCGGCGAATCGCCGCGTCCTCTACAACCGCGCGTCGTGCGATCCGAGCGGCAAGCCTTGGGATCCCTCGCGCCGCCAAGTGTGGTGGGACGAGGCGAAGCAATCGTGGGTCGGCAATGACGTGCCTGATTTCAAACCCGACTCCGCTCCCAAAGATCACATGGGCCCCTTCATCATGAATCCTGAAGGCGTGGGGCGATTGTTCGTTCCGCTCGGTGCTATGGCCGACGGGCCGTTCCCCGAATATTACGAACCCATGGAGAGTCCCATTGCGAACCTGCTGCACCCCAACCAGTCGAACAACCCGGTCGTCAAAAAATACAAGACCGACATGGATAAGTACGGCACCGTGGAACAGGGGTTCAACGTCATTTGCACGACCTACCGGCTCACCGAGCATTATCACTACTGGACCAAGAACAACCCCATGAACGTGCAGCTCGTGCCCGAACCGTTTGTCGAAGTTCCCCACGAACTGGCGGAGCGCATGGGTCTGCTCGGCGGAGATAAGGTCAAAGTCACCAGCGCGCGCAGTCACTATATCGCGAAGGCGATGGTCACGAGGCGCATCCGGCCCATGCAAATCGACGGCAAAGAAATGTTTCAGATCGGCATTCCGATTCATTGGGGATTCCGCGGAATCTCCGAGGACGAAGGTAAGACAGCAAAAACATTGACCAACCAACTGACTCCGACGGTCATCGACCCGAATGCGTTCACGCCGGAGTTCAAAGGGTTTTTGGTGAAGATCGAGAAAGTGTAAATGGAGCTATCAGCAATCAGCCGTCAGCTCCCAGACGGCCAGAAAACTGATAGCTGACAACTGAAAGCTAATATGAGCGATCGCAAAACGCTGCAGATCAAACAAATCTCGGGCCACTCCGGAGCCGCACCCGGATTCGATGTACAGCGCGACTACGAAGTCTGCAAGCTGGTCGACACCACGACCTGCATCGGCTGCAAGGCCTGCGAGGTGGCGTGTGTCGAATGGAACGACATGCCGTTCGGCGCGACCACATTCGACAACACCTACCAGACCATGCCGGAAACGCGCTGGAATTTCTGGAACCTGATCAAGTTCAACGAGCACCAGAACGGGGATGGAACGATTCAATGGCTGATGCGCAAAGACCAGTGCATGCACTGCGCCGATCCCGGCTGTCTGCGCGCCTGCCCCGCCGACGGCGCCATTGTGCAATACACCAACGGCATTGTCGACTTCCAGCAGGAAAATTGCATTGGCTGCGAGTTCTGCGTTTCCGGATGTCCGTACAACATCCCCAAATTTAATCCGGCAACAAAGAAGGTTTACAAGTGTACGCTTTGCTCTGACCGCGTGGGTCAAGGCCTGGAGCCGGCTTGCATCAAGGCTTGCCCGACCGGCTGCCTGAAGTTTGGCAGCAAAGATGACATGAAGTTCATCGCCGAGGAGCGTTCGAAGCAGCTGCGCGAGAATTTCGGATTCGAAAAGGCCGGCGTCTACGATCCGCAATCGATTGGCGGCACGCACGTCATTTATGTTCTGCACGACGCGACCGATCCCGAACGCTATGGAGGGTTGCCCAAGAACCCCGTCATCCCCTGGAGCTACACGGTCTGGAAGTGGCTGTTCAAGCCTGTGCTTGGCGCATTCGCCATGTTCGGACTTCTGGGCGTGGCCCTGCACTATGTAGCGGTCGGTCCGCGCCGGCCACAGCCCGAACCGCCAAAGAAGGAGGGCGCCAATGGCAACCGCGGTTGAAAGATTCGACGAAAAAGCCCGCCGCGCCTTTGAGCGCATCGGTAGAACCCAGGTTTACGTCGGCGAATTGTTGCGCCACCCGGTGTACACGCGATTCCTCCACTGGATGGTAGCGCTCTTCTTTTTTCTGGCATTATTCTCCGGATTCGGAGTCTATCTTCCCTGGTTGTTCCGCTGGTTCACACCGCTTTTCGGCGGCGGACCATTGGCTCGCGAACTGCATCCCTGGTTCGGCCTGTTCTTCGTTTTCTTTTTTGGACTGCAGATGTTGAACTGGGTCAGACCCATGTCGTGGACGAAAGGCGATACGAATTGGATTCGAAACATCAAGCGAGTTGTATCGGGCGAAGAAACGCTCGAGTCACCTGACACCGGCTTCTTCAACGCCGGTCAGAAGGCCATGTTCTGGGAGATTGTCGTCGGCTGCATCGTCTACTTGATCACGGGCATTATTCTTTGGGCCGGTGCGCGAACCTTTGGACGCTGGCCCGTGGCCATCAGTTACATCCTTCACGATATCTCCGCAATAATCATGCTGGGTGGAATCTTCATCCACATTTACCTCAGTACCATCGGCGAACCGGGAACTTTTCAGGCGATGACGCGCGGTTCGGTCAGTGAACCATGGGCGTGGACCTTCCATCCCAAATGGTACAAAGAGGTCACCGGACGCGACCCAAGGGAAGCGTATGAGGAAGCCCGGCGCGAGTCGCAAAAAAATTGAGCAGGGGGGAGTGCACGATGCAGCCAATTTCCGCACGCTCGCCGATTGAATCGCAAATCCTGGCTAAAACGTATTCCCGGTTTACGAACATTTACATTCCAACGTCGATTCTTTACCCCGTCCAGCGCCAAACAATGTTTTCATAAAGAAGCAACCTAAGAACCTCTGGTAGACGAGGGACTCAAGGAGTGCATCAGATGGGGTCAGGATTTGGGAGAACCCTGCTGTTCAGATGTGATAGAACGGGGGTCAAATCGCTCAGCCAAGTTTATGTATGGGACGGCTCAGGGTGAGTCCAGAGCGCATCGAGAACTGGCATCCCCTTGATGTTCCGTCACTTGGTAACGCGCGGCTACATCAACTGAATGCAAGAAGAACGGATGGACACCAAACCGCCTGCTTCGTCTATTGACCCGCAGCACCAGTTGCCGCCTGCGAGTCCTCCCCATAAGTCCAAGTGGCTGCGGCTCTTCGTCTGGGCTGCGCTGTTGCTGACCTTCGGCGTCATTTTTTTCCTGGTGCTGCATCGTCACGAGGACACGCAAAGCGCCGCTCCGTCCCGGCGCGCTGTGACCGGCCCAGTCACCGTCACGATTGCCACTGCACAGAAAGGAAACATCGGAGTGTATCTGGCCGCCATCGGCACCGTCACTCCCGTCTATACCGACTCGATTATCAGCCAAGTCACAGGAATGGTGAGTAAGGTTCATTATCAGGAAGGCCAACTGGTTCGCAAAGGTCAAGCCTTGATCGATATCGATCCTCGTCCCTACGAAGCCCAGTTGACGCAGGCCGAAGGTCTGCTCGAACGCGACACCAACGTCCTCGAACAGGCAAAAATGGACTTGCAGCGTTACCGCGACGCATGGGCGCGGAATGCCATTCCCAAACAAACGCTCGATGATCAGGAAAAGATCGTCCTGCAAGACGAAGGCACGGTAAAAAATGATCAGGGAACGGTCCAGTATGACCAGGTTCAAGTCGGCTACTGCCACATTACGGCGCCGATTGTCGGGCGAGTCGGGCTGCGACTGGTGGATCCCGGCAACGTCGTCCAGGCGAACGGAACCACGGTCCTTGCGGTAATCACCGAGTTGCAGCCCATCACCATAATCTTTACCATCGCCGAAGACAGCCTCGCACAGGTGCAAGCGCAAACGCGGCATGGAAAACCGCTGGAGGTCGACGCTTTCGATCGCACGCAACAAACGAAGATCGCCACCGGAAAGCTACTCACCTTCGACAACCAGATCGACACCACCACGGGAACGGTGAAGATGCGGGCCATCTTCGATAACAAAAACGATGTGCTTTTCCCCAACCAATTCGTAAACACCAAGCTGCTGGTGAACACCTTGCAGGGAGTCACGTTGATTCCGACCTCGGCCATTCAACACAATGGCCAGGCCGCATTTGTCTACCTCATCCAGAATGACACGGCGCAGATCCGCAACATTCAGACTGGCGTGGCGGATGCCGGGCAAACCGCGGTCGGCGGCATCAATCCGGGAGACATGGTTGCCACGAGCAGCTTTGAGAAACTGCAAAACAATTCGAAGATCGTGGTTTCCAAGCAAGCCCCGCCCGCTTCGACGGCCGAGAGCCAAGCCCCGTGAGCCCCTCTCGACCATTCATCATGCGGCCGGTTGCGACCGCGCTGCTGATGGCGGCGATCTTGCTCGTCGGCATCGTCGCCTTTACTCAATTGCCAGTCTCAGCGCTGCCTGAGGTCGATTACCCGACCATTCAAGTTCTTACCTTTTACCCGGGCGCCAGTCCGATCGTAATGGCAACAACCGTGACTGCGCCGCTCGAGCGGCAGTTTGGCGAACTGCAGGGGCTCAGCCAGATGACTTCCACCAGTTCCGGCGGCACCTCGGTCATCGTATTGCAGTTCAATTTGAGCCTAAACATTGATGTCGCTGAGCAGGAAGTGCAGTCGGCCATCAATGCTTCCCAGAGTTATCTGCCCTCCAATCTGCCCGCGCCCCCGGTCTACAGCAAGACGAATCCCGCGGACGCGCCCGTGCTCACGCTCGCCATCACGTCTGATTCCGTCCCGTTGTCGCAGGTGGAGGACTTGGTCGATACGCGGCTGGCGCCGAAGCTGTCGCAACTGAATGGCGTCGGCCTGGTCAGCATTAGCGGCGGGCAGAAACCGGCGGTGCGCATTCGTGCCAATCCAGTTGCGCTTTCGTCGTACGGAATCAATCTTGAGGATTTGCGCACGGCTCTGATCCAGGCCAGCGCGAACGCCGCCAAGGGCAACTTCGATGGACCGCACCAGGACTACCAGATCGACGCCAACGACCAACTCATTAGCAGCTCCGATTACCGTTCAGTCGTAGTCGCCTACCGCAATGGCGCGCCGGTCATGCTCACGGATGTGGCCGAGGTTGTCGACGGTGTCGAGAATAGTAAGCAGGCGGCGTGGATGAACCAAACCCCCGCCGTCATTCTGAACATCCAGCGCCAGCCCGGCGCCAATACCATCAGCGTGGTCAAGAGCATCAAGCTGCTGTTGCCGCAGCTTGAAACCAATCTCCCGGCATCGGTGCAGGTTACGACGCTGACCGACTTGACCACGGCAATTCAGGCCTCAGTCTCTGACGTTGAGTTCGAACTGATGCTTACCATCGGGCTGGTGGTGTTGGTGATCTTTCTGTTTCTGCGAAGCCTCTACGCGACGATCATTCCCAGCGTAGCCGTGCCCCTATCGCTGGTGGGCACGTTCGCAGCCATGTACGCCCTCGGCTACAGCCTGGATAACCTCTCGCTGATGGCGCTCACCATTTCCACCGGCTTTGTCGTAGACGACGCCATTGTGATGATCGAAAACATCTCACGCTACATCGAGCAGGGCGATCCGCCGATGGAGGCGGCATTGAAGGGAGCCGAGCAGATTGGCTTCACGATTGTGTCGTTGACGGTCTCGCTGATTGCCGTGCTCATCCCGCTGCTGTTCATGGGGGATGTAGTGGGCCGGCTTTTCCGCGAGTTTGCCGTAACCCTCGCGGTCACCATCGTTATCTCCGCCGTAGTATCGCTGACCCTGACTCCGATGATGTCCGCACGCATTTTGCGTCATGAACCCAAAGAGCAGCAAGGGCGCTTCTACCGGGCCTCCGAACGCGTCTTCGAACGAATGATCGCCTTCTATGGCCGGACATTGAAATTCGTGCTGCAATATCAAACCATCACGCTCTTGGTGGCCCTCGGCACGCTGGTGCTCACCATTTTTCTCTACATCATTATTCCCAAGGGATTTTTTCCGGTGCAGGATACCGGCGTCATTCAGGGCATCTCACAGGCCCCCGAAACTATTTCCTTTAACGCCATGGCGGAGAAGCAACAGGAACTCGCCAAGGTCATCCTCGCCGATCCGGCCGTCCAGAGTCTTTCCTCATTCATCGGGGCCGACGGTACCAACACGACCCTCAACAGCGGCCGCATGTCGATCAACTTGAAGCCACTGGCGCAGCGCGACCTCAGCGCCTCCGATCTGATCCGCCGTCTCCAATCCAAACTGCAGAACGTGCAAGGCATTTCGCTCTACA
>Ga0308309_10002583_pt1 | contig 10772 bp, 8 predicted proteins | sample HubBroMetageWFT5_FD_192491 | JGI IMG/M metagenome (GOLD analysis project Ga0308309, IMG submission 192491) | Warmed and freeze-thawed soil microbial communities from the Hubbard Brook experimental Forest, New Hampshire - Hubbard Brook CCASE Soil... | ecosystem: Environmental > Terrestrial > Soil... | reverse complement strand
CCAGGATCTCGATCAGAGCGATGGCCACTACCGCCCGGGCGATATCGTCGGAAAGGCTGGACTCGAGAGGCAGTACAACGATCAGCTCGAAGGCACGGACGGCTTGCGCCGCGTCGTCGTGAACAGCGTTGGCAAAGTGATGCGCACGCTCGACAACGTTGAAGCCATTCCCGGCAAGCCTATTCAATTGACGATTGATCTCGATCTGCAATCCGTCGCCGAAACGGATTTCGCGAATAAAGAAGGCGCGCTGATTGCCATGGACGCGCACACCGGCGAAGTTCTCGCCATGGTTAGCCGCCCCACTTTCGATCCCAACGATTTCGCGGTTCGCGTGCCCAGCAAGGAGTGGGCCTCGCTCAATACCGATCATGAAACGCCGCTGCTGAATCGCGCGATTCAGGCGCAGCTTGCGCCCGGTTCCGTGTTCAAGGTCGTGATGGCCGCGGCCATGCTGGAATCGAAAGCGCTTCCGGCGACGTACACGGCTTATTGCGGCGGCTCCGCTGTTTTTTACGGGCGGACTTTTCATTGCGATCACGTTCACGGCGAAGTAGATCTCCACAAGGGAATCGTCGCTTCCTGCGACGTCTATTTTTATAACGTCGGTAAATTGCTCGGGATTGACCGCATTTCCCATTACGCCAGCGGCCTCGGTCTCGGCCAGCGAACCGGAATTGATTTGCCCGGCGAAGAGGCGGGACTGGTTCCCTCGGAGGAATGGTCGGAGCGCGTCAATCATCATAAGTGGTATCCCGGCTCAACCATCTCGGTGTCGATCGGCCAGGGTGCCGTCACCGCTACCCCGATACAGCTTGCCCGGATGATCGCGGCAGTTGCCAATGGCGGCACCTTGATTCCGCCGCACCTATTGAAGAATGCGACCGGCCTGAAGTCCGCGTCATTTCCGCTTTCTGACGACACAGTTCAGCAACTGACCGACGGCATGTGGGGAGTCGTCAACGAACCCGGTGGCACCACCTCCGGACAAGTAAAACTCCAAAACATAGATTTTTCCGGCAAGACAGGCACTGCCCAAACCGAAAGCTTCGAGCTGCAAAATAAACTCGGCAAGAAGTTGAAGGAAAACGGGTGGTTCGTCGGTTTCGCGCCCCGCCGGAATCCGGAGATTATCGTCGCCGCCCTGGTTCAAGCGGGCGGATTTGGCAGCACTTCGGCCGCGCCCATCGTCCGCGATGTCGTGAAAGCCTACTACGACAAGAAGAACCCGGGCCTGCTGCAGCAGCCGTCTACCGCCGTCAACATACCTGCCCCTGGCGCGGTTCACCCTGCCGCTGCCTCCGTGGGAGCGCACAATTGAAAGATCGCGCGCGGGTTCAAGATTTCGATTGGACGCTGCTGGCCATCGTAGGTGCCATTAGCGCCCTGGGAGTGCTCGAAATTTATTCCTCCACGCACGCCAGCGGGATGGCGGGAATGCATTGGAAACAATTGATCTGGATTTCTGTCGGAGTGGCGGGAATGTTTCTTATCTCGCGCATCGATTACCACACCCTGCTCGATCTGGCCCCCACACTCTATACCGTCGGGGTGGTCGGCCTTCTCTTCGTCTTGGTCCTGGGCTATTCCCGTCTTGGCGCCAAGCGTTGGATCCGCCTGGGCGATGTCGCTAATTTGCAAGTGTCAGAACTCATGAAGTTGATTATAATCATTGTGCTGGCACGCTACTTCAGCGAAGTGCGTACAGACCGGCTCACGCTCCGGGACCTTGTAAAAGTTGCGATTTTGACTATAGTGCCCGTAGCCCTGATTCTGAAGCAGCCGGATCTGGGCACAGCCATGGTCCTGGTTCCCGTCGCCGTGGTTGGCGCTTTTCTAGCGGGAATTGAATGGAAGCATATGGCGGTGGGTGTGATCCTTCTCGGGGCGTTAATCCCGGTCGGCTGGCACATGCGAACCCACTTGAAGCCATACCAGCAGCAGCGCATCGAGACCTTCCTTCACCCCGAGGAGGATCAGCGCGGCGCGGGTTACCAGATTTTGCAGTCGGAAATTGCCGTTGGCTCCGGGGGTTTTTGGGGCAAAGGTTTCGGCAAAGGCAGCCAGAATCAATTGGGCTTTGTTCCCGTCCGCTATTCGGACTTCATTCTGGCCGCGCTTGCGGAAGAGCAAGGTTTCATCGGGGTTTGCATCGTTTTGCTTTTGTACTTGGGTCTGATTCTGCGGCTTGTGGACAACGCCCAAAAGGCGAAGGATCGCGCCGGGATGTATGTAGTTGCGGGAGTCACGGCGATTCTGGGGTTCCACGTTTTGGTCAACGCTTCGATGGTGATCGGTTATATGCCGGTCACGGGCATTCCCCTGCCGCTGATGAGTTATGGCGGGTCGTCTACCGCTTTTGTTTTTTTGGCATTGGGTTTGGTGATGAACGTCCGCATGCGGCGTTTCGTCAACTGAGCCCCGAATCATTCTGTGCCCGCGCCCCGGTTTTCCGGGCCGGGAAAGAGACTTGATAGAGGAAACGCATCGGATGAGCAATTTGCTCCAGCAGCAACACAAAAATTTCCGGAGCGGCCGGTTCAGTCATGAACTCTGCGCCGCCTTCCGCCACGCTGGCCGGGCGCGCGCGCTTGCGCATGCCGCCACGGTCCGATGCGCTGTGAGGAGTTTACATGTCCAAGGAAATGGTTATATCGGCGAACCCGCACGAGACGCGGGTTGCCATTCTCGAAGAAGGTCAGCTTTGTGAATATTACGTTGAGAGGGAAAAAGAATTTGCGTTAGTTGGCAGCATTTACAAAGGCCGTGTCACTCGCGTGCTTCCCGGCATGCAGTCGGCCTTCGTCGATATCGGCCTCGATAGCGACGCCTTCCTCTACGTCACCGATTTCCTCGAAGATGTCGAGGAATTGGATCACGTCGTCACCACCGTCGAGGAAAAAGAGAAAAAAATGGAAGACCAGGGCGGCCAGATTTTCTCTGCGTCCGCATCCGGTGCGTCCGCTGCTGAACCCAGCGACGTCGAGTCTGCGCCCCTCGCTCCATTCGCGTCGCACGATTCGCCTGCGTCTGAATTTGCGCCTTCCTCGGAGGGCGAGTTCCATCAGCAGCCCCCTCCGCCGCCCGTTTCAGCGCCACCTGCCAGCAGCAGACCGCCCTACGTGGATCGCGGACAATCCCACAGTCGTCCTCGCGATGGAGGACGCGATTTCCGTGGCCGAGGCGGACGCCGTGGTGGTGGCCGCTCTGGTGGCGGACACAGAAGCGGCGGCGGAGGCCGCAGTGGCGGTGGACGCTTCAGCCGCGAATTGCCTCCCTCGAAATACGCTTCGCACCGTCCCTACGATGCAGGCCCCGCCGCCGGGCAAGTTGATCCCAATGCGCCGGAAGGCCACCTTGACATCATCCTGCCCGGTGAATCTCTCGCAAAGTTTCGCGAGAAGCCGTCCGCACCTCCCGTTGCGCCCGGCGAAGAAAATCTCGCGCCGCAGGCGTCGCCTGTCGACCGCATGTCCGTCCAGGATCACGCAGAGGCGCAGCGGCATCACCACGAATCTGTCCAGGAGCAAGAGAGCGCGCCCGTTCACGAGCCGGCTCAGGAGACAACTCACGAAAAGAGCGCTCCAATCGCGCACGCAACGCCTCCTCCCGCGCGCGATTCGCACTCGTCGTCTCAATCTGGTTTCCGTCCATCGTTTTCTTCGGGCCTCGAGCCTCTTCCGGGCGAAACGCTTTCGAAATATTCGCGCCGCGAGGCGCCCGCCGTCGAGCACCACGAGCCCGTGGCTCCTCCTGCGGCCCACGAAACGCACGCTGCGCCGGCTTCCTCTGCGCACGGAGCTCATGAAGAACACGCCGCCCACGAAACATTTGGCGCGCATGAATCGCATGAGTCACACGAAGATCACCACGCGCACGAGCCGGAATCAGCCTCTGATATTCACAATACTCACGAAGCTCACGCGGAAGAGGAATCACACGAGGATCATTCTCATCCCGAGCTAACCGAAGACGAAGCCGCCATCATCGCCGAGCATGTCGCCGAAGCGCAAAAAGACGACGCCGCTCGCACCGCGCAGGATCGCAGCTTCGCTTCCGACGAAGAATCTCACGCCGCCGATCTCTCGCCTGCCGAGCAATCCGCCGCGGAAACAGAAGACGAAGAAGAGCGGGAGACCGAGGAAGAAGAGTCCGACGCGGAAACAGAAGGCATGCTGGCTCCTCCGCAGGACGCCGAGCATCACGGTGGCGACCATTCTGGCGAAGACGACCACGCGGAAGAACACACTCATGTGGACGATCTCGCCGCCGCTTCCGAATCCACTCCGCACGATGGCGGCATGTCACTCGCGGGAGATCAACCTCCCGCCATGGGCCAGCCACCTTCGCAAGCGCGCGTCAGCAACGATTTCCGCCCCCGTATGCAGCATCCCTCGCGCCGTGGTGGACGCGATCGCGACCGAGGTGATCGGGGACGCCGCGACGATCGTGGCCGTCGCCCGCAGCACGGCCGCGGCCCGCAAGGCCACGGCGGCCATCATCGCACCGCGCCGCGCCGACCCATGCTTATCGCGGACTTGTTGAAGCAGGGGCAGGAGATCATCGTCCAGATTGCCAAGGAGCCTCTCGGCAAAAAGGGCGCGCGCATCACCAGCCACGTAGCGCTTCCCGGGCGCTCGCTCGTTTACATGCCCACGCTTGACCACACCGGCGTCTCCCGCAAAATCGCTTCCGCCGAAGAGCGTTCGCGCCTGCGTCATCTCGTCAACGATGCGAAGGGCGCGTCCGGCGGCGGCTTCATCGTCCGCACGGCTGCCGGTACGGCGGCGCCCGAGGAAGTTCGCGCCGACGTCGAATTCCTCACTCATACATGGGCCGAAATCAAGTCACGCTCCGAACAGCGCAAAGCACCTTCGATTCTTCATCGCGACCTGAATCTCGTCGAACGCATCCTGCGCGATTTCGTTACGCCCGATTACGGCGCCATCTGGGTGGACACGGAAGAGGAATACACAAAGGTTGTCGAGTTCATGAGCCGCTTCCAGCCGCAACTCGTCAACCGCGTGAAGCTCTATACCAAAGAAACCCCGGTCTTCGAGGAATTCGGCATCCAGCAGGAAATTGACAAGGGCCTGCGCCCGAAAGTCTGGCTGAAGTCTGGCGGCTACATCGTCATCAACCACACCGAGGCGCTCGTGGCCATTGACGTCAACACCGGAAAATTCGTCGGCAAGGGCTCGAACCGCCTCGAAGACACCATCGTCCGCACCAACCTCGAAGCCGTGAAGGAAATTGTCCGCCAGATGCGCCTCCGCGATCTTGGCGGCATCATCGTCATCGACTTCATTGACATGGAAGACCGTCGCAACCGCGAAAAGGTGATGGCCGCTCTTGAAGATGCTCTTCGCGCCGATCGCGCGCCTTCGAAGATGCTCCGCTTCAACGAATTCGGCCTCATCGCCATCACGCGCAAGCGCACCAAGCAGGCGCTCGAACGCACGCTCTGCCAGCCCTGCCCCTATTGCACCGGCTCCGGCATGGTGAAGTCAATTCCCACGCTCTGCTACGAAATCCAGACCGAGGCCCGCAAAATGGCTCCCGATATGGATTCCGGCAGCCTCACGCTGCGCGTCCATCCCGAAATCGCCAAGGCGCTCAAGACGCGCGAGTCTTCTCTAATCGAAGAGCTCGAACGCTGGACGAAAAAGAGCGCGATCATCCAGGCCGACCCCACGCTGCATTGGGAGCAATACGACATTTACTAACCGCCCGCTGTTTTACGGCGCACCAAAAGCATAAAAGTCCCCGCGGCAGCTTCGCGGGGACTTTTTTTCGCTCACAATTTCGCATCGGGATCCGACTCTCGCCATAGCTTGAGCTGATATAGATCCTCCGCTGTTATTTTGCGCTCCTCCGGCCCGTCAAAAAAATGCTGCTGTCGTGCAGCGCGTCTCTGTGGCAATCTTTCGCCGTTAACGCCCGCTATACCGCTGCTCCTTAAACGGGTCGCCGTAAATGTGATACCCGCTCCGCTCCCAAAATCCCGGACGGTCCTCTTTCAGCAGCATAAACCCGCGCACCCACTTCACGCTTTTCCACGCATACAAATGCGGCACCACCAGCCGCAGCGGATACCCGTGTTCCCCCGGCAGCGGTTCGCCATTGTGCTTCAGCGCAAACAGTGTCGTCGGCCGCATCAAATCCTCGAGCGGCAGGTTCGACGTGTAGCCCTGCTCCGCAATCACCATCGCGTATTTCGCTTCCGGCTTCGCCTGCACCAGCTTCATCACGTCCGCAAACGCGACGCCTTCCCATTGCACGTCGAACCGGCTCCAACGCGTCACGCAATGCATGTCCGCCGTCACGCCCGTCATCGGCAGCTGCATGAATTCATCCCACGTCAGCCGCACCGCACTTTCCACGAGCCCGTTAATCTTAAAATCCCATGTCACCGGATCGAATTGCGGCACCGTGCCCATGTGCAGCACCGGCCATTTCAACGTGGCCTTCTGCCCTGGTGGCAACCGCCCCGCGTCGCGCATCGCGCGTTCAAGTTGATGCCGCTCCGTAATGTCAGGAAAAATCATCAGAGAGTTCCCGCTCCTCGTTCTGGCACTCGCTCCACCTCAACTTTGATTCCGTAAACGTACTTCGCTGAAACATTGTAGACCACGGCTCCCAGCCGCCAGTGGCGTTTTTCGGCGAGTGTCTTTGACCAGGGAGAAGTGGCGCGCCCACACCGAGTTTGATTAAATCAGCGCAGCGATGGGCGGCGCAAACATCCCCGCCTCGGTATTTCTCGGCGTTCTCTGCGACTCCGCAGTGAAGAATTTTTGCTTTTTGGGCTTCTCACTCCGCTCTCGACCCATCCGCCGCCAAGCTGCTATCATGCTGTCTTCAACTCCACAAAATCGCACAGGGAGCTTGCATTGACCGCCCGCATCCTCAACGGCAACGCCATTCGCGACGAAATTTACGCCGAGCTCTCCGGCACAATCGCCTCGCTCGCCGCCGAAGGAATCCGCCCCGGCCTCGCCGCCGTTCTCGTTGGTGACAATCCCGCCTCGAAGCTTTACGTGAATAGCAAAATCGCCGCCTGCGGCAAACTCGGCCTTGCGAGTTTCATGCTCACACCGCCCGCCTCCATCACAACCGAAGAATTGCTCGCCGTCGTCGAAGACCTGAATCGTCGTGACGATGTAGATGGCATCCTTGTACAAATGCCTTTGCCGCCGCAGGTGGACTCCAAAAAAATCCTCGACGCGGTTGATCCCGCAAAAGATGTGGATGGCTTTCATCCCATCAACGTGGGCCGCCTCGTCGCAGGCCGTCCCACTCTCGTCGCCTGCACTCCCGCTGGCGTGATGGAAATTCTTAAGCGCAGCAAGATTCCGCTCGAAGGCGCTAACGCCGTCGTCATGGGCCGCAGTGACATCGTTGGCAAGCCCATGGCCCTTCTCCTGGTTCACGCGAACTCTACCGTCACCGTCACCCATTCCAAGACGCGCGACTTGAAAGAAACCGTTCGCCGCGCGGATATCGTCGTCGCCGCCATGGGCCGCGCCGCCATGGTCACGCCTGATTACATCCGTCCCGGCGCCACCGTGATTGACGTGGGCCAAAACGTAATCACGGAACCTGCAATCGCCGGAGCCATCTTCGCCAATTTTCCAGAAAAGCTCGAATCGTTCCGCACGAAAGGTTCCGTCCTCGTTGGCGACGTTCATCCCGATGTAATCCACACCGCGGGCGCGTTCACGCCCGTTCCTGGCGGCGTTGGACCGCTCACCATTGCCATGCTCATGAGCAACACAGTCCGCGCTGCGCGAATGCGCCGGGGCTCGCGCTCCTCCGCCGCCGCGGCTGTGAGATCATGAAAGTTTCCTGCCATGCTTAAAGTCGGCCTCACCGGCGGCATCGCGTCCGGCAAGTCCACCGTCGCGTGCATTCTGCGCGACCTCGATTGCCCCATCCTTGAAGCCGATCCGATCGGCCACGAACTTCTCGAGCAGGGGCAGGCCGCCTACAATGAAATCGTCGCCGAATTCGGGAATGGCGTTCTGGATTCCTACGGCAAGGTGGACCGCTCGAAGCTCGGCGCCATCGTTTTTCCCGATGCCGCCCAGCGCGCAAAACTCAATCAAATCCTTCATCCGCGCATCCTGGATGTTGTAAGGAAATGGTTCGGCGCGCTCGACCGCTCCGGCGAGCCCGAACTCGCCGTCGTGGAAGCCGCTCTCATCTTCGAAGCCGGATTCAACAAAGAACTCGATCGCGTCGTCGTCTGCTGGTGCCGTCCCGAACAGCAACTCGAGCGTCTCGAGGAGCGCGGCCTTTCGCACGAAAACGCGCGGCTCCGCATCGCCGCGCAAATGTCCGTGGACGAAAAGCGTCGCATGGCCGATGAAGTGATTGATTGCTCGGGGACCATCGAAGACACCGAACGCCAGGCCGCCAAATTGGTCGAAAAACTCAAACTCGCTGACGCTGCGGGAAGAAACATTTCATGAAGGGTTCGCGTATTCTTAGGCAAGGGGAACAACGTTTCATCGATCCCCTTTCCCGCACTCGATAAAAGGTCGTCACTATGAGACAAGAATCGAATGATCGCCGCACGCTCCGCCTTCTCGCCATCGGATTAATCATCGGGCTCGGTGCCTACTGGGCTGGCTCGCGTTACGGCCGCCAGATTCCGCCCGCCGTGGATTCCGTGCGCGCCACCGGCGCCACGGGAGCGTCCGATGCTGCCGGCCTCGATGCCACCGAATCGGAAAATGTGCGCATCTATCGCGAAGCCGCGCCTGCCGTCGCGAACATCGTCACGCGCACCGTCGAGTACGATTTTTTCTTCAATCCCGTCCCCGTGGAAGGCGCGGGCTCCGGCTTCGTGATTGATAATGACGGCCACATTCTCACGAACTACCACGTCGTGCAGGGCGCGCAGACCATCGAAGTCACTCTCGGCGATCAGTCGCGCTACAAAGCGAAATACATCGGCGCGGACACGGCCAACGATATCGCCCTCATTCAAATTGATATGAAGGGCCGCAAACTCACGCCGCTTCCGCTCGGCGATTCACGCACGCTGCAGGTCGGCCAGCGCGTTCTTGCGATCGGCAATCCTTTCGGCTTTCAAAGCACGCTCACCACCGGCGTCGTCAGCTCGCTCGGCCGCACCGTGCAGACCGACGAAAACACTTTGATTGACGAAGCCATCCAGACCGACGCCGCGATCAACCGCGGCAATTCCGGCGGCCCGCTGATGAACTCGCGCGGCGAAGTGATAGGCATCAACAGCGCAATTTATTCGCCTTCGGGCACCGCGGCCGGAATCGGCTTCGCGATTCCCATCAACACGGCGCGCCGTGTCGCCGAAGATCTCATCACCAAGGGCCACGTCACGCGCGCGAGCATGGGCCTCGAGGGCCGCGCTCTCTGGCCCGGCCTCGCCGAAGCGCTGAATCTTCCCGTGCAGCAGGGGCTTTTGATCGAGCGCGCAATTCCCGGCGGACCGGCCGCGCAAGCGGGGATTCATGGCGGGACGCGGTCCGTGCTGGCGGGCATGCGCGAGCTTCGCATCGGTGGCGACGTGCTGGTCGCGATTGATGGAAAGCCCATTACCAGCCAGTCGGAACTCAACGTGTGGCTCAATCGCTCGAAGCCCGGCCAAACGGTCACGGTCACCGTCATCCGGGACGGCAAAAAAATGGACGTTCCCGTAAAATTAGCCGAAAGTTCCGAACCCGTAAAAAATTAATCTCGATCGAACGGGTTTCTCTGTATTCTCCGGGCTCGCCTGCCGGCAGGCAGTCTCTGCGGTGAATGTTTTTAAATTGTTTCTTTCCCGCTCACAACTTCTCCCGCCACTCCTCGCGCAATTCATCACGCTGCCTTTCGCTCATCGCAAACCATCCCTCGGCCAGATCGCGCATGCGCTCCAGCGCCGCCTGCATTTCCTGCTGCTTCTGATGCATCACGTCGCTGCCCGCGTCCGCAGGCATGCGAATCGGCGGCGCCACAAACATCACCGCGCGCGAAAATGGAAACGGCACGCGAAACAAATCCCACGATTTCTTGAACGTTCGCCCCGACTTCGTGGCAATGTGAAAAACGGAAATCGGCCGCCCGCTGCGCCGCGCCAGAATCACTGGCCCCGGCTTCGCAACGTAGCGCGGCCCGCGCGGCCCGTCAATCGTGAACGCCACGTTTTTGCCTTCTTCAAGCCGTTTGCCCATCACCGTAAGCCCTTCGATCGCGCCGCGCGACGAGCTTCCCTGCGCCGTCCCGAATCCGAGCCGCTCGATCACCCGGCGCGTCCACTGCCCGTCGAAATTCACCGTATTCATCACCACGATTCCGCGCCCGCGCCAGATCCAGATCGCCGGAAAAATGCAGCGGTGCCAGAATGCGCCAATGGTCGGCTCCTTCGCATCGCGAAGTTGCGTCGCGTTGTGGACTCCGATCACTTCCAACCGCAGCGTCGGCCCGATCAGCCTCACGATCCAGTAAACGGCCCATGCGATCACGGGAATTTGCATCCGCCGCCAGCGAGAAAGCTGCGGCATTGCGATCGCGATTGCAGGCCCACCCTCCGCGTTCGCGCTGGCGGTCGAAGGCGTAGTTGGCTGGGCGCTCGATGTCGTGTCGTTCGTCACTGCGGTATAGTATAGGCGAAGCGTTGGCAGGTCTCGATGGTTCCCCTCGTCCAATTCGTGCGCAGCGGCGGTGGCGTCGGTCCATGGGCGCGCCGGAGTCTGCCGATGTTCACGTCGATGTTCACCTCAATGTTCACCTCGATGTTCACCCCGATG
>Ga0308309_10002580_pt1 | contig 10774 bp, 10 predicted proteins | sample HubBroMetageWFT5_FD_192491 | JGI IMG/M metagenome (GOLD analysis project Ga0308309, IMG submission 192491) | Warmed and freeze-thawed soil microbial communities from the Hubbard Brook experimental Forest, New Hampshire - Hubbard Brook CCASE Soil... | ecosystem: Environmental > Terrestrial >... | reverse complement strand
GGTTGTCGGGTGCCTGACCGATCCTTTCAATCAGATCCATATGGGGGTGACGGCCGAGAACGTGGCCGAGTCCCACGGGGTCTCGCGCCAGGCGCAGGATGAGTTCGCGCTCGAGTCCCATCGCCGCGCCCAGATGGCGATTGAAGCGGGACTCTTCGACGAGGAGGTCGTACCGATCGAGGTCAAGGCACGCCAGGGGAGTGTCGAGTTCAGAGTCGACGAGCACCTCCGGCGCGATGCCACGCTGGAGACGTTTGCCAAGCTCAAGCCGGCGTTCAAAAAGGACGGCACGGTCACGGCCGGCAATGCCTCGGGGGTGAACGACGCGGCGGCTGCGGTCGTGGTGATGTCGGCGGCCCGGGCGCAAGAGCTGGGCGCGCCCGTGCGGGCCCGCATCCTCTCCTACGCCGTGTGCGGTGTGGAGCCCAAGACGATGGGCATCGGTCCCGTCCCCGCCGTGCGCAAGGCACTCGAGCGGGCTGGACGGACGCTTGATGACGTTGACGTGATCGAGCTCAACGAGGCGTTTGCCGCCCAATCGCTGGCGGTCCTCAAAGATCTAGGCCTCGACCCCACAAAGGTGAACCCGAACGGCGGAGCGATCGCCCTCGGTCACCCGATCGCTGCCACGGGCGTGATCCTCACCACGAAGATCCTGGGCGAGATGGAACGCGAGAACCACAAACTCGGGCTCGTTACCCTCTGCATCGGGGGTGGCCAGGGAATCGCGATGCTGCTTGAGCGCGACTGACGGCCGGCGCCCGGCGTCGTGCTCGAGACCGCAGCACGCCCCGAACCTAGTGCCGGTCACGGCACTAACTCAGCTCGAGCGTGAGAATGACCCAACCACTGCCGGCAGGATCACGTGTTCTTCCTCCGGGTCGGCCTCAGGCTCCGACTTCGCTCTCTGCGAACGTGCCAACGTGCTCTTCCTCGGGGAAGTCGGCGGGGTCTGACTCGCCCTCGGCGAACGTGCCGACGTGCTCTTCCTCGGGATGGTCAGCCGGGTTTGACTCGCCTTCGGCGAACGTGCCGACGTGCTCTTCCGCGGGGTAGTCGGCGGGGTGTGACTCACCCTCGGCGAACGTGCTGTGATGGACAGCTGGTTCGGTTTGGGTGGATGTCGGGTTGGGGTTTGAGTTGTTGGGCATGCGGACCTCTCTTGGTGGTTGTGCAGTGGTCATGAGGCCACGAGTTCTCCGTTTGTGGATGCCTTCGTCAGATCAGGAGTGAGCGGTGGCTCGGTGGACGAGTCCGGGCCGGCGAGCGTGGCGGCGGCCGTGGTCTCGCGGGCGAGGAAGGCGCCGAGCTCGGCGATGGTGCTCATGAGCGGGGCAGGGAAGACGACGGTGGAGTTCTTGTCGACCGCGACCTCGGCCAGTGTCTGGAGGTTTCGGAGCTGGAGCGCCAGCGGGTGGGCCATCATCACGTCGGAGGCGTTTGCGAGCTCTCCGGCGGCGAGTGCTTCGCCTTGGGCGGCGATGATCTTGGCGCGCTTTTCGCGCTCGGCCTCGGCCTGGCGGGCCATCGCGCGCTGCATGCTGTCGGGCAGCTGGATGTCGCGGAGCTCGACAACGGTGACCTTGATGCCCCATTCCTCGGTCTGAACGTCGAGGATCTCGCGAATGTTCTGGTTGATCGCGTCGGTCTCCGACAGCGTCTCATCGAGCGTGTGACGTCCCACCACCGCGCGCAGGGTGGTCTGAGCGATCTGGCTGATCGCGGACTCCACGTTCTCGATCGCGACCACCGAGCGGATCGGATCCTCGACTCGGTAGTAGGCCACCGCGGACACGTCGATGCTGACGTTGTCCTTGGTGATGATCCCCTGGGACTGGATTGGCATCGTGATGATCCGCAATGAGACGCGATGAACGCGGTCGACGAATGGAAAAATGAAGATCAATCCCGGCCCGCGGGCCTCTCCCTTGACCTTCCCGAGCTCGAACAACACCACGCGCTCGTACTGCTTGATGATGCGCGCCGACATCGCGGGGACGACCAGCGCCACGACGATAAGCACCGCAACGATCACATAGACGGCGGCCATGGTGTTGCCTTTCTGGCTTGATTGGAGTGCGCGAATCGAGTCTCGCGCTACGCCGACCGATTGCTGGAGCCGGAAGAACTTGGCCGCCGAAGGTTAAGGCGAACCTAGTAGCGATCATACACCCCGCCACAGAGCAACGGTGACGATCACGCTCGGTTAGCGATTTCTCGAATCTACGGTTTCGCCGCAAGCCCGGTTCTTCCACCGCGAGCGGTCACTGCTGGGAAGGGCTAGATCGCCTGTCCTGCGAGCATGAACAGCTCGATTTCGATGTCGGGTCCAACGTGGTGGTTGGAGATAAACGCGAGTACGCCGCGGCCTGAGAGCCGTTCGACGGCGGCGATGAATTTTTGTTGCATGGCGGTCTGGAAAGCGCTGCGGGTCTCTTGGACGATCGTGGTGCGTTGGAGTTCGATCATCGTCTTCTCGACGTCTGTGTAGACGCCGCCGAGTACGCACGCGAGGAGGTCGCCGCCGAGGAGCAGTGTTTTGGCGGTGACCGGCTTGCGATGGTGGTAGCGCTGGTGCAACGCGACCATCGCTTCGGTGACGGCGGTGAGGAGTTCGTCGCCGGTTAGGGGAGCATCGGGGGCCGACATGGCGGCCTTCTCTCTCGCGTCCTTCGGGCTGGTTTGCGCGCGCGAGGCGGAAGGGCGAGGACCCAACGAGCGATCTACTACGACCATACCCGATGCACCAAGACGCGACTGGCCGACCGCTGCCCGGCTTCACGAGCGGCAACCGGCAGCACCCCGACATGATCTGCGAAGGTGCCTTTCTCGGTCCCGGCGACCTGATCGACGAACACGAGAACTACGCTTGACGTCGCGAGTAGTGTTGGTGTTAGAGGGCATCGATTTTGAGGTCCGCCCACCGGGCCGGCAGCATGATCTGACTTCCGAGGGTCCACCTAACTCCCGGAGTTCACATGCTCGAACCCCTAGCTCTCTCTCATTCGATCGCAGGCAACGCCAGTGCCCCATCGCCAGCGCTGGTGTGCTCCTGGACGGACGGTGGTCTCGACGCTGCCTGGGTGCGCGTAGCCGGCGAGCTGACCGTCGCGACCCTCCCACAGCTGGACCGGACGCTACGCGAGCCGCAGGTCCAGGCGAGGCTGGTCGTGCTCGACCTGCGCGAGCTGGAGTTCATGGAGAGTGCCGGCGCGCATGCGCTCGTTGGCCACGCGGTGCGCGCACGAAAGGCCGGCCGCCGGCTGGTGCTGCTGCGTGGGCCGGCAAACGTCGACCGCATGTTGGCGCTGACCGGATGCGCCGGTGATCTGGAGATCGGCGACATCGACCAGGGCGAGTCGGCCGTCGCGGCGCTCCGGCAACTCGTCGGCGAGGAGCCCGTCCTATGAGTGCCGCGACCGTCCGGCGTGCCGCGGAGATGGTCCCGATCGAGCACGAGACCTCGGAGCGGGTGGTGCGCACGCTGTTCTTCGTGCTCCCGCCGGTCGCGCTCGCGTTGGGGGGTTGGCTGGCGTGGGGCGGAACTCTGCACTGGCAGGACCTGGTGGTGCTGGCGATTACATACGCGCTCACCGGACTGGGCATCACAGTCGGCTATCACCGGCTGTTCACCCACCGCAGCTTCAAGACCACCCGGACGCTGCGCGCGCTATTGGCGGTGCTCGGATCGATGGCGGTCGAGGGGCCGGTGATCGAGTGGGTGGCGACGCATCGCAAGCACCATCGCTTCGCAGACCGCCCCGGGGATCCGCACAGCCCCCACGTCGAAGATTCGGCGGGGTGGCGAGGTGCACTGCAGGGACTGGGTCATGCACACGTGGGCTGGATGTTGCGCGGTAAGGAGATGGCCAACCCCGCCCGCTATGCAAGGGATCTGCTCGCCGACCGCGATCTACGCTTCATCAGTCGCACGTTCCCGCTCTGGGTGGTGGTCGGGCTGGCCGTCCCGTTCGGCCTCGGCGTGGCGCTGACCGGTTCGATCGTGGGCGGACTCACCGGGCTGCTGTGGGGTGGGGCGGTGCGAGTGTTCCTTTTGCATCACGTGACCTTCAGCATCAACTCGTTGTGTCATTACTTCGGCCGGCGGCCGTTTGCGACCGGCGATCAGTCGCGTAATCTGGCGTGGTTGGCGCCGCTCGCGTTCGGGGAGGCATGGCACAACAACCACCACGCGTTCCCGACCTCGGCTCGGCACGGACTTGGGCGGCGGCAGCTCGATCCCGGCGGCTGGCTGATCGCCGTACTGGAGCGATGTCACCTGGCCTGGGACGTGGTCCGGATCAGCCCCGAACGCCAGCAAACCAAGCGTGGATCCGCAGCGTCCGCGTGATCCTGGGATTGAGCTTTGCGCTGGTTTCTGCGCTGGGCACCAACCTGAGCGGCTTGTTCAAGGCGCGCGGGGCGGTGGCGATCGAGCGGCCAGTCCAGGTGCGCCATCCGGTGCGCAGCGCCGCGGATCTGTTTCGGTCACGGTGGTTCGCGGTCGGGTGGATGATCGCGCTGTTCGCCTGGGGCCTGCACATCGAAGCTCTGGCGCTCGCGCCACTAACGACGGTGCAGGCAATCCTGTCCGGCGGACTCGTGTTCCTCGCCGTCCTCGCCGAGCGATTTTTCGGATTTCGCCTGGCAAGACGCCAATGGGCCGGAGTGACGATCACCGCGGCGGGACTGGCAATGATCGGCCTGACCGCGACCGCAGAAGGCCCGCAACGATCATCCCTGGCGGCGCTGATCGCGGTCGAGACCGCGGTCCTGGCCGTCGGCGTCGGGCTGGTGTGGATCTCGACCCATCGAGACGTGGAGCGCCGCGGCGAAGCGCTGTTGCTGGCCACCGCGGCCGGTGTGCTGTTCGGGGTGTCTGATGTCGCCATCAAGTACCTCACCCACGCACAGGGACCGATCCTCGGCCTGCTCAGCCCCTGGACGCTCACCGCGCTGATCTCGTTCGCGATCTCGTTCTACGCGTCCGCGCGCAGCCTCCAGATCGGCAGTGCGATCGAGGTGATCGCGATCACCTCGGTGGCAGCCAACCTCTCCGCGATCCTCGGCGGGATCCTCGTCTTCGGCGAGCCAATCGGTTCCGGCGCCACGGCAATCACTGTCCGTCTGCTCGCGTTCGGCCTCGTCATCGCCGGCGCAGCGCTCGTGCCCGCCCCGCTGCGCGTCACCTCCAACCGTCCCTCACAGCAAACGGCGGCCGGCTAAGCGCGCCGCGCTGTGATCTTCCATGACACAGTGCCGAGATCGATTCAGCGTTGCCACGAGCATGCCCTTTCTCTCCACCTTAAACAGGGGCGCTGAGGAGCTCGCGCAGTGCGTCCTGTCGGTCGTCGTTACGGAGGCGGCCGAGGACGTCGCGCGCCAACGCGCGCATCTCCGGCTCCGCGCGGCGAGCGTGAGCCGCGAACGCGAGCTCGCCCATCGGTGAGCGCATGCTGCGCGCCCAGTAGCGAACGGCAAAAGGTTGCATCGGTCGAGCGTGGAGCAGCGCCAGATTGCGCGGGAGCCCGACGACGCCCTGTTTTCGTAGGGCGCCGAATCCTTCGGGGATGGCCCGGCACATCAAGCTAAGTTGCTCTCGATCGCGGGACAGGCGCTGCGGATCGGTTTGGCAGTGGTATAGCGCTGCGCAGACACTGGCGACGAGCACGGCGTGGTAGGCCAGCCAGCCCGACATGTCCGCAGTGCGCCGCACCGCGAAGCCACGGCTTTCAAGGGTCCGGTGAAAGTCGGTCAGCCGCGGATCGCCAGCCTTCTCGAGTGCCGTTGGTTGCTCCGCGATAAGCGCGTAGTTCGCGACGCCCGCTTTCATTGTGCCGCCGACACCCGGGAAACCCAGGAACACCGGGCCCGGGAGGTCGGCTGGCAGCGCGGCCCGCCCATCGGGGTTGTTGCCAAAGAACAGAACAAGCGGGCTCCCGGACAGCTGCGCAAGCTGACCGACCGCGCTGCGGAAATGATCGCGGCGCAACGCGACCAGCACCAGATCGAACGTTTCACCGTCCGACCGGTTTAGAACCGCAACCGGCGAATCGGTCGCTGCCTCACCCACGACGTCATGGGCTTGCAGACCCTCGCGCGCGACCTCATCAGTCCGCGCCCCATGGGCGAGCACCGAAACGGCGTGACCGGCCGCCCCGAGTTGGGCGCCATAGACGGTCCCGATGACACCCGCACCGACGACGAGGATCTTCATGTCGGACGCCGCAACCCGGCCGAGCCACTGAACGTCGCGAGCACGTTCCAGCGGTCGGGAGCTTCACGTGGCCGCTGCGCATGCGCAGCGGTTTCGGCCCTCAGCGGTGTTGCCATCGCGCACGGCGGGTCCGTTGCCGCCCGCCACCGCTCCCTCTGGGTGACTGCGGGATGATTGAACAAGCGGCTCGTCGCGCTCCGTTCCCCGAGCAGCTCGCCGCCATGGCTGATCGCCGCGCAGGGATCCGAGGAACGTCGTAGCGGAGCAAGATCATGGCCACGGTCATCGGCCGGTACACGGACTCCGGGCTGGGCGCGATCATCGTTGTTGCGATGCGCTCGCCGCCCAGCTCGCGCAACGCCAGCGCCGCCTCGAGCCCCGCGACGCCACCGCCCACGATAAGCACCTCGAACGGCTCAGCGGAGGAGTCCGCGAACGTCACGGCGACCCTGCGTCGGGGAGAACCAGCGGGCGGGACATGTCGACCTCCGGGGTAGTGGAAACCTCAGAAGTCAAATCGTGCTGCCCGCCCGATGGGGGCCGACCTCACAAGGGGTGCCCTCTACGGCCACCGTACTCCTCACGTCAAGCGATCGCGGACGGATAGACAGTCGGACGCAGTCGCCCGCGGTCAGAGCTCTCGTCCCCCGGGTTGGGTTTCGCGCGCAACGCGAACGGCCAGGACTCGCCGTGCGGTCTATCCCCGGTTCAGCGCTCACTGGGTTACGATCCGCTGGTTCGCATCTTGAGCGCGCCCTTTCCCGTCGTGACGACACCACACGTCAAGAGCAGATCCCAGAACCATGGCGAGGTGCTGACCGCGATCTCGGACGGGATGGTCGCGCTGCTGAAGGAGTTCTACGGCCGCGGGCCGACGCGGACGAAGTCCTACTACGAGGACGACCTGGTCGTATGCGTGTTACGCGGCGGCTTCTCGCGCGTGGAGCAGACACTGCTCGAAGGCGGTCGCGGTGCAGCCGTTATTCAACAGCGCATGGAGTTCCAGGAGCTGATGCGCGAGCGCTTCGAGGCCGTGATCGAGCACGCAACCGGGCGGCGGGTGATCGGCTTCATGAGCGGTAACCAGCAGCACCCCGACATGATGTGCGAGGTGTTCATCCTCGCGCCGACCGATCTCGTCGACACGCACGAGATCCCGGCGACCAGACCACCAGCGGCCTGATACCGAACCGCCCGCGACGACGACCCAAGGGCGGACGCACAGGAGACGCAGGGCCTCGGACCGGCCAATCGGCGAGCGAGATGAATCCGCTGCAAATTCTGGCTATGGGCGATGCTGGGCTCGAACCAGCGACCTCCGCCTTGTCGAGACGGCGCTCTCCCAGCTGAGCTAATCGCCCGGGAATCCCTAAATGTACCTGGGTGGCTGGGTGGCTGGGGTGGATGTAGACTCGCCGCCGAGATGAGGTGGAGGGCCGGCGCCGTGCTTGCGGTGATCGGGATCGCGGCGATTCCCGGGGTGTCCAGCGCGCTCGAGCCCGCCGGCGCGGCGAGCCTGCACGTGTCCGTCAAACCGGCCTCCGGGTCGCCGTCGTCGCATTTCGTCGTCACCTTCAGGGCGGCGGGGAACACCGGGATCATCGGTGGCACGGGCGTCTCGTACCGGGTCACCGCGAGCGACACTGCGCACCCCGGGTGCCAGGCCAGCGTCGCCACGGTGGCGCCGCCGACGCAGGCCGGCGCCGCCGTCCGGGTGAAGCTCTCCCCGAACGCCCACAGTCGCTGGTGCGTTGGGACGTTCCATGGCCAGGTTTGGAAGACCGTGTTCCCGCGGTGCCCGACCGGCAAGGCGTGCCCGGCGCTGGTGTTCCCGCCTCTGATGGTCGGGAAGTTCAGCTTCCGCGTCACGCGCAGCTGAACCCTCGCTCCCGACTAGCATCCGTCGCACATGGAACTGGAGCTTCCCGACGGCAAGAAACTGACCGTTCCCGACGGCGCCACCGGGGCCGACGCGGCCGCCGCGATCGGACCGGGGCTGGCCCGCGCGGCGCTCGCGGTCAAGGTCGACGGCGAGCTCCGGGACCTGTCCCGTCCGCTCCCCGAGAACCACCGAAACGGGCCGGCGAAGCTCGAGATCATTACCGACCGGAGCGGTGAGGAGGCGCTGGCGCTGATCCGCCACGACGCCGCGCACGTGCTGGCGGCGGCGATGATCGACCTGTACCCGGGGGTGAAGATCTCGATCGGCCCGGCGATCGAGAACGGCTTTTACTACGACTTCGACTTCCCCGAGGGCGTGTCGCTGTCGGAGGCGGACTTCGAGCAGATCGAGGCCAAGATGCGCGAGCACATCGAGGCCGACGAGCCGTTCGTGCGCGAGGACGTGCCGGCCAGCCAGGCGCTCGACCGCTTTCTGCGCGAAGCCCAGGACTACAAGGTCGAGCTGATCGAGGACCTGATCGAAAACGACGGCGTCTCGACGGTCTCGCTCTACACCAACGGGCCATTCACCGACCTGTGCCGCGGCCCGCACGCCCCCTCGACCAAGCGGATCAAGGCATTCAAGCTCCAGTCGGTCGCCGGCGCGTACTGGCGCGGGGACTCGAACCGGCCGATGCTCACCCGCGTCTACGGGACGGCGTTCTTCTCACAGAAGGATCTCGACGAATACCTCGAGCGGCTCGAGCAGGCCCGCGCGCGTGACCATCGCAAGCTCGGCCCGCAGCTCGGCCTGTTCAACTTCTCCGACGTGGCCCCCGGGATGGCGTTCTGGTTCCCGGCCGGGACCCGGGTGTTCAACTCGCTGGTCGCGCTCAGCCGTGAGATGGGCGGACCGCGCGGCTACACCGAGGTCAAGACGCCGCAGCTGTACGACAGCTCGCTGTGGAAGACCTCGGGGCACTGGGACAAGTACCGGGAGCACATGTTCCTGACCGACTCGGCCGACACGCCGATGGGGCTCAAGCCGATGAACTGTCCCGGTCACTGCCAGCTCTACTCGCTGCAGCCGCACTCCTACCGCGACCTGCCGATCCGCTACTCCGAGCCCGGGCTGCTCCACCGTAACGAGCTCAGCGGGGCGCTCCACGGGCTGCTGCGCACGCGGAACTTCGCGCAGGACGATGGGCACGTCTTCTGCGCCGAGGAGCAGGTCCAGGACGAGATCGAGGCCTGCCTCGACTTCGCCTTCGCCACCTACAAGGTCTTCGGCTTCGATGTCCGGCTCGAGCTGTCCACCCGCCCGGACGAGCGGCTGGGCTCGGACGAGACGTGGGACCGCGCCGAGGGGCACCTGATCCAGGTGCTCGATCGCAAGGGCCTCGCCTACGACATCAACCCCGGCGACGGGTCGTTCTACGGCCCGAAGATCGACCTCCACATGACCGACTCGATCGGACGGTCCTGGCAGATCGGCACGGTCCAGCTCGACTACAACATGCCGGCCCGGTTCGGGCTGAGCTACACCGGCACCGACAACGCCGAGCATCAGCCGGTGATGATCCACAGGGCGCTGATGGGGTCCTACGAGCGGTTCATCGCGATTCTGATCGAGCACTACGGCGGCGAGCTTCCGGTCTGGCTCACGCCGGTGCAGGCGATCGTCCTCCCGATCTCGGACCGGCATCTCGACTACGCCTTCGACGTCCGCGAACAGCTCGGCGAGGCCGGCGTGAGGGCCGAGCTCGACGATCGAACCGAGTCGGTGGGGCGGAAGATCCGCGACGCCGAGCTTCGCAAGATTCCATTCATGCTCGTCGTCGGCGACCGCGAGCAAGAGACCCAGCAGGTCGCGGTTCGAGAGCACCGACGCGGGGACGAGGGCTCCGTCCCCGTGGACGAGTTCGTCGCCCGGGTAGCGCAACTGGTCGAAAGTCGCTCGAACCTTTAGGAACCCCCCGCTATACTCGGCCTCGTTGACCCAAGCGTCTCGTCACATAGGGCCCGTCACCGCTTGACGGTCCCCGCCCATCGCAGCTAGTGCCGGTCCCTCGAAAGTTCGACCGGCGCCCGCCCGAGCGGGACCAGACCCGGATCAACGATCGCATTCGCGTGCCCGAGGTGCGCCTGATCGGCGAGGACGGCAAGCAGATCGGGATCGTCAAGACGCCCGAGGCGCTCTCCTATGCCCAGGATCGCGACCTCGACCTGGTCGAGGTCGCCCCCGAGGCGCGCCCGCCCGTGTGCCGCGTGCTCGACTACTCCAAATACAAGTACGAGCAGGCCCAGAAGCAGAAGGCGGCCCGCCGGCACCAGCAGCAGATCACGGTTCGCGAGATCAAGTTCCGCCCGAAGATCGCCCAGAACGACTACGACACGAAGAAGGGCCACGTGTCGCGCTTCCTCAAGCACAAGGACAAGGTCAAGATCACGATCATGTTCCGAGGGCGCGAGGTCACCCATCCCGAGCGCGGCACCGCGCTACTCGACCGGCTCGCCGAGGAGCTGTCGGAGATCGGGGTCGTCGAGCAGTCGCCGGTCCAGGACGGCCGCAACATGACGATGCTGCTCGCGCCGTCCAAGGCGGTGCTCGCGGGGGAGAAGGACAAGGCCGCTGACGGCAAGCGCGAGAACGGGTCCGAAGGCGACGAGCCCGAG
>Ga0308309_10002579_pt1 | contig 10774 bp, 15 predicted proteins | sample HubBroMetageWFT5_FD_192491 | JGI IMG/M metagenome (GOLD analysis project Ga0308309, IMG submission 192491) | Warmed and freeze-thawed soil microbial communities from the Hubbard Brook experimental Forest, New Hampshire - Hubbard Brook CCASE Soil... | ecosystem: Environmental > Terrestrial >... | reverse complement strand
GCGGCGCTCGGCGGGATGGCGCTGGCAGTTCTGGCGAGCCTCTTCGGTTGGAGGAGTGAGCGACGTCGGCGATGGATCCGCAGGCCAGCGTTCCTCTGTCTGCTCGCTTTGGGATTAGCCATAGCCGGGTGCGGCGGCGGCAGCAGCCCTGGTGGAGGAGGTGGGACGACGGGCACAGCTGCGGGTACCTACAATCTGACCGTGACGGGCACTTTTAAATCCGGCTCGACCACATTGACCCACGCTGTGAAGTTGATGCTGGTCGTGCAGTAGCGAATTGTGAAACCTGATTTTGGTGGATTGCTTGCGGCAGTTAGAAGACAGAACCACGCTTCAGCCTTCTCGTCAGTTGGAAATAGACACTCGATTTGAAGCCGCCGGAGGTGGGATACACAATCCCAACTCTGGAAGTCTAAACCGGCCACCATTGGACAAACAAGGGACTTTAACTCCGCAATGCCACGGAACTCTTTCTACGCAATCTCCTAATTTGTGCCGTGGCTCTTAGCGTATAGTTCAACCCCGGTCTGAAGCTCTTTGAGCGCCTCGTCCATCAGAGACATGGCCTTAGCCTTGCGTCCGCCCCATTGACTTTCAGCCTTCTCGAAATCGCTCTGGGCGTTGTTCAACTGCTCGATTCCGCTCTGCAGCGCCGCCAGCTCATCAGTATTACCGGACTCCGCCGCGAGCTTGGTTGGGGGCTGCCCACACTCCTGCAATGCACGGTCAATTAATTGCATCGCCTTCACGCGGTGCCCACCCCATTTGTCGCCAGCTTTTTCCAGCGAGCTCATGGAGCTCTGGAGAGCCTCGATTCCGCTCTTGAATTCGGTTGGCACCTGAGCCGTGGCTGCGGATTGTGCCTGCTTGGGAGCCGTCGTCTGTCGCGCAGCCACCTGCGCCTGAGCCAATCCGCCAATAATACCCAGGCCCAGTGCCGACACCATCACCATCCGTAAACGCTTCTGCGTCATAACGATCCTCCTTCCGCAATCTTGCTTATTTTGGAATACCTCATTCTATAATTCGATCCCACCTCATGCAAACCCAAGTTCCTTACGAAAGTTCTATAGTCGCGCGCCGAACGTTTGGCTTTTCGCGTAAATGAGCGGGCGTTGGTGGCGTTCCGGATGGCTTGCGGCGCAAGCGCCGGAGGCGCTGACGCTCACCGGCCGCCGGCGGGGAACTACGGCGTCACTCCGACCGGAATCGAGATCCGTACAAGACATAACAACGGATTTTCAGGCGGTTGGCGGTTACCGTAAGTACCACTCAGTTTCTCTTGGAACACTGATAATCGACGGTTAATGTAATCGCGGTCGAGGCGCTCAACTGCAGTGTTGTTGTATTTAATGTGCTGATCCAGAGACGAACATCAGCGCCAGGATCAGCCAAAGGAGCAAAGGTGCAGATCGGAGCACTAATATAAGTTCCAGTGAAGGTATAAAAGGCCGTAGTCCTGGATGCGGAAAATGTTAATTGGCCATTCAGATCCGTGTTTGACGCTGTGTTGCTTCCCAACAAGGCGCCACCGGAGATCAGGGCGCGGCCCGATGCTGGTGTGAGCACAAAATCCCCAAGTGCATTCGCGCTTGCCAGTACGTCGTTGTGCATCATCGCCCTGCCATCAAACCGAGAGAATGCCAATGGCATGGATCGCAAATTGGTTCCCGAGGGAAGGATGGCTCCGATCTGGATCCCGTACAAAGAAGCAGCGCCACTGTCAATGGTCAGGCCGCGATTGAAGGCTGACATTCCGCGTTTCATGGCGCCGCTGATTTCCACGCCGATGGAGTCTGTTGGTGGAGTACCGGAACCACCGGCCAGAATGGCGATGCCGCGTACGAACGTCGGAGTGCCGCTGAGCGCCATATCTATCTCCTCGCCTTGAAGGGTAGCATTGCTGATCCCAGCGAAGTCTTGCACGATGGGGTTAAGTGCCCACACGGCTGCACCATTGGCGTTGGCTTGGGCTACGAAATATCCTCCTACTGTGTTGCAGATTTCGCGGTAACTGTTGACCGGGGGGCCAAGGTACGAATTGCAATTCGAGGTCATCCGGGTGGAGATGCCTGTGATATTGATGACCGTTGCATCTGGTGGAGTGATTCCCCCTACTGAAATACCGTTGGTCATTGGTGAGAGGGTAATTGGTATGCCGGGATTCGACTCGGTGTAGCCGTTGAGGAATACGCTGGCAACGTTGTGCACGCCCGAGCCTTTATAAACTCCGCGCTGAGCGAAGGTGTTGCCACCGGTAAAGACATTGTCGGTCTCAAGGGAGGCGGGGGTCTGCCCCTGGGAATTCACCAATAACGAGAAGAGAAGTACTACGCAGCCGAATGCTGGAAAGCAGTTCTTCATAGCGGCGTCCTTTAAGCGGGCTTCGGGAATTAAAAGTGACGCACCGGCAACTCCTGACGATCACCCCGGGGTGCATGACATAAACTCGGTAGACCGTGTGCAACATCGGGGGAGTCTTCGAGCGCCCCCCTCCTACAGAAAATGCCCTGCTAAACTAAGTACCCTGCAGGGGCAAATCTACTTCCTTTTTTCATTGGCGGCGTTGGCAGCCTCAGCGGCAAGCTTCAACTCGCGGTTTGCTTGGGCCAAAAGGTCCCGCGCCTTCTCCGCGTGCCCCTGCATATCTTCTCTATTATCTTTCTGCGCGGCGAAGACAAATTTGTTGGCCTCAACCACGTGGTGTTGCGCCGCCGCCAAATTGGGATGTACGTTCTTGTTAATGTCCTCGACCGGGTCTTGAGCCAATGCCACACAACTGCAGAACAATATAGAACTGAGAATCGTGTTGATGAGTAGACTTTCTTTCCTCATGTGACTGCCTCCTTGGATGACTGGCAAATATCGGCCCTTTAGTCTACCACCCGCCAGTATGGCGATGTGAGTTAGGCGCTTCGCGGTTTGGCGATTCTCTGAACTTGAGAAAGGTTTTTCTTGGCCGGGGCGGCAGGCGGCGATGCGTCGAGCTGTTGCGGGACTATCACCTTCGCTGCGGGCGGGTGGTGTCAGCACGCAGTGTGTTCGAGCGCAAGAGCTCCCTTCAGCGTCGCGTCCGTCGTCAAGAGTTTCTCCGCAGGTCAGTTGCGATGGATTGTTGCATGGCAAGGATTGCACAGTCTGATCAGGTTCTTCTCCGTATCATCGCCGGAGTGGCTGCGAAAATCTTTATGGTGGACCTCAAGATTGGACATCGAGCCGCAAGATTGGCACCGCCAGCCGTCACGACGCAGAACCTGATGGCGCAGCTGTTCGTAGGCGTTGGGCTCGAGCCGCAGGGGTGCGATTTTTGGTTGGACCCGATTCACGACACCATCTCGGTCACTTGGTGCAGAAATGTTTGCTTCTCTTCGCCGGGAAGGAACTTGAAAAACCGCAAGGCAGACTGCAAGAGAACGTTAGGATTTTCATTCTCCAGGTTTGCTCCCGCCAGGAAGTCTGCACAAATCATTTCCAGGCAATAGCCCCGGGATTTGTCGCTGCCCAGCATCAGAGCTGCCGTTTCGATCGCCTGCTCAATGACGGGAATCTGGCTTTTGTACAGCTTGAAATTAATAATTTCCCACGGTTCGGTCTCCAGCCCGGTTAACTCCCTCTCGACCTCCTGCTTAAACTGCTCCGTGGTCATCTCGCGGGCTTTGTGCAACCAGATTGCACTTTCGAATTGCTGCCGGTCCCTTTTCGCGATCTTCGCCAACTCCAATCCCTTCGTCCAGCCGACTTCCTTCAGCTCTCTCCTCGCCTGCGGTGGCAAGTGCTCGTGGATCGACATCAGGTAGTAAGCTTTACGCCTTGATTCTGGGAATCGTCTTTCGAGAAATTCGTCGAAGGATTTCACGTTTTCTACCCGCCAATACTGCCCGGCACGAACTTCGCACAAGTAACGTCCGAGTTCCACGAACCGAGTGTCGCGCTCAACTTCCTTCTGTTTCTCCCAGCCGAGAATCTCGTCGATCTTGGTAAGCACAAACAGCGCTCGGCGACGATTGAGCTTGGGCAGCATAGGCGGATTCCTAGTAGTTAAGCTCGTCAATCCAACCAAGATTCTCAGCTCCTGGCCGCCGCACCAGCGCGGCATCGACTAATTCTTGTTTTCCCAGGCAGAGTCCAAGGTATGGGCAAGTACTGCACGGATTCTGCGGGAAGCGAATGCCGCTATGTGGCAAAAATTGTGCCGATTCGATTCGCCGGACGGTGTCCTCGGCCAACTGCCGGAACTCCTGGCGTCGCTCGTCGCTGATTGTGGTGCGCAGATACTGGACCTCGACTACCCGCTTGCGGACGAAGACCACCTGAGCGACTTCGGAAATGCCCGTCATCCAGGAATAACAGACCAGTTGCGGATCGAGAGTTAGCAGCCCCTTGGGCTCTTCGGGATATCGGCTGGAGGACGTCTTCCATTCCAGCAGGCAGCGTGTCCCATCAAGTTTCCCGATCCCGTCAATATAGGCGACGAAATCGTTCTTCCCGAGTAGGAGCGTGAACTTCACCTGCAAATTGCGCCGCGGTTGATAAATGCGAACCCGGTCGTCCTGGCAGAAGCGCGTGAGTAGCATGATCCCTTGCTCAAGCATTCGATCCCAGGTGTCGTGGTAGGAAAAATGCAGATGCTGATCTCTGTAAGCTGACCATTCGCGGAAAAGGACGTCCCCGGGATCTTCACGACGAAAATACGCGGCCAGAGCTTGCTCGAAGGCCCGCCCGAAAAGCATCGCAGCACGAGTGTCCTTCTCTTTCCAACCGTCGAGATAGCGATGGCGATAGCGGCGCGGACAGGTCAGATATTGGCTCACTTGGGTGTAGCTGTAGGTCATCAGGCTTCCTGCGAGCCATCGAGATTAGCGGGAGAAAGTTCTTCCCAGCGACCGGCGGGGGCAAAGCCGTCCAGGCGGAGCAGGGAAGCGCCGTTGATGACGACGTGGCTAATCTTCACCACACCGGTGAGGCCGATTAACTGTGATTCATCGACTTCATCGCGGCCGAGCAGTTCGACATCGTAGCCAAAGTCGCGCAAAAACCAGTTCAGTTTCCACAAGGCTTTTGGGCTGCAATAGAGCCGACTAGAAATTACATGGTCGGAAAATCGCTTGGGCTCCAGGACGGCTAGAGCCAGAGTGTAATACGGCTTTTGTGCTTGTCGACGGAACCACACTCTTTGCACGCGCACCAGAAAAAGTCCATCGGGGATTTGGTCCGCCGCACAGCGATCCGCGACGTGGAGGCCTGCAATCTGGCGTTTCATGCAGCACCTTCTTTCTGAGCGGAATAGCTATTGAGTGTGCAAAGCAGCGCATCGCGGTCTTTCTCGGCGGAGGAGGCTAGGTGCGCAACGAAGTTCTCGACCTGCTCGCGGGTGGCTTCGCGGAGTGCCTTGGTGCCCATGAAATCCGTTGCGTAGGCCTTGACCAGATTGGGCTCGAGCTGATGCTGACGAATGATTTGGCAGAGATGATCGCGGACCGTGCGACCGCCATAACCATTCCCGTTTCTAGGTTGCGGTGCTTTTTTCGGTTCGCGAGACGACTCGGCTTGGCGATTAGACGAGCCGATCTCCTCGACTGAGCAAACGGGCACGGCGTATGCCTTGCGCAGCGCGCGATTCACGGCTCTGGTCTCTGCCATCCTGAGTTCGGCACCGTGGATCAACGGATCAACGTTCGACGGATCAGCATCGCCGAGGCCGGTAAAGCCTTTACAGGTTGGAGACTTATACACGGTGGCCCGGCACGCCCAGCGTGAGCTGCGCGGATCACAGAATTCGGGCGTCATATCGACGTGAATGCCGCAACACTTCTTGCGTCGGGCCAATCGAAGCAGACCAGAATGTGTTATGTGCCACTTGCCTTCGATTAGCAGTAGGTCACCACTTTCAATCGATATTCTGAGCTCGGTTGTCCAAGCCACGAGGGCTTGCTCAAGCGCAACGCCCACGTGTCTTCCCCATTTGGAACGGGCGAGCCGTAGGTTTCGTCGCACCAGACGCGAAGCTCTAGTAGATTTCACAAGTCTCGACATTGTGTACCTCCATAATTCGTTTACTTCTTCTTATACTAGAGCGCTATAGTATAAGAAAAATGTAAGTATACTAGAACGCTCTAGCATGTCAACAACAGTTTTCTTGTGTACGAGAAAGATGCCGGGGTTAGTTTCGGTTTGCAAATTGTCGGCGCATCTGGCATACCTGTGCTCAGACTTATGCCGAGCAAAAAAAAGAATCCCCACGCTGTAGCGTTGGGCCGATTGGGCGGCCTAAAGGGGGGCAAGGCTCGCACGGCAAAGCTGACAGCCGACGAAAGAAAAGCATTGGCTCGCAAGGCTGTTCTCGCGAGGTGGGCTAAAGCGAAGAAAAAGAAGGCTACGTAAAAGGGGAAGCCACCGGAGCCGTAACCTCGAAACCAACCCAAGATGAGTCGGTTCGCGGTTCTCTCGTCGATTTCGGCCGGCTAAAAAAATCTCTGGCAATCATCGAGCATAAGAGTTAGGATGGCGGAAGTGCCGGAGATTGTGACGGCAGGACCCATCGATCGTATCCATAGACTTAGACCTGGTCAGTAGAGCAATTCAATTCCTAATTTAGAGTCGTGAGCGTGCGCAGCCGCTGGCACCGGGGTGCGCCTGATAACTGTGGCCGGTGCTGCTCCCGCTCGTGCTCGAGTGGCGAGGTCGACCCGCGATTGTTGATCAACAACTGCAGTAACGCGCGATGAAAAGTGGGCAGTACAAGGGAACGAACGGTCTAGAAACTCTCCTGATTGGTAGTCATAGTTCGGAAATTTTGCGCAGCGGAATTCGAACACCCGTGCGAGCTAGCACGACGGCGAGTCCGGGTTGCGCACCCGAGGAGAAAAGTCGATGACGATCAAGAGGACCATGACCGACAAAGCGGTTGCGGCAAGTCAAAACAATGGGAAGAGAGGCAAAGGGCCGTATGACTCGAGCCATGTAAGCCAACACGCGCGAAAACATGGCCTGACTTCGAATCGGCTTGTATTTGACAGCGAAGAAGAACAGCAGGAATTTGAGGCGCTTTTCGACGACCTCACAGATGAATATCTGCCCGTCCATCGGACGGAGATTGAACTGCTCGACAGAGTCGCCGTGGCGTTTTGGAACGGGGCAAAGGAGAGCGGCCTGGAAGTGCAGGAACTTGCTCGACGGCGCAACGGGGCGGCGGCAATCTTGACCACGCTGGCCGCAAACTATGACGGCGAACAACTTCCGCTCTTTACCGCGCCGGACGGTTCACAGTCTGCTGCTCAGTTCGGTTGGGACTGTCAGGAGTTGGTGGTTCGAACCGGCACGAGTAAGTCGCAAGAAGAAAGCGTGGGAATCCGGAAAGACCGCAGGGAAAAGATCGGGCATGTGCAAATCGAGGCCAAGCTGAACACTTCGCTCGACGCGCTGCTACGTTATCACGTGACCATAAACAAAGATTTATACCGTGCCCTCGAGGAACTTCGTACCGTACAGCGTGAGAGACGGGAACGAAGCGTTGCCACGGAGCACGGAGCACCAATCAATGGTCGTCGACCTAAGACAAGGGGGGAATTGAATTGACTTCCACCACATCAGCAGCTGCGGCGGACGAGCGCCCAGCCACGCACGAACAGATAAAAAAAGAGCAAGCCTGCGAGAAATGCTTGCCCGAGGAGCGATCCGCCGCTCATCTGCCCTTGGCAGAATGCATGGAGCGCAAAGAGGTGGGACTTGAAGCTTTGATGGCAACGCGAGCCCAAGTGCTGCAGCTCTTTGGACGGATCGAGCGACTCAGCGGCCAAGTTGACGAAGCTTTCAACGGCCAGGTATTCATGCGCAACGCAGGAGGGCCAGCCAGTCCGGCGAACCGACGCAGATTTAACGCCTACGCCGACTGCCTCGAAAAGGTGTCCGGACAGCTGTGGGACGCTATTGTGCTGGGCGCTGACCAGTGGCGTCGAGCTGGCGGACGACTGGACTCCGATGATTATCTACATGACCGCGAAGCCAGGGCGCGAGCAAATGCGAATCGAGGTGCCGCGAAGGTTTAGCTGTGCGGTGCCGTATGGAGGGGCGATCATCCTCGTATCAGCGAGGACACGCCGACGTTTGCGCGCTCGCTGGGAAGAGACTGCCGGTTGATTTTTGCGAAACAAACCCACCAAGTTGCTTGTTATCAACGTGCGAATAGCTGGTATTTGTTGCCTGTCATCTTGGGGCTCCGGAAATCAACCGACTTCCCACGACTTCCTGAACAGTTGCGCCGACGCGTGAACGAGACCGCAGCATCGAGAAGCGTTGGGATAATGGGTTGATTGAGAGTACGATATTCCCATTGCTTACGAATTGGCTTAATCCTATTTGAGAAAATGGGGAACTGAGAAGCTGTGCCTGCGGTGAGGTTGCCGCGGTTCTCGTTATTCCATGAGGAGGAGCCATGCATCGTTCAAGTGAGTCCGGCCCGTCGAACTGCCGGCACAAGATATTTTTCCCGCTCGCTGCCCTCGCGCTCGCCTCGAGTGTTCTGCTAAATGCGCAGACCGGCCCACCCAAGTATGACCTGCATACCGAGACCAAACTCAAAGGCACGGTGGAAGAGGTCAAGCTGCCTCCGAAGGGAAATGAGAAGGATGTCGTCCACCTGATGATGAAAAATGGCGAGGACGTGGTTGATCTGTACTTCTGCCCGAAGTCATTTATGGACGACATGGGTGTGAGCTTCGGCAAAGGCGACGAATTGGCGTTTACCGGATCAAAGGTGAAGTACGGTGGAGCTGATTTGATCCTGGCGCGGGAAGTTGTGAAAGGCTCGGACACTTTGGTGCTGCGGGATGACAAAGGGAATCCGGTGTGGAACTGGAAGCGTTAGTGCTATACCCCGACTGATTCGGCGTGCCTCGAGTTATCGAAGCCTGGCACAGCGATCAAGCGAGGTGTTGCCGCACGGCCGAATTGGCCAGGTCGTTTGCTTCCGTATTCTGCTCTCTCCGCACGTGCGAAATGGAGAAATCGAAAGAGTGGGCCAGCTTGCGGCAGATCCAGTGCAGGGAATAGAGACGAGGGCTGCGGCAGGTATATTCCCCGCGCATCTGCCGCACCACGACTTCTGAATCAGAATAGACGTGAAGCTTTTTGGCCTTGAGTTTCAGGGCACATTGCAAGGCTTCCAGCAGCGCGAGGTATTCGGCGACATTATTATCCTGGCGCCCGATCCACTTGGCGATTCGAATGGTGCGGCCCTCAGAGCTGTCTAGCACAACTCCAATCCCAGACGGTCCCGGATTGCCCATGGAACCGCCGTCTACATACGCGACTACATCCGACATTCCCGCTTATCTCCTCAACCAACATGCGTCACGCATCGCTTCGACGTCAAGATGCTTTGTTGGTTCGCGCGATCGTGTGAAGCATGCGCCTCATTGTGAATAATGTTGTGGAAAACGAGGAAATGCAATTTCCATCTTCTCTAACCTTTGGTTCTTCAACGAGCTGCGTTGTTCGTGTTTTAAGTTTTTGCAAGCGCAGTTTGCACCAACAATCGGCATTGACAATTACGAGCCGAGTGTTTACCTTTGCCTCCGTCGACGGCTGAAAGGGTGGGCCAAACTAAAAAGTGGCCAGTCCAAAGTAAGCTGGGTGATCAGTTCGCTGGGGTGACCCGGAGAACGACCAGACCCGAAAAAACCGACTGCTCTGCGAGGGGTAGTTGGGGTTTGGAACTGCGAAAGCAGTGATCGCATCAAGGGCCGTGATGGTGCATACTCGACGCTGGCAGCTCCCTCGCAGGAGCTGGCGGCTAGAGCATAACCAATATCACGGCCTTTACCTTTTCTAGTAGATTTCCTCTCTCACACACTCTGCATCTTCCGATCAAACCTTTTTATCGTTTTCAAACTTCGGAACCTGTGTGCTCTGAGGTTCGCCGTTCAAGCCTTACCCCACCCGTGCCACGCGACTACACCAAGAGGCCATTTACCAAATCCGTTAAGAAAAGTATTTTGGCTGCGAAGAGTTTTTGGAGAAAGAGCGTTCGTGAGCGTGCGGCGACTTTTGGGGGTCGCTGCAGCTTATCCGATAGCGACATGCTTCGCCCTGTCCGAAATCTCTGACTCGGAAAATCAAAAATGGCAAACAACTCTGAGCATACTTTTGCGATCGTTCGGTTCAACGAAAAGACCTACATTTCGGGTGGGGTCATGGCCGTGGTCAAAGGAACGGAGAGCGCGCAGAGGGCTCTCAACGATTTCGAATGGTGTCAGAACCAGGAAGACCGAAGCGCCGGCTGGCGTTACTTCCTGGAAGAAACCGATCTGCAGCCTGGAATCGACCCAGCAAAGGCGACCCGGCTTCGCCAACTGCGCCTTGATCTTCAGGAATCCCAAGCAAAGAGCTTTTAGCAAGAACACGGCACGATCAGGTATCGAGGCGCGTCAGAATGCGTCGCCGATGCGCCATTGGATCGCACGATGGATGGTCGCGTTTCAGTAATGTGCCTACAGTGTCAACCAGAAACCCCGCGGATTCGAATTAGTATGGCAGCGGAATGGTTCGTTCGCGGAAGTTAAGAAAATCTGAGAACTCCCTCACGTCGTCGCAGGCGGTCGCTGCGTGAAACAAGTCTTGGCCCGCTCGGGCGAGATTGCAGTGATGGATGTTCCCGCGCCCAAACTGCTGCCCGGATGTGTCGTGGTGCGCATGGCGGCTTCACTCGTTTCAGCCGGCACGGAACGGGCGTCTTACGAATTCGCCAACAAAAATCTTCTACAAAAAGCGAAAGCCC
>Ga0308309_10002578_pt1 | contig 10774 bp, 13 predicted proteins | sample HubBroMetageWFT5_FD_192491 | JGI IMG/M metagenome (GOLD analysis project Ga0308309, IMG submission 192491) | Warmed and freeze-thawed soil microbial communities from the Hubbard Brook experimental Forest, New Hampshire - Hubbard Brook CCASE Soil... | ecosystem: Environmental > Terrestrial >... | reverse complement strand
AGATCAGGCGTGGAGAATCATGAAATTTCAGCGCTGGCAGAACAATACCAACAGCGCAAGGAAGCCGCAGATCTCTATGTCGAGGCTTACCGACGATACTGCTGGACAGTGCGTTCTCTAGCCGACCTGAAACTGGCGCCTTTCCACCTGCTTGCCAGCGAGGGTGCCGTTCACACCGCGAAAGATCACCTGTGGCACATGGCGACGCTTGCGCGAATGTGTCAGGCCGATACTGGTCTACTACTCGCAACACCATTTCAAGTTGTGGACCTCGCCGACAAAGCCGAACAGGAGAAAGGAATCAAATGGTGGGGAGAGCTGACGGCAAGTGGCGGTGAAGGTATGGTTGTAAAGCCGCTGCAGTTTGTGGCTAAGGGTCGGAAGGGATTGGTACAACCCGCTGTGAAAGTCCGCGGACGAGAATACTTGCGGATCATCTATGGCCCGGAATACACGCTTCCCAAGAACCTGCTGCGGCTAAAGAGCAGAGGTCTGGGCGCAAAGCGGTCGCTCGCTGTTCGGGAGTTTGCTTTGGGATTGGAAGCGTTGGAGCGGTTCGTTCATCAAGAACCACTACGCAGAGTTCACGAATGTGTATTTGGAGTGCTTGCGCTGGAGAGCGAACCAGTAGATCCGAGACTCTAGTTTACTTGGGAATGGCTAGCGGCCACCCTCGTGTCTTGGGTAGCTTACGCTTTAGTATCAAAGAACAAAGAAGGAGTTCGACTGACTACCGCGTTCCAGCTAATCAAACGTCGTTGCTTTTGGGTTTTGTCCCGCTGTGCACTGGCCGCCTATTCCCGGCTTCCGCTCTTCGGCTGGCTACACGCTTCTGTCGGAGTGATTCGAAAAGGTCAATTGGTCCTGGTGATTGATCGAAGCGACGGGCGAGGCTTGTCGTTTCCGGGTGGTCTCGCGATGCCATGGGAAACGTCTGAAGAGGCGATGAAGAGAGAAGTCTCGGAAGAGACAGGTCTGGCAGTCAAACAATCCGCCCAGCTCTTCGAATATCGAAGCTCCGCCGATGTTCCCGTGATACTCGCTGTGTTCGCGGTAGAAGCCGAGGGTGAGTTGAAGGATTCCTGGGAAGGATCTCCTAGCTGGTTGCCATTCACCGACATTCGGCCGCGTTTGCTCCCTAGTCAGAAGGAAATCGTGGACCGACTGCTTTAACTGAACGTCCAGTTTAGTCTTGTTACTGGCAGCTGAGGACGATGCACCGTCTCGTGTATGGGAGCAACCGGCTATTTGATGTCGGGTCCGCACGGGCTAGGATGACGGCCAGAAGACACGATCCCGTACTTCCGATCCAAGAAAACTTGGAGTGTGTCCGGTAACAGCTCTGCGAGTTCTTGCCAGGTTAGAACCTTGCACCTGGTCCTCAGATCCGCGAGTTTTATGCATCTCATTACTGCGAACCACGCCTCAATCAGATCCGGACGCCGTGCATCCACGAGCACGCAGAAGGTCATACCAAGATGGTGTGCAGCTAGGACGTTCCGAATGAGTTGGTAGGAAACGTATCGCCCGTTCAGTCGCGGAAGCAACTCCCCATCAAATACCTCTCGTAGCTCTCGATAGGATTCTACGATCTCCGGACGCTGATTCTGGAAATCCGTTTCGGTAAGCTTGGACTCCGCCAGAAGTGTTCCCAGTTTCATGTCGATCTCGGTCCGATCCAACCGGCCGCCAGCACGCGGGATGCCTGCTCGAAATCCAAACTCCGGAACCTCGCCGACTTCGAATCCTAACTTCAGTGCTAGAGCCCGGCTTTCTGCCACACCGGGACAACAGAATACATTCATGAGTAAGGCATCCGAACTCATTGAGGAGTCGAGTTCTTTCCAACCCACATCGCTTCGAGGCAGCGCACGACGGGCCTGCGCGTGCACTTTACCTAGTCGATGTTTCCATCCGGGTCGATTGAGAATGGATCTGTAACTGGCGTCGAAGAAATTGCCGTGCCCCCGTTCCGATGGCCAGTACACCACCACGGGCATATCTCCGTAGCTAGTGACATGGGGCAATCGAAGCGAGGAGGCATAGATTGCATTTCGCGAACTCAATTCGCGACGTAACAAACCTGCGTATCCTGTGTGCGTGAGGCTGACGTTTGCCCCCTATTAATTTCAGCTTCTGAGCCTCATTCACTCGATACGCGTCGACGATCGGTCCTTGGGTTCACAGCAGTGCTGGGTTTCTTCCAGCTTCCTTCCGTTAAGCTCAAGAAGGTGACCCAAGCACGCCCCGCATAGGCATCCGCGTTCAGCATCAACATTCGCGGAAGCACGAGCCAAGCGAAAGGTAACCACACGATGAGCAGAACAACGTTCGCCCAACCGCCCGCCGTGAAATTCCAACGCGGCCAATTGCCTTTAAATCCGCACACGACGATCCCGCTGACGGCCTCAATGACGAAAATCATTCTGGAGCCACAGAGATTTCGCACGAAGCCGTACTCCGCGCCGTGCTTATCAACTAAGCCGCATCCATCGCATCGGCGTAGGAATTCTTTGACCTCTCGGAATGCGTCCATAATTCTGCGGTCTGCCAGTATGGGATACTCACATTCATCTTCTAACGACATCAGTCGGATTCCGAACCTCTGGAGAACTGCCAACTGGATTCTATTTTTTTGATCCGCGCTTAGATGAGAATCTCTAATCCGGCCGAATCGGGTCGACGGAAGGCCACCTCGTTCTTCCCAAAATTGCTTGCCATAACGTACTCCCCGATATCTGAAGAACATCGACGCGAGGTAAACAAACGCAAAGGCGAGAATACTACCACCTGCCAACTGCAACGGATTACTAAGTACTCCTGGAAAGAAGTAATAGATCGTGCAGAACATCGGAAAGAGCAAGATCGATGTTGGGATCAGGCGAGCCTTCCAGTCGTACCCGTCTATAAACTGATGCCATCGTATTCGCATTGTTGCACCTTCGCTATAACCTGACCGGCCAACGGGAATCAATTTTCGCCATGATTCTTTCCGCCAGAGCAATCGCGTCAGAAATCGCGGACTCGGATGCCGGAGAGTTTCGGCCGTCCCACTGCGTCAACTTCCGGGCTGCGAGAATGCAGGCAGCAATTAGAATCACGCGCTTTCTGCCTTCATCCACGATGAAGAGAGTGTAGCGTATTCGTCTTTTGTTCGCTACCAATGAATTCCCTTTTTTATCAGCGACTTCCAGGATTTTGTACCGTGAGCAACTAGCACGGTGTCGAAAATTCATCGTGATAGGGCTTCGTGTACCTCAGAGGAACGGGATAAGCGGAGATACTGAACACGACAAAATCACTTTCGGGGCAACCATGAGGCCTCTTCCTGCGCGGTAGAGCGGAAGCGGAAAGAAACAGGTGAGCGGTGACTTCTGGCCGGATGTTCCCGGGGGGAACGCTCCATGATTACAGCGACCACCAGAAGTATCCCGATGGTGCCAAAAAGGATCAAAGCGAGCAAAGCCATTACTAGTATCGGCATAACTCCACCTCGCTACCGTGATTGTCTCCTAAGTGCGTCAGGCGCAGTGACTGTGGACCTGTCGACGTGACCCAGAGATGCCCGGCTGGTTGCCTCCGAGCGCACCACATATCTACAGAGTCACGATTGAGGGTGACCTGGATCACTGCGCCTGCACCCTCCAAACGTCGAAACTCTCAACTAGCGGCAACGAAGCTGCTAAGTTCTCTTACATTCAGTTTTTAAAGGATTGCATCGGTGGTTACTTTCGCGACACACGCACGACTGCCGGAAGAACCGCTGATTCCATCGGATTGCAAAACTTCACAAAGAGAGGAATCGAAGATCATGAAGACAACAAAGCTGGTGATGCTGGTAATGACAATTGCGGTAGCCCTTTTCATCCTGATCCCCAATCTGTCCTGGGCCGCGGATGACGGAGCCACAATTTACAAAGCAAAATGTGCGATGTGCCATGGGGGGAGGCAGCCGGCAAACCCGCAGCCAAGATTCCGAGCCTGGTTTCAGACGACACCAAAAAGGCGTCAGATGATGACCTGACGAAGGACATTACGGAGAAGGCAAAGCACCCCGCTACGGTGAAGAGCCTGCCGCGATCAGGTAAAGATGGTCGTTTCGTACATTCGTAGTCTGCAGAAATAGTGATTGCTGTTCCTCTTGGCTTGGCGTTGCTGTCGCGCAACAAGTTTGACGGGCAGCGGCTGAAGGAGGCGTGAGGGTGAGTTATGAAGATGTCCGGCTCAATTCGGCGGACGGAACCGAGGCTCGGCCGATCCGTAGTCAGCCGATCATCTGTCAGCCGATCTGGAGCCAGCCGGGAGTCTCCTCCCCTGCTCGCTTTCCAAGATGGAACAGCCCTGGCGGGTCCGGATGCTCACCACTCCGGACCCGGTTTTTTCTTCGCAGTTGGCTCACCAAATCTGTTCTGTGCGGTTCCCAAGTCTGTTCCGCCACAGCGTATGTCTGCCTCGTATTTCATTCCATTGGAACGCAAGTCTCGCTTGGGAGCAACGAGGAGCAATTCCCATGAGTAAGGCCCTCCTGTATGACGCGACGATGTGCATCGGTTGCAAGCAGTGTAAACAAGCCTGCGCGCAGCACAACAAACTGCCATACGACGACACAGTAGCGGCGGAGTCGGTGCAGTCGGAACATAAATACACGGTCGTTTTGACCAAGGACGACAAGTTTATGCGTCGGTCTAAAGGCAATCGGCCTGCCAGAACGGTGCAAGTTGCGAGTAAGAGCGTTGTGGCGGCGATCTTCTGGCAACTAAACGGGATAGAACGAAGGCTATTTCGTTGCGCGGCAGCAGCGACGAAATTGTCAACAACGCTTCGTTGGAGATCGCAACAGATTAGCGCTCATGGTTGCAGCGTTTCGAGACGAAGGGGAAAATAAATGCTCGCAATCAGTGGCTTGCGGGTTGACCACGCTATGATGAATCTCGGAACAGCAAAAGCTGAAGAATGCAACGTCAATCCTGAAAACCTATGGACTGTTATGGCGCGGTGGATAACGGAAGTACGACAAGATGCGACTGCGGTGGAGGTCAGCCTTCTCTGCCGGCAAGATCGGACGACAGTCGACTGCTCTCGTGTCCAAATGAGACGGCAAGCAGCCTTCAATCGTCAGTTCTTTGATTTACCAACCGGCATCTCAAAAATCAGTCCGCCTGCGCAACCGATTTCGTGATCTCCGGTATCACCGTCGCTGGCTCGCTCTCCCGCGCGTCCACCACAGCGATGGCGACGACGTTGACGATATCCTCGACTTCGGCACCCCGGGGCAATAAATGCACAGGCTTCGTCATGCCCATAAGGATGGGGCCAAGCGTCTCGGCGCCTCCGATGGTTGCCAGCAGTTTGCAGGCAATGTTGGCGGAGGCGAGGTCGGGGAATATTAGAACGTTGGCGCCGCCCTTCAGCGAGCTGAACGGATAATTCTGCTCCAGAATTTCCGGGGAAACGGCGGCGTCGGCCATGATCTCTCCATCCACGATCAAGGTTGGGTCGGCTTTGTGGAGCAACTCCACCGCTTTCCGGACCTTATCGCAGAACGGGTGGCTGGTACTGCCGAAGCTGGAGAAGGACAGCATGGCAACTCGCGGTACTACGTCAAAGCGCCGTGCCTCCTGAGCTGCGCACAAGGCGATTTCCACCAAGTCTTCCGCGGACGGATCTATGTTGACGCTGGTGTCGGCCAGGAAGAGCAGATCTCCTTTACGCGTAATCATGGGATAGCATCCGGCAACTTTGTGCAGGCCTTCGCGCATGCGAACGATCTGTAGCGCGGGCCGAATCGTGTCGGGAAAGCGCTGGCTAACACCGGACACAAGAGCATCCGCATCTCCCATGTGAACCATCATCGAGGCGAAAATGTTGCGGTCGTTGATGTGCGTACGCGCCTCGGCGAGAGTGACGCCTCGACGCTGGCGCAGGCGGAATAACTCCTGAATGTAGCCTTCGCGAAGCGGAGATGAGGCTGGATCTACGATTAGCGCGTCTTTCAGATCCAATCCAAGCTCAGCCGTTTTCGCCTGAATGATTGCGGCGTTGCCGAGCAGGATGGGCGTGGCTATCCTCTCGTCCAGTATCGAGTGACAGGCGCGCAGGATTTTCTCGTTGTCTCCTTCAGGAAACACGACCTGCTTGGGTTTGGCCTGAGCCTTGTGAATCATCATGCGCGAGATCTCATGGGCTTTGCCCTGACGGGCGCTCGAGCTGTTCGCGGTATTCCTCAATGTTGACCGGTTCCAGGGCTACTCCGGTTTCCATCGCGGCCTGGGCCACAGCGGAGGACTCCCAGACCAGCACGCGGGGGTCAAACGGCTTCGGGATCAGATAGTCGGGACCGAACTCCAGCCGGGAAACTCCGTAGGCGCGACATACCGAGTCCGGGACATCTTCCTTGGCCAGGTCTGCCAAGGCGCGGGTGGCGGCCAGCTTCATCTCTTCGTTAATCACCGTAGCGTGCACGTCCAGGGCGCCGCGGAAGATGAACGGGAAGCCGAGCACATTGTTCACCATGTTGGGATAGTCGGAGCGCCCAGTGCACATAATGACGTCGGCGCGGCAGGCTCTGGCGTCTTCGTAAGTAATCTCGGGATCGGGGTTCGCCATGGCGATGACAATGGGACGGGCCGCCATCGAGCGCACCATATCCTGCGAGACCACGCCACCGACGGATAGTCCGAGGAACATATCGGTGCCCGCCATAGCCTCGGCGAGCGTACGGAGCTTGGTATCTTGCGCGAAGCGCTGCTTGTAAGGATTCATGCCTGCCGTGCGGCCTTCGTAAACTACTCCCTTGGTGTCGCATAGCGTGATGTTCTCGCGCTTCATACCCAAACGAACGTAGTGCTCGGCAGTAGCCACGGCCGAGGCGCCGGCGCCGTTGATGACGAGCCGGATTTTGTCGATGTCCTTGCCCACGACTTCCAGAGCATTCAATAACGCAGCTCCAGAAATGATGGCGGTGCCGTGCTGGTCGTCGTGGAAGACCGGGATCTTCATCGTCTTCTTCAAGGTTTCTTCGATGTAGAAACATTCCGGGGCTTTGATGTCTTCCAGGTTGATGCCGCCGAAGGTGGGCTCTAGCAACTGGCAGACCTTGATGACTTCGTCAGGATCGTGAGAGTTGACTTCGATGTCGAAAACATTCACGCCGGCGAAACGCTTAAACAGGACGGCCTTCCCTTCCATGACCGGTTTGGCGGCGATGGCGCCAATGTCACCCAACCCCAGGACTGCGGTCCCGTTGGTCACGACTGCGACCAAATTACCGCGGCCGGTGTACTTGAAGGCATCGTGCGGGTTGTTGTGGATTTCCATGCACGGTATCGCCACTCCGGGGGTATAGGCCAGGCTTAGATCGTGTTGGGTGCAGCAAGGCTTGGTGGGAGTAACTTCAATCTTTCCCGGGCGTGAGCCGAAGTGATAATCGAGTGCTTGTTGCTTGGTAACCGGCATTAGTTCTCCTCGTTCGTTTCTGGCGGCCTGGATTTTCGCGGCCTCGGACGCTTGACCAACCTGCAATGCCTTGTGCCCAGGGCTCGCAATTGGAACTATGCCTCGCTATCCCCAATCGCGCTGTGATGCAGGTCACCGACGGCTGTGAGTCTCACCAGGCGGTCTAAGTCGATCTGTGGACATCGATTAGTTGTGGGTTATCCAACGGATAGAGGTCGGCGCCCGAGAGTGCTTGTGACGTCGGTCACATGAAGCGGTGAGCTAGCTCACCGTGAGAGTGACGAGGATCTCTTAACCTTGTAGGTCTGAATTAGAACTACGGTCGTAGGACTCGGATTTCAACCGACCAGGAGTGGTCAAGGAGGAATCTTCCATGGCGCAAAACACCATCACTATCACCGACAATCGCACGGAACAGACCTATACGTTGCCCATCGAAGACGGCGCGATTAGGGCCATGGACCTACGACAGATCAAGACCAGTCCCGAGGACTTCGGACTGATGACCTACGACCCAGCCTTCACCAATACAGCTTCATGCCGCAGCGCGATCACGTTTATTGATGGTGAGCGCGGCATCCTGCGTTATCGAGGCTATCCCATCGAAGTGCTGGCCGAACACTGCAGTTTTCTTGAGGTTGCGTACCTGCTGTTATTTGGCGAGCTGCCCAGCGCCAATGAGCTAAGAGATTGGGTCAACGACATCACCCATCACACCATGCTGCACGAGTCGACCAAGAACTTCCTGAGTGGTTTTCGATACGACGCCCATCCCATGGCAATGCTGGTAACCTCCGTGGCAGCACTCGCCACGGTTTACCCGGAGGCGAGAGACATCCACGATCCCGCCAATCGTCTACTGCAGGTGAAGCGCCTGGTCGCCAAAATGCCCACTATGGCTGCCATGGCTTACCGGCACAATCTGGGCTATCCCTATGTGTACCCGGACAACGACCTGGGATATGCCGAGAACTTCATGAACATGCTGTGGAAAATGGTGGAACCAAAGTACGTCGCTAATCCGGTGCTGGCACGCGCACTGGACATTTTGTTTGTCCTGCATGCCGATCATGAGCAGAACTGCAGCGCCAATGCGATGAGGTGCGTGGGCAGTTCGCAGGCCGATCCCTACCTGGCTACCGCGGCGGCGGCCGCAGCCCTTGCCGGGCCCCTGCACGGAGGCGCTAACGAAGAAGTATTGAAAATGTTGGATGAGATCGGCTCCAAGAACAACGTGCCGGCTTACGTCAAGCGAATCAAAGAGGGACATGGGAAGCTGATGGGATTCGGGCATCGGATTTACAAGAACTACGACCCACGCGCCAAGATCATCAAGTGGACCGCTGAGCAGGTGTTCGAAGTAACCGGCCGCAACCCCAAGTTGGATATCGCGCTTGAACTGGAGCGCATCGCGCTTGAGGACGATTACTTTATCAAGCGCAAACTGTACCCGAACGTGGACTTTTACTCTGGAATCATCTATCAGGCCATGGGATTCACGCCAGAGATGTTTACTGTGCTGTTTGCCATTCCGCGCACGGTGGGGTGGCTGGCGCAGTGGCAAGAGATGTTGAATGACGCAGAACAAAAGATTGCGCGTCCACGCCAGATCTGGACCGGGCACGAAGTGCGTGAATTCGTGCCGATGGCCAAACGCGGTGCCTTAGTGCTTCGCTAGTGTTTGATAACCTTCACGACCCCGTGACGGCAATCACAACCGAGTCACTAAGGAGCGCTGACCGAGACCGGGCGGAAAATTCACCTGATCGGTCACAGCCTCGGTGGCGTGATCGCGCGCTCGGTTGCGGGCCAGCGACCGCGGGCTGTCGCTTCGGTCATCACGCTTGCCGCGCCCATTCGCGGCACCGCCACCAGTCGAACTATTCTCCACGCTGCCGAAGCCATTCGCCAGCGCATCCTGCAAGAGCACGGCCGAGGCGTGTTGCCCGACTGCTACACCGGGCGCTGCACATGCAATTTTGTTGATTCGTTGAAGCGCGACATTCCGGACTCCATGGTTGAGACCGCGATTTACAGGCGCGATGACGGCATCGTCGACTGGCGCTATTGCCGAACCCGGAATCCCGAAGCCGACTTCGTTGTTGCCGATTCGGAAGTGGAATGGATTTTGCATTCTGGCGCTGAGATCCAGACCTTCCAAAGGCAACCCTTGAATGAAGCTTTGCGGTTTTCCATCCCTCGGAAACCAGGTCGCCCATACCTGCACGGGCATTCCACGCGGATCGCCTGCGCAACCGCCCCGCCCAGGATTCGTGAGCAGGTATCGGAACCACCACGCCCCGCCATCGTCCGCAAGTCCGAGACGAAGAAACCAGGCTTCGTAACGGCGTCGGGAAGAAAGTGATGAATATAGTTCGTTCAGCGTCTTCACAGACTCATCCCCAAAAGGAAAAAGCGCACGCCCATGAACAAAAGACGCGCGCCCTACCCGATCGGGAAACTTGATTTTACCGACCAAAATACTTGGCGTTTCGCTCAGTGAAAGCTTTCCACTTTTCCGGCAGGTCATCCAGCGCGAAAATCGCCGATACCGGGCAGACGGGAACACAGGCTCCGCAATCAATGCACTCGACGGGGTCGATGTACAACATTTCCTCTTCGGCGTAAGCCGGCGAATCCTTCTTCGGATGAATGCAATCTACCGGGCAGGCGTCCACACAAGCAGTGTCCTTGGTGCCGATGCACGGTTCTGCGATTACGTAAGCCATAGAATCTGTGTCTCCCTGAGATGTTTGCGGAACTTAACAGAACCGCTAATTCTAACAAGAATCCCGCCGGTGGTACAGCATTCAGCAGGGAATGTACTGCCCGAGCAACGGAACCCTCGCTGGTCCAGGCTCGACAACCACGGCAGGGCTTTCTACGCTCCTACGCCTCCACCAGTTCCCTCTCCGCGCTTGGCTCGTATTCGACAATGTGCCCCGCCACAGCGCTCGCCGCCACGGTCAGCGGACTGGCCAAGTACATCTGCCCGGGCCCACTGCGGCCCGGAAAATTGCGGTTCTGCGCGCTGATGACAACCTGCTCCGGCCGCGTGGTCACACCTGGTCCGGCGTTGATGCACGCGCCGCAGCTGGGCTCGATCACATCCGCTCCGGCTTTCTGGAAAATTTCGAGATAGCCTTTACGTTTGCAGTAATCGCGCGTCTCCTGCGAACCAAACTGGATGTAGAACTTCACCGAGTCTGCCACGCGCTTACCGTGCTTGAGGGCATCGGCGAGCACGAGCGCATACATGTCCATGTCTTCATTCTTGCCTGCGGTGCAGGTGCCACCATAAGCGAGTTCCACGGGCACG
>Ga0308309_10002577_pt1 | contig 10775 bp, 10 predicted proteins | sample HubBroMetageWFT5_FD_192491 | JGI IMG/M metagenome (GOLD analysis project Ga0308309, IMG submission 192491) | Warmed and freeze-thawed soil microbial communities from the Hubbard Brook experimental Forest, New Hampshire - Hubbard Brook CCASE Soil... | ecosystem: Environmental > Terrestrial >... | reverse complement strand
AGGCGGGCGACGGCGTGCTGTTTTTCAACACGTTCTACCGGAAGATCACGCTCGGCTACCCGCAGGACTTCCGGGACGTGACCGACTTCTCGCTGGCGGTGTCACCGGCCAAGGCCGGGACGTACAACGGCATCAACAAGCCGCTCGCCGAGGTGCGCTCGCTGATGCTCAGGTACCGGCGGATCTGGGTGGTCGGCCATTACCCGTCTGCGCGCGCTTCGGCGTCGGCGGTCGGGGGGGAGAGCGAACTGCTGCTGAGCCGGTTCACCCTGGTTGCCAAGCGGCATTTCAAGGGCATGGAGGTCACGCTCTGGCAGCGCGGCTGAGGCAGGCGAGGCCGTTCAGCGGTGCAGGCTGGTGCAGCTGAACGTGTTGGTCAGCGGAGTCTTCCCGCCCCACCAGTCCTTGAAGCTGACCGTGATCGTTCCCGCCGGGTGGCGGTCGCAGTGCCGGAGCCACGCGTTGGCCGTCGTCTTCCACGCGGACGCGGGCCCGGCGAGACGGCGTACCGGGTAACGGAAGTCGGTGGCCCAGCCGGCCCCCAGGACCGCTACCAGCGCGACGACCGCGACGATGGCCTTGGGGCGCGGCCACCAGCGTCGGGCGCAGGCGTCGGCCGCCACGATCAGCGCCGCGTCGAGCAGCAGGATCGGCACTGTGGAATACCGGGCGCCGTGCTCCACCTTGACCGAAACCAGCTGGCCCGGGCCGCCCCAGGCGAAGGCCGAGGTGATCGCCGTGAACACGAGGCCGGTCAGCACCGCGGTGACGACGAATACCCGGGTCCGCCCGGTCTGCGTGACAACGGCAGCGGCGAGGACGATGAGGATCACGCCGCCCACGAGCACGGCAGCGGCGTTCACCCCGATGAGGTCGCGCAGGTGCCAGGACAGGTGCCACCCGATCGTGGGCAGCAGGACCTCACGGGTGTAGTAGATCACCGCGTTGATCGGATTATGCGGCGTGAGCCGGGATGTGTGGCTTGTCGCGATGATCACGAGCTGCACCAGGCAGCCGAGCGCCCAGCCAGCGGTCGCGACGTGCTCGCGGAGGCGCCTGGGCACCACGATCGCGCGGGCCACGAACAGCGGCGCGAAGACCAGGCCGAGCGAGGTTGAGGCCGCCGCTGCGAAGGCCATGACGGCGGCGACCGTCGCGCCGGCCCGGGTGCGCGGTCGCCACAGCGCCGCCCAGAACAGCCCGACGAGCAGGTACCAGATGGTGTTGACGCCGTTGTCGGCGATCTCGAGTTGCGCCACCGGTAGCAGCACCACCGACAGGCCGAGCAGTACGCGGAGCCATCGCGAGCTGACGATGCCGTCGCTGGCGTGATAGACGAACACCCCGACCGCGGAGGCGACGAGCGCGCCGCCGACCGCAAACGCCACCGACGCGTGCTTGACCGGCAGCAGGGCGGCCATCTGGCCGATCACGCGCGGGACCAGCTGCAGGTATCCGCCGTACGACTGGAGCAGGTGCCAGGGATGCGCGAGCGCGGCGGGCAGGTAGATGCCCGGGTCCTCGGCCCAGACACTCTCCCAGGCCGGCCTCCCGCCGAGACGGGCCAGCATCGCCACCGCCCCAACACCGACGACGACGACCTGGACGAAGACGAATGCCCAGCGCGCTAGGGCAGCACGGGGAGCCGGCTCGCCCGGCGCCGGAAACAGGTCGGTGAGCATGGCGCGCACGCGCTCGCCGCGGCCCGTGGCCGACGGCAGCTGCGTCCCGGACCCGGCCTGCCCGGGCGCGTGGACCTCAGGTGCGGACACTGCCGGAATGTACCACCATTCCCGGTCTATGCAAGAAGCGTTCGGCGCTGGGCGAGACCGGCGAGGTCGTGGCGATCATCGCCAGACTGCTACGGGAGCCAGCCGCTACTTCGGCTCGTGCCTGGACAATGGAGGGCGCGCGGCTCGCCTGGCTGCTGAACTGGGCGGAGGCCAACTTTGCATGACGAGGTGAGGAGCCTGAACGAGAACGGAAACCGACTGCTCGACGGCGTGGTGTCGGTGGTATCGGGCGGCGGCTCAGGAATCGGCCGGGCGGTCGTGGCCCGGTTCGCGGAGCACGGCGCGGCGGTCGAGTTCGCCGACATCAACTCCGCGGCCGTCGCGGACACCGAGCGGGAGCTTCGTGCCCGCGGCCTGGACGTCGGCGGTCACGTGGCGGACGTCTCGGACGCCGACCAGGTGGCCGCGTTCTTTGCAGGTGTCGCGGGGCGCCATCCGGCGGTTGGCGTCTTGGTCAACTCCGTGGGGATCCAGCGCTACGGCACGGTCGAGGCCACGTCGCCGCAGATGTGGGACGAGGTGTTCGCGGTCAATGTGCGCAGCATGTTCCTGATGGCCAAGCACGCTGTCCCGCTGATGCGCCGGGGCGGTGGCGGGGCGATCGTGAATGTCTCCTCGGTACAGGCCATGGCCAGCCAGCGCAACGTGGTGGCCTACACGGCGACCAAGGGGGCGATCGCCGCGATGACGCGGGCCATGGCTGTCGATCACGCCCACGAGGGGATCCGGGTCAACACGGTGCTGCCCGGCTCGGTCGACACGCCGATGCTCCGCGCGTCCGCGCGCGACATCTCCCCGGAAGACCCGGCCAGCGTGATCCGCATGTGGGGTTCGGGGTACCCGATCGGGAGGGTCGGCCACCCGGCCGAGATCGCGGATGTGTGCGTATTCCTGGCCAGCTCGCTGGCGTCCTACGTCACCGGCGCCGAGCTGCGGGTGGACGGCGGCCTGCTCGCGGGCGTGGCGCTGCGGGCGCCCGGCGAGGAGGGATAGCTGCCACGCTATAGGAGCGACCTGACCCGGCCGACGGATGTCTCGTCGGCCGGAACCTGGATGACCGCGATCAAGTCGGGCTGGTCCACGAGGCGGAGCTGGAACATCTGCAGCCAGATCAGCCCGGCGCCGGGATGCCTGACCCCGATGGTCGCCGGCCGGAAATAGCGCACCGGGTACTCAGCCCACCAGCCCCGGAACTGCGGGCTGACCTCAGTAAGCGCCGCCACCAGTTCGGCGAACCGGGGATCATCGGGACTGCGGCCCACCGCCGTCCGGAACTGGCTCAGCACCGCCTGCGCGGCGGCTTCCCAGCGCACCATGCGAGCTCGGTTCTCCGCGTCGGTGAACATCATCCAGAGCATGTTGCGCCTGCCGGACGGCAGTGAGGCGGGGTCATGCCTGATGCGCGCGTACGCCTGGTTCCACACCACGTAGTCGAAGTGGCTGTCATAGACCGAGGCCAGGCTCGGCATGGCGGCGTCGACGAGCAGCTGCAGCCGGGGCCGTACGTCGCCGACCGGGGCCTGCGGCTCGGGTGGCGGCAGCCCGGCCAGCTCATGCAGGTGGCGGTGCTGGTCCTGGTCAAGCAGCAGCGCCCGCGCGAGCGCGTCGATGACCTGGGCAGAGGCGGAGATGTCCCGGCCCTGTTCCAGCCAGGTGTACCAGGTGACGCCCACCCCGGACAGCTGCGCGACCTCCTCGCGGCGCAGGCCCTTGGTGCGCCGCCGACCCGACGCGCTCCCCGTGACCAGTCCGACGTCGGCGGGCGTCAGCCGGGCTCGCTGGGTGCGCAAGAACGCGGCCAGTTCGGTGCGCCGAGTCGTCGGCAGATGCGGGCTGTCGCTGGTCACATACGTTCCCGGAATCCGGACCGCCTTGGCGGTGGCGTGCACGGGCGGGTCGCCGTCTCGCCGTGCCTGGCAGCCTTAGTACCAGGATAGGTACCCGTATCAGCGCTAGCGTGCGGTACGACACGCGTCCCTCCCCAAGCCGCGGACGTCAAGGAGACGAGATGACCGACGGGCTGATGCTGCCTCCTGGCGCGGGCCGGAGCATTGCCGGCGCGGGCATGACCCTCAAGGTGGGCGCGGATCAATCCAGCGCGTGGTCAGCCTTTGAGGCCCTGGTCACGCCCGGCTTCGACGTGGGCGCGCATCTGCACCGCCAGGCAGAGGAGTTCTTCTTCATCCTCGACGGTGAACTGGACCTGCTCGCATTCGAGCCACGCAGCAGGGCCATCGGTGACTGGCGAACCTGGGAGTCGGCCAGCGGTGCCCGGGTGATGCGCGGCGGGCCGGGGTCCGCGATGTTCGTCCCGGCCGGCTGCCCGCACGCCTTCGCCAACCCCGGGGCCGCCACGGCGCGCATGCTGTTCCTGGTCTCCCCGCCAGGCCACGAGCACTACCTGGACGAGCTCGCCGCGGTGATCGGCCAGGGGAGGCCCGACCCCGCGGTGATCGCCGAGGTGCGGGCCCGGCACGATATCGAGCAGCTCACTCCCATTGCCGTCGGCCAGCGCCCCTGAGCCTTACCCGGCGGGCAGCGTGCCCTGCCCCATCCCGCCCGGCCAGCGCCACAAGCTCCACGGCGTACGATTCCCGGGACCCGAACCACTCCCGCCCGCCGCGCTGACCATCCACCGGAAAGTCTCCAGCCGCGGCGGCGTCCAGGTCGCCCACCAGCGCATTCAGGTCGGCTTCCCGCACGTCGGCATTTCGCCCGGCAGCGCGACGGCCAGACCTCCGGCCAAGGCGACCTATCGTGTTGGCATCGGGCAGAGCCGGGATGAGGGTGAGAAGGGCGGCGCGGACCATGTTCGAGAGGTTCACCGACAGGGCACGGCGGGTTGTTGTCGAGGCGCAAGAAGAAGCCAGGACGCTCAATCACAGCTACATCGGCACCGAGCACATCCTGCTCGGCCTCATCCACGAGGGCAACGGCACCGGGGCGAAGGCGCTGGAGTCGCTCGGGATCAGCCTGGATACCCTGCGGCAGCAGGTCCAGGAGATCATCGGCCAGGGCCAGCACGCGCCGTCCGGGCACATCCCGTTCACGCCGCAGGCCAAGAAGGTGCTGGAGCTGAGCCTGTCCGAATCGAAGGCCCTTGGCCACCACTACATCGGCACCGAGCACATCCTGCTCGGCCTCATCCGCGAGGGCGACGGGGTGGCCGCGCAGGTGCTGGTGAAGCTGGGCGCCGACCGGATCCGGGTGCGCCAGCAAGTGATCCAGCTGCTGCACGACTACCAGGCAAAGACATGACCGGCGGAGGATCCCGGCCAGGCAAGCGAAGGCGCGCCCCGGGCGCTCCACGTTGACTCCGGAGGCGGCGCCGGCGGCCCCGATGGCCGGCGCTAAGTCGAAGGGCGCTCCGCCCGAACGACGGACATGTTGGAGGGCAGTTCCAGATCCTCGATCCACCGCCCGGCAACACCGTGCCTGATCGCCCGTATCAGAAGGTGCCCGTTCGCCGCGCGGCGCAGATACCCCGCCTCATGCACAACCCCGGACGCGTGCTCGCCCCGCTCCACAGGCTCACCGGCCTCCCGGCGGCGCCTGATCTCCGCCTGCACTCCATCCATGCGGGCCGAGAACTCCCGCTCGTTGTCGAACGCAGCCACCACGACATGCCGCCGCTCCCGCCGCTGCGGGTCATAGCGGTAATGACGCACGATGAAGCGATCGATGCTGTCGTCGTCGGGATCAACTCGCGCCACAGACCAACACTAAGCCGCGCCCAGCGGGCGTCATCAACCCCAGAACCCGGCACATGGCCAGGTGGCCACGGCCGGAATCACCGCCGGGACGCGGCAGTTGCGCCGATCGCTGCACACAGGAAGGCAGCCAGTAGCAGCGTGGCTCCGATCACATAAATGACCCTGTGCGTGGCAGGTGACTGTCCGTCGCTGAGCGAGATCGCGCCGATCGCCAGCCCAGCCGCAGCCAGCGGGATACTCCCATGCATATGCCAACGGCTGATCGCATTGCGGCGATGCTTTAGGCCGCGGCGGGCATTCACTCGGACTCGTCGGCGGGCGTACTCGACGGCCAGTGAGCGGGCGTCCAGTCACCCTCGGGGTCCGTAGTTTGCCCGAGTTCGATCAGGTGACCGTCGGGATCGCGGATGTAGCAGCGCTTCTCGTACTTGTGCTGCTTCGGCGGCGTCAGGAATTGAGCACCCCGGGCGCTCCATTCCGCGTACACGGTATCGATGTCTTTAACCCGGATATTAAGAAAGCTGCTGACCCGGTCGGGATCGGGCGGCGTCTCCAGGATGACCGTCGGCTTGTCGTCGGTCGGGCCTCCGCCGCCGTTGATGACGATCCAGCTGTTGGCTAGCGCGACATTGACCGGATCTCCAGCACGTTCCACCCTGCCGCCGAGTACTTCGGTGTAGAAGCGCCGAGAACGCTCGACATCGTCCGAGACGATGAAGTGGGTCAGCACGATTCCATCTGGGGGCGGTGGGAGCTCCGCCATCCGGCACCTCCACTGGTTAGGTCTCACCCCACGACGGGTCTGCAGCCGACGTTACACGAGTAAACAACGACGGCAGCTTGACCGGCGTTCTAGGGCAGGCTGTGGAGGAATGCGAGCACGGCCTCGTTGAACAGGTCGGGCTGGTCGATGTTGCACATGTGGCCGGCATCGGGGATGACGACCTTCTGCGCGCCGGGGATCTTGGCGGCGACGTAGTCGGCGGCACCGAGGAACGCCTCGTCACGTCCGCCGACCAGCACCAGTGTCGGCACGCGGATCGATGCAAGCCCGTCGATCACCTGGCCGTCGGCTTGGGCGAGCATGCCGCGCGCGGCCAGGGCCAGGCCGGATGCCGAGCGGTGACCTGGGGCGGTGGGCCCGGCGTCGTCACCGAACATTCCCAGGCCGTTTCGCTCCAGCCGGTCGGCGGTCGCGAGCGCACGGCTGTTCCACCGCTGCCGTGCGTCGTCGCTGCGGAAGCCCGGGCCGGTGTCGCAGAGCACCAGGGCGGCGACGCGTTCCGGCATCTCCAGGCAGAACGCCAGCGACAGGAACCCGCCCAGCGACAGCCCTCCGGCCACGGCCTGCTCTGCCCCGGCAGCGTCCAGCAGCGCCGCCATGTCGGCCACGCAGGCCGCGTGCGTGTATTCCGCGGGGTCGGCCGGACTGTCGCTGCGGCCATGGCCGCGCATGTCCCAGGTGATCACCTGCCGGGCCGCTGCCAGCGCCGCACGGTTGGGCAACCACATCGCCGAGGACGCGCCGAAACCGTGGCTGAGCAGCAGCGGAGGCCGCCCGTCCGCGTCCCCGGTGACCTCGTAGAAGATCTGCGCGCCCGCCCGGTCCAGCTGCGGCATGGGCTTCCCTTCGGTTCTTGCCGCGTCAGCCGTTGTGCGGCAGGTCGCGGAACGGCAGGTCGCGGGCGGTGTCGGGTTCGCGCGGCAGGCCGAGGATTCGCTCGGCGATGATCGTGCGCTGGATCTCGTCCGTTCCGCCCGCGATCGAGATCGCCGGCACCGACAGGAGGATCTCGGCGATCACGCCATCCAGCGGCGACCCGGCTCCGGTGAGCATGGCCGACGGCCCGGCGATCATCGCATGGACCCGTGCCGCCTGCCGCGCGATCCGGCTGCTGGCTAGCTTGCCCAGCGAGCCCTCCGGGCCTGGCGCCTGGCCCGCGGCGCGGGCTGCAGCGGCCCTGGCCGCCGTCCACCGCGCCGACCACGCCAGCTCGGTGAGCCTGGCGATCTCCTGGCGGACCAGCGGGTCGGCCGCGCGGCCCTCCGCCCTGGCTCGCTCGGTTACCAGGTCGGCCCGGCCGGCGCGCTGCGGATACCACTTGTGCGGCTCGGCGGCGGCGATGCGCTCGGCCATCGCCTCCCGCCACGCCAGGCCCGCCGCCGCATCCCCGGGCGCCCCGGACGCCCCAGACGCACCGGACGCACCAAACGCACCGGACGCACCCGACGCACCGGCCGCACCCGACGCACCGGACGCACCCGACGCACCGGACGCACCGGACGCACCGGACGCCCCGCCCTGTGCCGGCCGGACCACGGACGGGGCGAGCCTTCGCTCCCGCGCCAGCGTGGCCCGCGCGACCCGCCAGCCGCTGCCGGCTCGGCCGATCACGTTCCCGGCCGGCACCCGGGCTCCGTCCAGGAACACCTCGTTGAACGAGGCGTGCCCGTTCATCTGCCGCAGCGGGCGTACCTGGACGCCCGGCTGGCGCATGGGCAGCGCGAACGCCGTGATGCCCTCGTGCTTGGGCACGCTGGGATCGGTGCGCGCCAGCAGCAGCCCGAAATCGGCGGTCGCGGCACCAGTGGACCAGACCTTCTGCCCGGTCACCAGCCATCCTCCGGCGCCGTCCGGCTCGGCCCGGGTGGAAAGTCCGGCCAGGTCCGACCCGGCGCCGGGCTCGCTGAACAGCTGGCACCACATGAACTCCGCGGTCACCGTGGCGCGCACGAGCCGGCGTTTCAGGTCCTCGCTGCCGTGCTCGATGATCACCGGTGCTGCGAGGACCACGCCCACGCCTTCGGGCGGCCCGGGGATACGCGCCGCCGCCAGCGCGGCCGCCACTTGCGCGGCCACCGCGGCGGGAAGGCCCCGGCCACAACAGTCGACCGGCCAGTCCGGGCACGCCCAGCCGGAGTCCGCCAGCCGCTGGCGCCAGGCGGCGAGGCTCAGCTCTGGGTCCCAGTTCACGCCGATCCAGTCCCGAAGCTCGGCCAGCACCGCGGCCGGGTCGGCCGGGCCGGGCCTCAGAGCACTACCGGCGGCCACAGGTCGTGCTGCGCCGCGATCGGGTCCCCGGACCACTCGTGCATCGCGTCCAGGTTGTCCTGCGCCGGGTGCTTGTCGGCGGCCGGGCCGTCGGCGAACCCGCGCAGCAGGTTGGCCGAGACGCGCTTGACGAAGTTGCCGCCGCGCCGGTTGACGCCGAACTCGGTGTAGTTCCATGGCTCGAACGAGCCGACCCAGCGCATCGTGCCGGCGTTGAACACCCCGGCGCCGCTGGAGTGCGTGTAGTAGGCCGAGTCCGAGTAGCTGTTCACGCCGCGGCAGGTCAGCGGCGAGTGCGAGACAACCTGGATGGGCCGCTCGACCGCCGAGTCCGGGTTCACCCGGTCGTACTCGATGCCGACGATGCCCGGGAATCTTGTCCCCTTCGCCGCGCCGGTCCCGGCGAACATCCAGGCGTCGGGGGTGGCCACGACGTAGTCCGCGTTGGTGGGGTTGGACTCGTACAGCGTCCCGGTCATCGAGGATTCGGGGTCGGGGTCCGGTGGCTCCCGGTAGTCGTTGGTGACCAGCGCGTTGTCCTTGCCGTACATGGGATCTTCCAGGTAGCTGGTCTTGTAGCACACGACCTGCCGGTGCGGCCCCATCTTGCTGCTCTGCAGCCTGATCCGGCGGAAGCAGCAGTTCGCGCCCAGGAAGGCGAGGTTCACGCCCCCGTTCCTGGCCGCTGTGACGTATCCCCGTTCCTCCGGCGTCCAGTACTCGTCGTGCCCGAGCGAGAAGAAGGCGCTGGCACCGTCCAGCAGGTGCGGCTCGGTGGCGACCTCCATGCTGGTGACGTACGCGAGCGGGACCCCAATGCGCTCGGCGAGCGCGATGAGCGGGCGCTCGTGCACCAGGAACAGGAACGCGCCGTTCTGGTCGAAGGGCCGGTCCAGGCTGACCACCAGCGACCGGTTGTCGTAGTCGGACAGCCCGCCGGGCCCGTTGTACAGGTCGTAATCGCCCCAGGTGTTGTACGCCTGCCAGGTGGACGTCGAGTTCTTGAGCACCACCTTGCCCGCGGTCTTGGCCGACCGCACGGTGACCGGGGCCAGCCGCTGCCCGCCGCTCTCCGAGTCCATCCGCAACAGGTAAGCGCCCTCGGGCCAGTCATTGGTCGGGATGGTCAGCGATGGCCCCCAGTCGGTCTCCACGGTGTTGACCTGGGCCGTCACGGTCGGCGCGCCCTGTGTCCGTCCGCGTACGCTCTTCGACTGCCACACCAGCCGGGCCTGGTCGCCCTTGTACCAGCCCATCCGGAACGCCTTGACGTTGAACTCTCGCGCCGTGGTCGACGCGTACAGCGTGATCGGCTCGCCGGGCAGGACGCTGTACTGGCCGGTGTACCCCATCATCTCGTCTGGCGCGCCGAGCGATCTGGGGTACCAGTTCGGGTCGCCGGGCAGGTCGTTCTCGCTGACCGGCTTGTGGCGCGACGCGGGCCGGGCGGTCTTCGCGCGCGCCGCGCTATGAGAAGCATCTGAGCCGTTTGACTCGGTGGCCTTCGCTACAGCTACGGCGGCGGCCGGTATCGCGGCCGCCGCGGCGGCTAAGCCAAGGAACGCTCGCCGAGAGCGGAGGCGAGGTGTCATCCCCCAAGACTGGCCCAAAGACCCCATAGCTCACCAGTAATTTTGGTAACAAGAGAGGGGCTTGGGGGTAAAGCGTAAGGTCGACTTGTCAAATAATGGGATAACTGCCTGCCGGCCCGGTTCTCGGTGCTGTGGGCTGTAGTTGGAACCCGTGAAGGAGTCAGTGAATGCGGTACGGCGCCCTGCCGAGCATCGCCATCTGCCCGGTACGGCGCGGTCGCCTATGCGCTCGGTGGTAGACCGGTGACCGCTGCCCGCGGTGCGCCCGAACCGCATGTCTCCTCACGCCTCGGTGGGGTCAGGACACGGCGTCTGCGCATGCCGCTGTCCCAGCCCGCCCAGCCAGCGGGCACCGGCGCGGCCGAGGAAGCCGGGCCGCCGGCCCCCGCCACCGCTGCCACCGGGCAGCAGGCGCTGCCGGACCGGATCGCCGCGCTGCTGCGCCGCCACTGGCTGATCACGGTGCTGGCCGTCGCCGGGCTGCTGCTCCGGTTCGCCAGCGAGCTCGCGTACCGCCCCGCGCTGATCTACGTCGACTCGCTCAAGTACCTGTACGGCGCGTCGCCCGGCGCCGACCCGCTCGGGTACAAGGCCGTTCTGGCGCTCGGCAACCTCGAGGTGGTGG
>Ga0308309_10002575_pt1 | contig 10781 bp, 9 predicted proteins | sample HubBroMetageWFT5_FD_192491 | JGI IMG/M metagenome (GOLD analysis project Ga0308309, IMG submission 192491) | Warmed and freeze-thawed soil microbial communities from the Hubbard Brook experimental Forest, New Hampshire - Hubbard Brook CCASE Soil... | ecosystem: Environmental > Terrestrial > Soil... | reverse complement strand
CAGACCGCTGCTTGGAGGTCATCCGACCGGACAAGCGGCCAGCGCATGGCCACCTCCGCGGGACTCAGGATCGTCACGTCGCTCGCCAGGCTCCGCATCCTGCCGGCCCGCGCCTGCAGGTACTCGCCTGTCCGTCGGTCAGCCGCCAACTCCAGGCCACCGACCTCCCGGAAATACACAACCGAGCCTGTACGATCGCCGATCTCACGCACCAGCGACCGGGTTCGCCGAAGAACAGCCAGGTCGCATGCCAGCTCGGCCGCCGCCGGCACGTGCCCGGCCGCCAGGGAGCTTGAGCCTCCGCCTATGACGCTGCGGTCGAAAACGGTTACGTCCAGTCCGGCCTGGGCCGCTCGCCACGCAATCATGAGGCCGGGCAGGCCGGCTCCCACAACTATGACATCAGCCATCGGCGCGGCTCTTGCGTTGTGCCAACCGGAAGGAGCGAGCCGTCATCCTTGGATCAGTCGCCCGGATCTCCGCGTGCCTCGGAAGCCGCACCCGCGCTCACTCCTTTCAGTGAAATCTCTTCGGCGCGCAGACATGCCGATTGGTGATCCGTGCCCAAGCCCACGTTGGGCGGCCGCTGCTGTGTGCAGATGGCCTGCGCATAAGGACATCGTGGTTCGAATCGGCACCCGCTGGAGACGCGGTCGCTGTCCAGGCCGTCACCGCGAATGGACAACTCGCGCAGTCCCATGGCTCCTTCGGAGTCCGGCAGCGCTTGCAGCAGCGCCTGGGTGTAGGGATGCCTGGGAGAGCGAATGATCTCCTCGGCAGTGCCGTATTCGACCAGGAGCCCTTGGTACATCACAGCGATGGCGTCGCCAATCGACCAGGCTATCGCCAGGTCATGGGTGACGAAGATCATGGACAGCTTGTAGCTCGCCTGCAGATCCTTGAGCACGCCGAGAATTTCCGCCCGCACCGATACGTCCAGCATGGAAACCGGCTCGTCGGCGATCAGCAGGTCCGGGCGAATTACCACCGCCGCGGCAATCAGTAGCCGCTGCCGCTGACCGCCTGACAGCTCATGGGGGTACCTGTCGAAGTATTCGGTCGCGGGCTCGAATCCGCACTGGCTCAGGACCTCTGCGACGTGCTTCTCCAAGTCCTGCCGACTGCGGGCGAGTCGGTGAACTCTCAAGGGCTCGCTGACCACGTCGAACACGTTGCGACGCGGGCTGAGCGACTCGTAAGGGTCCTGGAAGACATATTGGATCCGCCGTCGAAGCTGGCGCCGCGCCGCACGACCCAGCTTCACCATCTCCGCCCCGTCGAACTGTACGGATCCCGACGTCAGGGGTACCAGGCCGCCGATCGCGCGCACAAGCGTTGTCTTTCCGGAGCCCGACTCGCCGACGATGCACAGCGTCTCCCCTTTCCCGATGTCGAGACTTACCTCGTCGACAGCACGGAGGGGATCGCCGCGTCTCCGTCCGCCGCGCCGCTCGAATTCGACGGCCAGATCTCGGGCTCTGATGATGGGCCCGGGAGCCGCCACAACGCTGGTCATGACCTGACTCCCGCCGCGACAACATGGCACCTTGCGGCGCGTCCTGGACCCAGAACCGTGTCCTCCGGCTCCTCAGCCGAGCACTTGGCCAGCACGGCAGGGCACCTGGGATGGAAGGGGCAGCCGGGCGGCAGGGACGACAGGCTGGGCGGCGAACCAGGGATACCGAAGAACTCGCCGCGGGTACTGGTCAGCCTGGGCATCGCCTGAACCAGCATCTCGGTGTACGGGTGCTTGGGCTGATGGAGCACCTCATGGACCGTGCCTCGCTCAACGATCCGTCCGGCGTACATCACGATGGCCTCATCACAAATACTCGCGATGACGCCCAGATCATGGCTCACGAATATCAAGGCCAAGCCCAACTCCTGCTTCAGCCGGTCTAGCAGGCCGAGGATCTGGAACTGCGTAATGACGTCTAGGGCTGTCACCGGCTCGTCGGCGATGAGCAGCCGTGGCCCACCTGCCAGTGACATGGCAATGGCAACCCGCTGACGCATTCCGCCGGAGTACTCGTGCGGGTACATGCTGTGGTATTGGTCGCGGATGTCCACCATGCGGAGAAACTCTGCCGCCCGCTTCCTGGCCGCCGCCCTGTTCTCCACAACCCCGGGATGGGCCATCAGCGCCTCCATCACCTGGCTGATGACTGGCCGCAGAGGATCCAGCGAGTTCATCGCGGCCTGAAAGACCATGCCGATATCGCGCCCGCGAACCTGCTCCAGCTCTTTGGCGGAGGCCCCGGTCAGGGATCGTCCGTCGAACATGACTGTCCCCGCGGTCACCTCAGCGTTCGGCGGCAACAGCCCGGGAATCGCCAGGGCCAGCGTGCTCTTCCCCGAGCCACTCTCGCCCAGCACGCCAAGGCGGGATCCCTCGCTGACCTCAAAGCTGGCCCGGTCGAGCGCCTGCAGACGCTGGCGGCCTTGCCGGTACTGGACGGACAGGCCGTCGACGGACAGGAGCGTCATCGTCATGACGCTTTCAATCGGGGGTTGAGTACATCGCTCAGCGCGTTGGAGAGCAAGGTGAAAGACAAGACCAACGCAACAATGCACAGGCCGGGCGGCACGATGACCCACCAGGCACCCTGCAGCATGGCGCCACCGTCGAATGCGCCCTGGAGCAGGTTTCCCCAGGAAGCGTGGGTTGGGTCGCCGAGGCCGAGGAACGCGAGGACCGCCTGGTTCAGCACGGCCACGGCGGTTAGGAGCGCCGCATTCGCCAGGATCAGGGGCATAACGGCGGGCAGGATATAACGCCAGACGATGCGCCACTCACCGCATCCGACGGCCCGTTCCCGAAGTATGTAGGTTCGCTCTCGCTCGCTTAGGACACCGGCCCGGATGATCCGCGCCGGCCCAGGCCAGCTCGTGACCGCGATCACGCCGATGACCGTCAGCAGCCCACGGGGCAAGATCGCGGCAAGGACTACCATCAGCGGCAACGCTGGAAGAGCCAGCGCCACGTCGGTGCCGCGCATTAGCACCGAATCCACTGGGCCCGAGAAGTACCCGCTGATCACGCCGATTGCCGCGCCCAGGGTAGTCGCGAGTGCGGTCGCCGAGAACCCGACGATCACCGAAACCTGGGCGCCGAGCAAGATCTCGTCAAAAACATTGCGGCCCAGTTGATCGGTGCCCAGCCAGTACGTTCCGGACGGGGGGAGGAAGACCGAGTTGCTCGTCGTACCCGTCGGCAGCGGGTTCTTGTAAAGAATCGCGCCCACGATGGCAAGCCCGACAAACCAGACCAGGCCAGCCAGCCCTACCGCGCCTCTTGGGTTCCGCAACAGCTGTCTCCACGCAGCGGCAGGCCTCACGGTCAGCTGACCCTCCGCCGGGGCGACTGCAACTATGCCAGCCACGACCGTCTCCTCTCAACGGAACCGGATTCGCGGATCAATCCACGCGTACAGGAGGTCAGCGACCAGGTTCAGTGCCACTACCACCACCGCGATCAGGAAAAATGCTGCCTCCAGGACCGGCAGGTCCCGGGTGTTGACGGCCTGGACCATCAAGAGACCGAGGCCGGGCCAGGAGAACACGACCTCGACCTGGATGGTGCCTGCCAGCAGGAACTGAGCGGATAGCACCAGAACGGTCAGCGTGGGCAGGAATGCGTTTGGCACCACGTGGCCCCACAGGACCTTCCGCTCACGCACCCCCTTTGCCCTGACCCCGAGGACAAATCCCTCACCCACGATTTCGGTCATCGAGTTCCGGAGTATCAACACGACTTGGCCATACGAGACGATGGCCAAGCTGACCGCTGGCAGCACAAGATGCATGAAGATATCTGCAATGTGACCTGCGCTGCTGCCCTGGCTGGAAGTCGACTGCATGCCGAAGATGGGAAATATCGGCAGGAGCACCGCGAAAAGCAACTGCAGCAGCATGGCGGCCCAAAAGGTCGGCAGACTCCAGAGACCCAGTGCGCTCGTCACGATGGTGTTGTCAAGGAACGAACCCGGCTTGGCGCCTGCCCTCACGCCGAACCATATGCCGAACACGGCGATCAGGAATTCGGCCGCCGCGACAAGTATCAACGTGTGAACCAGAGCGGGGAACAGCAGGCTGGTTACGGGCTCCTGGCTGGAGTACGACAAGCCTGTATTGAATGCAAAGATATGCGTGAGGTAATCAAAGTACTGATAACCAACGCTGCGGTTCAGGCCAAAGGATTTTGACAGCTCGCGAACAGCGGCGGGCGAGAGCCGGCCTTCTCTGGTGATTTCCAGAAGAGGACTTCCGGGGAGCACCCGGAACAGCCAGAAGTTTATGGTGGCGACGACTACGAGCGTGATCGCGAGTTGCAGCAGCCTCTTGGCCACGATGGATTTGAGCGATCCCGTCCTCATAGGATCACACCCGGGCGGCCTTGACGGGTCCGCGAAGCGGCAAACCTCGCGTGTCCGCGACTGCCGCCCAAGGTCAGTGCCCCCCTACCGTAAGATATGACTCGATTGTCCAGTTTTCGACCACGCCATTCTTCACGTTCTGCCAGCCCGAAAGGGTGTCCGTCCGATGTGCCTGAAGACGGTTCGGGTAAACCAGGACGCAATAGGCGGCGTGCTCGTAGTAGTACAACGCAGCCTCTCTAATTAGCTGTTCACGTTTCGCCTGATCCGGCTGACTTGCCTCGGCGGCGACCAGAGCGTTGTATTTGGGATCCGAGAAGTAGGTATCGTTGAGGCTGCCTATGGAGCTGGTCAGAGGAACACTCAGCATGAATGTGGGGTCGGGATTGGACTGCCATGTCCAGATGTACATGTCCCAGTTGGCCTCGGAGAAGACCAGATTCGCGAGGGTGGCGTCCTCGACGGTGGTGAACTGGCTAATGCCGATCCCGACTTTCTTCAGCATCGGTATGACAAGCTGACCAAGATCTGCCAGGACCGTGTCTACGGTAGATGCGACCAGCCGGAACGACAGCTTGGCTCCGTTGGGCGCCTCGCGGATTCCTGAGCTGCCCATTTTGTAGCCTGCCGCGTCCAGGATGGAATTCGCGCGTGCTGGGTCATAGTTGAGCGAGTTTGCTGCTGGCACCTCAAAGAAGCCCAACATGGCCGGCATCAGGATCAGGGAGCCGGGCTGCCCAGTGCCCTCCAGAGCGACCTTCACAAGAGGTGTCTTATCGATAGCCAGGTTCACTGCTTGTCTTACCCGAACGTCGAGAAGCAGCGGATTGCCCTTCGACTTCGGGTTGGGCTTACTCGGATCCTTCGGGTCCGCGTATACGTTCATCCCGAGGTGGTCGAACAGCAGTGATGGGTACTGCGGGGCGCTGATGGAAGGCTTGCCCTGGAGACTCTTCCATACGGTCGGCGGCAGGTCTGTCGTCACGTCGAGTTGGGAACTCACTAGCGCCTCGGCCATTGTCTCTGCATTCTGGAAGGACGTGAAGACGACGGTCTGCAAGGTCCCCGGATACGACTTCCAGCCCCACCAGTGGGGATTACGCTTCAGGGTAATGTTCTGGTTCGGAGTGTACTGTTGAAAAATAAATGGGCCCGACCCTACTGGCTTGGAATTCGGGAACTTCTCCACTTCCGCAGTTGACATTCCCTCCCAAAGGTGCTGCGGCAGAATCGGAAGCAGCACACCTGGATCGAGCGCGGGAATGGCCGTGAACTTCACCACGACGGTACTGGAGTCGGCCGCCGTGGCCGACACGAAGTCGTTCAGGTAGAAGGAGGCGAATCCTTGGTCAAGCCGCTTCGCCAGTTGGAAAGTGAACGCGACATCTGATGCTGAGACGGGTTTTCCGTCAGTAAACCTTTGGCCAGGACGGAGCTTATACGTGACCGTTCCGCTCGCCTCGTCCACGTCGCGGCTCTGGGCCATCCCGAGTACCACGCCCAGCTTGGCATTGAAGTACGTGAGCCGGTCATACATGAGGTAGTGAAGCTCCGGTACATCGACCGTGAGAATGGGGTTCAGGGTGTCGACGATGGAGCCCAGGACACCGTACCTCAGGGTCCCGCCCACCAGTTTCCCGGTGCTTGCGCCTGAACTGCCGGGGGCGCTCGATGAGCAGGCCTCCAGCATCGTGCTGCCCATGAAGAGTGACGCGCCCGCCAGGCCTGCATAGCGGAGCATCGCACGCCGCGAGGGTTGGCCGCTCATGTCGCCTGCCGCCTGGTCCGTCGCCGATCGCACTACTGCACTAATATCTCCCCGCCTCGTCATCGGTGCTCCTCTTCTCGCGCTTGTTCAGCGCCGGTAAATTCAAACTGCTCAGGACAAAACTCCCTGTGTGGGCGCTCACGCGCCTTGGTGGTGGCTAGGCGGCTGCCTTAAATTCAGCGGCAGCCTTTCCTGACAACGCCGCCAGGATCGTTGAGAGATGCAAAACAAACTCAGTCGTGACAGCCATGTCGCCAGCCTCAGTCGGCCCCGGATCGAGGAATGGCGAGTTGTGCCATCTTCCATCTGCTTCCTGGGACTCCACAAACCATTGCGTCATTCTCAGGGTGTAGCTCTCATAAGAGGCGTTGCCCGGATCTGCCTCGGTCAGCACCGCCGAGCCCCAGCCGAACTTGCAGATCTGCCGGGATTCCTGGTAGTTGAACTGCTCCGGGCCGCCGGCTGCCGACAGGCTCAGGAATCGGCTGGCCGCCACGAGCGCCTCGTGGTCACCGGTTGCAAGGTAGTAGCGGCCAAGGAAGGCGGCAGCGATGCCGGGATTGTAAAAGGCCTGCCGGGCCCCACCCAGGTCCGTAACCATGTGAAAGCGACTCATCGCATCGTCGGCTGCATCCGTAACCAGCTGACCGCGGCTCATTCGTGTAAATAGCCTGCCCGGTAGGTCAGGCTGCGCGTCCCACAGGTTCGTGATCCACCGGTAAGCCCCTGCCGCGACACTGAGGCGGCCGGTGCACAGGCCGGCCAGCCCAAGCTGCGCAGTGGGATACAGGTCCTCGAATGGCTGGCTGCCGCGCGCCTCCGGGGTCTGTGAGTAAGCACCGCCGGACCCCTGATTCTGGTAACCGACCAGCGCGTCCATGATCTTGTTGGCCAGGTCATACCGGTCCAGGTGCCAGGCTCCGACGGCCAGGATCGCAAGCGGGTACGACGCCGCCATCGACGTGAACTTGGTACGCAGGGAACCCGGTGCCATGTCACCGTCGGCGGTCAGGATCTCACGGCTCGCCCAGGCAAGTACCGCTGCTGCCTCTTCCCTGCGACCGGACACGGCCAGAGCCCAGGGCAGCCGGTACGTAGCGGCAGGATCGCATTGCGGCTTACCCGAATTCCCTATTTTTGACGTTATCCAGGAAAGACCAAGATCTCGCGAAGATCGCGCCCTGCCGATCGCCTTATTGCGATCTTTGAATTCGCCCGACGGGCGTACCGCCGCCATGTCAGCTGTGTCCATTTAGGCCTCCAAACTTGCCGCGACGGCTGGGAGCGTTTCCTCGATTGCCGCCCGTATGACCTCAACCCCCTGCTCCAGTTCCGAGGGCTGAGAGGTCAGTGCCGGAAGCAGGACGGTGCAGTCCCCCACCAGCCGGCCGCGGGGCGGGCCGCCTCCAGGCTCAGCAACTGGATCGTTGTACGCATTGGTCGAAACGATGCAGCCGCGACCCCAGGCGGCCTTGGTCAGCAGCGCCGCCAGTCCCGCGCTCGGCGGGAAGGGCTCGCGGGTGTCGCGGTCCTGGACGTACTCGATGCTCCACATCAGGCCCTTGCCCCGGATGTCGCCAACCCAGGGAAGTGGACCCAGACGGTCCGTCAACATCTGCCCTAGCTCCTGGCCAAGGCGATGCGCCGTCGCCACCAGGTCCTCGGCGACGACGGCCTCGACGACTTTCCGCCCGACCGCGCAGCCCAACGGGCTGCCGCTGAACGTGTGCACCTCCGGCATCCGGCGGTTCGCTTCGCTGATGGTCTCGGTGACCCTGTCGGCGACGACGGTGGCGGCGATTGGGTAATATCCCGCTCCAAGGCCCTTGGCGAAGTTAGTCATATCGGCCGTTGTGTCATAGTGGTCCAGGCAGCGAAATGCACCGGTCCTGCCGATGCCGGTTATGATTTCGTCCGCGATCAGCAGAACGCCGTACGAGTCGCAGATTTCCCGGACCAGCGGCCAGTAGCCGGGTGGTGGAACGGCGGTACCCGCCGACGGCGAAATCGGCTCCCCCACGACCGCGCTGACCGACTCGGGTCCGGCGCGCTCGATGGCGTCTGCGACCTCCTCGGCCGCCCGCTTCGCGAGCGTACTGTCGTCAAGGCCGGCAAACGGACCGCGGTACCTGATCGGATACTGCGCCTTGGGCCATGGCAGCAATGTCGGCCCGTAGGGATCGGTTAGCGCCGTGCGCCCGGTCAGGCTCAGCGCCCCGATCGTCGCTCCGTGATAGCTCGGCGTCAGCGAGACCGCCTTCCACCGGCCTGCATCGCCACGGGCAAGGTGGTACTGACGGGCAATGCGCAGCGAAGCCTCGTTTGCCTCCGACCCACCTGAGGTGAACATCACGCGGCCGGCGTGCCCGGCAGCCGCAACGAGTTCGCCGGCCAACTGTTCCTGCGGATCATTGGTCACGCGAGCGTTATGGACATAAGAAAGCAGCGCAGCCTGCTCCACCAGGGCCGACGTCAAGTCCTCGCGGCCGAATCCGAGGACCGATGCGCCAGAGAATCCGCTGGTCAGGTCGAGATACGAGTCCCCCGCGTCATCCCACAGCCGCCTTCCGCTGCCTCGCACCATCTTGGGGTAGTTATCGTTCGGGCTGCGGTAGAAGACTGCAGAGCCTGCCACGACTACCCCTCACCACACCAGTCGAGGGTGGCCAGCGCAAATGTTCTCGTGGCCCTAATGATGTCCTCGGCATCGACCCATTCATTGGCCGTGTGAGCCTGCAGGATCGAGCCCGGCCCGTACACGACCGTCGAGATTCCTGCCTGGCTGAGGAAGGTCGCGTCGCATACCGCGCAGAACCCCGCTACCGACCCACCGCGGACTTCAGCGGTGCCTCCGTTAGCATGCTGATGCGCCTGCGCGACGGTGCCGACGATCTCCTCATCGACGCTCGTCACGAACGGCGCCCAGTGCAGGTTCCAGGTGATTTCGGCCGGGTTCTCGCGAAGCCAGGGGTCCATCTGACAGGCTCGGTGGATCTGCTCTGCCAGTTCCGCCTTTACGGCTTCGACGTCTTCGTCGGGGTTGTACCAGCACGCGTACTCGATCGTGCATATCTGTGAGATAATGAACGGGACTTTTACGCCGTGCGGTCCGCCGCTGATGACACCGGGATGAATGGTGAAGTGCCCGGGACGGAACAGCGGATGCCGCTTCGTGATGCCCCATTCCTGCTCGAGTTGCTGCAGCGCCTGCACAATCCCAAGGGCTTTCTCGATCGCGTTCACCGCGATGCTGGCGCCACCGCCGCCCGCGCGTATGAGCTCGTCACGGACGGAGGAGTGGCTCGCCTTGCCACGCACGGCCACCGTGAACCAGAGCAGCCCCGGGGATGTGGGAACAACGCTGAGAGTGGGCGGAGGGGCCGTGGGTTCTGACACGATGGCTGCGTCCGCCCGGTAGCCCTGCCGTATCGTGGCCGACACGCCCGTTTCGTGGTCCATGACCTCTTCACCGACCACCGCTTCGATGATGACGTCGCCCCGCAGCTTGATGCCTTCCCTGCGTATTGCCGCCAGCGCCATCGCCTGCGCCACGACACCCGCTTTCTGGTCCGCGGCGCCGCGGCCCCAGATCTTGCCGTCCTGAAGACGCCCGCTGAAGGGCGAGCCATCTGCCCAGTCAGCAGTTTCGCCTACCGGCACGACGTCAACATGGCCATTCAGGATGAGCGATCTCCCCTGCCCGGTCCCGGCAAAGGTCGCGACCGCGTTGTCACGGCCAGGCTCGACGATGACCAGATCGAGATCGCCGCCCATCTCCTTGTAGATCGCGCCCATGAACCGCGCGGCGTCACCCTCGCCGCCGACCAAATCTGCGTACTCGGTGCCGGGATATCGGGGGTTGACGCTCTCGATCTGGATCAGCCGGCCTGTGGTGGTCAGGATCTCGTCGCGCATGCTCTCGATACGGCTGGCGATGCGCTCATCTGTGGCTGCCAATCGTTGCCTTCCTTTCCTTAAGTACGGCCTGCCCGCGGAAGTTTTCTTCGAGCTGTGCGTTCGCAGCAGCCCGGCGGCGTAACGGCCAGAGCGGCCGGCGGCGGAGGCTGTCTGCACGGCTGAGACCGCACGGAGGGATGGACCTGACTCGCGGTTCTGGCCGGTCCGGATTTGGGATGATTAAGCGCTACAGACCCATCTGTGGTGCGACCCATCATGACGATCATGTCCCCTCCTCGCCATGCCGCACGCGCTGCGTGGGACTGCGTATGCCCAGGTCACCGGGGGTCTGCGTGGTACGCCGACATGCTTTTGGTGCCCCACCAGAGCCCGAACTGTAACATACCGAATAGTTCAGTAACAAGACGTTTGGTTGCTACTCGTCGATAAAAAAGATGCTCTAAGACATTAGGTCGGACCGATACACAATTTGGTCTGTATGAATAGCGACGCAGCGACGCGGGGTGCCGATCACCGGAATCAGCGCCCAGGTGCAACCCGCGGCGGGGCGGCCCATGGAGGCGTCGATCCCCTCGTCCGGCTGCGTGGGTAGCATCGAGCCCAACCGGCCAGCGCGGTCTTGTGCCTCGCAATCGGAGGGCTGCATGACCGGTCAGTCCTGGGATCGACTGCGGCCAGCAGGTCTCCGAGCAGCTGGAACATAGGAGTCGGACAGATGA
>Ga0308309_10002573_pt1 | contig 10784 bp, 14 predicted proteins | sample HubBroMetageWFT5_FD_192491 | JGI IMG/M metagenome (GOLD analysis project Ga0308309, IMG submission 192491) | Warmed and freeze-thawed soil microbial communities from the Hubbard Brook experimental Forest, New Hampshire - Hubbard Brook CCASE Soil... | ecosystem: Environmental > Terrestrial >... | reverse complement strand
CGAGGTCAACAACTCCGCGAGCCTGTCGTAACTCATGGCCATGCCACGCTCCATGCCAGTTTTCCGCGCGCCATCGCGTGCCGCCTGCGACGAGTACAGAATCGTCTGCGTCATCGTTGTCTTGCCGCGTCCTCGGTAAACACGATCGTCACCAGCGTCTCGCCGCCAGTCCAATGATCGTTCCACACTTCCGTGAATGCCAGCCGCTCGGGGGCAAGAACCTCGCGACAAACTCCGCCCAGCCCCATGCTCTTCCCTTCGTGGTTGCGCCATTCAAATCGAACTATTCCGCCCACCCGCACATCGAATTCGCAGACCGCAAGCCGCCACTCCTCCGGTCCATACATCCAGCGCTTCATCAGCTCCGGCGAGGTCCAGGCTTTGAACACTAGCCGTCGCGGTGCATCAAACACGCGCGTCACCGCCACTTCCCGATCCGATGGCGTGGCCACTTTCAACGTCCCGCCGTTTTTCTTAATCGGCGCTCTTTCGCTTGTTGCGTCCACGTTTTTTCTCCTTAGCTTTTAATTCCTCCAGCACCGCGTCCAGCCGCTGAGAGTTGGCTTCCCAAATCCGCCGATACCGCCCTATCCATTGCTCCAACTCCCGCAGCGGCTCTGCTCTCATCCGTAAATCCGCCGCTGCGCGTGTACGCGAACATCCACCAGCCTTGCCTCGCTCAGCACTCGCAGATGTTTTGACACTTGCGGCTGCCGCGGCCCCCTGCGCTCTTCAGCAGAAGAAATTCGTATCGAAGTAGATCGAGGGTTTTACGGCACCGCCTTGACTTTGCAGAAACCATCCACCTAGACTCGTTGGTTCGGCTATACCCATGGCGACATCCAGAGGAACCCGCATCACAGTCGGCGTCACGGGCGCTAGCGGCGCCATCTATGCGCAAACCGTTCTGCGCTTGCTCGACGCCGACCCACGCGTCGAACGCGTCTTCCTCGTCACCACCGACGCCGGCCTGCGACTGCTCGCCACCGAGCTAGATATCGTCGCCGCCGACGGAAAAAAACTTGCTTCGCTACTCACCCGAACGCCTGGAAAAAAAATCGACTACTTGCCCAACAAAGACATCGGCGCGACCATCGCCTCCGGCAGCGCTCCCGTTGACGCCATGGTCGTCATCCCTTGCTCCGCCGGCGCACTGTCCTCCATTGCCACCGGCATCGCCGACGATCTGCTCTCCCGCGCGGCCGACGTCTGCCTGAAAGAGCGCCGCCCCCTTGTCCTCTGTCTCCGCGAAACTCCCCTCAATCGCATCCACCTCGAAAACATGCTCCGCGTTCACGACGCTGGCGCCACCATCATGCCCGCCATGCCCGCCTTCTACTACGCGCCCAAATCCATCAACGACATCGTGATGCAATTCGCCTACCGCGTCCTCTCCCAGCTTGGACTACCGCAGGAAAAACAATACCGATGGAAGGGTGGCAAGCATTCGTAGCGCCGCGCTTGAGCCCAGCATCTCGCCTTTACCGGTTTTCACCAAAACCATACCGCGCTAAAGTGCAGCGCTACGAGAGTCAAGCAAGGTCGAGTTCTCAGAGACGCTTTTCAACGTTTCCCTTCAATTTCCAGCCCCCTGCGCGTACCGCCGAAAGAAACACGTCAATCACTCCCGCGGCGTGCAGCGATTTCCAGCGCTCACCCGCCGACTGGTCTTGCCATCAAAGTGCGTCTGCGTGCTTTGTTGCGCTCTAGCAGAGCGCGCCGCAATGGTAAACACAAGTGCCGCCGCGGCCAATGAGCCAATGGAATCGGGTCTTGAACCCGAGAGAGAAATTGTGGATTAGCAACTCGATTTAAGCAGGTTCAACAACCAGGACAATCTTGGCGCTGGACGCATCAAACACAAAATAATCGCCGGGACGGCTTTCGATCAGATTTGCAAGCCGCTTCTTGGCACCTTCCAAATCCTGCACCGTCTCCACCCACATCGGCCCGCCAGGAAGTCTCCTGAAGATGTCGTACGTCACCTTCATAGCTCTCCTCCCAAACCAAAATGTCCAGTTATCGCCCCCGGATAACTCGGCTATCCGGCAGTTCCAGAGAGACAGCAATCCTATTGCCAGTTTCCACCCTTCTCCTGACTGCAGGATCAAGCAAATGCGCCAGTTATCACACGCTCTTTAAGCGCGTCGGTCGCCCACAATTTTGCCACGTAAATTTTTGCACTTCCGCGCACATATTTCGGGCTCTGGCGCGGCGGACTCATTACCCTCGTCGCCTCTCGATCGTCGAACATGTGCTCACTTGAACCTTGTTGCCTAACGCTTTGGTACTACTAGGTGTGCGTTTCCGGCTGGTTCAGGGGTTTTAATTCGTTGTCGAGTCTGTTAAATGGAGCATAAGGTCCTCGATCCGGCCACTTTACTGGGAACATCGGCGGAGCTTTGGCCGCACAGGAAGGGATCGTGCTCTCGTCACGCTCTGTCCGTATCATTTGTAATCATTTTATCTTCTATTGAACCGCCCTGAAGTTCTCCTCCTATCAAAACTAGCTTTCACGATCTGGTACCCGACGACTGGTCTGGCATTCGTTCGAATGCTCGGAGTGAGCCCGTGGTACGCCCTATTTGAATGCTCCGCGCGCTACGCACAAGTCGCCCCTTTACCGCAATGTTTATTGATATCGATCACTTTAAACGATTCAACGATTCCTTCGGTCACGACGCCGGAGATCTGGTCTTGCGAGTTTTTGCAAAAACATTAATGAACCATTTCCGTAGAGGAGACATTATTTGCCGCTATGGCGGTGAGGAGTTTGCTCTGGTGTTACCCGACTCCTCATTAAAGGATGCGGAGAGACGTGGGAACGACCTCTGCGTTGAAGTCAAACAATTATCTATAAACCACCGAAACACGATTCTGGATCCAATTACGATTTCAGTAGGTCTCGCCGCCTTCCCCGAGCATGGTTCCACTGCCGAAGAATTATTCCGCGTAGCAGATAAATGCCTGTATGACTCAAAAAACTAAGGCCGTGACCGCATCACCGTCCCGGTTTAAATTATTCTCGCTTTCCAATTAGGCGACCAGAGGAGCGCCGCAAGTCTTGGACTTTGAAATGCAGAGGCCTGCCTTCGCATCTCTGCTTGAGAACCGCGACAGCTCACGGGTTCAGCGTTCTTCGACCTTTAATATCCGCTAGCAGCCGCTCGATCTCCTCGTTCTTCTCCATTTGCGCAAACTGCTCTTCTACGTTCTCACCCGCAAGTTCCTTTTCGGCGTTTGCCACTGCTTCCGCGTGATGCACCTTGTCACTCAACCGCCCGAAAGCGCCAACTTGCGTGGAGCTTCCCATAGCCGCTTCGGCGCGGCCTGCCCGTGTCGCTACTTGTGAACGCCGGTGTCGCGCAATCAGCAAATCCTTTTTTGACTTCGCTTCCACCAACTTCTGTTCCAGCTTCTGCAGCGCTGTCTTGAGCCCTTCCACTTGCGTTTGCTGGTCGCTTACTTGATCGGCGTAGCTTTGCGCCATTCGCTGAAAGCTTCTATAACGTTCCAAGGCAACCCGCGCCAAATCATCCTGCTGCTTCTCCACGGATTTCTCCGCCTTGCGAAACCATTCGTCCATGGAATCCTTAGTCTCTTTTCTTTTCTCCTCCAGCATGTGCAGATCGGCGATCGAAATCGCCACCTGCGTTTTCACCTGCAAATACTGATTCTCCATATCCAGAATCACCTGCTTGATCATCTTTTCGGGATCCTCAGCGCGATCAATCAGGTCATTCAGATTCGCTCGTATCAATGTGCTAACGCGTTCAAGTAATGCCATGGCCTCGCTCCTTTTTTCCTTTCGCCTGTAAAAAGCTCCACAGGAAATGAAGCGGCGGCGCCCGGTTTTCGCCGGAACGCCGTCACTTCGGTTCTATCGAACGTCGCCGGACGGTCCCGCAACACTCTCGATGACCGGCTTCGCAGCCACGTCACCGATATTCCGCACCTTCGAAAGCAGCTCGGTCATTTTCATGCCCGATAACGCCTCAAAGAGCGCCGGGATCTGCGCGGCAATCTTGGTCACATCGCCGGTCAGTTTGTATGCGCCCGCTGCGTCACCATTGCCAGTCGACACAATCGTCACCTTGTCGATGTTCTGCAACGGAGCAGCAATCGCCTTCACGATCTCCGGCATATTTGTAAACAACCTGTCCACCACCGCGGCCTGGTTGTATTCCTGATAGGCTTCAGCCTTTACATTCATCGCTTTCGCTTCGGCCTCGCCCTTCTTGAACACAATTTCCGCCTCGGCCTCGCCCTGCGCGCGAATTGCGGACGCCAGACCTTCCGCCTCCGCGATTCTCTTCGACTTCTCCGCGTTCGCCAGCATCTCGATGCGTTGACGTTCGATTTCCGCCTGCTTCAGCACGGTCGAGATCAACTCTTTCTCGTGGCGCAGGATTTCCGCTTCCTGAACCTTGATCTGGTTCTCGCGTTCCACCTGTTGCACTCGTACGGCTTCTACTACTACCTGTTGCTGCATTTTGTTGGTTTCGAGTTCGTACGCTTTGTCCGCCTGCGCTTGTGCCCTCTTCGTGGCCTCCAGGAACGCAGCCTTTTTCACTTCGAGGTCGCGTTGCGCTTCGGCTTGCTTCGCCATCGACGAAGTCTCAGCCGCAACTCTTTCCTGGTCCGCCTGCGATTTCGCGATCGCTGACGCTCGCGTGGCCTCCGCACGCTTGATTGCCGTATCGCGGTCTGCTTCCGCCGTAGCCACATCCGCGTCTCGCCGGATTCGCGCTACGTCCGGACGTCCCATGTTCGTGATGTATTCATTCTTGTCCCGCACTTCCTTAATCGTGAACGAAATCACTTCCAGCCCCATCTTGTTCATATCGTCCGCACAGGTACCACGCATGCGGTCGCCCACCATTTCCGGCTCCTTCACGATCTGCTCCACCGTCAATTGCCCGATGATTCCGCGCAGGTGTCCTTCCATCACGAGCCGAATCAATCCCTCGCGCAATGCCGGCGTCTTCGTCAAAAATTGTTCCGCGGCAGTTCGTACAGATTCAGGGTCGGACTTCACCTTGATCTGTGCCACCGCCTCCACCGTCACTGCCACGCCTTGTTTCGTGTAGAGATCCTGTTGCGGTGCCACGTCGAACGACATCAATTCCAGCGACAGTTCCTTATAACTTTCCACCATCGGGAAAATAATCGTTCCGCCACCTTTAACGATGCGCGTCCCGCGAAATCCATACACGATCAACGCTTCGTGCGGCCCTGCTTTTCGGAACATGGAGGCAAACATCGACATCAGGAAAACCAGTCCCAATGCCATTAACCCAACAATCACCCAAACTCCGGTCTCTACGTGCACGGCATCCCTCCTCGTTAATCAATTTTCAAAATGATTCCCGGGTCCCCAGTTCAAGAAACTCTTTGCTTCGCCTTAGACTTTCCGCCTGGAACGTAACTACCTCCAGTTTGCCGGTCACTTCGACCACTCCTCCCACGGCGCCACATACGCAATCCCTTTTTCCACCCGCGCAATCACGACCTCTCGCCCTTTTTCCAGCGTCCTTCCGTCTTCTATTCGGGCTCCTGCGCAACGCCTCACGCCCGCTTGGGAAAAAATGATCTCGCCTATTCCACCTTCGCGAATCGTACTGTTCACTTTTGCCACCGTGCCCACCAGCTCGTAATCGGAGTCCCTCAATATCGTTTCGTGCGGCAACAAAACTTTCACCAGGAACCACGACACAATCGTCGCTCCTGCGGAACCAGCTGCGATCGCCAAGCCGAGCGCCAAAAGGAACCAGACTCGGTAATACTGCGTGAGCAAGTAACCCGTTCCTCCGAACCAAGCCAGGAACGCAAAAAACGTCGCCGGGTTAAGCCAGGAGAGCGCTGACCGTGCCGCCGAACCATGGCTGCCATGCGCCGCTCCCGTGTGGGGTGCTCCGCGCAACATGCCATGAGGCGCGGAAACGTTCCCGCCATGCCATTTGAACGGCACGTGCACGTGCAAACCACTGAGCGCAAATGACAGCAAGCACAGCGAAAAGCCCAGCACGAAGCAGATCAAATAAAAATCGGCAAGCGTCATTGCCATTCCCTCCCAGCCTCAAGCACCTGCAGGTTCACTCGCTCCGCTTTTCAACACGTCGTACAAGTGATCCGTTAATCCGGGGACCTTCACAATTTCTCCCAAAAGCAGCAGCGATTTTCGCGTATCTGAATAATCCGCAATCGCCTGCAACGTTCGTCCGAACTCCGGATCGTTCGGAAAATTCTCGGCCGCTGCATAGAGCAATGAATCGATCTTCGCGTCCTCAATCCTTAACTCCGACCCCAGACCCGTTTGATAGCCCGGGGCATCATCAACCAAGAATCCTGGATGCACCTTAAAGAACCGCGACAGCAATTGACGGGTCGATTGCGTCAAATGCGGCCGCGCCCCGCTTTCAATCTGTGACAAGTACGGCTGGCTAATGGTCTTTCGCAACTCCCGCTTGATCGACCCCACCACTTCCGCCTGCGTCAAAGCCCGCCCCAACCCTCGAAGGGTTCCCTCCACCATCCGGAGGTGCCGAATTTTCTCGCCCAATGTCATATCGCAATATGTAATATACATATCGCATATTGTTATATTCGTGTCAAGGAGAATAATAGGTCTGTTGTCAATAGGTTACAGCGGGCTCTGGGGACTCCCCGATCCTTGTATCCTCGGGCCCGGAACGAATTTTGGCTGGAGCCCGCTCAACAGAAAGAGTCCATTCGTTCCAGCCTTTTGCGCAGATTCGCTCGTGCACGCCTCAGCTTTGGTTTAGGCTCTGCTCGGAACTTTCGCTCGCCCGTTGGTGTCAAACCACCTCCTGGTTCGTATGTGTGACTGTTCGTGGTAGCGCGTCGTTGACTCGAGGAGACCGATGATGGCGCTCGAAGCCAGGAGCCTCATGAAGTGCTACAGCGCGGTTCCCGCCGTGAGTGGCGTCTCCTTTTCCTTAGGTTCTGGGGAAGTCCTAGGCTTTCTAGGTCCCAACGGTTCGGGCGAGACTACGGCGGTGCGCCTGCTCACAGGGTTGCTCGAGCGAACCCGCGGCCATCTCCCGCGGTGGAAGGCATCAACCTCACCTGCGGTCCATCGTTCATGGTCCACAGCTTCCCAGTCCTTGAATCTCGCCAAGCGAAGTGCTAGCGTCAATTGTGATTATTTTTAACAAAATTGACAAAGGCCAGTCGGAGCGTACCGGCCACAATCCGGCCAGGATCATGCCCGCGCTTCCAGCACTTACCGCAGGGCTAGAACAGTCTCCCCTTTGTACCCCGAAGCAAAAAAGGCCCGCCATCGGGACCGAAAAACCCGAAACTTCGGTACAAAAATGCAGATGGTTTAGCCCATTTCTATCCGACACTGCCTCACAAACAGAATTCGAGCTAACTCCCAGGAAACAAACGACGGAAGAATTTCTAACCGGCCCCAGAGCACACATTGGCGATTTCGCAATTTGGCGGATTTTGCGATGACCAGAGGCCGCGTCCGCACCGTCCTGGAGATGATCAAATTTGAGCACTCCGTTTTCGCCCTGCCCTTCGCTCTGGTAGGGGCGTTGCTCGCCGCGCGGGCTGCCGGCGGCCTCCCCACCTGGCGTCAAATTCTCTGGATTATCGTGGCCATGGTTGGCGCACGTTCCGCCGCCATGACTATGAATCGCATCGCCGACCTGAAGTACGACGCGCGCAACCCCCGCACCGCCAATCGTGCCCTTCCCAAAGGCGAACTCTCCGTCAGCTTCGCCTGCGTTTTCACTTTGATTGCCTCAGCCCTTCTCATCATCGCCGCTAGGCAGCTCAATCCGCTGGCCTTAAAGCTTTCTCCCGTCGCGCTCGCAATTTTATTTTTCTACTCTTACACCAAACGGTTCACTTCCTGGTCGCACTTCGTTCTCGGCTTCTGCCTCGGGATCTCTCCCGCGGCCGCGTGGATCGCAGTCCGCGGCTCGCTTGACTGGCGCATGCTGATCCTTTGCGCCGCCGTCACGCTCTGGGTAGGCGGCTTCGACGTCCTCTACGCCTGCCAGGACGTGGAATTTGACAAGCGTGCCGGCCTCTATTCCATCCCAAAAAAGTTCGGCATTGCGCGCGCGCTAATAATCGCTCGCGCTTTGCACATCGTAATGGTCGGATTGCTCGCGTGGCTGGCCCTCAGCTTTCAACTCGGCTGGCCCGCATGGGCCGGAATCGCGGTGGTCGCGGCGCTCTTGGCCTATGAACATTCGCTGGTAAAACCGAACGACCTGAGCAAAATGAATGCTGCGTTTTTCACCGTGAATGGCTATATTAGTTTGTTGTTCCTATTGTTCTGGGGTGCCGCGGTCGTGCGCCCATGACGAGGATTTCGTGGGTCTCAAGTGTTTTGGCGGTCGCCTTTTTACCCACGGGAACCAAGGGCAGGCGGGCGGTTTTAGAGGGATGAGCTAAGGTCAAATGGTGACAGGAATACAACTTAACGCACAAACAGTTCCTGCGTTTCAGGATGCGGATCTCGATCCGGTCGCAAAAAAAGTTCTTGCCGGCGAACGTCTCTCTGCTGACGATGGCCTGGCGCTATATCAATCGCATGATTTGCTCGGCATCGGCTGGCTCGCAAATTACGTCCGCGAAAAACGCCACGGCAACGTCACCTACTTCAACGTCAATCGCCATATCAATCCTACCAATGTTTGCGTGGCGCATTGCAAACTTTGCGCTTTCGGACGTTCGCCCGACGCTACCGGCGCCTACACCTTCGCTCTCGATGAAATTTGGCAACGCGCCGCCCAAGGTGTCGCGGAAGGCGCCACTGAATTCCACATTGTGGGCGGCCTGCACCCGGATTTGCCCTTCGAATATTATTTGGAATTAATTCGTGGCTTGAAACAGCGCTTTCCGCAAGTCCACCTGAAAGCTTTCACCATGGTGGAAGTGGGTTATTACGCGCGTATCTCGAAAAAATCCATTCGGGACACCTTGCTGGCGATGAAAGAAGCGGGTGTGGATTCGCTTCCCGGCGGCGGCGCTGAGATTTTCCATCCGCGCGTGCGAAAAATTATATGCGATCACAAAGTTAGCGGCCAAATGTGGTTGCAGATTGCGCGCACCGCCCACGAAATTGGCCTGCGTTCGAATGCCACCATGCTCTACGGCCACATTGAAACCAACGAAGAGCGCGTGGACCACTTGATCCAGCTTCGCGACACGCAGGACAAGACGCACGGCTTCGTTGCCTTCATTCCGCTGGCGTTTCATCCGGCGAATACCGGCCTCTCGCACATCCCGAATCCCACTGGGTTCGACGACCTGAAAGCCATCGCCTGTTCGCGCTTGCTTCTTGACAATTTCGACCACATAAAAGCTTACTGGATCATGCTCACGCCGCGTATCGCGCAAGTTGCACTGCGTTTCGGCGCAAACGACCTAGACGGCACGGTGGTGGAAGAAAAAATCTATCACGATGCCGGCGCAACCACTCCGGAACACATGACACGCGCGGAGCTTGAACGTCTGATCCGCGCCGCCGGCCGCGTCCCTGTGGAGCGCGACACACTTTACAATCCGGTTGACCGCGCAAAAATGCCGATTCCGCCAGCGCGGCCTTCTTCCAACAGCATGGACGGCTTCATCCCCGAAACTTCTCTAACCCTAAATATTTAGCAGATCACAATTCTAGATATCAAAAATTTCACTTTGATCGCGATGAGGAACGCAGCGAGTTTCGAAACCAGCGGAGCGCTGCGATCTTGCCGTGCCGATTAGTCTGCACACGAAGAAATACATCCGGAAACTAGGCGTGCGGATGAGCTTTGTCGTACACGGCCATGAGCTGTTCGATACTCGCCTGCGTGTATCGCTGCGTTGAGGTTAGAGAAGCGTGGCCGAGCAGCTCCTGGATGGCGCGCAGGTCCGCACCATCGGCGAGCAGATGCGTAGCAAACGCGTGCCGCAGCGAGTGCGGATGCAGATCCCAGTTCACGTTGGCGAGCCGCGCGTAACTCTTCACCAACTGGCGGATGGATTTGCCGGTCAGCCGCCCGCCGCGATGATTCAAGAACACCGCCTCCGGACAGGGCGTGGTGCGCGGATGCTCCAGGAGCTTCGCTCGCAAAGGCAAGTACGCTTCCAGCGCCTGATCGGCTTTTTCGCCGTAAGGCACCACACGTTCCTTGCGCCCTTTGCCCAGGACGCGGAGCATTTGTCCAGCCCGGTCCACGTTTCCGATTGCGAGACCGACCAGTTCGCTGACACGAAGGCCTGAAGCATACAGCAATTCTAGAATGGCGCGGTCGCGGCATGGAATCAGAATCGCGTCATCGGCTGTTTGGCTCTTTCGGCGTGCTTGTTTCCGGCCGGCTGACCCGCCAGGCAACCCGTCAAGAAAGCGGTTCAGTTCTTCCGCGGTCAGAACGCGCGGCACGCGCTTGGGAATTTTGGGGGTGCTGATCAGGCGCGCCGGATTTTGTTTGGTAATTTTCTCGCGTAGGCAAAACTTGAAAAAAGTTCGCAGCGCGGCCAGCTTCCTGGCTACCGAAGCTTTCTGCTGCTTACGGTCGTAAAGCCAGCTCACGAATTCGCGCACGATGCGATGGTCTACTTCGCCGAGAGGCATGGTTGCCTCACCCGGCGGAGTGAGAAATTCGTGGAGAAGATTCAGATCGTTGCGATAACTGCGAATCGTCGCGGGCGAAGCATTGCGCTCGTACAACAAATACTTCATGAAATGTTCGATGTGTTGTTTCATATTGGCGGTTCGGCCGGATATCAAGAGTATAAGCCCCCAGAACTAATGGGAC
>Ga0308309_10002570_pt1 | contig 10790 bp, 9 predicted proteins | sample HubBroMetageWFT5_FD_192491 | JGI IMG/M metagenome (GOLD analysis project Ga0308309, IMG submission 192491) | Warmed and freeze-thawed soil microbial communities from the Hubbard Brook experimental Forest, New Hampshire - Hubbard Brook CCASE Soil... | ecosystem: Environmental > Terrestrial > Soil... | reverse complement strand
GTTCGACCTGAGCGCGCATGATCTAATTCCGTCAGAGTTTCCTTACACGGTGGTAGCGACGCGCGATGGTTCCCGCGCGTGGGTAAGTTTGTGGAACGCGTCGCAAGTGGTGGAACTGGACTTGGCGGCCGGCAAGGTGAAGGGTGCGATTGCAGTGATGCCGCCGGCTGATCCGCTGGCACCGGGTTCGCATCCGGCCGCGCTGTTGCTGAGTTCGGACGAGTCTTTACTGTATGTGGCCCTGGCCAATGCGGACCGTGTAATTGTATTGGCGACCGCGGACGGCAGGCGCGTGGGGGTTTTGGACACGCGAGCCCCAGGGCAGAACTTTGGAGGCGCCTATCCGAGCGCATTGGCCCAGTCGGCCGATGGTCGGCGTTTGTTTGTGGCGGATGCGTCGCTCGACGCGGTTGCGGTGTTTGATGTGTCGCAGATGGGCCGCAGGCCGCTTACCGTCTTGCCGCTGGACTCGCCGCTCGGCTTCATTCCCACTGATTGGTATCCGACGGCGCTGGCCACGGTCGGGGACGACTTGCTGATTGCGACTTCCAAGGGGCAGGGAACATCGCCGAATAATGGGCCCGGAGGGACCTCGTGGGAGCGGCGGCATCGTGAGCATCCTTATATACCGACGCTGCTGTATGGTTCGGTGGCGCGATTGAACATTCGCGATGTGGAAGCACAGTTGCCGGAACTGACAGAGCGGGTGCAGCAGGACAATCTGTTGAAGTCGGATGGTGGCGAGATTCAGTTCGCGCGAGGCTCGAACCCGATACGGCATGTGATTTACATCTTGAAGGAAAATCGAACCTACGATCAGGTGCTGGGCGATTTGAAAGTAGGGAATGGCGATTCGTCGCTGACCATGTATGGCGCCGACGTGACGCCCAACGAGCACAAACTAGCGCTGCAATTCGGAGTGCTGGACAACTTTTACGACAGCGGCGAAGTTTCCGGGGACGGACATGACTGGTCGATGGCCGCCATTGCCAGCGATTACAACGAGAACACCTGGCAGATCGGGTATCGCAGTAAAGAGCGGACCTACGATTTCGGAGGAACGGTTGCGGATGAGTTTCCGTTGGAGCACGACGAAGCCGATGTGGATGCTCCCGGGACTGGATATATCTGGGACAATGTGGCCAGCCACGGACTGAGCTATCGGGACTATGGCGAATTCGTGACCACGATCTGGTGCAAGCCGGAGGGTGTGGCATCGCCCAAGCAGGGCACACCGTCACCGTTCTCGGCTAAGTGTGCGCGGGCGGCGGTGAAAAAAGGCGAGCGATTGCCGGCGGATGTCGGGGAACCCCGCGGAGGGAAGAGTCCGTGGCCGTGGGCGGTGCCGATGTTGAAACTGGACAAGGCGACCAAGGCGGTTTTGCGGGGACATTTCGATCCTAACTTTCCGGATTTCAATACTGAGTATCCTGACCAGTTGCGCGCGGATGAGTTTCTGAATGAGTTCAAGGGATTTGTGAGGGCGCGGGGAACAAAGGCGGAATTGCCGGCGTTTGTGCTGCTCTATCTGCCGGATGATCATACGCACGGTACGACTGCTGGCAAGCCGCGGCCGGCGGCATCGGTAGCGGATAACGATCTGGCGGTGGGGCGGGTGGTGGAGGCGGTCTCGCACAGTCCTTATTGGGATGACACGGCCATCCTGATGCTGGAAGATGATGCGCAGGATGGGGCCGATCACGTGGATGCTCACCGTTCGATTGCGTTTGTGATCAGCAAGTATTCGCCGGGGACCGTGGAGCATCCTTATTTGGTGCATCAGTTCTACACCACGGTGAATATGATCCACACTTTGGAGTCGCTGCTTGGTCTGCCGCCGATGAACCAGAATGATGCTTATGCTCCGGTGATGGCTCCGCTGTTTACGGGCAAGGGAGATCAGCCGCCGTTTGTTGCAGATTGGAGCAATCGCGATAATGGGCTGATCTATCAGGTGAACCCGCGCAGAGGGCAGGGAGCGAAGGAGTCGGCGAAGATGGATTTCACGCGGCCGGATAAGGCGAATCCAGCGGTCCTGAATGCGATCTTGTGGCGGGATCGCAAGGGGAATGTGGCGGTGCCGGCGGCTAAGCATGAGGTGATTGGAGCGAAGTTAAGACCGGGAGGCGGAGATCGAGATTAGCAGGTCGGGCGGGTCATGGTGAGGGCTTCTCTTTCGGGGCTATTTTTTCGACAATGTGGAGTTTCCATTGCTTCCCGTCGTCGTCGAGGATGTAGACGTTCCGCCCTTCGGCGGCAAATTTCGTGTGACCGTTGACCGTAAGATTCGGCACTCGGCCACTTAGGCGGCTAGGGAAATATAGGCAGTAGACAAGGTCGTTCGCTCGGAACCAGTAGTGTTGCGCCGTCAGAGGCACCGCGACCACCGCTGTCCCGATGGGCATTGCCGCTGCGCCGGTGTTGACGGAACCAACCCCGAGGAAGACTGAATCCTGCCAGTTGCGATCTTTGGCGAGGAGTGGAAGACAAACACTTGTAAGGAACAGAACAACGCAAGCGCCTCTCATTCTCTTCCTCAATCGACCGGTGCCGTCGTCGAGATTTCCACGGCGAGATACTACTCCTTAGGCTTAAGATTGCAAGGACAATGTACGATTCCACTTAGCGGCCAAGGTAAGCATCGTAAAGCGGCGCACCTGGGAGCGCGATGCGCCCAAGTCCTCCTAGCGCATGGCGGTGGCCGCACCCTCCACATCCGCAAATGAGAACGCCGTCGAGACGTTCGAGAACTCTTTGCTTCCGACTTCCACATAGGGATACACAAAATAATTCAGCGGCTTGCCGTCCTGCTTGGGATTTAGCGTCAGGTCGCGGCCCATGGTGAATTGCACGCGGTTGGCGTCGTGGGCGCCGAAGAAGTAGTCGCGCTTTTCCTGATGTTTCCAGGCTTCGGAGATGTCGACGGGAATCCACCCGTGGGCAGGATCGAAGAAATCCGACCAGCAGTGATATCCGGCGATGTCGGCGGCATGTTTGTCGGGTGGCAGCGGGAAACCGATTTCGAAACGCGCAGGAATGCCTTGCGAACGGGCCATGGCGATGAAGAGGGAATGAAAGTCGGTGCAATTACCTTTCTTCGCATCGCAGGCGTAGAGCACATCGCCCCGGCCCCAACCGGTACCGGTTTTGTCGTAGCGCATGGTGGTGAAGACGTAATCGTAGATGGCGCGAGCTTTGTCGAGCGGTTCAGTCTTTCCTTCGGTGACCTTCACGGCGAGATCGGCGGGCAGGCCAGTAATGGGAACCAGAACGTCGGGGGCGAGGTCGAGCTTGCGCTGTTTATCAGGCAGCGACACGTCGGCAAGATGTGGGGCGTACGAGCCCAGGGTCAGGCGCTCGTGGCGCACGACGTCATACACAACTTCGAAGTGAAACTCTGGTTGTTTGGCTTTTGAAGTGTCGGCGTAATACATCTCGTTGCCGTACTTTGATTCGTGAGTCTTTTTGAACGGCAGGTCGCCGGTGACGGAGAGGACTTTTACTTCCTGGGAATTGTCGGAGTGAGCGGCGGGGATCCAGACGCGCAACTTTTCTCCGGTGGGGACGTTCTTGACGGTGAAAGCATAGTGGAAAGTGAAGTGGCGAGTTTCCTGGGCGGACGCCAGTAACGTCAGAGTGATTAGCGAGAGCGAAACGATTACATAACGACGCATGGCCTATCTCCTAGTGTTCGCACCGATGCGGACGGTTGCCGACTATTCTAGATCAGTCGATAGACTTCGAGTACTCCAACCCGCGATTCACAAAACATTAACCGGGTTAGGCTAGAATCCGACCATGGCTGCCGCCATTCAATGCCGCGATCTGCGTAAGACCTACGACGGCAAAGTTGAAGCTGTGCGCGGGTTGAGCCTTGAGATCGAGGCGGGGGAATGCTTCGGCCTGCTAGGGCCGAATGGGGCAGGGAAGACCACCACGATTGAAATTCTGGAAGGGCTACTGGCTCCGACGTCGGGCGAAGTCACGATCCTGGGTCGAACTTGGCGGAAGGATTCTCGCGAACTTCGCGAGCGGCTGGGGATTTCGCTCCAGGAAACGCGGCTCTCGGAGAAATTGTCGGTGCGGGAGACGATCGAACTGTTTGCCAGCTTTCACAGCGAACCGCGATCTTCGGATGAAGTATTGGAGGAATTGCAGCTGGGAGAGAAGGCGGACGCCTGGGTGGGCAAGCTTTCCGGCGGGCAGCGGCAGCGGCTGGCAGTGGCGACGGCGCTGGTGGGGAATCCGAAAGTGTTGTTTCTGGATGAGCCCACTACGGGGCTTGATCCGCAGAGCCGGCGGCAGCTCTGGGACATTGTTCGCGCGTTTCAGCGGAATGGCGGCACGGTGCTGCTGACTACGCATTACATGGACGAGGCGGAGCGGCTGTGCGATCGGCTGGCGATCATCGATCATGGTCAGGTCATTGCGGAAGGTACGCCGCCGGATTTGATTGAGCGTCTGGGTGGACATCATGTGGTGGAGTTTGAGGCGAGCGGGAACTCGAGTGACGAAGCGGCGCTCGATCACTGGAGGGAGCTGCCCAGCGTGGAGTCGGTGCGACACGATGATGGGCTGGTGTGTCTGAATGTGCGCGAGCCGCATTTGACGATTCCAGCGCTGCTAGAGGCAGTGCATAAGCGTGGATCTCAATTGCAGCACCTGACCACGCGCCAGGCGAGTTTGGAGGATGTCTTTGTGCGGTTGACGGGACGGCATTTGCGGGAAGGGTGAAGGGAGGAGGATCCATGGCCCAAAGAGCCAACGGCGGAGCCGAGAATGCTGGTGACGAGCAGGCGTTGATCATTTCGATGAAACTGAGCAACGACGGCTCCGGCAAGCCAGAGGAGTTGGAACGGATGTTCAAGTTGGAGGAGGAGCTGCGGGAGGCCATCAGTGGAGGTGGCTCGGGAGAATACGATGGCAACGAGATCGGCGGAGGCATCTTTAAGCTTTATATATATGGGCCGGGCGCTGCACGCTTGTGGGAAGTGGCGTCGCCGATCGTCAAGAAGTTTGGAGCTCCAGCAGGCTCGTTTGCGGTTATCCGTTATGGAAAGCCGGGAGCTAAAGAGGACCGGGTATCGCTGCCGGAATAACCATGTCGATTGCAGAACAAAGCCAGCCACCGAAATTAACGCAGCCCCCGGAGCCTCGCCTGCACAACGGTCGCTGGGCGGGTTATCGGCATCTGTTGGCGTCGCGGATGAAGGAATTGAAGCGCGAGCCGGAAGTGGTTTTTTGGGTATTCGGGTTTCCGCTGCTGCTGGCGTTAGGTCTGGGGATTGCGTTCCGCAACAAGCCGGCGGATGTGAGCTCGATTGCGGTAGTGGGATCCGAGTCGCAGCAAGTCCTGAGTTTGATTGAGCGTTCTCCGCAGAAAGCGTCGATCAAGGCCGAAGTGTTGGATGAAGCTGCGGCGCTCAAGGGATTTCGCATCGGGAAATATGATCTGGTGATTGAAAGCGATGGCAAGGCTGGGTTTAAGTATGTTTACGACCCGGCGCGGCCCGAGAGTGTGTTGGCGCGTGCCGAAGTGGATCATGCGTTGCAGACGGCGGCGGGACGGCAAGATCCGTTGCCAACAGCTAGTGTGACTTCGAGCGAGCCAGGGTCGAGGTATATCGATTTCCTGATTCCTGGACTGATTGGCATGAACGTGATGAATGCGGCGATGTGGGGGATCGGGTTCGCGCTGGTGGATATGCGTCAGCGCAAGCTGCTGAAACGGTTTGTGGCGACTCCGATGCGGCGTAGCGACTTTCTGCTGGCGCTGGCCAGCAGCCGGCTGGTGCTGATGACGGTGGAAGTGGGGATGCTCTTAGGGTTCGGTGCGTTGGTGTTTCATTTGCGCGTACTGGGATCGATTGCGACGATTCTATTGATTGGCGCGGTGGGAGCGCTGGGTTTCGCGGGATTGGGATTGCTGACGGCCAGCCGGTCGCAGAAGATCGAGAGCGTCAGCGGGCTGATCAATCTGGTAATGATGCCGATGTGGATATTCTCCGGCGTGTTCTTCTCCTATGAGCGATTTCCGGCGGCGATTCAGCCGTTCATTAAAGCGCTGCCGCTGACGGCGCTGAATGACGCTTTGCGGGCGACGATCCTGGAGGGAGCTACGCTGGGAGCTCAGTCGGGACGGCTGCTGGTGCTGGCATTGTGGGGAGGGATTTCGTTTGTTTTGGCAGTGAAGTGGTTTCGCTGGACGTAGGGGTGAGGAAAGCTCTTGGTTTAGCCACCCACTCGGATTAGCTCGCCACGACGAGTGGAATCCAAGGCTCTGAGAATGTCTGGCACGGTCGGTTCCAGGTCGACGAGTCGACTTCGCACGAATCACGATGATGGCGATAGCCCTTCCTCGCAGATTCTGTTCGTGCTCAATTCCCCTGTCAATAGTGAGAAACACTTCATAGCCAGCGGCTTCGGCAAGAGTTAATAGCTCGCCATTTTTCTTTCCAGCCAAAACCACCTCGGGGACTGTGCGACATTCGTGACCGGATAGGCTCTGCTTAAATCGTCGGGGGATACATTCGTCCAGCAAGACCTTCATCGCAGTTGGCTAACAAGCAGAGACTTAGCCTGTTCTAGGGCGCACACGGCCGCTTCACGAGTCACGGTGGGGAAGTCATTCAAAAATTCGTCCAGGTTCTGGCCGCCTTCGAGGTAGTCCAAGAGAGTCTGAAACGGTACGCGTGTACCGCGGAATACCGGCGTACCCCCAAGCACATCGCGATCTTTCGTGATGATTTCCTGAACGATATCCATAGACTTCCTATCTTAGACGACGAAAGTCTAATTACGAAGCACGAAACGGGCAACTGGTGGCAATATCGTAACCGTCCCGCTCTGAGTGGCCGGAGGCGGAAGGGAAGGGCATAACTTGGCAATGGCCGGCGCGTGTGAGGTAATATGGGTTTACGCGTGAACGAGCGGGAGTAGTTCAGCGGTAGAACGCCAGCTTCCCAAGCTGGATGTCACGGGTTCGATCCCCGTCTCCCGCTCCAAATCTCATCTTCAGCGCCGAATCCATGTTCGGGGAGGTCGCAGTCCCCGCCCCACAACATTACGGCAGCACGTGGAACGGCACATTGCTAGTCAGCGTGCCGCTGGGCGTGGTTACGGAGACATAACCCGTCGTGGCTCCAGTTGGGACTATTGCTTTGATGAAAGTATCGGAGACAACAGTGAAATCTGCTTGAATTCCGTTGATTGCAACGCTAGTCGTTCCGGTGAGGCCTTGGCCAAGAATAGGTCCGGCCTCGCCGACTTTGCCAGCGGAGCGCACGAAGGTCACGAACGGGCCGAGGCCCATGTCGAGGGTGTAGACGGTACCGCAGCCATAGAGAAGTCCGCAGACGAAATTGTCATGTTTTCCTCCGTTTTGGCTCGTCCCGTAGAGCAGACCGCTTGTGGCCTGTAGCTGTCCGCCTCCGGGTTGCGTTCCATCACTGCCCGACGATGAACCGCAGGGGGAAACATCACCAGCAGGCGAGCACCGGAATTATCCTCCCGCGTGGACTGGCGGTCAAGAGGGTGTGTGGGAAACTCTACCCCAGAAAAGTTGTGTGCAGAATCGTATGCAACAAGCGCCGATAGTGCCACATTTCACCCTACAACACCCGTACTAAAGTGATTGATTTTGCGTTGGCCGTAGGGTTGGCCGGAGCTTTCCAAGCTGGATGTCACGGGTTCGACCCCCGTCTGCCGCTCCAAGTTCATCTTCAACGACGAATCCATGCTCGGGAAGCTCGTCGTCCTCACCCTACAACATTACGGGATGACGTGGAATGGCACATTGCTGGTCAGCGTGCCACTGGGTTTGGTGACGGTAACGTAGCCGGTGGTTGCGCCGGCGGGGACTATGGCGGTTATCAGCGTGTCGGACTTCACAGTAAAGGTTGCCGGAGTTCCATTAAGCGAGACGTTTGTGCTTCCGGTCGTACATTCGTGTGAGCCGAGTCGGTTAGGGGGTAACCTCGAATACGACGCCGTACCCTTCCCCTTGGTTCCCACCATTCAGAGTCGTGCCATATAGGTTTCCCAATTTATCCTCCACAAGACCCCCCGGAAGATCGCCATCAGAGCAGCCGGATTGTTGGCAGAAAGTATAAAGCACGGTTTCGTTTCCGAACTTATCGATCTCGAAGACATTCCCGGGCCCAAAGAAACCAGTCACGGTGGTGCCGTACAACATGCGGCGCGAGGCATCAACGATAACTCCTGTCAGAGGTGCCTTGCCATCGATGGCGTCAAAGAAAAAGGCTTTGACGGCGCCGTCTGTTCCGAGCCGACCCACAGCGCCATCGCTGAGGGATTGAGTGTAGCGGGTGGTAACTGTGCTATACACGTTGCCCGCGGCATCGAGCGTTACAGGCCCAAGGATGTTGTAGCTGTTGACCTTTGGTGCGGCGAACGCGTACACGACCGTCTCCGTCCACCCCACCGATCCCGGGGAAAGTTTGTATAACGTGCCCCCGCCGTATTCTCCCCCGGGGTTTCCGCCTCCAGCAGTTGTGCCATACAGATTGCCGAACTCGTCGAAGGTCAAGCCGTTTTCCGGGAACCCTCCGCTCGGACAGTCGCCGTAGGGATAGCAGAAGCTGTAAAGGACAGCCTCCGTCCAACCACTGCCCGCACGGGACAACTTGTAGACCGTGCCAGAGTTGTTCTGGCCGCCGCCAGCGGTCGCGCCGTACAGATTTCCTGAGGCATCTAGAACTGGCGGTCCCGTAGGATCAGACCCATCTTCGCAAACCTTACCAGTCTCGATTGTGCAGAAGTTATAGAGGACCGCATACGTCCAAGGCGCGCCCTGGATCGACGGTGGAGAAAGTTCGAATACCACACCGCAGCCCGGTGAGTCGGCGCAGGATGACTGTCCGCCGAAAGTGGTCGTTCCATATAGGTTGCCCACGGAATCGACTACCAGACCTGCGGGGGTGCTTCCGGTCGGGCAGGCGTCTGACGAACTACAAAAACTATATAGAGTGGTCTCGCTCCAAGTTCCATTGGAGTTCGGCGCCAATTCAAATACTGTTCCGCCGTTATTCTGGGTGCCTCCTTCCGACGTGAACCCGTAAAGATTCCCAGCGCCGTCTAACACAGGCCTTCCGCCGGCGAATGCCCCGTCGGCACAATTTGGCTGGGAACAAAAGTTATACAGCACTTGGTACTGTGCCTGGCCGAGCGCGAAGCCGCAAGTCAGAATTACAATCGCAGCGAACAGAAACGTGTTCTTCATGAGGCCTCCGAAGAGCGGGGGAAAGCATAGCACTGAAAAGATCAGAGCAAAATAGAGACGCAAGTCCCCACTTCGCATTTCGGCAGACGATATACCTTGCCGTTTAGCTTCGCTCAACCGCCCAGACGGGGGCGTCTGGGCCTGCGTGGCTTTGGATGGGCACTATCCCACCAAACTTTACAGTTGGTTGACGTTTCTTTACTCCTACCCGTATCTCCTCATGGTCGAATATCCTATAGGGTTCCAGCTTAGTAATGTTGATTTGAAGGGGGAGCGGGGGAATCCTGTGCTCACATTGAGGAGACGTGTGGTATCGATGCCGAAGCGTGTGCTGATGATTTGCCTGGCGTTGTTGGCCTGGGCTGGGAACGGCTTCGCCCAGGAGCCGGCGGCCGCGATTGTGAAGCCGGTGGGGACGGTCAAGGCTCTCGCGGGAAATGCCATCACGCTCATCACCGACGCCGGGACTACGGTGAATGTGGTCGTCGGAAATTCCACACGGATGGTGCGCACTGCTCCTGGACAAAAAGACTTGAAAGACGCAGTTCCGGCCAAGTTGCAAGACGTGCAGGCTGGAGATCGAATCATGGCGCGGGGAACGCCGTCGAGCGATGGTGGCTCGGTGCTGGCGACGGTTGTCATTGTGATGAAGGCAGCTGACATTGCGGCCAAGCAGCAGCAGGAGCGCGACGACTGGCAGAAGCGCGGGATCGGCGGGTTGGTCACGGCGATTGATGCGGCGAATGGGAACATCACGATTTCGATCTCGACTCTGAGCGGCACCAAGACAGCGACGATCCGTGTTACGAAGGAAACCGTGATTCGCCGCTATGCTCCCGACTCGGTGAAGTTTGACGATGCGAAGGCTGGCACGCTGGATCAAGTCAAGGCGGGGGACCAATTGCGTGCACGCGGAACGAAAAACGCCGATGGCAGTGAACTGGCGGCCGAGGAGATCGTTTCCGGAGCATTTCGCAATGTGGCGGGAACCGTAATCTCGACGGATGCGTCCAAACGAGAAATTAATGTGATGGATTTGGCAACCAAGAAGCCTGTGGTGCTGAAGATCACCGCGGATTCGCAGCTGCGTGAACTGCCAACGATGATGGCGCAACGGATTGCGACGCGGCTGAAAGGCGGACCGGCGGGAGATGCGCCAGATCCGGCAGGTCAGACGCCGGGTTCAACGTCGTCCTCGACTCCCAAGGCGGCCGAAGGCGCCGCGGGTGGCGGTCCTAGCGGGCAGCGGGCGGGCGGGCGCGGAGATTTTCAGCAAATGCTGGGCCGGCTGCCGGCGTTGACCATTGCCGATTTGCAGAAGGGAAGCGCAGTAATGATTGTGGCGACCGAGGGTACGGCGGCCACCGCGCCCACGGCGATTACGCTGCTGACCGGGGTAGAACCGATTCTGACGGCGTCACCCAAGGGTGGGCAGGCGGCAATGTTGTTATCCCCGTGGAACCTGAGCGGGGCGGGTGGTGAGGCGGGGGGCGGAGGGAATCCATGATCTGGGCGCGGGCCGGCAATAGTTCGGAGGCTCGATGAAAGT
>Ga0308309_10002569_pt1 | contig 10791 bp, 7 predicted proteins | sample HubBroMetageWFT5_FD_192491 | JGI IMG/M metagenome (GOLD analysis project Ga0308309, IMG submission 192491) | Warmed and freeze-thawed soil microbial communities from the Hubbard Brook experimental Forest, New Hampshire - Hubbard Brook CCASE Soil... | ecosystem: Environmental > Terrestrial > Soil... | reverse complement strand
CAACCCTTATCTTTACTGGCTGCCACCGCCAGTACCAGCCTGCACCTTGGGCGTGTAGCCATTGCGCGCATAAACGTTTACTTTCTTCATCTTGCCTTTCTTGTCGGGCAACTCGAGCAGATTTCCATTCGTGTCCACCGCTTCTACTTTCAGCTTGTGGAACTTTCCGTCTGCAGGCGAAGTCGGCGCAAATCCCATCGAATACTGGCTACGCAAAAATGCGGAAACTTGGCTAAACACTTCCGGCATCTCGCCCTGAAACCGCGGAAACCACGCATAACCGCCGGTCATCGACCCGAATTGCGTCAACTGATTCTTCGCCTGCAAATATCCAACGCCTCCGCCATTGCGCGTTTTTAGATCAATGTCTTCACCCATGCCGACCGCGAAGATTGGCACGTCCGCTTCCTTGAGCCGGTGATACGTTTGATCCAGCGTGTGTTTGCTGAACGTATCGTAACCAGTGGCGAGAAGCAGAATTGCCTTCTTGCCTTTCACACCGTTCAGCTGGTCGAGTGTCTCAATCACGGCGTCAAACAGACACGCCTCATGAAATCCGGGAACGAACAAGCTCGCTATTGCTTGCCGAATTTCCTGTTTGTTTTGAGTGAAATCCACCGTCACTTCGGTTTTGATATCGAAAGTCTTGAACGCGATCCAATCCTTAGGCCCCAAGTCCTGTAAGAAACCCCAAGCCCAAGTCTCGCCTTTGTAGCCGAAAAACCCGTAAAACCGCGCACTGAATTCCATCAGCATCACAACGGTAATCGGCGCCTCGCTGGGCGCAAAATTCGTCACTTGCTGCGGCTGACCTTCATCGAGGATCCGGAAATTCTCCTTCTTTAATCCCGTGACTATATTGCCTTCGTGGTCCGTCACAACCGCGTCAATGTTCACCACGTTCGATTCAACTGCGATCGCCACCTGCGGCGCGGGAGCTTGCGCTTGCGGGCCATTCTGCTGGCCGGTCGGCGGTTTCGCTGGCTCCGACTGCTGCGGAGGCGCGGCCTTCGCCGGACCTTCCTGCTGTTGAGCGTGCGCCGTCCATGCGCCCGGGGGCACGCCCAGAATTACAATCAATCCCACCACGGACAACCACCGCACACATTCCTTCAGTCGCATAAGCCGTTTCCTCGCAGGTACGTAGGATGCTGCCATGGGCTTACTTGGATGGTCAATTGCAATTCAGAAAACCGAGTTTTAGCGGCTTCCCGAAGGCATTTCGCCGCCATGCTAAGATGATTCGCTCGCGTCTCAGTTGCACCGGCACCACCCTGTGACCGCAAGCGCTATTTGCTTGGAGTTTTCAAACTCAATCGGAGGCAATTGGATGGCGCGGACGGCCGCTCGCATGTTTCTCCTCACCCTCGCCTGTTTCGTGGCATTCGCACCAGCAAGTTCGGCGCAGAACCGTCGGCAATCGTCCTCACCGGCTGTTCCAACTCAGCCGCAAGGGCCGCCAACCACTTCTCCTTCGCAGTCGCCTGATCTCTCCAAGCTTGAAAGTGATGCGCTCAGTTGGCTACAGGGTTTGATCCGGATCAATACCACCAACCCTCCCGGCAATGAGCTTATCGCCGCTAAATACATAGCAGACGTTCTTCAACACGAAGGGATCAACCCGCAGATTATCGAGACCACGCCCGGCCGCGGTTTCCTCGTCGCGCGGCTTTCTGCCACAGCCGTGCCTGATCCATCGCGCGCTCTTTTGCTGATGGGACATCTGGATGTCGTCGGCGTCGATAAGACGAAATGGACCGTCGATCCCTTCGGGGCCGTCGTGAAGGACGGCTATCTGTATGGTCGCGGTGCCATCGACGACAAGGCAATGACGATAGCGAATTTAGCGATATTCATCTCTCTGAAGCGCTCCAGCGCCCGCCTGAATCGCGACGTGATCTATCTTGCGGAAGGTGACGAGGAGGCTGGCGGCGTAAACGGCATGAAGGTGGCCGTCGAAAAAAACTGGGACAAAATTGCTGCCGGCTACGCCATCAATGAAGGCGGCTACAACGTCCTGAAAAATGGCAAGCTCCAATACATGGCGGTGCAGGCGAGCGAGAAGGTCTCGGTCAGCGTCGACGTGATTGCCACCGGCGTTTCCGGCCATGCTTCGCTGCCGCGAAAAGACAATCCTGTGGCGCATCTCGCCGCGGCGATCACGAAAATCGCAGCCTATGAGACTCCTGTTCAACTGAATTCGGTCACACGCGGTTATTTCCAAGGTCTCGCCCAAGTAGAAGACGAAGAAACCGCCAAATGGATGCGGTCGCTCGAGACCTCCGACCGCGGCGAACACGCGGCCCGTTATCTGTCGAACGAAAATCTCCTTTGGAACGCGATGATGCGCGACACAATTTCTCCCACAATGTTGCAGGCGGGGATTCGTCCGAACGTGATTCCCTCGGAAGCGCGCGGCGTCATTAATGTCCGCCTCCTGCCCGGCAATATGGCCACCGCGCTTCTCGCTAAGCTCACGCAGGTTGTAAACGACCCACAGATTCGATTCGAAATACAGCCGGGCGCGGGCGAAGCCGCACCGTCATCATCGCTGACTACCGATTTGTACGACGAAATCACGCGTGCTACCAAACAACAGTTTCCCGGCGCCGTTGCGATTCCTTTCATGTCGCCCGGCGCCACCGATTCCTATCCGCTGCGAATGCGCAGCGTTCAGGCGTACGGCTTGATGCCTTTCCCACTCACTGAAAACGATTTCCTTCGGATGCACGCGGACGATGAGCGCATTCCGCTCGAATCCTTCCGCAAAGGCGTCGATTTTCTTTACACGATTGTCAACGACTTCGCGGTTTCGCGATAATTATCATGATGGAACGAAGGGCCAAGATCGTCTGCACGCTGGGACCAAGCAGTTCCACCCCAGAATTAATTGATAGCCTGGTAGGGGCTGGGATGGATGTCGCGCGTCTGAACTTTTCCCATGGGAAACCCGAAGAACATGCCGCCCGGGTCGCGGCCGTTCGCCGTGCTTCCGGACACTACGAAAAATCCGTAGCCGTAATCGCCGACCTGCAGGGCCCCAAGATTCGCACCGGCTCTCTCGAGCGCGGCGTTCCCGTCCAGCTGCATTTCGGCCAGAAATTCACGATCACCACGAAAAAAGTCACTGGCACATCCGAAGGAGTGAGCACCACTTTTCGGCAGCTCCCGCATTCCGTTCACAAAGGCGACAGAATTCTTGTGAGCGACGGCAACATTGCCATGCGCGTCCTTTCCACACGCGGCGAAACGGTAATTTGCCAGGTGGAAAACGGCGGCGAGCTTCGCGAGCACCAGGGGATCAATCTTCCAGGCGTGAAACTTAATATTCCGTCGCTCACGCCCAAGGATCGGCGCGACCTTGCTTTTGCCCTCACGCTCAATGTGAATTACGTGGCGCAAAGTTTTGTGCGCACCGCGGCGGACGTTCGCGTGGCCAAAGCGGCGATCCGCCGGGCCGGTAAGGACATTCCCGTCATCGTCAAGCTTGAAAAACCGGAGGCCATCGACAATCTCGGCGAGATTCTTGCCGTCGCTGATTGCGTGATGGTTGCGCGCGGTGATCTTGGCGTCGAGATGAACCCGGAGAAAGTGCCCGTCGCACAGAAGCAAATCATCATGCAGGCGCGCGACGCGCTCGTTCCCGTGATCACAGCCACGCAGATGCTCGATTCGATGCAGGAAAATCCGCGGCCTACTCGCGCCGAAGCTTCCGACGTTGCTAATGCCATCTTCGACGGCAGCGACGCCCTCATGCTCTCCGGCGAAACGGCTGCCGGCCGCTATCCGCTCGAGTCCGTGCTCATGATGGACCGCATCATTCGCGAAGCCGAAGCAAACGCCACCGAATCGCTGCGCCCCGCGCATATCGGCGATCTGCTCATCAGTGAAACGATTGCCGAAGCCATCTGCCATGCGGCCGAAGAATTGAAAATGAAGGCTATCGCTGTCTTCACGGAAACCGGCGGCTCCGCCCGGCTCGTGTCCAAGTACCGTCCGCGCGCTGCCATCATCGCTTTTTCGCCGAATCAGGATACTCGACGCAAAATGAGCCTCTTCTGGGGTGTGCTGCCTCGCAGCATTAACCGGGTGCACGATATCGATAAACTTGCGAAGACTGCCGAGCGCCGCTTGAAACAGGAAAATCTCGTCAAGGATGGCGACATCGTCGGCGTGATTGCCGGCACGCCGCTTGGCACTCGCGGTTCCACAAACCTGATGCGGCTAGTCCGCATAGGCTGCTAACGTACAGCGGTGCCTATTAGCAGCTTCCAGGTGTCTGACGTTCTCGATGCGCGTAGATTCCTTACGAAATTTCTTACGCCCACGCGATTGGTCCGCGCCGAATCGCTCGAACCCGTTTCCGGTACACAGGTCTGGCTCAAACTTGAAATTGAAAATCCTACCGGAACATTCAAAGTCCGCGGTGCGCTCAACGCTGTGCGTCATCGCTCGCAACAATCCCATTTCGAGGGTGTCGTCACCAGCAGCACCGGCAATCATGGTGCAGCCATCGCATTCGCAGCCCGGCAGATGAATCTCAAGTCGCGAATTTATCTTCCCGAGAATCCGAATCCCGTGAAACGCGAAAGGATCGCAAAGTTGGGCGCGGAGATTGTGGAAGTGGGCCGGGACCTGGAAGAAAGCCGCGAGCACGCCGCTAAATTCTCAAAAGAAAGCGGCTGGCCGCTGATCGTGGATGTGGACGATCCCCATATCGCCGCCGGCGCCGCTACAATCGCCTGCGAGATTCTCGAACAGGCCCCTTTGACCGATGTGATCCTGGTTCCCGTCGGTGATAGCAATCTGATTCGCGGAATCGCCTACGCTGCGAAACAAATTCGTCCCGCCATTCGCATCATCGGCGTGCAAGCGGAAAAAGCCCCGGCTTACTATCACTCCTGGAAGGAACACCGTTCGCTCAGCACCGAAACCGCCGACACAATCGCCGACGGACTTTCCACCCGCACGACCACGGAAGACAACGTCCGCCAACTCGTCGAACTCGTTGACGACATCCGTCTAGTCTCGGAGGAAGAAATGCTACGAGCCATCGCTTTTCTGCTTATCAACGAGCACACACTCGCAGAGCCCGCGGGCGCAGCTGCAACGGCAGCATTGCTGAAGTCAGGAAAGGAATTTGCAGGCAGGAATGTTGCGCTTCTCGTGAGCGGTGCCAATATCGCTCCCGACGTTCTGCGCCGCGCCGTCGCATTGACGCCCTAAGCGGCGTGGCCTAATCGCGAGCCGCTAGTTCACCCAATTATCGGGATTTGACGGCGGCTTATCCCGGTGCTCGCGCACATACACTTCGAATTTTTTCTTCAACCGCCGTCGCTGCCAGTCGGACACTGAATTGCGAAACCCATATAAATACGAGCCGCGCCGCAAATAGATATATCCCACGAGCATCCCACCCAGGTGGCACACGTGGCTCACGTTGTCACCGCTCGCTCCAATCGTCGCGAAAAATTCAATCGCTCCCATTACCGCCACAAAAATTCGCATCGACACGGTGACCGGCAGCGGAAACACCCACACTTGTCGGTGTGGCATCAGCACCGCGCAAGCCAGAAGAATTCCATAAATCGCGCCGGACGCTCCAATCGTCGGCGCCAAGGCGCTGCCGTGCCCGTGCGGATCGATAATCAACTTCACGATCACGTTGATGATTCCCGCGCCCACGCCGCACAGGAAAAAATAGATGTAAAATTTCCGCGCGCCCCACATCCGTTCTAGATCGGCCCCAAACATCGCCAGATACAGAAGGTTGAATAGAATGTGCAGCACGCCCGCATGCAGAAACAGGTACGTAAACGGCTGCCAGATCCGGAATCCAAACACAGCCGCATACGGAACCAGTCCAAACCACGTCTCCCAGAAACGCGCGCCGCTCTGGCCAAAAAGCAGCGCCGAGAGTTCCTGCAGCACAAACACAGAAACGCATGCAATGCAGATCGTCTTGATAGCAGGCGGGAAATACTCTGTCAGGTCAAACCGGTGACCATACCCGCGGCGGAAAACAGGGCTCACAGTCCACAAGTCTAAAGCGTCAGCCCACCCGAGTCAAAGCCGCGAAAGACTACGAAAGGTTGAGGAGTACACATGCGAGCCTAGTTGTTAATCCCCATCTGCGTCAGGAAATATGCGTAATCGAATGCCGTCTCTTTCAGCCGGTCGTATCGCCCGGACGCTCCGCCATGCCCCGCCGGACTCATATTCGTCTTCAGAAGCAAGGTATTGTGGTCCGTGCGGACGGCGCGCATCTTCGCAACATACTTTGCCGGCTCCCAATACATCACCTGGCTGTCATTGAACGACGTCTTCACCAGCATGTTCGGGTAAGCCTTCGCCTCGATGTTGTCGTACGGCGAGTACGTGATCATGTAATCGAACGCGGCCTTTTCCTTCGGATTGCCCCACTCTTCAAATTCCGGCACGGTCAGCGGCAACGATTCGTCCAACATCGTATTTATCACGTCAACAAACGGAACTCCCACCAGCGCCGCGTGAAACAAATCCGGCCGCATATTCAGCACTACGCCCATCAACAACCCGCCTGCGCTTCGCCCTTCAATCACCAACCGGTCCTTCGACCCATATCCCTCCGCGAGCAAATACTCGGCTGACGCAATGAAGTCGGTGAAAGTATTTTTCTTGTGCATCATGCGACCGGCGTCGTGCCACGCCTTCCCCATCTCGCCGCCGCCCCGGATATGCGCCACGGCAAACGTCACGCCGCGATCTATCATGCTGAAGATGTTTGAATTGAAGTTGATGTCGTACGCATAGCCATACGAGCCATACCCGGTGAGATACAGCGCGCCTTTTCCATCGAGTTTCTCGCTTTTCAGATGCACTAGCGAGATAGGAACCTTCACGCCGTCCGGCGCAGTGGCATAAATCCGTTCCACCTGATAGCGCCCTCGGTCATAGCCGGGCACTTCCTTCTGCTTCAGCAACACGGAAGCGCTGCTCGCCATGTCGTACTCAAAAACCGACGGAGGCGTAATGAACGACTGATAGCCGTAGCGAATCTTGGTGGTGTCGTACTCGGCATTGATATAGCCATAGCTCAAGTACGCAGGTTCGGGAAATTCGATCCGTCGCGACTTCCCGCTCTGCAAATCGGTCACGCGAATCTGCGGCAAGCCATCCTGCCGCTCGTAGGAAACGTAGTAGTTCTTGAAGAAGTCCAAGTCTCGCAACATCACGTCCGGCCGCTCCGGCACCACTTCTTGCCAATTCGCGCGGCGCGGATCTGCCACAGGCGCCTTCACCAACCGGAAATTCCGTCCCGTGTCGTTGGCGCGAAGATAGAAGAAATCTCCGTTGTGTTCTGGGTAATACTCCACGTCCTGCTTGCGCGGTTCGATCACCTTCCATTCAGCCGTCGCCTGGTCGGCCGGAACGTAGCGCGCCTCGCTGGTTGTATGGCTCGCCGAAACCAAGAAGATGTAACCCTTGCTGCGCGACTTGCCCACATTCACGTTGAATCGCTCGTCTTTCTCTTCATATACCAGGGTATCCGCGCCCGAAGTTCCCGCCGTGTGTCGGTACATCCGATACTGGCGTTTGGTTTTCTCATCCTCAATCGTGAAGAAAAATGTCTTGTTGTCGTTCGCCCATGCCACCGAGCCCACTCTCTCTGCATGGTCTGGCAGCGTTTTCCCGGTCCGCAGATCTTTCACCGCGAGCACATACTGGCGGAAGCCCGTGTTGTCCGTGCTGTACGCCAACAAATTTCCGTCGTCGCTCACTTCGAATTCGCCCAGCGCCATGAAAATCTGCCCCTTCGCCAGTTCATTCACATCCAGCAGCACTTCTTCGGGCGCATCCATGCTGCCTTTTCTTCGGCAGCGGATCGGGTACTGCTTGCCGGCTTCCGTACGCGTGTAATAGAAGTAGTCGCCTTTTTTGTACGGAACCTCCACATCCGTCTCTTTAATCCGGCCCAGCATCTCGTCGTAAAGCTGCTTCTGCAGGGGCTCGGTTGGCTTCATCACCGCGTCCGTGTACGCGTTCTCGGATTCGAGATAAGCCTTCACTTCCGGGTTCGTCTTGTCGCGCAGCCAGTAGTAGTTGTCCACGAGCTTGTGTCCATTCACCTCAGTCACGTTGGGAACCCTTTTTGCTGTGGGCGGCACGTGATGCGAAGCGAATTTGTTCGCCGCCAGCGTGAGCACGGTTGCCAGCACAAGCAATCCGACCTTACGCATCACAGCTCCTTTTTCAGAAATTCGAGTACATGGATTCTATCCCAATTCCTTTCGCCAGTAAGCCAATCTCCCACCGTTTCAAATCTGCACCAAGGCTAACCCATAGTAAGAGTGAGACTTAGCCTTGCGTTTCTTCCTAGTACTCCTGCTCTACCTCAACCAATCAGCGCAGTTCCACCCCGGTAGAACGCCTGCGCCATTTCGGATCACGGCCGCCATCGCCAGAATGCAACTGTCACGCAAGCACCAAGTGACGCGAGCCGACAAAATCGAGCAGTTCAAGGAAGAACCAAACATGAGATTCACCAGAATCGCGATGCTAGCCGCGGCCTTTTTCCTCACCACACTCGCCGCCTCCGCCCAACTTCAGACCACCCCTCAGCAATGGACGATCGTCACCACCCAAGAATCGGCGCCCAATGCCTACCCGTTGCTGGATGCCAACGGGAATCCCTATCCTTGCAGCGGCCAGAATATGGACAATCCCAAAGATTCGAATTCCAATTGCTACAACCCACTCGTCATCACCACCGATTGGACACTCACGAGCGAATTCGGAATCGCCATTGGGCTCTCAACGGCTCTACCCGATACGTTCACGAATTCGAACTGCTCGAATTCAGGCTCAGTCGCAAGCGCGAATGTCACCGGCTACGACATCTTCGGCTTCTACCAGGCCACCTTTACCGTCACCCTCGATAATGGAGCCACAATCACGTTCACAGGTAGCCCCAGCGTCGACCCCAACCAATTCTCCGGAACATTTCGCTCCACCGGCTCATGCATGAAGGGCGACTCAGGACAATTCACCGCCACTCAGTTTTCTGCGGTCAATGGCACCTACGTTGGCTCCTTCGAAAACTCAAATGGCGCCCCGGCCGCGAGCGTCTCTGTCACCTTCAAGACTGATTCCTCCTTCAACGTCACCGGCACCATCACCGCTGCGAAGAATGCCAATCTCTGCTTCTCCACGCTCACCATCGGCAGTCCTCTCGCAAACACCTTTGAGCCGAGCATCGCCTCGGGAGACATGCTCGAAACCGTCGCGTCCGACAACACGGGCAACGTCGTCGCCTTCATCGCCAGCAATACGGATGCGAACGGCAAGACGCTCCCCAACGGTGGCCTCTTCATGATCTACGAAGGTCTCGCAGGCGCATGCTCGGGAATTTCCGGTACCGACATCCCGTTCAAAAAAGTCGAGTCCACGCCGGCACCGAAGCATCACAGTCCTGTTCGCGTCCGTCACCTCGCAGGCCGCCGATAACTCCGCTCAACTGCGTTAGCCGCCAAGCCCGGTTTGCCGTCAGCATCTGACTTGAGTAAACCGGGCTTCACAATTCTAAGATTCCCTCTTCGTTGTCACTCGAGAAAATCCACTTCGCGTCCCACCATCCGATTCGCGTTCGTAAGATGCTGTAGGAAATAAAACGAGTATTTCGCTGAACGTTTATATGCAACGGTTTTCGTACTATGTTCCCCGTATAACAATTTTGTCCCCAACATGTCGAATTTCCACTTCGCTGCCCTGAATCGCCTCGCTCGGTTTTCCCCAAGTTACTGAATCATTGGCCCTTTTGCTCTCACCCAGCACCTTTGGCACAAGTCGTGCACTTCTCCATCCGGGTGACATATTCACCGTCCACGCATGATAAGGAGATTTCTTATGACAAAGAGAAAATGGCACGCGAAGGGCTGGCCTGCAACGCCCATGCTGGCAGCCCTCATTTCGCTCGGCACCCCCGCCGCCCTTCACGCCGCACCGGTTCAATATCAAAATCAAAGTCAAAATGCTCAACCGGCTCACGACAGCGACATCACTCGCCAAGAACTTGCCCGATTCGATGAGTTCCTCGATTCCCACCGAGAGATTGCTGAACAAATTCGACAGAATCCATCTCTCGTAAATAATGACCAATTCGTCAAAAATCATCCGGCGCTGCAAACGTTCATGCAGGAGCATCCGGGTGTTCGCGAGGAGCTTAAGGAGAATCCAAACGCTTTCATGCACCAGGAAGCCCGTTATGATCGCCGCGAAGATCAACGCATGCACGAAGAGCGCGTTCACTTTAATCAGTTCCTCGACAGCCATCGCGAAATCGCCGAGCAGCTTCGGAAAAATCCGAAGTTGATCAACGATGAAACATACGTGAAGGGCCATCCCGAGCTGCAAACCTACTTGCAGGATCATCCCGAATTCCGGGAAACGGTAAGAAAGGATCCCGACGCTTTCACGCGTACGGATAATGACCGATATGTTCGGCACGATAACGACGATCGTGATGCCCGTGCAGACAACGATCGGGATCGCGATGCTCGCCGCGACAATGACAATCCCGACCGCGATCGCGATGCTCGCAACGATAACGACGCCCGTGATCGTGACGCCCGTGCAGACAACGACCGGGATCGCGATGCCCGTGCGGATAACGACCGGGACCGCGATGCTCGTGCCGACAACGACAATCGCGACCGCGATCGGGATGCCCATGCGGACAACGATCGCGACCGTGACGCACGCCGCGACAATGACAGTCGCTACAACCAGCATGACGCGGATGATCGCGACCGC
>Ga0308309_10002567_pt1 | contig 10804 bp, 7 predicted proteins | sample HubBroMetageWFT5_FD_192491 | JGI IMG/M metagenome (GOLD analysis project Ga0308309, IMG submission 192491) | Warmed and freeze-thawed soil microbial communities from the Hubbard Brook experimental Forest, New Hampshire - Hubbard Brook CCASE Soil... | ecosystem: Environmental > Terrestrial > Soil... | reverse complement strand
AGATCCAGCTCCGACCTGCGCTTGAGCTGCGCAGGATGGACTCGGATAAGTACTTCTTTTCTCGAAGTGAAGTAACCAAGGCTGTGCACTAACTGTTAACCGAAAACACAAAACTGGGGGAGTAAAACGCAATGGCAAACAAGACTCGGATTCTGGTAACTGGGGCAGGTGGTTTCATTGGCCACCATTTGGTAAAGCGTCTGAAGAAAGACGGCTACTGGGTGCGCGGGGTGGACATAAAGCATCCCGAGTACGAAGCGTCCGCCGCGGACGACTTTCAAATTCTGGACCTGCGCGTTTGGGAGAACTGCCTGACCGCGACGCAAGGCATCGATCAGGTCTACAACTTGGCTGCCGACATGGGCGGCATCGGCTATATCACTTCGTTCTTGGCCGACATCTCCAAGAACAACATCCTGATCAACGCCCACATGCTCGAAGCGGCGAAGCAGAACGGCGTGCAGAAGTACCTGTTCTCGTCCTCCGCCTGCGTCTACGCGCAGTACAAGCAGAAGAGCGCAGACCTCGTTCCGCTGAAGGAAGAGGATGCGTATCCTGCCGATCCCGAGCCGGGCTATGGCTGGGAGAAGCTGTTCGCGGAAGAGCTCTGCCGCTACTACTATCACGACTACAAGTTCGAGACACGCATCGTCCGCTTCCACAACGTCTACGGTCCGCTGGGAACGTACGACGGCGGCAAGGAGAAGTCTCCGGCCGCGATCTCCCGTAAAGTCGCGTCATCCACGGACGGCACGATCGAGATCTGGGGTGACGGTGAACAGACGCGCTCCTACATGTACGTCGATGATTGCGTCGAAGGCCTGATCCGCCTGATGGCGTCCAATCACCGCGAGCCCTTGAACCTGGGCACCGATGAGATGGTGAGCATCAACCACCTGGTCGACATGATCTGCGGCATCGCCGGTAAGAAACTGGCGAAGAAGCACGATCTGAACAAGCCGCAAGGCGTGCGCGGCCGCAATAGCGACAACACCCTGCTGCGCAAGGTGCTGGGTTGGGAGCCGAACACTCCGCTGGATAAAGGTCTCGCGATCACCTACAAGTGGATCCAGGGCGAGCTCAAGAAGAAAGAAGTGGGCGAATTGGCCGAAGTGAACGGCGACTAGTTCGGTCCAACTCCACCTGAATGAGTAATGCCATGTCGAAACCCTCGGTTGACAGTAGCGTGAAGATACTGGGCGTCAAGGTCCATGCCACAAGCATGGACCGCGCCCTGTCACGCTTGGAAACCGCAGTTGCTGAAAACGAGAAGGGCTACGTCTGCGTCACTGGCGTCCAAGGCGTCATGGAAGCGCAGATGGACACCAATCTCAAGCGCATCATCAACAACGCTCTGCTTACGATCCCGGATGGACGCCCCACCGTCTGGGTCGGATGGCTGCGCGGATTGTTTCAGATGCGCCAAGTGACTGGTCCCACGATCATGCTGCGCCTCTGTGCACTTTCACAGCAGAAGGGCTACACGCATTTCTTCTACGGTGGTAACGACGGAGTCGCAGATCAGCTGAAAGACGCGCTCACTCAGCGCTTTCCCGGGTTGAATGTTGTGGGAACCTACACTCCTCCTTTTCGGCCGCTGACCCCGGACGAGGAGGCGGACCTGATCCGCAGAGTGGCGGACTTGAAGCCAGACTTTCTCTGGGTGGGATTGAGCACGCCGAAGCAGGAACGGTTTATGGATCAATACATCTCCAAGCTCGACGCGAAGGTGATGTTGGGCGTGGGAGCTGCATTCGACATTCACACCGGTCGAATCAAAGATGCGCCGTACTGGATGAAGGTGACGGGCGTGCAGTGGATGCACCGCATTTATCAGGATCCGAAACGGCTGTGGAAGCGATACCTGGTCAACAATCCGAAGTTCGTTTACCAGATCACGCTGGAACTTCTAGGTATTCGGAAGCAGCAAGAGGTTTAGGAACACGTTGAGTGGCGCGATAATGAATACCCGGCATGAAAGTTCTTCTCGTACACAGTGCGTACCAGCAGTTTGGAGGCGAGGACTCGGTTGTTCGAGCTGAGACGGAATTGCTCCAGAGTCATGGAGACGAGGTCGTCCCCTATACCCGCCACAATGACGAGACCAAGAACTTCAATACCGTGCAGAAGGCGCTTTTCTTCCCGCAGAGTATTTATTCGTGGAAGACGAGCAGCGAAATTGATGATGTAGTTCGGCGAGTGAAGCCGGATGTTGCGTTTGTCCACAATATTTATCCGCTGATTTCCCCTTCGGCTTATTACACGCTGCACGATATGGGCGTGCCCACCGTGCAGGTGCTCCACAATTTTCGCCCGTTCTGCCCGAATGGTCTTTTTTATACGCAGGGGCAGGTTTGTGAAGCGTGTAAGGGGGGAAACTATCTGAACGCAGTTCGCAAACGTTGCTTTAAAGATAGTTATACGTTAAGCGGACTGTACGCGATGACGCTGGGGCTGAATCGCCTGGCGGGTATGGTAGACAAGATTTCCGCATTCATTTGCCTGACGGAGTTCTTCAGGATCAAGATGCGGGAGGTAGGAGTTCCTGAGTCCAAGCTGTTTGTGCGCCCGAACTTTGTGCGTGCTCCCGCGCTGCCCGCGGACGAGAAGACGGGCAACGGCTACGCACTTTTTATGGGCCGGCTGTCTCCAGAAAAGGGTTGCTGGACGCTGATTCATGCGTTCGAGAAGTTGCCTGTGGTTCAGTTGAAGATTGTTGGTACAGGGCCGATGGAGCAAGAGTTGCGAACTTACATTCGCGACAAGAATCTGCAGAACATCGAGCTGTTGGGTTTCAAGAGCGGCGACGAGAAGTGGGAAATTCTGCGCAACTCGTTTTGCTTGATTCTGCCCTCGGAGTGGTATGAGAATTTCCCGGTGACGGCGTTGGAAGGATTCATGGCGTCCAAACCGGTGATTGCATCTCGCATGGGCGGCTTGCCGTACATTGTGGAAGAAGGGAAGTCGGGCCTGCTGTTTGAATCAGGGGATGCAACTCAGTTAGCAGAGAGAGTTCAGTACCTGGCTGACCATCCGGAAGAAGCCGAGCGAATGGGTGCATCCGGGCGCCGGCTGACGGAAACTAAGTACGGGCCCGAAGAAGGGTACAGCAATCTCAAGAATATTTTTTCTCAGGTGCAGGCAGCCTGAGCTTTTTGCGCAATGAAGAACGAAAACCAGAATCCGGAGATGAGAAGCGGGCCGCTCTTTGTTGTCGGCATGTGGCGCTCGGGGACATCCCTCTTGTATGCGCTGCTGAACCAGCATCCGCAGATTGGGCTGATGTATGAATCGGACATGCTCACGCTGGCGCCGCTGTTTTACATACCGAGAAAAAGTTCCTGGTGTCTGAATAAAGTCGATTCATGGAACGGTGCACTGACCCGGCATAAGATCGATTCCGCAGCAATTCCGGAAGACATCAGCGATCTACCTGGCGCATTTCGCGCGGTAGCGCAGCAATACGCGTCGAAAAAGGGCGCGAACGTGTGGGGCTGCAAGTCGCCGACGTATTTCGATTGCATGAACCAGCTTGCAGGCTGGTATCCCAATGCGAAGTTCATCGTGATCTGGCGTGATCCGGCGGATGTTTGCCGCAGCATCGTGCGGGCCGCAGAAAAGGCTTCGTGGTTTGCACAGCCGGGAATGGATCTGCGCGCGATTCTGGGCTACCGGCGGATGAAGCAGGAAGCGGACGAATTAGTTCGTCGTGGAGCGGATATTTATCAGGTGCAGTATGACGAACTGGTTCGCCATCCTGCCGCGACGCTGCACACGATCTGCGAATTCGTCGGGATTCCCTTCGATCCCAAGATGGCGACGCTCGAGGGCGCTGACCGTTCGGCAATTTACAACGGAGAGCATCACTCGGGTGTTAAGAGTTCCAACATCGTGGCGAAACGTGAGCGGCCGGAAGTGCTTTCTCCGGAGCTCAAGAGCAAGGTCGAGAGATATGTCGTGTATTGGCGAAAGGAGTCGGACGGAACGTGGCCCCTCAACGCAGCGGTCAGCGAAGGAACTCAGGCCGCGTCCTTGGCAGAGCGGACATCTGACGCTATCCGGCACAAGATTCTTAGAACGGCTGATTTGATAGTACCTTTCGCGTATTCCGCAGTCCCAACTCCCCTCTGGAAGAAGTACCGCGAGATGAAATCGCGACACCAGCAAATTGCAACTAAGCCGAGCGAAAGCAAAGCGTAGCTTTTGTAATATCCTCTAAGTTTAACATTTTAAAGATGTAAGGTTGTTAACGGCTTGTGTGGATTGGAAGCACAAGTGCAGCTGACTGTACCAGCGGTGTCCCCCGAATCTGACTATGGAGCGTTCTGCGTTGACTTCACGAGCCAACTTGGTGGCAATCCTCGCGTTCATGATTCCTGCGGTGTGCATATCGGGATCTGGACAGACCGGGACGATGAACACTTTTGCCGGACTCAACACCGTCCAGTACAGAATGAATGCAAGCGCCGCTCCGGACGTCACGATTGCGGTCGGCCTGACCGAATACTGCGAGCACGTTAACGCCGCCTACCAATGCTGGTACAAGAGCGGAGCCAATGCCAACCAGCCGGTGAATTTTCTGGGAAGCACCAGCCCGAAAGTGGACTCCGGTCCCTGGAGTCAGAACAGCAACAATAGTGGGAATACGCCGCACTGCCCGACTTCCTATTCACCGAACGCGCAACTGCTGCACGACAACGTCTACAACGTTTGGATTCTGCAAAAGCGCATTACAGCTCCGTCGAACGGGCACAATTATCTTTGTGTAGCGATCAGCAATATCGACGACGTCTCACAAAGTGCGTTCTCCTGGTTCGCATACGAATACGATCTCTACAACGTCATCCCGACGAATTCTCACGGAAATTATTACTATCCTGATTATCCGCAGGCAGGCCTCTGGCAGAGTTCGACTAGCACGACTCCGCCGTACACGGCGGCTACCGACCAGGCTCTATGGATCAGCTATGACATGCTGGATCCGAACAATGCCGACAACATCAACGGCGTTTTGCTTTGCGCTGTGGATTTGGCAGGGCTGCGGGCCAGCACCGCAAATCCTTGGGTGAACAATTCAAAAACCCCGGCGTGCACGGTCGCGCATCCGCTGACGACCTATAACCAGCGACGCAGCTGGGTGCCGGCAAACAACTCGGATACGACTCCGCCGATCTCGGCCGACGGAGAAATGTTCACGTACATGATTGAGCCGCCGAAAGACGGCAAATCTTATTTGACGGATCCCAACCACACGCAGGGTGTGGAGCAGTGGACGGTTAACTGGAGCAGTTCAAGCCCCGTGCCGACGTTCGTGAATAGCTGGGATCTTCCTTCCACGCAAGCGGGCGGAGATCAACTGGGCTGTTTCATCGCGAGCAGCTACTACAATACGGCCTGCATTCCGCAACCTTCGACTTCGTCAACGGGCATTTATATCGATTCCGTTGCAGACCGCATGCAGCAGTTCTTCCAATACACATCGAACCGCGGACAGGGAAGCATATGGACGTCCGCGCACGATATACAGATCACTCCAAGCGCGACCGGCCGCACCCAGACCGAGGCGGATATTCGGGTGCTGCAGAGGAATACTGCCCTGGCGAATGTCGTGTATGTGGCCGCCGACTATCCCACGATCGATCCTGTTGATGGGAAGGCTTACGTGGCGCTTCCGAGCATCGCTCGTGATAAGGCCGGCAATTTGCAAGGGATCCTGGGCGTCTCGGGAAGCGGGAGCAGCGAGCATCCCGGACTTGACAGTTTGTTTATTAATGCAGGCACACTTGCGTCTTCGACATATGGCTACATCGCAAGCCCTTTGACCGATGGTGATGCCGAAGACACCGATACATTGAACTATCGCTGGGGCGACTGGTATAGCGCGGTGCTTGACCCGAGCGACTCTTGCACCGTTTGGGTGGCTGGAGAATATCTGCCGTCCAACCGGACGACGGAGCCATACTGGTACACCGAGATAGCATCACTTCCCGCAGCCAGCACCTGCTCCAGCGGACCTGTGCTGCTTTCGAACGTGAGCCTGAGTTTTGGAAGCCAGGAAACGAACGTCCAGGGTGCGCCAATCGTCGAGACCATCACGAATAATCAAACGGTTAATCTAAATGTAACGGGCGTCGCGATTACAAGCCTAGGCTTCACGCAGACGAATACCTGCCAACTGCCGATCGCTCCGCAGGGTTCCTGCACCATCAGCGTGTATTTCAATCCGTCAACGAGCGGCACTCAAAAGGGATCTTTGGTGATTACCGACGATGCGAGCAACAGTCCGCAGACGATCGCGCTTTCTGGCAGCGGAGCTTCGTCGTCAGTTTCCGTGTCTCCGACGACGATTGCCTTCGGCAATGAAGCTCTGAACATTCCCAGCGCTGGTCAGAACATCACGGTTACAAACAACGGATTCGAAAACGTGACGGTCGCGTCCGTGGCGGCAAGCGGAGGATATGCGGAGACAGACAATTGCACGGGCGCGATCTTGACGGCAGGACAGACCTGCACGATCACCGCGACATTCAGCCCCGTGACCGTCGGCAACCTCACTGGAACGATCACGATCAACGACAACGCAACCGGGGCGCCGCACATCGTAGGCCTCACCGGTGCGGGACAGTTGGCGGTAAGTTTCTCGAATCTCACGTTTCCTGCGACAAACGTTGGCAGTTCGAGCGCGGCGCAAACGATGACGATTACCAATAACGAAAGCCAGACGCTGACCTTCACGTTTAGCACAAGCGGCAACTTCTCTGCGGTGGGAAACGGCACCACGCCATGCACCGGAACACTCGCAGCCAAGACGAAATGCACATTCGGAGTTACGTTCACTCCCACCTTCAATGGGCAAGTAAAGGGCGCGCTGACCGTATTTTACAACGGAACGCTGGCGTCGGGAGGTTTGACGGGAACGGGCCAGAATGGCGGCGTCGCGCCACTGACGTTTAGTCCGCTCAATATAAGCTTTGGCAACGTTCCCCTGAATACTTCGAGTGCTAAGACGGTTACGGTCAAGAACGCGGGCTCGGCGTCGCTCACCATTAACAGCATCACGGGCAGCGGGTATTACTCCGCAGCGCCGAGCGGCACAACTCCCTGCAGCGGGACATTGAGTCCCGGCAAGACTTGCACCATGACCGTGACATTCACGCCGCTGGTAACCGGCACTACCGTCGGCGGGATCACCATCACGGATACCGGCTCAGTAAGTACGCAAGTGCAGGATGTTACCGGCAACGGCTTACTGGCAGTCTCCTTGTCGCCCTCCGCACTGTCATTCGGGACGATATCGGTCGGCAGTGCGAGCGCTGTCCAGGTGGTGACCGTTACGAACAATCAAAGTGTGGCAACGCCGATCAACAGCGTGACCGCGAGCGGAGATTTCGTTTACACAAGCGCTGGAAGCTCGCCTTGCGGGACAAGCGTTCCCGCCATGAGCACTTGCACGCTCGGAGTCGAATTCAGTCCCGCCGTGTCGGGAGCGATCAGTGGAAATCTCACGCTGAATTACGCCGCAAGCTCGTCCCCGCAAGTGGTCAGCCTGTCGGGAACAGGGCAGTAACCGAAAGCTATGAGGAGCCGCTCACAGTGAGAAGTTCTAGCCCTCCTGTGAGTCAACGCCGCGCATCGTAGTGCATCTAAACCGATGAACAAATACTGACGTAGAGGTGTATCGTGGTCGCCTTATCGGTTTTTGTCCGCCCGCAACAGAAACTTCCCAACTTTTCTTTCGCAACATTTTCGGAATTCTTCTCATCGATCCTCGCGGTTAAACGGGCTTCCTTCTGGGGAGCCTTTCTTATTGCCGTTCTGTCCCCCGGGTTTGTTCTGGGCGCCACGCAACCGTCGCATACCCATAGCGTCCAAAATGCGATTGGGACGGCCACGCTCGAGATCGGAACATGCGACAGCAATGGATTGGCAGGCGGAACGTGCTATCGCGCGGTAGTGTCGGATTGTCCTGAGGCTTCGGGCGATTTCGCCGCGACCGTAAAGATCAATGAACCGGCCGACCTGAGTGCACTCAAGGGTACCGTGTTCTTCACAACCGGCGGTTCCGGCCAGGCACTTTACGACTACGATCAGGATTTCATCGGTGATTCAAGGTGTTCTGCTTCCAACTGCGGATTGATGACTGTGCAGTCCATCAATGCAGCGAACTACCGTACCGTGCAGGTTGACTTCGTTGATCCGCAGGGCGAGATTCAAGAGCCGGATGGCTGGCTCACGGGCCCTGCGACTGATGGTCCTCGGAGTCTCGCATGTCGGTACACCACCATCGTTCACGCTGTCTGGGATGTTCTCCTTAAGAAAGACAGGACACATCCCGTGTGCGCCACCGGGAACAGCGGTGGCGGAGCTCTGGCGGCCTACGCGATTACCCAGTACGGTATGGGGAATGGTTCTGGCCCGGGCCCTGAATTCACCATGATCGAGACGACATCTGGTCCTCCGTATGGCCGGATCGATCAAGGATGTGCGGGTGCAGCGGCTCCGGTGTCCACGGTGAGCTGTCCTTCCGGAGCGCAGCTGTCGGAAAATTACGGGCTGGCGACCGCAGCAGATTTTATTGATCCTGCTTACTCTACTGATGTCTGCACTGTTGATATCAACAGCGATGGCACAGATCCGTATCCGTATTTTCATCACGACAGTGTTCTTTCGGATGATGACCCGGCACCCAGTTACAAGACGTTCGTCCGATCTCTTTTTGGAAGTGCAGATCTCAGCGCGGCTGTGCCGCTCGGCCTCGAGTGGTACAACGCCATCACTTCGAGTAAATCGGTCGCATGTGTGGCGGGAGCGCCTCATGAACTACCCGAGGATTTCGATGGAGCGAACACGATCGTGACTGACATCACGACTATGTGTAAGTGAGGCGAAGCCCGGCTTTGCTTCAGCTGAGTGGCTTCCTACTTCGCACCCGGCGCCGAGTTTCCGTCGGAGGCAACTTCAGATCCCCCGCGGATGTTTTTCATGTATTCCAAGGCGGGCCGCTGGCTCACTAAGAGCTGCGGCTCGAGTTCTTCGATCGTCATCCAGCAGGCGGATCCTTCCCAGGAATCCTGTAATTCTCCACTGGCGTTCACCTCGAAGACTGAAATAAAGCAGGGGACATCCGAGCGGCTGTGGTAGCGGGTCTTCAGTTCCAGACTAGTGACGTGCAGCCCTGTTTCTTCCTGGACCTCGCGACGCAGAGTCGACTCTTCACTTTCTCGCCAGCCTGCTATGCCGCCGGGAAGGGAAAGGCCGCGTCCGTCGTTGCGACGGATCACCAGGAGATTCGCTCCCTGACGAATGATCCCAATCGAAGCGCGCAGCGATCCGAAAATAGGGAAGGTTCGATAGAGAGTGAAACAGGTGCGGGCAATGAGCCAGAAAAGACGCCGTTTCAGGTTCTCCGCAAAGGTGCTCAAGCCGGAAGTCTAGCACGCGATCCAGGCGAATTCGAACGCGACGGAAATGTGAAACGGCCCGCATCTTACCGATGCGGGCCGTTACTGTTTGCGGTGAAGGCTTAGTTACTGGCTGTCCAGCAGAATCGGTTTATAACCGATCGGAACGGTGTTTCCCGTCAATGCGGTGCGGTTGCCGTCCAGATCATAGGACCAAACGTATCCGGCTGGGTAGGAGTAGTTCGAGGTCGTGCACACGCCGTTGCCGCAAGACTGTGCCGTGTCCCAAACAATCTGCCCGTAGTCCAGCGCGCAGGTGTAGACAGTTCCGTTCGCAGTACACGCGCTGATGGTGTGGCCGATGGTCCAAGTCGCGACTTCGTTCCAGGCCGTACCGGAGTTATTTCCCTGGAGTCCGTAAGGCGCATGGCTATCCCACGTGTAGACGTACTGACGTTGCAGACCAACTCCCGCCCGGAGCACAGCCGATCGGGCAACATAACCCGCTAGCATGTCCGGATCGGTAAGGCCCTGGCCCTGAAGGATTCCGTGTTCGTCATCCCACAGGGGAAGTGCGGTTAGATTCCGTTTCTGCGTCTCCGCGATGACTTGTCCGTAGACGGTGAGGAAGGATTCTGGGATCGCGTTCGTCCCGTGTTGTCCACGCATGTGAACGTTGACGATGTCAAAATTCGGAGCGCCTCCCGCCGCGACGTATCCGTCGAACCACGTCGCCATGGTTGGCCCGTGAGCGGAGGGGCTGAGAATCTTCGCGTTGGGATCAAGGGAACGAATGATGGCTGCCGCATCCTTGCCCATGCGAACGAGCTGAGCAGTCGTTCCGCTCCAGAAGCAAGTGCAGTCGGGCTCGTTCCACAATTCGTAGAATGTAATTCGGCCGGCGGCGTGCGTTACCAGTGCAGTAACGAAAGCGGAGAAGTAAGCGTCGGTGCCCGTTCCATCGGGATTTACGTCAACCGGAGCAGCGCAGCTGTACGGCCCTGGCGACAGGCATCCGCCGGGAGCCGTAGGAGCAGTGGTGAACTGCGGAGTGTCGCCGAAGGTGTAGAGCACGTCCATGTTGGCCGATGCGGCCAGGTCGAGCCAGTTGTCCAGCCCGCCCCAGTTGTAGACGCCGTTGCCAGTGTTGAGGTCGCCCCATTTCACGCCATCATCCCAGAGCCGGATACCGGCCAACGTCGCGGTCTGGTTCTGACCATCGGTGGGCGGCCACACTTTGCTGCCGTTGAATCCAGCGCTGAAGAAAGATTGCTGAACGCCGTTTCCGTTTCCGCTGGAAGTGTTGACCGTCAGCGTGAGAGCTCGGGTTGCCGTCTGTGCCGGCGACGACGCGTCGCTGACTTGCGCGGTGAAATTGAATTGTCCGGTCTGGGTTGTGGTTC
>Ga0308309_10002566_pt1 | contig 10804 bp, 8 predicted proteins | sample HubBroMetageWFT5_FD_192491 | JGI IMG/M metagenome (GOLD analysis project Ga0308309, IMG submission 192491) | Warmed and freeze-thawed soil microbial communities from the Hubbard Brook experimental Forest, New Hampshire - Hubbard Brook CCASE Soil... | ecosystem: Environmental > Terrestrial > Soil... | reverse complement strand
TGTAGCGGCGCCAACCCCTCCTGCACGTTGACGCTCAGCGCGAGCCAGCAGGTAACGGCAACCTTCAGCACTATCCCGACCACAGCCGTCCTAACCGTAGTGCTCGCGGGAGCCGGCACAGGTTCGATCTCAAGCAGCCCTGCTGGAATTAGTTGTGGAGCAACCTGCAGTGCAAGCTTTACTGGCGGAACTCAGGTGACTCTTACTGAGACACCGGGCGCGAACTCATCGTTCACCGGATGGACCGGGGGCTGCGTCGGTAACGGTCCAACCTGCGCGTTGACGATGAACGCCAACCAGCAAGTGACGGCGACCTTTGGCCCGCCGCAAAACGTTGCTGTCCTCAATCACATCATTTTTCTGGCGCAGGAGAACCGCTCGTTCGATCATTACTTCGGCGCGTTGCGGGGATACTGGGCACAGAATGGTTATCCGGACCAATCGTTCGACGGCCTGCCGCAGTTTAATCCAAGCTCGGGGCTGGCGCCGCTCTATGGGCCGCCGCCAGCCATTCCGGGTTGCGATCCCGCTTCGCCTCCGCCCAGCGATTGCATCTTCTCTGTCAGTAATCCGGTGACTTCGTATCACCTGATCACTCAGTGCATCGAAAATCCGAGCCCATCCTGGAATGAGGCTCACGTGGATTGGGATTACAGCGACCCGATCGGTCAAACGCCTGCCACTCTGAACGGATTCGCGTGGACTGCAGGCCATGACGCGAGAGCCCTGGTCCCACCCTTCAATGACGTTGCCGGAGTTCGGGCGATGGGGTATTACGATGGCGGCGATCTCAACTACTACTATTTCATGGCCTCGAACTTCGCTACCTCGGACCGATGGTTTCACCCGACCATGACCCGCACTCAACCGAACCGCGCCTATCTTGTCGCAGGTACATCCGGGGGGTACGCATATCCGGCGGACACGGACAGTGAAGACACGGCGCTTCTGACCGCACCCACGATTTTTCAGGAGCTCCAGACTGCGGGTGTCAGTTGGAAGATCTATGTGGATCCCGTGGGAAGCACTTGCACTGGCCCACCCTATGACCCCGCCTGCCTGCTCAGCTTGAGTTCCATTCAGTTCTTTCAATGGGGGCAGACGATTCCGTCCCAGTATCCGCAGAACATCGCTCCGATCTCTCAGTACTTTACCGACTTGCAGAACGGAACTTTGCCGCAGGTCGCTCAAATCGAGCCGGCCTATGACGCTGGATTCGACGAGCATCCATCCAACTCGGATGCGGAGCCGAACGATATCCAGCTGGGATCGAATTATGTCTCCACACTCATCAACGGGCTCATGGGGAGCGGTTCGTGGAAAGACTCCGTGTTCATTCTCACCTACGATGAATTCGGAGGCCTGTACGACCACGTTTCGCCCCAACCGGCGGTCAGTCCCGACGGCATTAAGCCAGTCGATTTGATTCCAGGGGATGTCTGCACGCAGACGACGGGGCCGACTTGCGACTTCGTCTACACCGGATATCGGGTGCCCTTGATTGTCGTCTCTCCGTATACGAAGAAAAACTACGTGTCGCACAACGTGGCCGACACGACTGCGATTTTGAAGCTCATTGAAACTCGTTTCAACGTGCCGGCTCTGACCGCGCGGGATGCAGCGCAAATCGATATGACTGAGTTCTTCGATTTCGCCAATCCGGTTTGGACGACCCCGCCGAACCCGCCGGCGCAAAACACCAGTGGCGCCTGTTATGTGAATCAGTTGCCGTAGCGCGGTCGCGAGCCTACATCAGACAGTCCGGACAGCGACGTGCAACAGAGCTGTTCGTGAGAGCCTCGGCTCTTGGGACATCAAGACGGGCACTTATGAAGCTGAAATCGAAACATAAACGTGACAACGGTCAGAGCCGCGAGAATCAGATGGCGGTGGCGTCAACTGTGTTCCGGCGGTGGAGGGGCGCAGCGCTCGCCGGATTATGCCTCTGCGTCACTCTGATGGCCGTTGGACTTAAGGGCCAGAACTCTTCTTCCTCTCTGACTCCGGATCCATCGGGCGCGACCGGCGCTGCACAAACGGCGCCGGCACCGAATGCGGCGCCCGCTCCTCAGAGCGACGGTGCGCAGGGGCAACCGACCTCGCAGCCCGATGTTGATCAAAGCGCTGTTTTCGTGTTCAAGACGCAAGTCCGGGAAGTGATTTTGCACGCGACTGTCGTCGACGAGCAAAGGCGACTGGTAACCAATCTCGATCGAGCATCATTCACCGCCTTCGAGAATGGAGTGCCCCAGGCGATCACGTCTTTTCATCGGGACGATGTTCCCGTCGCGCTGGGCATCATCATCGACAACTCCGGCTCCATGCGCGAAAAACGAGGCAAGGTGAATCAGGCAGCGCTCAATTTGATTCGAGCCAGCGGTCCTAAGGATGAAACCTTTGTGGTGAATTTCAGTCAGGATTCCTATCTCGATCAGGATTTCACGAACGACGCGAACCTTCTCCAAATTGCTCTGCAGAAAGTCTCGGCGCAAGGCAGTACAGCGCTCTATGACACCATCGTCGCCTCCGCAGTGCATTTGAAGAACAACACCCGAGTGGAGCGAAAGGTTCTTCTGGTAATCACCGACGGCCGGGACAATGCCAGTCAGGAAACGCTACAGGAGGCTATGCGCCGCTTACAGCAGGAGAATGGGCCGACGGTCTACGCCATCGGGTTGCTCGGAGATGAACTGCAAGAGTCGGACACCGGAGCCTTGCAGAGTCTGGCTGCTGCCACCGGCGGAGTCGCTTTTTTTCCGCAGCGCCTGGACGAGGTTGACGACATCACGCGGGTTGTGGCGCGCGACATTCACAGTCAGTACACGGTCGGTTACAAGCCGATCGACCATAGTAAGAATGGCGGATACCGCACCATCGAGGTGAGAGCGCAGGCTCCCGGCCATCGCAGACTGACCGTTCGCACGCGCAGTGGCTATTACCCAGGTGACGCTGTCCGCTGAGCGTCAGCCAGAAGGCGACGGCTGATCTGTCCTGTCAGAGCCCAGAACCCTTTGATTTTCCTAATTCTCCTCACTGACCTGAGCCGTATTGACCAGACTCAAGATTGGAAGGAGTAGACAGTAATGCTAGCGGGATTCGGCGGATTTAAATCTCGCGCTATAGGAGAATGATATGCATCGTGGATTCCGAGATCTCAGTTCACTTTTTTTGACGACCATCCTCCTTGCACCGGTTGCGGTGATGGCCTCACCTCGCCCACAAGAGGATAGGAAGGAAGAGAATAGACAGGCCGAGAACAACAAGCGCTACTACGACCGGGCCCACAAGGACTATCACACCTGGGACGCCAACGAAGACCGCTCCTACCAGCGGTACCAGACGCAACACCACCAGCCACATGCCTTCGTTGAGTTGACCCCGCGGCAGCAGACCGTCTACTGGAACTGGCGTCACAATAATCCGGATAACAGATAACGAATCAGCGCGCGTTGTTTGTAATCGTTCATAAGTGGACGCCGGGGGGGCGGCCACTCGCCGAGGAGTGACCCTATGACTTACACGATGACGAAACCCTGCCCGATCTGCAAGCAGCAATTAACAAAGCAAAAACCTACGGAAACCGTGCCTTGCTCCTGCGGGCATCACATCTGGCAAGGATAAAGCTGCGAGAGTATCAGGACCGGCCTGAGCTTTCACGACTCGGTTCCTATCTTTAGGTCGAAGATTGTCGGGCTACCGTTGCGCTACCAGATTCCCTTATCGCTCCCGGTGATTTTCTGCCCTACTGCAGCTGCAGTGGCCAGGCAGGGCAACAAACTAAGGCGGACGCTGTTCTTTAGTTCTCGATTGAGCAGCAAAGTAGTCAGCTGCGAGCCATAGAGCTTGGCTGATTGCGGCATGATCGGGATACGCAGGAAGCCTTTGCCAAAGTGAATTTCATTTCCGCCAAATCGCGCGGCTGCCCTCACGAATGCCGGAAGGTCGAGACCTCTGCCACGATAATGTTTCAGATAGTCCGACACGATCGCGAGGTAGGTCGCCACGCCTTTCCAGATACCGGCGACTTGGGACGAAGAGCGCAAGTCCTCATAATCGATAGCGCCTGTCTCAGATAGCGTGCCGGTATCAACGATGTCGCACAACCGGAAATAGAAGTGGCGGTACATCCGTTGCATCGTCGAGATCATCACGCGATCCGCGGCTGCGGGCACTCGAAATTCATCGTTTCCGAACGTGGCAAGGCGAGCGCGCCGGGCCAGGGACGCGGCGATTCCAACCTGCTCTCCGGTTTGGCCCAGGCGGCCCATGTGAATCTCAACCGCTTCAGGTAATCCAGGGATCATGAAGTTCCATTTGCTGGCCAGGCGGTCTCCCCAACTGCGAGCTGCAACTTCTGCTGCGAAGGTTCGCGCCATCAGTTGGAGCACATCGGTCGAGCCCGAGTTCGTGTACAGATCCAGATCGCTGCCAAGGTCGGGCCAATGATCGAGCGACTTTATCACAGTGATGTCATGTCCTAGCGCCTGGAACGCGGCGCAGATTCTACGCAAGAACGACATCGCGTTCTCGATGCGCGCACGTTCAGCCGCGAGCGCGGTCTCCGCCCATTCGGCACGGCCGGTGTCACCTGCCTGGCGCATGATCTGGAGAAAAACGTCCAAAGCGCGCATCACCACGTGATGGGAGTTTGCCAGGGCCAACATATTTTCAAATTCAACCCAGGTGATTTCTGTAACGCCCAAATCCAGTTCCGCGGCCGTGAAAGGAACTGGCGCGTCGCCACGACCCGGTTGCAACAGGAGCCTGGAAAGGACGATCAGAGACTTGCTGGAAGAAAACGGAGACAACGTCTTAGTCATATTGGTAAGAATCCATCGACTCTATTGGGGCGGTTGCGGTCCTGTTGGATTGGAAACGGATGAAGGGGCGACTGAGGTTTGCGGTTCTTTGGCCGGGGCCGCAGGTTCCACGACAGGCGTGTTGTCGCGGTGCTTCAGTTCGATCGGGCCCATCCGCTTGCGTCTGGTCTGATCTTCAACAACGATCTTGTCACCAATATTCTGGTCGCTATCGCTCGCAACCGCGAAAAGCTGTTTCCCCTCGGCGGAGCGCCTGGTCGCAACTCCGACGCGGTTGCTGGCATCCCCTGACTTTTGCGCCTTCGCATACAAAAACTGCGCGGTCTCGAGGTCGCCATCCCTTTCGGCCAGATAACCGAAGTTGTTGAGTGAAAAAGCATTGCCTGGATCAAGGGAGTAAGACTGTAGGAAGTCTTGTCTCGCCGTGTTCCAATCATTTCGATTCGTCGCTGAAACGCCGCGCACGGTGAGCAAAGCAGCGCGTGCCTGATCGGTAGTTGCGTTTTGCATGCGTTCTCTCAGTTTTTTCGCGCTATCAGCGGCCATCTGGCTGACCGGTTTCCCGCGCCATGCATGATTCAATGTAACGATGACTGGTTCCAGGGAATGCGTGTCGGCGGCTGCCGAATAGTACGTCAGCGCCTCGTCGTAGTCCCCGCGCGACTCCTTGGCAACGCCAAGATTGTTCAAGGTGAACGTATTCTTCGGATCCATCGCCAGCGCCTGCTGCAGCAGCAGATCCGCTTCCGGAGCCCGACTCTCCGATAAAAGCCGCATCGCCTCGACGTTCATGCGATTCACCTGCATGGGAACGTCCTTCAGACCGCCGAATGCGTTCCGCATCGGCTTTCCTTCCAGGCTTTTCGCATTGGAGCGGTCGATGATCGCATCGCTCGCCTGTTCCCACGCGAGTTTGTAGAATTTTTGCGCTCGCTCCAACTGGCCCTGAAGCTCAGCAATGTACCCCAGATTGTTCAGCGTAAAGGGATCGCCGGGATCGTAAAGATACGCCCTGAAGAAGATTCCTTCAGCTTTTTCGTACTGGTGTTTGCGGAGGGCCTCAACTCCATCGCGATTGAGACGCTGTACGAGCGTAAGTTCGCTTCGCTTTGGGAGAGTGAGTTTGAGGTCTCCCGCCCAGGCGCATCGGGGCGCCACGCTGGACGCCATGGCGATCGCTGCAAAAAGTGTGAACGAGATTAGTGGTTTGCCGAACATGTTCGGTCAGCTTATGAGCGCGTGTTGGATGCACTGGGTGGGAATGCGTTGTCCGCCAAAAGGCAACATTTCTCACCTCGGGAAGGAACTTTGAGACCACTGCTTTCGACTTCGCACCATCCAATAGGCGGCGAAAATCCAGTCCCTAGGTAAAGGTCGTCTTAAATGCGTCGTTTTCTAGCATTGGCCATTCTTAGCAGCGTGGCAGTTGCTCAATCAGCGTCAAGCGCGGGCTCTATTTCAGCGCCAGGTCAGGTCATTCCACCCGCACACGACCCGTCGAGTGTCCCGACGGTGCTGCCGCCCACGCCGCCGGGAAAGAGCACCGTCATAGGAGGCGTAATTCGCGGGGTGGATCCGGTTCGGGATCAGTTCACCCTCAATGTGTTCGGTGGGAGAACGGTGAAGATTCTCTTTGATGAACGAACCCAGGCCTACCGTGACGGCGTGAAGAGCGGGTTGCGCGACCTAAGCGCCGGCGACCATGTCTCGGTCGAGACCGTGCTGGATGGAACCACGGTGTTTGCACGCAGCATTCACTTGTTATCAGGGTCGCCAGACGGAGACTGTCAGGGGCAAGTGATGAGCTACGATCCCGGAAGTCGCGAGTTGACCGTGCGTGATGCTCTATCTCTTCGACCTGTGCAGCTGCGTGTGCCTGCCGGTACAGTGGTGGTTCGCCAAGGTCAGGCTGCCTCGGCCTCGCTGGCGTCTGGTACTTCGGGTCGTGGCTCTTCCGATGTCGGAACCTCGGATCTGGCCACGGGCACTCTGATCTCAGTGAAATTTCAGTCTGACAATAAAGGCCACGGTGTGGCCAGCCTAATCACAGTTCTGGCGACTCCCGGGACCACGTTTATATTCGCCGGGAATGTCGTCTTCCTCGACTTGCACACCGGGCGGTTGGCGCTGATCGATCCCCGGGACAATAAACGCTATGACGTATCGTTCGACTCGGCTCGCTTCCCGATGAGCCGCGATCTCCACGAGGGAATGGATGTGACCGTGACTGCGGACTTCGACGGCTCTCACTACGTGGCCAGCGCGATCACGTTCAACCCAACTTCCGCCAAGTAGTTCTTACCCGCCACGGTGTAACAAAACCGCGCTTTGCTCCATATTTGGCCGGAGATTCCGCAGATTAGAACGATGTTGCATTACCGCGCGAATTCCGCCTCGCTGGCTATGCACCTTTGAGTGGATGCAGGGCATTTCCGCTGTTGACGCTCCTGAGACCCTGTATTACTGTTTGGGCAACATCGGTGACCCGCGGGGCTGATACGACCGGTCTCGCGAGCCTGCAGGGGCAACGTCCCGTTCGCGTCGGGCCTAGTCCATTCGTTAAGCAACTCAGAACTTGTGATTCCATAGGTACGTTTCCACACAAGACACCCGAGGCCTGCGAATGAAGACTTCCTATTACGCGATCTGCATATTCATAATCCTGGCAACATCTGCGCTCGCAAATGTCACGGTCACCAGTCCGAGCAACGGCGCTCAGGTCGGCTCGCCCGTGCATTACGCGGCGACCGCGACCACGAGCACTTGTTCGAAGGGCGTAGCTTCCATGGGGATTTATGTGGACGATCAGCTGGTCTACGTCGTAAATGGAGCGACCCTGAACACCAGTTGGCCCCTCAATCCGGGCAAGTACGGCACCGTAGTGGAAGAATGGGATTATTGTGGCGGCGCAACCTTCACGCCGCTGGCGATTACGGTCAGCGGGCAAACCGGCGTTTGGGTGGCCGCCCCTACAAACAATGGCCAGGTGGGTTCGCCGGCGACTTACGTGGCGACCGCGACCACAACTACCTGCTCGAAGGGCGTCGCTTCCATGGGGATTTACGTCAACAACCAACTGGTTTACGTTGTGCCTGGAGCGAGCCTCAACACCAAGTTGAACTTGAGTGCCGGAACCTACAACACCGTAGTGGAGGAGTGGGACTACTGCGGCGGAGCCGCGTACACTCCCGTTGCCATCAAGGTGCAGGGTGGAAATGTGCTCTCGAACCTGCAGGCCAGCAGCGGATGGAAGGGATGGGGTGAGCTGCCTCCGGACTATGCCATCTGTTCCGCACCGTGTCCGGGAGTGACCTGGTCGATGACACAAGGAATGAAATCGCCCGCGATGAGCGGAGATTCGACCCAGTTTAATATCGGCGGTACCACGCCGTATTCCGATGTGCTGTGGAGCATTCCGCTGATCGGCCAGGGTTCGACTCAGAATCTGCCCGACTCCAATCACACACTTCTTCCTACGCTGCACAATTTCACCTATGACGCTTACTTTTACCCGACGAACCTTGGGGTAACGCAGGTCCTGGAATTTGACATCAATATGTACTTCAACGGGCTGGGATTGATTTGGGGAAATCAATGCCGCGTCGCGGGTGGAAACGAATGGGACATTTGGGACAACGTGAACTCGAAATGGGTGCCGACTGGCGTTGGCTGTTATCCGGTGAACAACGCCTGGAACCATGTGACGATTCAAGGGCAGCGGGAACAGGACAATTCGTTGCTGTTCCAGTCGATCACGCTTAACGGTGTGACCAGCAACATTAACCAAGAATATGCGCCAGGCACCGCTCCCAGCGGCTGGTGGGGCATTACGGTTAACTACCAGATGGATGGAAACTACAAGCAGGCGGCGAATACTACGTTCTTGGACAACTTCAGTTTCACCTACCAGTAACGGTGCGAGCCGAGGGCAGCGGATCTCCGCTGTCACTTTGAGGCAGTGGGAACTGAGTGCGCGAGCGCTGTCGACCGCTGCACATCGGGAACAGATAGTTCCTTCAGCACTTGTTGCCATACTTGCTCCTCGACATCCTGAACTGGCTGCGGCGCGACGATCGTCATTGCGCCGACCAGTTCGCTCAGCGCCAAATAAGACGCGCGGCTGCTGCGGAGAAATTCGAGTGGGTACTCGGGCTTTCGCGCGCGAGCCTGAAGCGGATCCGCGTCTAAGATAAAACTAATATCTGGCCGCGGACCGATCGTAAGAAGCAGACGAACGTAGGCTCGGGCAATCGGATTATGCAAGGGCAAGTTGGCGAGTTCATCGTAGAGATATCGGTCGAAGATCGCGACCTCTGCATCCGCCCTCAATGTTTTTGCTGCCACCATTCGCAGCGAGATGGCATCCACGAAGTAAAGAAAGAATCGCAGCGCAGTCATATACCAGGACTGGATATTCTTGTCCCGCCGATTTACCGGCATGGTCGGAGTTCCGACGCCTTTATCTCCCTTGAACAGCGTGTGGCCGGTCACTTTCCTGAGGCGCGTTAACCTCGCTACGTCGTCCCAGAAGGTAATCAACAAGACGCGGGCACCGGCCTCATTGAGACGGCTGCGAAGAGCCGCGATTTGCGTGCTCTTGCCGGCGCCGTCAATACCAGAGAAACTCACTAATCTGGGGGCGCGGTTTGCAGAAGGTTTGCGAGTCATGCGTGCGCAGTGTCTTTCCGAGTGCTTGCCGGCGATGGCTAGCGACTTCCCGAGGGACGGCTGGAGCTGGCCTTGGACAATGCCACAACGGTTCCGATGGCGACACCAGCACCCACGATTGCGCTGACTTTGATCAGGATGGAGCGGGCTCGCCTCTGTTTGGCCGGTGCAATGGCTGATCCGGCGGGGCGGGAAGCTGCAACACCGGTTGTCGTTACCGCCGGCGCCGCAGCCGTCCCTAAGGGCTCCTGCGCCGCATTCTGCCGCTGATTCGGGGAGGGCTGTTGCCCACCGGACGGTCGATTGTTGTCGGCCGTTTGCAAACGTACTGCGCCTGGACTGTTGGGAAGCGCCTCGGGTTGCGATGTTGGAGCAGAGATCGATACCTGCTGCACGACATTCGTCTCTTGCTGAGGCGACGCGGAAGCGGCCGCAAGTGGCGCGATTAATAGGACCGCAAGGCAGGCAGCGATCTGCCATCTGAGCCAACGTCTCGAAAATCCGGTCGCGCGCTCCGAATTCGGAGCCTCTCGAGACAAGTCAGTCTGCCGAACTTCAGAACTGTTACGCCGCACTTCGGACGCTAGAGCTGAATACTCGGCGCCAAGAGCCTGGTGGAACGGCTTCATCGGAAGTTTACGGAAGCTGTTCACTGCGTCAGCCGTGTTGTCAAACATTTCGAAGAGACGGTCCACTCTCGTGAGCTCCAGAATCGCCGCTGCTCCAGAAGGGACGGACGCAAGTTTGACGTCGCCGTTCCGCTTCATGGCTTCCTCGAGACACTGCAACAACACCTGGATTCCGGCACTGTCGAGTTGCCGTACTTTGGAACAGTCGAGCACCACACGGGGTCGATCGGCCTGCAGGCAAGACGCTACTTCGCGAAAAAAGCCCCGGCCTTGCTTGACGCTTAACTTCTCCGGTACTTGTTTCACCGCTACGAGTCTTCCAGTGTCCATAATCGGGGAGCCGAGGTTTCAATTCTTGCGTCTGTCCGACAGCGGATAGCGCAATTCCCACTAAATTAGCCGTATTAAATAATCTAGATGGTCAACGGCGCGGAGTCTATCCTGTCCTGTCGGTAGAGGAGAGAACGGTTTACGCTAGCAATTAAGGGCACGTTTCGATCAAAATGAGTTTATAAAAGCCGCGCGAGTTCGGCCTCGGGATCACGTACGACGTGGGTCAACAAGTTAGTCCCATAGCGGAAGAGGGTCGCCACATTTGTTCGGTACCAGCAACACTCCGTCATCTTGGGCGATAGTCCGCACAGGAAACGAAACTTCGGCAGTGCATCTGGTGATGTCAGGATCGCC
>Ga0308309_10002565_pt1 | contig 10804 bp, 15 predicted proteins | sample HubBroMetageWFT5_FD_192491 | JGI IMG/M metagenome (GOLD analysis project Ga0308309, IMG submission 192491) | Warmed and freeze-thawed soil microbial communities from the Hubbard Brook experimental Forest, New Hampshire - Hubbard Brook CCASE Soil... | ecosystem: Environmental > Terrestrial >... | reverse complement strand
GCGTTCATCCAGCGATAGGATTGCGGGGAGAGACCTTCAAAATCACAATCGAAGGCGGTGGTGAGTTCCACGCTTACCACGCCGAACCAGTAATACTTGATTCGCGCGTCCAATTTCTCTCCGGTGGAAAGTGCGATAGGGCCCACTGATTCAACCAGCTGGGCACGCTGAGCTTGAGCGTATTCCGGACTGCGGTGACTGAAGCTCGGCGCGCGCGGAGCCGCTTCCGGACCGAGAGCGCCGCGCAAACTTTCCATTTCGATCGCTTCGGCAATGTCATAGAAGCTCAGCATCCGGAAGTAGCCCTGAACGATCATCGGCGGAAGGCCTTGGCCTCTCAAAAATCCGTCACAAAATGCGCAGGACCATCGTACACCACGTTGGGGGACGCCCGTGTTCCCACAACAGCCGCAGCTGCTGCACGATTTGACCCCCGAAGAAATCGCTGAACATCGGAAGGTGGTGGAGACCGGGCAAAGGCATTGGCCCGCTTCGCGCATTCTCGGCAACATGCGCGGCTGGATGTTTCCGTATTTCAAATCCCTCATTCTGCCGGGCGACTTCCAACCGATCATCACTGCGCAGCAAACAGCCGAGTATTTAGCCCGCCAAAGGAATGTCCAACAAGGAATTCTGGCCCGATCTTCGCAAAAGACACCACAAGAATTCCTGAGACGTTCCCAGCGCACCGGGCTCGAGTAATTGCGTCATCCTACACCTACCTCGAACAGCCGGGTGCTCGCCTGTCCGCGCTACCATCCCCGGCGAAATGCCCGGCGGATTCGCCGTCACCGCGACGCCAGTGAAGAATCGCGAAACCGGCGTTATGACATCGATCATCGGCCAGCAGGGCATTGTGTTCGGGAGAGATTTGGACGCGGATACGGCGAAGTTCGCGGCCGCAATCCAGGAAAACAACCCAACCAACTGGTGGAAGCCTGCCATATAGCCCGGCTGCGGGTCCCGGGGTGACGCTAAATCTGTCGCGTCCGTTTGGGAAAGTGTGTGAGCCCATCAGCGCTGGAATGAGTGGGAGGGCAATTGGATGACTCCCAGGAAAACCAGCAGCATGCAAATGCCAATAGCCAGAATAATTAATGTCGGCGCCCAGAAATTAAAGGGATGTTCGGAACGATCGTAGCCGCCCGGCGGGCACCCCTTGTAATAGCCCTTTCCGGTAATCAGGCTATAGCCCGCCCAGCCTAAGGAGATAAGTCCAAACAACAAGAATGGCACCGCCTGCCCCCTGAACGACATTCTCATGTTACTGGATCGCTTGCGGTGAAACTTTCTCCGCGAGTTTCTCGTAAGAAGCATCGCCGGAGATAACGTACCAATAATAAAGTGACCTGCACACCTGTCGGAACTCCACGGTTTTCGGTTTCCCCGCGCGACTAGTCTCGGTCTTCGCGCCGCCGACGCGCGTGTTGCCTTCCGTATTTACGGTACCATCGTCATTCACCCGGCTCGCTTCCCACTTCATGGCTTTGTCCATCATGGGGTAGAGATCTTTCTTCATATCTTCGTTTGCGACAATCGTGTAGTAGCGACAGGCAAAAGCCATGCCCTTGGCGTGATAGCTGCTATCCCAGCCGCCGCGCTCGGGGTTGTAGCCGGTTGCGGATTGCAGAGCAATGCCGTCGCGCACATAGGCTTCGGAGGCACGAACAAGAGAAGAATCACTTGTGAGCACACCGGTTTCTCCCAGGGCTGCTGCCACCAAATAGCGACAGTGAGTGAACGGCAAATTCTTTTTCTTGCCGGGAATCTGGTTCTTGGGATCCGCTATCCAGAGCGCCGCCGAATGCAACTTCGGTTTCATGTCAGCGACGCTCTGCAAGTAGCGGGCTGCATATTCCGACGCTTCAAGCTGGAGCTTTCCTTCCCGCCCTCGATTGATTTCGAACGAGCCAAAGGTTTCGGCATTTATCTGGTCAAGGCCATGCTCAATCACCGAGGCCAGGACAAATCTGAGCGCGCTCCTTTAGCGGGGGCTGCCCTCGGCCGGAGGCGCGGGCTTTGGATGCAATGGCGCTAGCCAATCCAACTTGATTTTTTGGCGAAACAAGACGCGCTGATAAGGCGGATGGTTGCCGTCCATGCGCACGTAATACAAATACGGAGTGTCAGTGATGGTCATAAAGCTGGAATCGGTGGATTGTGGATCAATGAGCGAAAAATATGCGTACGACCAGTTTCCTTCTGGTTCGCGCCGAAGCATCTGATTCTGCGTCATGGCCAGCTCCGGTTTGCTCCAGTGAATGAAATCCGGCGAGGTCGTAAAGTAGAGGCCTATCGGTCCCCAACCCGCTGAGCCCTGGTTCCACAGCGTGGCAACAAACAGATGAGACGCCGCGTGATAATTTATTCCGTTGGTGTAGTCCAAGTAGAGAACCGGTACGCACACATGCGCTTTTGGATTTGCCACCGCCGCGCGGTAGGGATCCACGAACTCGATCGTAAAATCCTTGCCGTCCCACCCACGCCATGATGACGGGTCCAGAACATTCGCGGTACGGATCGCACACGCGCCGTCGGGAACCAGGCATGGCTTCTGTCCCTTTTCTCCGCCACATTTTGGAGGCCAGGCCCACGAGTACACCTCCTCGTAGTACCACTCGCCAACTTTAATAATGTTCGAATCCACGCTGTAGCCTTCGGGGCCCTGATTCAGTTCGTATTTTACCGGAAGGCCGAGGAAATAGTTTTCCGGTGGCTTGGCGCGCGCAAAATGATAACCGCCGTCATCAGATAGGTTGTAGGTATCCACGTTATACCAGCAGGAGGCTGTATCGGTTTTCTGCGCGCACATTCCGGCGTGCTCCCAGCCGTGATATTCCATGTGGCCGAGCGCGACGATGCGCTTGCCGTCAATATTGTAAAACGCGTTCAGCCAGATGGAGTCGTCGAAATCCGCAATGTTGCCGTCGTGCGCCGAGTTGAAGACTACCTGGCAATTGTGTTTCGCCGTTTCGAGCGTGGCTCCCAGTCCCGCGCGCGTTATATAGTGCGAAGCAATCAGATGGATCGTTCCCTTGTAGTCTTTGAAGGCGCGAGCCGCGGCATCCGGAATATCGATCTGCTCGCAAGACTCCTTCTGTGTGTCAAAGGCCGCCATTCGCGCCTCTTCAAGGAGATTTGGGGTGGGCGGATCGAGCGGCCATTTAGGACTGGGAAACGAAAACTTTCCCGATCCAGCCAGCAAAGCGTTTTCGACGTTTCCTGCGAGCGCGATGCCGTGGATGTAGATTGTTTTGTTCTGGAAAGTTCTCATCAGCTGGTTGGGGAGCGCGGTGTGGAATCTGTGCTTTCCGCCATCAGCGTCATGGCACTGGCGGTCGACGGCAGGTTCGTTCGCGAGATTGGCCGTGTCTGCCATCACATACGTTCCGGGCGGCTTGGCGCTCGCCGGGCGAATCGCGTATATATTGATGCTGATCGAGCCTCGATTGCCCTCCTGGCACGCCCAGCCGTGGACGTAGTATTGATCACCCTCGAACGAGACTCCATCAATGACGCCTGTCACCGAGCCTGGCTTCTGGGCGAGTGCCGCGGGGCAGAGCAGCGCCGCAAGAGAGATTGCCGCGACCAGCGCTGCGAGTAAGCTCAACCACGCTAACTTCGGTGAGGCGTCAGCGCTGGAAAGGTGAGCTACGTTGGCGTCTAAATCCGTACGCTTCAGGCGAGGCCCCTTTCGGTTGGATATTTGAAAGAAAACATTTTTGCGGACATGGCCAAAAGGGCGTTAAGTAATTTTCGGAATCCTAGAACCATGATTATTTTTTTCGAGCCGCCGCTTTAATTCTTGCGACATGAACCGCTGAGAATCCGCTCAATGTCGTGGCGCAATCGTGGCCGCGCGTTTTGCCTTGCAGAATGGACAGACGAGACTGATTGGACTAGTCGGTAATCTCTTCGCTATTGAGACCTTTGATTTTGCCATGCGCCGACTCCACGATACACGATTCCACTGCCGTAAAGTGTCCTAGGTTGAATATGGAAGCCATGGCAGTAGCCAAGGTTTTCCGTGGAAAACTTTCGGAATCTTAAACCGCCGTCAATTGCTAAGTTTTACTTTCATGATTGCGATTGATTCTCCAGTGCTTTTCAAACCGCTAAGACCAGCTGAATAGATCCGTTCTCCCGAAATGGCTGATGCTAAGTCTTGCGGTTCGGAATAATCAAAACTAAATCCAGAAATGAAAACCTCAAAGGCATCATATTCCGCCGTAGCCTTAAAGCCGATTGATCGTTCGTAGAATCCCATCACGCGGCAATCTAAACCAATTGTGCAGTCAGGGAATCGAGCGACCACATGCAGGAGGGCGTTTTCCTCCTGCCATTTTCCCAAAACTCGGAACACTTGTTCCTGCGCCATCATGACGGACTCTCCTTTGCGGCAAGCCTTTGGTCTGCCGCATTTTGTGCGACTTTCAGTTCGGCGCTTGCAATATCAGATTGGCAAGCGTGGTAAAGTATCCGAATAATTACCAAAGAAACCCACTGTGTACTCAAAGGGCTGTAATGCACGCATTACGTTAGATCCATTCAAGCTCAACGATCAGGGTCCGTGGACTTGCCCAAACTGTAACCTTGCTACGAAGGCCAAGCAAAGTCAGCGCCTGGGAGTTCTCGAGCGGAGGGAGGGACCCCGGCGCCGTGCCGAACGGCCAGCCATCCCAAGCTTACTTCGAAATCGCACCGGTGCGCACGAGAGGGTCGGCTACTTGCCGGCAGGGGTAGGAATTTCGAAAAAGAGACCTTCGGTAGGACGGCATCTCATCCGCTCTTCCGGTAGCGGATAGGCGGCAGACGGTAAGCTTTGCCAACGCGCGCGGGCCCAACAGCGGTAGCATCGATGCACCTTTCCCAGGGAGACATTCCGATGAGACCTGAAAGACGTCAAGCACCCAGGTATCCGTTTTCTGCGTTGGCCGAAATCGTTGACGAAGAGGAAAATGCCCGCACGTCCTCACGAGTGAGCGATCTCAGCCTGCACGGATGTTATGTGGAGATGAAGGATCCATTTCCTGCAGGAACAAACGTGATGATCGAAATTTCCACCGACACGGAATCTCTGGAGACTCATGCGACAGTGGCCCATTTCGAAGCAAGGCAGGGAATGGGGCTTACATTCGGCGAAATGCCGAAATCTCTCGCGAATGTCTTGAACAGATGGGTGGCTCAAGCCAAAGAGCAAAAACCCAACTGATTCCTACCGCACTTTTGGCAATTCTTCTCAGTACCGTCAACTTCTGTAGTAGTGGAATATTCCTGTGCTACAAAATCCGTTATAATTCCGCCTGCAGATTTTTAGTTTAGTCGGGCAGGCCACGATGCCAATCAAAGTGCTTTTGGTTAGTGACAAGGGTGCCGGGCGGCAAGCGATTCGTCGGCTTCTACAGACTCAACCTGAAATCGAGATTGTCGGCGAGCCTGCTGATTTTTCTCAGGCGATGCAGATGTCGAACGATTTAAAACCGCAAGTCGTCATTTTGGATTTACATCTGCCAGATGAATCGCGACTTTCGCCTCTGGAAGTTAGATCTCTGTTGAATTCTGGTGCATCGCGGTTATTGGTGATCTCTATTTGGGAAGATGAGGAAGCCAATGTTCTGGCTGACAAATTTGGCACGTTTGAGCTACTGGATAAGCGCGACCTCGGTAACAAACTGATTCCCGCCATTCTTGCAAAACCGGACCAACCGCGTGCGCGATCAGCCGACAACTCCTGAGTGATCGGTGGAGCGGTAGAGAATACCGTGGGCCGGTGGCTGCCCCTTCTCCGCCCTTTTCTGCGCGACTAGGCAAGGAATTTCCTCATCGGGTTCCAATAGCGTATGTACCAGCCGGGATCGAGGTGCGCGAAATCGCTTTCGGGGAAGCCGGTGTGGTCGAGGATGAGTTTGGTCTGCGATGCGTCGCCTTTTAGTTCGAAGCGGACGATGGAATACACGCCGGGTTCCCAACTCGCGGGGCGCCAAGCTTGAACGATTCTCTGGTTGGCAACGAGCTCGACGTTTCGTCCCACGATCATGCCGCCGAACATCGAGAAAGCGCCGCCAGGCTCGCGGTTGATTTCCGCGGGTATGCCGGTGAAGGCGGCGAATTGTTTGGAGTCGAGCAGGATTTCGTAGACTTTTTGTGGGCTGGCTTTTAGATCGATCTCCTGGTGTAGCGATGTGCGAGTTGCATCTGCGCCGGTGCTTTGCTTTTCAGTCATGGACTGCCGTGGTTTGCCGTAAAGTGCGGAGGTTGCGGCGAGGGCACCCACCGTTACGGCTGCTCCGGCGATTAGTTGGCGGCGCGTTGGCGACTGTGCAAACTCGATCTGCTTCATTTTCTGGGTCATGATTCTTCTTTTCCTCCCTTTAGGCTCTGGCGCGTAGCAGCATAAGACCATCGGCTTAAAATATGTTCAAGATAATGTTTTGCTAGAGTGCACAGATGCGGGCATACTGCGGCTCGATAGAAATGAGGAGGACTTATGCCTTATCCTGCTGGGCACCGCGCTGAGGTGAAGGCAAAAATCGTGCAGAGCGCGCGGCGGCTGTTCAATCGCCATGGATTTGACAATGTTTCGATCGGACAGATCATGGCGGGGGCCGGGCTGACGCACGGTGGCTTCTACAGCTATTTCGGGAGCAAGAGCGATCTGTATAGCGAAGTGCTGGGATGCTTCTTTACCGATCCGAACTGGAAAAACTGTTGGGAAGGCGTGGAGGTGGATCTGGCGTCGGCGGACGTGGGACCGCAAGTCGTGCGGGCATATTTGTCGCGACAACATTTTGACGACGTGGAGAATTCGTGTCCAATGGCGGCGTTGCCGTCTTACGTGACGCGCAGCGGGAGAAGTGCGAAGCGCGCTTTCGAAACTGTGTTCAAGGCGATGGTGAGCGTGTTGCAGCGCAGCTCGAACGACGGTGGGCGACAGCGGCGCGTTACTGCACAGGCGGTGGCGGCGTTATGCGTGGGCGGAATGGTGGTGGCGCGCGCCTTGGACGACAGGAGGGTTGCGGATGAATTGCGCAGCGCGTGTACTACTGTTGCGCTCAGGCTTGGAGGTTGGCAGAAGAGTCGAGGCAAGTAGCGGCGCCGCGGATATTCAACCATTTGGGCGGAGTCTTGATAACTAATTGCTCGCTTTATCACAAAGAATGGAAGTAAGGACTCATACAGAAGTGCATCAATACATTTTGGGGAGCTTCGATGGCACCTCAATCAGACGCTGCGCTCGCTGAGATTCGCGACTCGCTCCTGGAAACTTACGCGAGCAACCACGCGATGAACCAAGTCATCCTTTCATCGCTCGACCCACGTGCCTGGCGAGCGCAGCCGCCGGGCGAAAAGCGCGGTGGCCGGACCATCGCGGCTATCTTCGCGCATCTGCACAACAGCCGTCTGGTGTGGCTGAAGAATTCCGCGCCGCATCTGAAGTGTCCGGCGCCACTTGATCCCGACCGCTGCACCATGAAGCAGGCTGCCGTCGCGCACAGGAAAAGCGCTGCGGAGTGCTTGCGCATGTTGACAGATGCTCTCTCGGCTGCTCCGAATCGGCGCGTTGAGAAGTTTTCTCGCGGAAGTTGGTCGCAAACGTGGCCGGCCGGTGGGACCATGTTCGCTTACATGTTCTCGCACGAGGCGCATCATCGCGGCCAGATTTTAATGCTGGCGCACCAGCTCGGCTACCGCGTCCTCCATAAGACTCCCGGTGTATGGCATTGGGAGAAGTTTTGGAAACAAGCTGGACTTACCAAGCGCCCGCGTTGAGGGAATCGTGAAGGTTTTCCGCTTTCCATCGCTTGAGGGTAGTCTGCAGTACCATCCCACGATAGGGCCAGGAACAATACCAACATCCACTCTCTTGCTGTCCGGTTAGTTTCATACCACAGACAGATTCAGGGATCCAGCAGGTGTTCGGTGATCCGCGATACGGTCCGCTTGCCGAGTGTGGACACTGATGCCGGCGGAATATTCATTCGCACAACCTGTGCAATCTGGGCGACCGCATTGGATGGGCGATGGATCCGTCAGCACGCGCATGGACTATTGCCACGCTCCCAAAGAATTGAGCAGCTCCTTTTTTGAGATTTAAGGGCGGGCCGGGGTAGCGAACCTTTGTGTCGAGCGAGCTTTCGCTTTTGCGGCTTCTTCTTCTCGATTCCTCGGCGATGAATTCGTTTGCAAGGAATGGAGGAGCCGGCTTGAGATTTTTGCGATTTCATCCACGGCAACCTCAAACGGAGCTTCGTTTGCCTTCGAAGGCTTGCTAAAGCCGCAGATTTTCCTCACGAACTGAAGCGACGCATTCCGAATCTCCTGCTCAGTAACCGGCGGATCGAAATTGAAAAGAATCTTGATATTTCTGCACATTAGCTATCACCTCAAAGATGTCAAAACTTTTGATCGAGTGTCGGTCTTTGCTCAGAGTTCACGCCTCATTGGTTTCCCGTACGCTCACGCACCTCGCGAATACATTCAGTTCCCCCGATAACGGTGTCATACATTCTTCTGGCATTTTCCATCGATAATATTACACCACGGCGCAGCCGCTGGGTTCTTCTGTCTGACGAAAGCACTTACCGGAACAGCGAAATCGAATCGCAAGATTCAGCAAAGGGTTGTTCTATCCTTCGGCTGATAAGCGGGAACTGTACGAAAGTCTCAGCGCGCTGCTGTTCGCAGGGACAGGTTGCGTGGCCAGCGGCGCTCCACGCCGGCGTTGTAAGCCTCCAATTATGAGTCGCGTAGAATGGGGTTAACCGACTCCGATAGTACTTTTGCGGATTGAGATTTCCACGATTTTCCTCCTACCTATAATTGTTGGATGCGCTGGTAGAAGAAACAACTCTGAAATTGCCCAACTGGCTCGAAACCTTCTGCTGATTTCGGTGTTAGATATACCAAGGGTCGAGCGCGTTGAATTCTCAGGGCACTTTTACAAATAGCATTAGCGCTCGACCGAGTCGGTTCATAAGCTGTTCAAAGGGAGGAATTCGCAATGCCTAAGCTGACCTTTATTCGAGTATTTCTTTTTGCTCTCTGCTTGCCTTTAGGGATCGCGAGCATGGCGTCTTCTGCTTCGGCGCAACTCGCGGTGGGCATCTCGATTCGAGTGGCGCCTCCGGCAATTCCGGTTTACGTTCAACCGCCTTGCCCGGTGGAAGGCTATCTGTGGACGCCGGGTTACTGGGCGTATGCCAATGACGATTATTACTGGGTTCCGGGCGTTTGGGTGGCTCCGCCGCGCGCAGGCCTGTTGTGGACTCCCGGATACTGGGGTTTCGCTGGCGGCGTTTATGGATTTCATGCCGGTTACTGGGGCCCGCACGTCGGATTCTACGGCGGCGTGAATTACGGATTCGGTTATGGCGGAGTGGGATTCGTTGGCGGCGAATGGCGCGGCGGACACTTCGCGTATAACACGGCTGTGGTTAACGTGAACTCCACCGTGGTCCACAACACGTTTGTCAACCGGACGGTCGTCAACACGACCGTGGTCAGCCACGCAAGCTTCAATGGCGGACCTGGTGGCACCACTGCGGTTGCAACAGCGCAGGAGCGGGCGGCCGCACATGAAGAACACGTTCAAGCGACGTCCGAACAGATGTCGCACGAACACTCGGCCAGCATGGACAGGTCGAATTTCGCATCGGCGAATCACGGGAAGCCCGCGAACGCTGCGATCAGCAGAGTGGGAGAACGCGCCGAGAATCAACAGCGGCGGATCGGCAATGGCGTGGAAAGCGGCAAAATGACACCGGGCGAAACGGCCCATGTCGAAAAGCAGGAAGAGCACATCAATAAACAGGTCAAGTCTGACCGCGAAGCCAACGGCGGCAAGCTGACTCCCGCGGAAAAGAAACAGGTGAATAAGGAGCAGAACAAGACAAGTAAGGAGATTCACAAAGACAAGCACGACGGCAAATAGCGGAGCGCTTATTTGACTGGTAGCAGAGTTTGCTGAGCGTGCGATCAACCGAACCCGGGAGGCGAAACTGCCTCCCGGGTTTTTTGTCGCGCAATGGAAACGGCACTACACTGCCATGCTACGGGCTTGCTCCAGTGGCAGATCCGTTATACAACCGCCAGCGAGGAAACAGCCAAACCATGCAGTTCGCGACCATCCCGGCGGGGAGTTTCATGATGGGTTGTTCACCGGGAGATGGCGATTGCTATGCCGAAGAAAAGCCGGTTCGTCGAGTCACCATTACCCGGCCTTTTGAGATGAGCAAGTTCCAGCTGACGCAGCAAGACTATGAAGCGGTAATGAACACCAATCCCAGCAATTTCAAGGGCTCGAATCTTCCGGTTGAGAACGTAAGTTGGGACGACGCGCAGAGGTTTTGCGAAGCGGTGAATGGCAAGGGGGACGGCTACCGTTATCGCCTGCCGACCGAGGCGGAATGGGAGTACGCGGCACGCGCGGGAGATCCTTCCAGCCGGTATGGCCCATTGCTTCAAGTCGCATGGTTCCGAGACAATTCGGGCGGCACGACCCACCCAGTAGGTGAGAAACAGCCGAACGCGTTCGGATTGTATGACACGCTGGGAAACGTTTGGGAATGGGTGCAGGACTGGTACGGGATAACCTATTTCAGCCATAAACCGGAATCTGATCCTAAGGGCCCACAGAGTGGAGAGTATCGCGTTTCGCGTGGCGGCTCCTGGCGCGGTGTCGTCAGGGGACAGTCACGCGTCTCTGCTCGTTACATCCTGAAGCCCAACACTCGTAGCCTGGTAGTCGGCTTCCGCTGCGTGCGCGAACCCGTCGCCTGAGTTTTATCCCCTTCTCTGGTTGTTC